>JGI26470J50227_1000192_pt1 | contig 27789 bp, 26 predicted proteins | sample FreactTroBogLake_FD_50227 | JGI IMG/M metagenome (IMG submission 50227)
ACAACGCGCCGACCTCGTCGCCGCCGTCTTCCGGCACGAAATCGACGCCTGCGCCGACGCCTCCCCGGTCCTGGCTGCCCAGTACGAGCCCGGAGACGCCTTGGCCCGGTGGATGCAGCGCTACGCCGCTTTCCTGGGGACGAAACGGGGGCTGGCCTCGGCGCTCCACTCGGGAAACCCCGCCTTCGACGCTCTGCCCGCCTATTTCCATCAACGCCTTCAGCCCGCACTTCAGACACTTCTGACAGCCGCCATCGCCACCGGCGAAGTCCGAACCGATTTCACCGCCGAGGAGCTTCTGGACGCCGTCGCCAGCCTGTGCCGGACCGCCTACGAAAAGGGACCCGACCATGCTCGCCGGATGGTCGATCTCCTCGTGGATGGACTTCGGTACAAAGGGCACGGGGATTCTTGGTAGTAGGGTTGGCTGAGAAGACGGCGCCAGAAAACCAGCGCGCAGGGCGGCGACGCCGAGGTCGAGCCAACAAATTCGGTTGCTAGAGCTTCTCGAGACCGAAGCAACAGATTCGGTTGCGTCCCGAACTCTTGGCCTGGTAGAGCGCTTGATCCGCCGAGCTGATGAGCTGGCGGGGGCTCGCTTCTTCGGTCGGCCTGAGCGTGACCACGCCCCCGCTGACCGTTACTGAGAGCCCCGTCTGCGAACCAATGTGGGGAATTCTCAGATTTTCCACCGCCTCCCTCACCGTCTCGGCAATCTTCCTGGAACCAGTAGCGTCGGTGTCCGGAAGGATCATGGCAAATTCCTCGCCTCCGTATCGGGCTGCCAGATCCGTGGGGCGGTGGCTGCAAGCCGCCAAGATGGCCGACATCCGTTTCAAGCAATCGTCCCCGGCTTGGTGCCCGTACCGGTCGTTGAAGGACTTGAAGTGGTCGACGTCGAAGAGAACCAGGGACAACGGCCTGTTGAATCGCCGAGCGATGGCGTACTGCTCGGCCAGGTGGCGGTCGAAGAACCTTCGGTTCGCAAGTTCTGTCAGTCCGTCGTGCAACGACAGTCTCTCGAGCGCCTCATTCGCGGCGTTCAACTCCATGGTCAGTTGGAACAGTCGTCCGTAGTGCAGACCATTCTCCACCAAGAGGAACATGAGAAGGAAGCTGGACGCCAGAAGCCCGTAGATTCGTCCCACGTACCAGCCGACGTCGTAGCGGCCCGAATTGAGAAGGGCAGACAGGGCCAGATCAAAAAGCCAAACCGCCATCACAACCATCAGCCAGATGTCCAGGACGGTATGCGGCCGACGAATCCAAAGGACAATCAGCGCGGCAAGGCTCATCAGCCAAACGAGGGACAGAAAGATATGCCCGACAACAGTCGTCTGGTTGCCCTCCAGAAACACGGGAAGCGCGGCGCTTCCCGCAGTGGCAAAGAAGGTGAATCCCACGACCACCGCGAGGACGCTGAGGCCTGCCAAGACGATTCCAACTCTGGGTTTCCCTCGAAATCCGCCGCGTTCGCGTCTGTTCCCGGATTCGCCACCCTTGGCCACCGAGTAGCCGATCACCATCAGCGGGTAGCCTCCGTGCCAGAACATGTAGAGGGCCGACGACGTCTGGGGGCCCGAGCCGAGGAGCCCGGTTGGCGCGAACATTCCCGGAAAGATTAACGAGTAGGCGGCTGTCACGGTTGCGGTAAACAGGTACCCCGAGGCCAGGATCAAGAGGGACCAGGTCCGAAGAAACCGAAACTGGCTGAAGAGAACGACGGAAGTGATCAGATCGCAAAGGATCAAACACGACACGTAGATGGGAATGAACACCGGAGCTTCCACCGAAGGGACTCGGGCGAATGGAACAGCCACGAGAAACAGCATGCCGGAGAGGATGGCCAGAATCCATCCGATCCGGACGACCAGCGAGCCGGCGGGTTCGGTTGAAATGAACGCCCCTTGCTCCCTTGATGAATCGTGTGCCATTTCAGACCTCCTTGAAACCAGCCTTCTTTCACAGCATTTCAAACCATACATTGGTGGAGATCGAACGATCTCGCAAGTTGATTCGCCTTGGGCACCGGCAGGCCTCGACCATTTCTGATGAAACATGTCAGAATTGACGAGCCGAGTCGGTCGGGCCGGAGGGCCTTACCGGTGCGGGAGACCGCCGAGGAGGAAGTTGTGGCCCTGGTGTCGCCCCTGCACTTTGCTATTGCCCCACAGGGAGAAAACGCGATGAAAGTTGAATCCACCAGCAAATCCCTGATCGTCCTGATTCTGGGATTGTTGATGACCGTCACGCCCTTTGCCATCGACATGTATCTGACCTCGTTCCTGCAGATCGCCAAGGATCTCGGGACTACCCCTTCTCAACTCCCGTTGACGGTGACAGGGTATTTTGTCGGTTTGGCCCTCGGCCAGCTCTTCTATGGACCGCTCTTGGACCGCTACGGCAGAAAAGGGCCGCTTTACTTCGGGCTCTTGGTCTACGTTCTGGGCTGCTTGGGTTGTATCGAATCTCCGAACCTCGGTGTCCTGATCGCATTCCGGTTCGTCCAAGCCCTGGGGGGGTGCGTTGCCGGGGTCGCCGCGGTGGCCATGGTTCGTGACTTCTTCCCGGTGGAGGAAACCGCCAAGATCCTATCCAAGCTCTTTCTCATTCTGGGGGTGTCCCCCCTTTTGGCGCCCACTCTTGGCGGGTTCATCGCGGCGACGGGGGGCTGGCAGGCCATATTCATCGTCCTGATCATTCTGGTGTTGCTGATCGCATCGCTGGTGTTTTTCTTTTTGCCCGAGGGAAGCAAGCCTGACCGTTCGGTCTCGTTGAAGCCGATCGCTTTGGCGCGGTCCTTCCTCACCATCCTCAAGCATCCAGTCTTCACCCCTTACGCGCTCTCGGGGGCCCTGTCCTTCACGAGCCTCCTTCTTTTCGTCGGAGGTTCTCCGATCCTCTTCATGGGCGTCTTCCAAATGAGCCCCCAGGACTACGGCGCGGTCTTTGCCCTCTTGGCAGGGGGCTTCATCGGAAGCAATCAACTCAATATCTTGCTGTTGCGCTGGTTCACCAGCGAACAGTTGATGCGGTGGGCGCTGACGGGCCAAGTCGCGGTTTCAGCCGTGTTCTTGGTGGGGGCGTGCTTCGGCTGGTATGGGTTGCCGCTGACCATTGCCTTCTTCTTCCTTTGCCTCTCTTGCCTCGGTCTGGTTAACCCGAACGCTTCTGCCTTGGCGCTGGTCCCGTTTTCCACCAAGGCGGGAAGCGCCTCCGCGTTGCTGGGTTTCCTCCAAATCGGCCTTTCAGCCGCGGCCACGTCCACGTTGGCACTCTTCAACCTCACCAACAGCGTTCCTGTGGTAGCCATCATGACGGCCACATCGGGTCTTGCCCTGGTGATCCTGTTGGGTTCCAAGAGGGAACTGGCCTTGAGAAACCTCGCGCCTTCCGAGGGTACTTCCTGAAGGCCAAGCTTCCACAACCCTTTCCCGCGGGGAATGTTTGCCAGGATTTCTGACCAGCCATCCTTGACGCGAGAGTTCCGACGAAGGACTCTGTTGATCAGGGGATCTTTCCCGAAGGGAGATGAAGTTGAAAACAAGGACTCTTCTGGTTCTTTCTGCCGGATTTTTGTCGGCCTGTTCTTCCATGGTCAGTTCACCGCCTCGGGTTGATCTTCTGCATTATCAGAAGCTGGGGGTCGAGGCCGTGGAAGAAAGCATCTCGAGCGCGAGTTTGACCTCGCCTGTCCGCGCCAGGGGTGTTGTCAATCGCTTCGACCACACCATCCAATTTTACCTTCCTGCCGCTGCGGTCCTCACGAGTTTGACACCAGTGATCGAGACGGCCTCCGGGATCTCGGTGACTTCTACTGAGCCCGCGTCACCGCCGTTTGACCTCTCCTCGGGTTCGGTGATCTACCATTTGTCAGACGGGAGCCGCTACACCGTCCAGGCGACCAACATCGTCCCCTCGGCGGCCACGGTCAACCAATGGCTCGGCAGCGGGATCAACCTCGGAAACGACCTCGACGCCTGGCCGGGAGAGGAGGGGTCGTGGACAAACCGGGTGGTGGCACAGCGATCCTTCTTTGATGACTACCGGGCCATGGGCTTCCATTCCGTTCGGATCCCGGTGACTTGGGGCGAATCCACCGTACCGGCGGACCGCCTCAGCCGGGATGGGGAAGGGTCGACGGTCAACCCCGCGTTTATGAAACGGGTCGACACGGTGGTCGGATGGGGTCTGGATGCCGGCCTCACCGTCGTGATCAACGCCCACCATGAAGACTGGATCCGAACGCTGACGGGGACTCCCTACCAGGCCCAGAAAGCACGGTTTGTGGCCCTTTGGACACAGATCGCTGAACACTTCCAAAGCTGGCCTCCCCAGCTGGTCTTCGAAATTCTCAACGAACCCCAGTCCAAAATGACCAACGCCGACGTCAACGACCTGAACCGTACCGTCCTGGCGGTGATTCGGGCCTCGAACCCGTCGCGGACCGTCATTCTGGGGCCCGCGCATTACAATGCGCTCGACGCCATGACCGACGGAGTCTTTTCCGTCCCAGCGCCCGCCAACGACGCGCACATCATCGCCAACTTTCACAATTACAATCCTTGGCCTTTCGCAGGACAATCGAGCGGCACCTGGGGAAGCGCGGCCGACATCGCCAAGATGAACTCCGACCTCCGTAGCGCGGCGCGGTGGGGGAAGACGCGGGGGGTACCGGTCTACATGGGGGAATACGGGGTAACCCTGGTCTACAACCACAAGAAGACCGATCTGACCTCCCGGGCGACGTGGTACCGACAGGTCCACCAAGCCGCCCAAGAAAACGGAATTTCGATGGCGGCGTGGGACGACTACGGTGATTTCAAGTTGTACGACCGGGTCAACCGTTCCTTCGACAGTTCCGTCGTCCCGGTCATCACGGGCCCGTAAGGGGCACGATCGCCACCGGCAAGGCTCCCGTGCGCCAAAACTCATCAGTATAACTTGACAGTTATGCTGATGAGTTTGTATGTTAAGCGGATGGAAGAAAGCAACGTGAGCCAGGAGGTTTTGGCCCTGGCGACGGTGGTTGGTGTGCTGTTGAGGCGCGTTCGAGCAGCGGCCTCCCCCAACTTGTCGTGGAGCCATACGACGGTCTTGGGCCGATTGGCCACCGAAGGACCGTCGACCTCGGCCGATCTGGCCCGGGCGGAAGGCGTGAGACCCCAGTCCATGGGAACCATCATCTCCCATTTGCTCGAGTTGGGTCTGGTCGCCAGGCGGGCGCATCCCTCGGATGGTCGCCAAATGCTCATTGAGATCACCGATTTAGGAGTCGCCTTCCGGACCGCGGCAAAGGGCAAAAAACTCAATTGGCTGGTCAGTGCGGTGGCCGCCCTCGACCAAAAGGACCAGAAAACCCTCTTTGCGGCCACGAGGATCCTCGAACGCCTGGTCGAGTCGTGAACGAACCTTTGGACAGGCCGGTTCGTCCTCCCTTCGGGTTCCGGTTTGTGACCCCGTTGGCCCTGGGGGCCATCCTCAACCCCATCAACTCGACCATGCTGACCACGGCGCTGGTTCCCATCGCCGACAGCTTTCACAGGAGCATCGCCGAGACAGGGTGGTTGATCGCCGCCCTTTATGTCACCAGTGCTGTCGCTCAACCCACCTTCGGACGCCTCGTCGATCTGTTTGGTCCCCGACGCATCTACCTCATCTCCTTGGGTTTCGTTGCCTTGGCGGGGATCCTCGGGGAGTGGGCGTCGACACTCCCGGCCCTGGTGGGGGTTCGAGTCCTCCTGGGAATCGGAACCTCCGGAGCCTATCCGGCGGCCATGCGGCTGTTCCGAGTCCAGGCAGACCGGACCGGATCGGAGCCTCCCCGGGTTGCCATGGGCTTCCTTTCCCTGTCGGCCATTTCGACGATGGCCGTGGGACCCCTGGTTGGCGGTTTGCTCACCACCGCCTTCGGGTGGCACGCGGTCTTCACGGTCAACCTTCCGCTGGCCATCCTCACGATCGTCCTCATCGTTCTTTGGGTGCCGAAGGACCCCCTGACCCAAGGAAGTTTCTCGCAACTAGTGAAAGAGGTCGATTTGGTGGGGATCGGTTGCTTTTCGGTCTTCCTGGTCGGGCTCATGACGTTTCTGATGAACGTAGCCCACCCGAAATGGTGGGCGCTGGTCCTTTCCTTGGTCTTTGGAATCTGGCTGGTGGTCCACTCCCTCCGGCGTTCCCACCCCTTCCTCAACGTCCGTCTCCTGGCCAGGAATCGGCCCCTGACCGTGACCTACATCCGGATGTTCGTCGTATCGATGGTGACCTATTCGATTTTCTACGGATTCGCCCAGTGGCTCGAAAGCTCGGTGGGCCTGACCAGTGCCCAGGCCGGGCTGGTCACCATGCCCATGTCGGTGGTGGCGGCGATTTCCTCGCTCACCGGCGTCCGGACCAAGGGGCTTCGGGTCCCGTTTGTCCTCTGCATCGGCGCGGCGGTCGTCGGTTGTCTTGCGCTGTTTCTGGTCGGGAACACCTCCCCGATCTGGATCATCGCCGGAGCCTTGGCCTTCTTCGGGGTGACCCAGGGACTTTTCTCCACGGCGACCCAAGCGGCGATCTACCTCCAGGCGCCGGCCGACCAGATCGGCGCCGCCGCAGGCCTCCAAAGGACCGCCGGCTACGTCGGCGCGGTGGTCGCCGCCAGCCTCCTGGGGNTGATGTACGGCCAACGAGCCACCGACTTGGGCCTGCACGGCCTCGTCCTCGTCCTCGGGGTCCTCTGCCTGATCCTATTCGCGGCCACAGTGCTGGACCGCACCATTCCAAAGTCCTAGAAGGGAGGAATTCATGGATATTCAAGAGGTTCGCCGATTCCTAGAAGACCGGGTCGGGTGGCTCGGGCAGTCGGGTTTGCGCATCACCACGGCGGGGAAGACGATTTACATTGACCCTGTTTTTTTGCCGGCCGATCCGTCGCCCGCAGACTACGTTTTTCTGACCCACTCCCACGGCGACCATTACAGCCCCCGTTCCCTCCGGAAAATCCTGAAGCCAGGGACCAGAGTGGTGGCGCCCCAAGAGCTGGCAGACATCGCCACGGACGTCATGAGCGTGGGGCAGGAGGCGGTGATCGGCGAGGTCGCGGTGAAGACCTTTCCGGCCTACAACCGCAGAGGCTTCCCCCACCCCCGATCGAGGCACTCGGTGGGATATCTGCTCTCCTTCGACGGGTTTCGGATGTACCATGCGGGGGATACCGACTCCGGAGCCGAGTTGGCCGGAATGCGTCCCGACCTCGCCTTCTTGCCCATCGCCGGGTTTGTGACCTTCGGCGTCGGGGCAGGGGTCGAGGCCGCCCTCACGCTCGGAGCGACCATCACGGTACCCATCCACTACGGACTCCTCCCCGGGACCGGTAGAAACGGGGAAAAGTTCGTCCAGGCCTACCGAGGTGAGTCGGCCCTCATGAAGAAGGCTTTCAATAGGTAGCGGCCTCCATCACTGCGACTTGCTCAACTGCAGGGTGTAGTAGGCGTAGCCTGAATTGTAGGGCTGGGCGTTGTAGCTGACGGTGGGGGAAACGGCCCCAGGGACGGTCTGCTGCTGGAATCCGGTCAGCGTGAACGTCGAACTGCCGAGGTAGTAGCTGAAACTGTAGACCCCACCGACGGGCGCGTTGAACCCCAAGGTTCCCTTTCCATTCACCAGGCCGTTGTCGTCGTCGGGGATCAAGAGCCCATAGAGGATGTTCGACGGCGTCCCGGAATCAAAGACCAGGGTCATCCACCCGGTGTTCGTGGCGCCCCCTGAGGTCGTGGGGGAATAGACGGCCGAATACCCCTGGATCGACCCTGGGGTTCCAAAGAAGGCCGCAATGGGCCCGACGTTCTGGGTGACTCCGTTCAGCGTGAACCCGATGAACAGAGAATCGGCCAAGAAATAGGCGTTGTTCGGGAGCGACCCGCCGCCCTGGTTGCCAGGAAGGCCGTCGTAGAAGCGCAGCATTCGACTGAGATCAAACAGGAGGGTCAACGAGGGGACTTGTCCCGCTGCAATGGTAACCACGGGCGAGCACTGCGTCACGATTGTGGTCCCGAAGTTGATTTTCACGTCCTGGGGGGCCGTTATGGTCGGTGAAGTAAAGCTCGTGTAGGAAGATGCCCCGCCGGTCGCCGGAACCGCTGCGCCGGAAGGCGACGCGGGCGTGGCCGAGAGGTAGGGATACGCACTATTGGTGTAGGCCGTGATCGCGGTGCTCACACCGTTGAGGTTCACGGTACCGGTGACTTGACCGTTGATGATCCCTGGGTTGGCGAAGGTGAGGGCAATGGAGGTCACGGTTCCCGTCGGAACCGACAAAGTGATTCCGCTTGTATCCACCGGATTGACGCCGTCGACCTTCAGGGCAAGGTTGCCGGACCAAGCAATAGCATTGGTGGTGCCGGTGGAAAACGTTCCCGTCAACGCGATTTGGGTCAAATTCATGATGATGTAATTCGGGGGGCCGGAGATGATGGCTCCGGGACCACCGGAATTGGTAATTCCGGGATAGCCAGCGGGAGGCGTGTTGGGCCAAGCCGCTTGAGTGCTTGAGGCGTTCCGGGCCGAAACGCTCCGTGCCGCGGTGCCGGTACCGAACTTGGTGGCGGTATAACCATTGGCAGGGCTCAGCGCCAAGACCGTCGCGTTTCCCGAGACTCTGGTTCCGCTGCTGGCACTGTTCGGAGCAGCGCAAGCCACGAGGGCGAGCCCCAAGGCTATCCCACAGGGGAACCGGAAGACTCTGAAAAGACCGGGTATTTTCATCGTTCTCTCCTCACCAACACCCTCGACGGGAACTTGGTAAGCTGAATTGTCGGTGAAGCAAATCAAGTATTCCAGTCTGTTCTGGGGGAATCTTCCGAAACCCACCAAGTGGGTACGGGAGATCGAACCAGGGATGCGGGGCCATTCTGAATCGGGCTCTCCAACAACCCTATTGCCGTTGTTGTCGAGCCGACTTGGCGCGAAGGCGAGTCCCCATTTTCGGTCTTGCAGGTTGTTGTCCCAGTGGCGCATCCACAAGTCGCCCTCGGCGACCCGGGTGGATGACTCTCCGCCCCCAGGTGGTTGCCAAATCCACCGAGCCGAATGGTTGGTCTCATAGGTCGGGTCGGAACAGAGCGATCGCGTCACCAAAGGTCGACAGATCTGGTCGACGGAACTTGGGAGCGGTCACGGTGGCCCTTCTCTGAGGCGGAATGCTTCCTTGACACCCCGTCCGCCCGGGTCGAGACTGGGGAGTGTCGGAGGTGCCACCCATGGAAGTCATCTATACCCACACGACCTGGAGGGTCCTCCCAGGAAAAGAAAAGGATTTCGAAACGCGGTGGGCCGACTGGGTTGGATGGAGCCACCAAGCAGGTCTGGTGAAAGGGTCGAGACTCCTCAAGTCCAGCGATGAGCCGGGCGTCTTCATCAGCTTTGGTCTATGGCAGACGCTTTCAATGGCTCGAGCGTGGCGGTCCACCACGGGCTACCAAGAGCGGCTCGGCCGCCTCCAAGAAGTCGTTCTGTCCTTTGAACCTCGCACTCTGACGCTGGTGGCCGAAGGGTAACAGACTCAGCCGAATCTAGCCTTCGTGGGCCGGTTCGACCACCCGTCTCGGCTGGTCTTGGAAATCGCGGGCAAGTTGCCAGGGAACGATCGCGTCTCCGGTTGCGTGCTGGAGAAGCAACGGCGGCGCGTTGGGCGTAATCCAAGGTTCCGGGTTAACCTCGAGGACCAAATACCGGACTTCGGTGATTTTCCTGCCGAGTAGTCGCGACTTTGGCGAGTCGGCTTCGCTGTGGTCAGGCACACCGGTGCCGCTATCTCTGAGTTGGGCTGGGTACAACGCGAACTAGTCTGAGGGAGTCAATGAAACACATTCCGGTGCGCCCTTGCGATAGCGTTCTGTTCGATTTGGACGGGACGCTGTGGGATGCAAGCCACGCCTGTGCCCTGGCCTGGACGGAGTCCCTGAGGGATGTAGGGCGTTCGGAAACCGTCACCCAGAAGGATGTCCGCCGGTTCACGGGGCTCCAAATCGACACAATCCTCACAGACTTTTTTCCTTCCGTGCAGCCTGAGCTTTACCCAGTGCTCCTCCAGCGCTACCAGATCCGAGAGTCTGAGATCCTCGAGTCCCAGGGAGGGGAACTCTATGCAGGGACGGAAGACGTCCTGTGGGAACTGAGTCGCACCCACAGACTCTTCATCGTCAGCAACTGCCTGGCAGGGTACGTCGAGACCTTCTTCCGTCATACCGGATTGGAGTCGTTGTTTGACGACTGGGAATCGTTGGGGCGGACCGGGAAGCCCAAAGCCGCGAACATCGCTACGATCATTGAAAGGCACCAACTTCAGTTTCCCGTCTACATCGGTGACACAGCCCACGATGCCGAAGCGGCGGAAACGAGCAAGGTTCCCTTCGTCTTTGCCCAGTATGGATTCGGCTCGGTGGAGGACCCCCGCCACAGCATCACTGCACTCGCTGAACTGCTCAATCTCTTGTAAAGGGAAACTTTAGGTCTGACAATGATGGAAGAAGATTTCTGAATCGCCATCCCACCATGCATTGGAGGCACCATGAAAATCCGCATGAAACTGCTCTTGTTGACTTTTGGAATGTTCGTCTTGTTCGGAATCGCCGCGACGGCGTACTTTTCCATCCTATCGCCCGTCGAGACCATGCAGAAGGAAGCCGGCGAGATCAACCGGGTTGTCCAGGCCGCCAAACAGCTCCAGGGAAGCGCCAACAGGCTGACCGTGGAAAGCTGGCTCGCCGGCGGCGACGCGCTCAAGGCGAGCGAAAAGGAGTGGGAGGCGGCCATCGCCTCGGTCGGGAACATCCATTTGCTCCCCTCCCTGAGCGCACAGGTGGCTGATGCTCTGGAAATCATCAAGAAACTTCAGCAGTTGGGAGCTCCCAGCGTGGAGGTCTTGAACCAGAGCCTCGAAGCGATCAAGGCCGATGCTGGACGTCTCCTCTACACCGGCGACAACAGCGATCTGCTCAAGTTCCTTGGCGACTTTATTCCCAAGACGAAAGACCACCGACTCGATGCACAAACGAAAAAGGACATCAGCGACTTCATCCGGGCCATCTCTTCGGTCAACCTCAACCTGGACGCGATCACGGTGACGCTCGCGGAGCAGGGGGCCGTGGTCACCGCGGCGATGGACCAACTGAGGTTCTTGAGTTCGATCATCTCCCTGGGAATCGTGCTGGTGCTCCTCATCGCCGGGCTGCTCGTGTCGCGGGCCTTGGCGAGGTCCATTGCCAAGAGCCTCACTGAGTTGGGTACCAAGGTTGAAGTCATGGGCACCGGCGACCTGCGGGTCAACTTTACGGCCAACACCCGAGACGAAACCGGTGCCCTCGGAGCCAACCTCAACCACCTGTTGTTTTCCTTCCAGATCGCCCTTGGTGAGATCCAAAAGTCAGCGGCCCAGAACGCCCAGGTCAAAGACCGGCTTGTTCAGGTCGTTTCAAGCGCCACCAGCTCAGCCGTCGAGATCGAAGCCAATTCGTCCTCGATCAAATCGCAGATGGAGCAGTTGGACGGCATGATCGAGCAGTCCACAGTGAAGATGCGGACGATGGCCGAGAGTGTCGGCACGTTCAACGGGAAGATTGGCAAGCAAAACGAGCACATCGGCAACTCCGTCGCCGCCGTCACTCAGATGTTGGCCTCGATTGGCAACGTCACGAGGATCACCGAGAAGGACCGGGACGAAGCTGAAAAACTCGTCCAGGAGGCCGAACACGGCCGCGAGGCGTTCGACAACACGTTCGCCAAAGTGGCCGAAATCGCGGAAAGCGTGGGCCAAATCGAGGAAATGGCCAACGTGATCGCAGGGATATCGAATCAGACCCAGATCCTCGCCCTGAACGCGGCCATCGAAGCCGCGCACGCCGGAGAATTTGGAAAGGGCTTCGCCGTGGTGGCAGACGAGATCAGCAAGCTCGCCGAGGCCTCCTCCACCAGTTCCGACGAGATTGCAAAAACAATTTCGGCGATCACCATCAAGATCCATGAAGCGGACGTCACCAGCGCCTCCACCAGCGAAGCCTTTTCAGCCATCAGTCGCCGAATCGACATTGTGTCCCAATCGGTGGTGGAGATCTTTCAAAACGTTCGGGAGATGGACGCCGGCGGGCGGCTGATCCTCGAAGCCATGGAGGAACTCAAGACGACGTCGGAGGGCATCACCGACGAGGCCAGGGGACTCGACACCGGCATTCACGAGGTGGGCGGCACCAACGAGACCATCGAGCGCATCTCGAGCGAGGTGGTTTCCAACATCGGTGAAATCGCGGCGGGCCTCCAGGAGATCTCGCGGTCGGTCCACGCCGCCGAGGAACAGGCCCAAGAGCTTCAGGCCATCGCCGAAGTTCTCGAAACCGCAGCAGGCCGCTTTCAGATCGGATGATTCGTCGAAGGCGTCCCAATCTGAGCCGAGGTGCGAGAAATGGAAGAACCCAGATTGCAGATGGGAAGGCTTTTCAGCGACAGGCCCGACGACCATCTTGGGCACCTTCGACTGGATTTCCTCACTCTCCAGGTTTCCGACCTCTCCCTGAAGTTCACCAAGAACCACCTCCAGTCGATCTTTCGATTGACCAAACTTGAGTAGCTCCTCCGTCATCAGGCTGGCGCGAGTTCGCCCCCCGCAGAACGGATCCGTGAGCGAGTTGAACATTTCTTTCATTTGAATCTATTTGCGTTTGCTCTGAAATTTCAGTGTGCTTGCCTTGAAGGAAAGGGATGCGGCGATGGATTCGTACCGTTTCGACGTCGTCACCATCGGTTCGGGACTCGTCAGGGAAGTGGCTTGACGCCAAGGGTAAGGAATTCAGCCCGCGGACCCACTACAACGCCGGTGGAAGCACGAAATTCTATGGTGGGACGGCGCTCCGCTTTTGGGAGTCAGACTTCCTAGCCAGGGAAGTCGGTGAAGGTCGGACGTTTGCTTGGCCATTCGACTATTCGAACAGTCCGTGTGACGGGTTCCCTTGCACGTACCGCGCCAAGGGCGACGCCGAGAACTGAATCCTCCGCCCCCTTCTTCTTAAAAAACATCCGAATGTGACGCTTTGGACCAACGCCTTTACTGCGGCCGCAACTTCATGTCCCACAACAACACGGTCATTCTGGCGCTGTCTCCGTTCCGAAAGAATGCGACGTTCTTCCAAAAGACTCTGACGATCCACGATTTCTACGGGTTGAGGACGATGCAATGCCGGGGAAAGGTCAAACCTCAAATGCTCCAGGGCAAAGATGACCCGATTCTGCGAACCTTCCCCGAGCCAATCTCTGAGCGAAGTCTCGATTTTCGGGTCATGTCGGAAGACCTCCCCGATCCGACCAACCGGGTCACTGTTGACGAGGTGGGGCGAATCCACCCGGCCAGAAGGCTCACGAACATGGATGCATTCAGCACCAGTGTGGGAGGGTTCGCATGGGAAACGATCCCAAAAACCTCCGTCGTGGACCAGTGGTGCCGATCTCAGGATGTACCCAACCTTTTGCAAGCTTCTTCCCGTCATCGGCGGCCGTGAACCCGGTGCTTACCATCTTGGCCCAGGCCTTGCGGGCCTCCGAACACTTGAAGGCGTCGCTCTTGCAGGCGAAATCTAGGCCTTGACGACGGTGATTCCCGAGGATTCCAAGTAGCGTTGGTCGGCCTCAGGAATCCCTTTGTCCGTGATGACGGTCTTGATCAACGATAAATCCGTGCAAATCGGCGCCAGGTGGGAGGAGCCAAACTTGCTGGAATCGGCCAGGATGAAGCAACTGGCCCCCCGGGACAAGATGGTCTGGGTCACCTCGGCGCGGTGGGAGTCGTTGAGGGTAAAGCCCGTGGAACGAGTAAACCCAGTGACCCCCAGGAACGCTTTGGAGAACGCCAGTTCGGCCAGCGCGTTCTTAGCGATCGGGCCGACAAGACTTTCACTGGCGCTTTGGTAGTAACCTCCAAGGACAATTACTTGCACTTTAGTCCCCCGAAACATGCGTGCGATATAGAGGTTCGAGGTAATGACCGTGAGGCTGGAATATTCCTTAAGCAATTCAGCCAAGATTGAAATCGTCGAACCGGCCTCCAGCAGGATCGTATCTCCCGGCTCAATGAAAGCGGCAGCCGTCCTCGCGATCAACACCTTCTCCTGAAATCGGGCCCCCATTCGAAACGGGATGTCGTCGCCGTCAAAGACCCTTGCTTCGCCATGGAAACGACGAAGGACGCCCTTTTTTTCCAAAGAGGACAAGACTTTTCGGACCGTGACACCTGAAACACCGACCTCGACCGAAAGGTCGGTGACCTTCATGGAACCCTGGTTCAAGACGATTTTTGCTACTTCAGCCTCAAGGTCTCTTTTCATGGTACGAGCAGGGCAACGGCCCCCAGAATACCGGCATTGCCTCCCAATTCTCCTTTCTTTATTTCGAGTCGATCATACATCATAGTTTTTGCCTTGTCGTAGCAGAGCGACGTGACGGTATCGAAAAAGATCTCCGGCAAGTTCAGCAATCCACCGCCCAGGACGACCCTGTCGGGGTTGAGCCCCTGGAAGACGTTGTAGACTCCAATACCGATGTAGGTACCGAATTCTCTCGCCACGGACACGCAGACTTCGTTGGCCTCGGAGATTCCGGCCGAGAGGTGTTGGCCCGTCAGGTCTTCAAAGCGATGCAACCCGTCGGAAACTCGACGGGCTTCTCGACGGAAGGCGTCAGGCAGGGCGAGACCCGAAGCCATGGCCATCAGGCACCCTCGATTTGCGCAAGTGCCCTGGAAAAAGAACCCCTAACCCCGAAGCGTCAGCGCGTTTGGCGCCAATGCCACCCAGAGCTTCATCGACGTTTCGGACCATGCAGTTCACGATGCCGACTTCGTCGCATTCGGTGTGGTCATGAGTGACAAATTCTGAGACGATGGCTCCATTTTCGTTGACGACACCCACACCAAGTTTGGTGCCGCCCGGGTCGATTCCAATTCGGTACATCCTCAGTTCCTCACAAGTGATGTTCGGTTCGGGCAATGATGTCGTCCTGCGTGTCTGCTGCCAAATCTCGGAAGAAGGCCGAGTACCCGGCCACACGCACCACGAGGTCGCGATATTTCTCCGGATCTTTCTTCGCGGCGATCAGCGTCTCCCTCGAGACAATGTTGTACTGGACGTGCCACCCCTTCAGATCGTCAAAGAACGTTCGAACCATGGCCTCGAGTTTCTTCTTGTCGTTCGGATTTTCGATCGCTTTGGGAGAAAGTTTCTGATTGAGAAGAATGCCACCAAAGATTCGGTCGGAGGGGAGTTTGCCGATGGACTTGAACACGGCGGTCGGGCCGAGAAGGTCTGTGCCCGAAGAAGGGGAACAGCCTTCGGCCAGAGGAGTACCAGCATGACGACCGTCGGGTGTCGCCCCCACCTCGGCGCCGGAAGGAACGTTGGAGGAGATGCTCGAGGTACCCGGGTAGTACCCGCCACCAATGGGGCCCCGTCCAAAACGCGTGTTATGCAACTTTTCGATTTCGTCCGCGAAGGAGCCGTAGGCCTCGACCACTAAGTTGTCCACTTCGTCGTCATCGTTCCCGAACTTGGGGGCACCGTTCAAGAGTCGCTGTCGCAGGATTTCACCCAGCTGTCCTGCGAAGTCGTTCGCCAGCGCGTCGAGGAGTGCCTGCCGACCGATGATCCCTTCTTCGAAGACCAGTTTCTTGAGCGCGACAAGAGAATTGCCCAAGTTCGCGATGCCAACCTGCAGTCCTGAAACCCAGTCGTACAGAGCGCCCCCCTCTTTGAGGTGCTTTCCACGGCCGATGCAGTCATCGGTGAAGGTGGAACAAAGGATATCGGGGACAAGGTCCTCGAGGGCAGTGTCCACGGCGACATCGATGGCGACACTGGCCCGAGCGTAAAATTGAATTTGGGTCTTCCAAGCCTCCATGAGGGCTTTGAAGTCGGGAAAGGTCGTCAGACTCCCGGTGCCGGAAAGGAAGGCTTTTCCGGTGGCGGGATCCCTCCCGTCGTTCAGAGTCAGCATCAGGACCCGCATGAAGTTGAGGAAACTCATCCCGGTGGTTCGGTATCCCCATTTTCCAGGGACTGCCACTTCGATGCATCCAATGGCCGAATAGTCCCGGGCGTCTTCCTGGCTCACGCCGAGCCGCAACATCCCAGGGATGACGACTTCGTCGTTGTTGAACGCTGGCATGCCGAAGCCCTTCTCAATGACTTTGACCGCAGCCGCCATGAACTCGGGACTCATCCCGGAATGGTACCGAACAGAAAGGTTGGGTTGCGTCAGCTTCATCTCTCCTACGGATTCGAGGATGAGGAAGCTCAAGGCGTTCGTCGCGTCTTTCCCGTCTCGGCCGACTCCCCCGATGGTGACGTTCTGATAAAGGGGTCCGCCACCCGAGGTCCGAGTGTGGGAGGCCGACCTGACCTTCTTGATTGAGGTCAGTTTGAGCCAGGTCCAACAGAGCATTTCCTTGGCAGTTTCTCGGTCGATGGCCCCCGAGGCGAGGTCTGCGTCGTAGTAGGGCCCCAAGTACTGGTCGAGTCGCCCAAACGACAGCGAGTGCCCGTTGGATTCGATTTGCAGGACGACCTGGAGGAAGAAACTCAGTTGCAAGGCCTCGCGGAAGTTCTTAGGAGGTTTGTGAACAATCGCCGCGCAGGTATCGGAGATCGTTTTGAGTTGAGACGCTCGGTTCGGATCTGTTTCCGCCATTGCCTGTTGAGCCGAAAGGTCGGCGTAGCGTTGGATGTAGTGGGAAAGTCCTTCGAGGACGTCGAGCATGGCCAAGTAGAGCTGGCGCTTCTTCAGGTCGAAGAATGAGGTGGCATCGAGCTTGGCGATCGCCTTCGCAACAAGGTCCGTGTAGCCGACGATGCCGAGATCGAGGGCTCTCTGGAGGTTGATGGCCACATGGCCGTCTCCCGAGGTCATGTTCCCTTCGGCCTTGATGATCTTCGTGGAGTGAAGGTCTTCCAATTCCGGCGACATCAACGCGTGGGCATGCTCCTGAAGGGTCTTTCCCCTCCAGTACGCACAGATGTCTTTCAGTTCAGCCTTGACTTCAGCAGAGGCCAGATAGCCTTCGGCAGGACGTTTGTCGATGTCATCGATTTCTTTTTCGATCCATCCGATGGCGTACTCGGGGAAGATGGGAGCGGCCTTGGGGTGCGACGAATGGTTGCCGACGATCAGTTCCTCGGGTTCGATGGAAATCGACATCGCTTCGAGGGTTCTCCTCAAAGCCAACCCACGCCTTCGGACGATCGGAAGGGGTTCGTTCTCTCGATACACTTGGGTATAGATTCGTGCCCGCTCCGGGCAAATGGTTGCTTTTGTCGAGAGCATCCTGTCCTTCGCCCGCTTCAATACTTCTGTCATCTCGTCGACCTCCAATGCTCGTTTCAAATCCATAGTCCGCGGTGGCGTTCTGAGCGATCGACCGGATGTCCTCAAGCGACCGATCAAACTGCCCGGTAGTCTGAAGGAGGTGTTTTCGCTCTTCGACGTGCTTCACGTCGATCTGCCCTTCAATACGGTGCACCCAGAGCGCCGCCACAGCCCTGGGTTCTACTGAGAGACAACTCTCAATGGCAATGGACATTCCCAGAGCCTCAAGTTTCTCGATGCAACCGAGCAGAAAGTCGTGTTGAGCGAGGGGTCCCCCACCAGAGAACGTGACCCCACCGCCACTCTTGGCGAAGAAGAGTCTCTCTTTGCTGACCTCAGCGACCAGGCTTTCGACGTCGAGTTCCCCCCCCGCAAGCCGGATCGCTTGGCTGGGACAAACCTTTCCCGACCCTGGAGGAACCGAGACTGTGCGATCGGGAAGTATGGGTAGAATCGCGTTGCACGTCGAAGATCATCGGCTTGCTCATAAACTAATGATAGTTAACTACCGTCGGACTGTCAATAAATACTTTCATATGAAAGTTACATTTCATCATTTTCAAATCCTGTTGTTCCAAATCGCACTCTGGGGGGCCGTTTCGCACCTCACAATCTTCGGGCGGGCTCTTCTGAACTTATTGGCCACGGAGAGTTACAATAGGCAGAGTGAACCGAAAGTGAAAGCATCGATTTACAAGAGGTCAAAAAAGGACAACGTAAGAAATGGAGTTGACCTCGATCTCCAGGGGGGAGTCGCGGTGCTTTTCACCCGCCGTTGGTTTCTGTTCGATTTCAAAAAGAGAGCCGTCCCCGACTTCGGGTCCCCAGATACCCTGTTGCAGTTCACGACGATGAACGACACGGCCGAGTACACAGCAGCGGATAGCCAAACAAGTCGTAGGTGTCGACTTCAAACTCAAACGGGTTGTGACATTGGGCGCTCTTGGCCCCATCATCGGCATCATGAAGGTCCTCAACCCTGGCAGAACGGGTGATCTCATGCCGACCTGAGTGGGGATGCAGTAAGGCTATTGCGTGGCACTGGGCAAGACGCCAGCCAGGCTGGACAACGAACGGTACCAGCGGATTCGATGGGTCCCGGTGGAAGAGGTTGTTCGCCAGGCTTTCGTCGCCCAAAAACCGGGCTCCGGAACAGGAATATCGGGTTGAACTGCCGGTTTCCGCTTTGAGTTATCCACACCGCGGACAACATAGGTCGCTATCTCCATGTCTCATAAATACTTGCAAGAAACGATCGAAAAATTTGGTACGAGTTCGCCGAAGGGCAAAAAACTAGTGCCGGATTTGACCCCTCTTCAAACATTCATCTTTTTGCACGGTAGGGACTTGTGGCGACTTTTGGAAAAACCAACAAAGGCAGGCTTCGTCGCTTCTAGACGCCTAGACAAAAAATACATCATTCCATAGAAAGGAGTTATTTGCCAAGGAAAGGACTCGGGCTTCGTGGCCTGACATCCGTGCCAAGCCAGCCGCCCAGGGCGCCTCGCGGCACTCGTACCTGAAGCCACAAACGGGGTTTCCGGGTTGATGCTTGCCCATGTCCAGGCGTGCTTAAGTGCATTCCGTGAAAAGGGTTGCATGTCAAGCACAGCGGGGATCTGTGTTCAGTTACGCTCCCCGGTGGTTGGGCATGTCGCGGCAATTGGTGGGGATAAGGTGGGACAGGCTCTTGTCGCCTCCGTTTTGAGGCGGCACCACTGCACCGAGGGGTAAGTCTGACAGGTTTCACGAAGCGATCAAGTCGTCGGCGAGGGCTCCAGAGGTTCTCCGATCGAGAGCATGAGGCGGTTTGCCCACTGGAAAAAGGCCGTGGCATGGATCAAGTCTGCGATGGCGAGGTCGTCCAGTCCGAGCTGGCGCAGTCTTTCCAGATGGCGAGCTTCGAGCCGCGGTGGGGTCTGCGTCAAAGCCTCGGCCGCGTCAATGAGCGCCCGCCACCGAGGGTCCTGTTCTCCCTTCACTCCTTCATCAAGTAACCTTTGGATATCGTCACGGCGCCCTGAATGTTGGCTGGCGAACCGCGAGTGGACCGACGCGCACAGCACGCAACCGTTGATTCGCGAGGCGGTGGTGGCCGCCAACTCGCGCTCGGCCCGGGGTAGGCCTCCGTCGGGGTTGTAGAAGATGTCGTTGTCGGTCTTGGTTCGTTCGCGCAGAACCTCAGGGTCGCGGGCGAGCAGTGCAAAATAGGGGTTTTTAGCCCGTGAGCGTTCCACCAAAGCCTCCCAATGGAGTTCGGTGAACTCAGACTCGGGCAAGGGAGGCAACCATGGGGACCAGCTTATCTGCGACTGGGTAAAGCCCTTCGGTGTTTGGCTCATTTTGCAACTTCCTTCAGAACGCGCAGTCCGGCAACGACCCGAAGTTGAAAGGTCAGAAACGCCACCAACTGAGACAGAGTGACGACGTCGGTCACCGACCATCCAGCGTCGCTGAGTAATTTCAACGCGGCCGGGGAGCTTTCTCGAGGGCGGAAGACCAGCAGATGGGCCTGGTCAAGGGCGGACGACAACTTTTCCCCCAACCGAAGGCGAAGGGGGGCTGCCAAGCGGAAACGCAGTCCTTCCACGCTCTCGTCGGAGAGATCTTCGTGCGTGTCGTACCGACCGTAAGGGCCTTTGGTGGTTCCGGCATGGATGGCTTGGTCGACCAGTTCGACCCAGTCGCCGCCACCTTCTCTCAGGAGTCCCGTCCGGTAGAACCCCGAAGTCGCCTCGTCGCCGCTGATCCCAGTGACGAAGAGAGCGACGGCATAGCGGTCCTTGAGGGGAACCGTTCCGAGCACCTGCGGTTCGAACAAGGCCCTCCAGCTTCCCTGAGCGTGGTCGCGGGTCACCGGGCGTCGGCGTCGCAGTTGATCCACAGGCGAGCCTTCGCCGACTTCGATCAGACGGTCGATCACATCAGCCATTACATCCTCCAATACTAAAGTGATTAGATCATGTATTATCTTTGAGAAGTGTTCTAGCCACGAAAGAGAGGATTCCATGAGTGACCACCAAGGTTTGGAAGCGCTGGAGCGTCGTCTGCAGGAAGACCTGGAACGCCTTTGCCTGCCCGCAGAGGATTGGCTCCACCGTTCGGACGGTGACCCTCTCGACGTCGCCATCGTCGGCGCTGGGATGTCGGGTCTGGCGGCCGCAGCCGCCCTCCGGTTCGCCGGAGTGCACCGGGTCCGGCTATTCGACGCCAGCCTTCCCGGCCAGGAAGGACCATGGGTCACCCACGCCCGGATGCAAACCCTTCGGTCTCCCAAAAACCTCGTCGGACCGGCCCTGGGTCAGCCCTCGCTGACCTTCCGGGCCTGGTACGAGGCGCAATACGGAAAGGAGGGCTGGGTCGCCTTGGATCGGATTCCCAGGGTTCAGTGGCAGGAGTACCTCACCTGGTTCCGTACCGTACTCGATCTTCCGGTCACCCACCGCACCAAAGTCGACCACATCGGCAGCCGTCCGGCGCCAGAAGGCCCCGGGCTCCTCGACATCGAAACGGTGACCGAAGGCTCCAAGGTTCGCCAGACCATCCGAGCCCGGCACGTCGTGTTGGCCACAGGGATGGACGCCCTGGGACGACCGGCTGTCCCTGCCGTGGCTTTGCAAATCCCCCGGGGCCGCTGGCAGCACAGCACCGAAGCCATCGACTTCGCAGCCCTTCGGGGCTACCGGATGGGGGTGGTGGGGGGTGGCGATTCTGCCCTGGACGTGGCCGCCTCCGCTCTCGAGGCAGGGGCGAGCGAAGTGCTTGTCTTCGTCCGGGCTACCGATTTCTCGCGGGTGAACCATTGGAAGGCCTTCACCCATCCTGGCCATTCCCACGGCTTTTCTTCCCTCCCTCCCGAGGCGAGATTGAAGTTGTTGAACTTTCTCAAGGCCCAAAAGACGCCGCCGGCCCAGGGAACTGTCGCCCGCATCACCCGGTTTAAAAATGTCCGCCTCCACTTCAATAGCCCGGTTTCCTCCCTCGCGTCGGCGGCAGACGGAACTGTGATCCTCACTACCTCCCACGACAGCTACACCCTGGACCACTTGGTCTTCGCCACCGGCTACACGCTAGACCTCGCGGCCCACTCTGAGTTGGCGTCCGTGGCCCCCCACATCCGATTCTGGAGTGACAACCTATCCCCGGACCTCGGCCCTGACTTTTCCCTCCGGGAGAAGCACCCCGGCACCTGGCCCGCTTTGGGACAGATCCACCTCTTCACCGGCGCCGCACTCATGAGCCTCGGTAAGCTCACCGGAGACATTCCCGGCATCAGTCTGGGGGCCGAACGTTTGGCCCGGGGCATCACGGCCCGACTCTACGCTGCCGACATCGAAGGGCAACTTCAACGCGTCCGGGATTACCAGGAGCCCGAAGTCCTGGGGCACGAATGGGCACCGATTCGGGTGGATCACTGATGGCGGAGCCATTGGCTCAGAGATCAATCTAGGGGTATTTTGAGCGTATGGAAGACGACAGACGCCGGGCCCAAGACCTCCTGAACCGACTTCTGGCCGTCCAAGCAGCCCTCCAGGCCAATCTGGGCCGGATGGCCGAGAAGCATGGGTTGAGCGTGGCCCAGGCCACCGTCGCCCAGGACCTGGCCGAGCATCCCTCTTCGACCCTGCAAGAGGTCTGTCGGCGTCTTGGGTGGCCCAAGAGTTCGGTGTCGAGACTGGTGGATGATCTGGTTCACCTCAACTTGGCGATTCGAGAAGTTCCCGCCGAGAACCGCAGGACAGTCATGCTTTCTGTGAATTTCTCGTGGCAACAAGACTGTCGTGCCGATGCTCTCGAAATCTTCTTCCCTGGAGCCCACGGTCACCTTTCGGCTGAAGACCTGAGCCGCCTCGCGCAACCGTTGGACACCATCCTCGAACTTCTTGGAAAATGAGTTCTGTTCCGTTGACCTCCATACTGTTCTATATTAGATTGTTCCATATAGAACATTTGAAGGAGCAACCATGTTTTCGATTGTTGTTGTGGGAGGGGGGTTTGCCGGAGTCGTTGCGGCCAAAAAACTCCAAGAATCGGGTCGGTTCGAGGTCGTACTCATCGACAGAAAGGATTATTTTGAGGTCACCCTGGCTCAGTTGCGGGCCTTGGTCTCGGGTGAACAACTAGCGGAGCGTTCTCGAATTCCCTACAGCGAGATTCTTGGTGATTCCTTTGTCCACGGAGAAGTGGCGCGGGTCGAAGACAAGTCCGTCGTGGTCGATGGCCGGCATTTTTCCTATGACACGCTGGTCCTGGCTCCGGGGACAAGGTATCCCCGGTTTGATGTGGCCAAGCCAACGGGGCAAACGACCCTTGACCTGAGGCGAGACCACAGCCGGGAGCAGCATACGCGCTTTCGGGAAGCCCCGGGGTATCTGGTCATTGGCGGGGGGCTCGTCGGAGTCGAACTCGCCGGAGAATTGGCCAGTTTCAGCGGAGGAAAGAAAGTCCGATTGGCCCATCGGGGCCCACGGCTCGTTGAAAACCTGCCACCCAAGGTGTCGGCGCTCGTCCTTGCCCAGTTAACAGCCATGGGCGTACTCGTCGAACTCAATACGCCAGATGCCCAACGCCGTGACGGGGAGTTGGTCTATGAAACGATTTCCCCCCTGCCCGCGACGGATTTTTTGAAGTCGGTGGAACCCGGCGTGCTCGATGGAAAGGGCCGCATCGTGGTCGACTCGCACCTGAGGGTCGTAGGCCACCCCCACTGGTACGCCGTGGGGGATGCCAACGATTTCCCCGACGCCAAGCAAGCCATCACGGCCCAGGCCCAGGCGCTCTACTTGGTCAAATCCCTCCTGTCGGCAAGACCGGGTCGAGCAAAACCCTACCGAGCCCAGCCACCGATGGCCTTAACGTCTCTGGGCCTCACGCACGGCTTCGCCCTTCTCCCCTTTGGGGTTGTCACTTGGAACTTCCTCATCAACATCAAGCGAAAAGACTTGCTGGTCAGCAGGTTTCGCAAGGACCTCGGTGCCAGCGAGGCCCACGCCTAGGAAGGTGTTTACGAAATCTACTTCTTCCCATCTATGTCCTGATGATCTCCAATATTGACCAAAATGACCTCTTTTTCTGACACGAGAAATTCTATTGAAATCCTATACGACAAATTGATGGAAACTGAATATCCGGTCAATGCACCGGTCTTGAACTGGTGCAACCTTAAAGATGGATGAAAAGGATTTAATTCAAGAAGAGTCAAACATTTTGAATATTGGGACCTAACCTCAGGATGCTTCTTAAGAAATCGTCTCGCTTTGTCTTCATAAGACTCAGGAAAGACAAGTCTATACATCTTCAATCCGCTTTAAATGATCGTCGATTGATCCGGAAAAGAACTTTCCTTCCGCAATCTTCTTCTGAGATTCTTGAATCGCAGCATCGAGTTCCAGTTCCCGCAATTGCTTGTATTCATCAATGGATAAAACGACGTACTTTTCTTTTCCTCGTACCGTGATGATGACACCGTCGTTCTCGGGAACAAGTTCGTCGATGGCCGTGATGCCTTTGACTTTCAGATCATTAGCTGTGATTTGGGCAATCATTTGGATCCTCCGCATGATGAATAGTACTATTTAGGATGCTCTTCATCGAGTCCCCGAGCCCGTTTCGTACTATTCCGCTGCCATTGTCCTGAAAATGTCCTCTACCCGAAGGGTCGGTATCACACCGCAGTTGGCGACCATCAAGCCACGAGCCGGGCCTCAAAGCCACGATTTTCAGGAACGTTCGGTCACTATTCCGTCCTTTAGGATCGATGCCCAGAGCGACTGCACCCGATGCACCCCTGATTTGGAGAGCGATCAGGTGAGTTCTTGGTACTTCAGCGATTCGTTCAGCTCCGCGAGGGTGAACGGCTTTCCCAGCCGTCGCACCGAAGGCGCGTTTGCAACGGTATCATGGAGGTCTTGGAGTCATGTTGCGTCGCCACGCTCGTAACCGAACAACGGACGGGGGTATCTCGTGGCGGTCCAACGTCAACAAAAGTGACCTCAGTCATGGGCTGGTTTGTCGGAGTCCGGAATCGTATTCGCCGCGTGCAACCTGGAGGTAGTGGCTCCCAAAAATGACCGCGATACGTGCTCTGAGCTTTGTTTCGTAGCGTTTGCGCATGGTAAGGCCACTCTGAGACTCCCCTTTGAACGCTGGCCGGCGTCGAACGCGACTCACCTTAAGGGACCTGAGACCACCTCCGACCGTCCGGACCTGTGACCAGAAATTCCCGTTGGGAAGCCATGCCGCGAAACTGTCCTCGCCGGGCCCCCAAAGTCAGTGTCTCGCTGGTGTCGTTCCAGCTGAACTCGATCCGGCTGAATTCTCCGTGTTCGTAGTCGTAGCCATCTTCGGCGTCTTCATACAGCTCGGTCTTCCCGTCGGCCCCAGGGTAGACTCGGAGTTCCCAGGGCGACTGAAGCACGAGCAAGGTCCCCGCTTTGACGAAGACGGGGATCCGGTCGAGGCCCGCCTCCGCCTCAAGAATCTTGCCTCCCTCAACCATCTCCCCCGTCCAAAAGTTGTACCAGCGGCCCTTCGGCAGATAGACGGCTCTGCTGGGGCCCGCCTCGGCCAGGGAGTGGACCACGGGACAAACTAGCATTCCGTCCCCAAAGAGGTATTGGTCCCTCAGGTCGAAGGTTAAGGGATCGTAGGAATAGTCGAACACCACAGGACGAACGAGGTTTTTGGAGCCCAAACAGACGTCGGCCGCCCGGGAGTAGATCCACGGAACCAGCCTTTCCCGAAGCAGAAGGAACCGAACGAGGCTGTCGTACACTGCCTCTCCAGGCTCTCCGAAATGCCAAGGTTCCCGGGACGTGTCGGTTCCGTGAGAGCGGAACATGGGCAGGAACGCCCCAAACTGGAACATTCTGAGATAGAGTTCCTTGTATTCGGGGTCGGCCACGCCTTCGTCGTAGTCACCGGCCCAAAACCAGAGGTCGGACTTGCGTTTCACGAAGAAAGCGCCGATGTCGAACGTCCACCACGGCATCCCCGTGGCACAGAAGTTCTGGAGAGCCGGGATTTGGCGCCGGAACTCCTCCCAGGTGGCGCTGAAGTCTCCCGACCAGGCCACGGTCGACCAGCGCTGTTGACCAGGGTAGGAGGATCGGGTCAGGTTCACGACCCGTTTGCTCTCGTTCACCGCCCTCTGGTGTGTAAAGATGCCCTCGCAATGCTTCGACGAGTACAGGTTGGCGTCCGCCGGGTCAAGGAACTTATGGAACTCGCCGAGGTTGAGCGCCCGCCGGTCTTCAGGTTCGGGCTGGACAGCTCCCTTCCAGTCAGCCTCAAAAGGCTCTGTGCAATCGCACCACCAGGCGTCGACCCCGTGTTGGAACAGCCCGCGGTTGGCCTGCTCCCAAAAAAGATCCCTGGCCGCCGGGTCGAAGGCGTTGTAGTTGGCGCCGTTGCCCAACAAAAGGTTTCGTTCATCAAATTCCCGGTGATCCGCCCCCCCCGACCGAAGAATGGGCCAGATCGAAACCATGAACTTGACTCCCATCCCGTGAAGATCTCGGACCATGGCCGAGGGATCGGGAAAACGGGCTGGATCGAAAGACTTCTGTCCCCATTGTCCCTCGGGCCACGACTGCCAATCCAGAACAAGGCAGCTGAGGGGAAGTTCACGCCTCTGGAACTCACGGGCGGTCTCCAAAATCTCGGCCTGGGTCTGGTAGCGTTCCTTCGATTGGATGTAGCCGAAGGCCCATCGGGGAAGAAGAGGCGCGGGTCCCGTCAGCCGGCGTAGCGCTGCGGCCAACGCGTCCATCGAGGGCGACACCGTGACCCAGAAATCGAGTTCCTCGACGCAGTCGATCCACATCGAAGATCCGAATTGGTCATCGCGGAAGGTGAGAGCCGAACCTGTATTCCAAAGAATCGACCAACCTCGGGTCGAAAGCAGATAAGGAATCGCAATCTTGCGGTTCTGCTGATAGAGGTACTGTAGGCTTCCCCTCAGATTCAGCACCCCTTCTTCGTGGGAGCCCAGTCCGTAGAGGGCTTCCCCCTCTTGGAAGCACAGGGAAAGTTTCGCGTGCCAGGCCTTGCGGTCGACCCGAGGTCTTCCTTTGGCGGTACGGGCCTTGAACCCATCGGCGCCGAATTCGAAGGCGGGACCCTCCTCGGCTTCGTAGTCGTACCGGATGACGTCAAACTCGTCGAGGATTTTTCCGAAACGGTCGGGCTCCTTGGTCAAGAGACGACCATCAGGGGTCCGGTAGGTGAGAGCTCCCGAGTTGCGGCAAACTTCGACCACCAAGCGAGCCGTTGACACGCGAATCTCCTCGGCCGACTCCTTCACGTCAAAGGCGGGAGCCGGCCCGTGCCGAGGCAGTACCAAAGGCCCCGACCCGGAACAGAACTCATCCTTGGCTGAAAAAGTCACCCGAACCTGGTCGTCGGCCCAAGGAAGGATCCGGAGCCGCCCCCCGGGGATGCTTAAAATCACTTCTTCACTTTCGTGCATAGGGTCACTCCACTAATGTTGATCATCGCGGCCGAGCCGAACGGCGACGGCTTCAAAATCGGACCTCAGTTCGATCCGAAGGGATTCCCCGCTGACGGAAACCGCATTCCCACCGGCGCAGAAGAGATCCTCGATCTTCCACCTTCCGCCGAGAGGGATGTCGACGGTTGCGGGATAGTTTCCAGAAAAGCTATGAATGACGGCCAAGGCACGGTTTTCCGAAGTCTCGGTCCGCAATATTCCCTGCCAGCCTTGAAGGTCCCTGTAGCTGTTCTGCCTGGTGCCGTGAAAGGATGTCGATCCGTTCTCGATGATTCCTGTGACCCTTTGATAGAAGGCCAACCCCGCCTCGATGCATTCCCACTGCGGCGCCGTCAAATCCGCCACGTCTCCAGACAGGCAAGGTACTCCCAGAAAAGTGGCCGCCATCGAGTAGACGATCCGCTTCAACGGGTCTGTTTTTCTCACCACGGCCCAAATGAGGGATTGCGCCGGAAGGATGACGCGGTGCAGGTTGGCCGAGATGATAGGAATTTCCAGGCATTCGTGCGCGTCCGAAAACGACGCGATATCTGAGAGCGCCATCATGGAAGCCTCAAGCCGGTGACCGCCCGAGGCGCAGGTTTCGATCACCAGACCGGGGACGAGCTCCCGGATGCGCCGGAAGAACCGCTCGGTTGCCTCCACCTTCTGCCGCAGAGCTTCCCCCAGGGACTCCGCCCCGTCGCAGCCGATTCCCGCGCTTTCGTTGTAGTCGATCTTGAGATACCGGAATCCATAGCGATTCAGCAAACCGATCACCCGCTCGGCCAGGTACTCCACCACCCACGGATCGTCCATATCCCAGAAGCGGCGGGTGCCTGAGGTGATCGGAATTCCGTCCCGGGTCAGCAGATGCTCTGTCGTCCCAAAAGATTGAGAGAGCTGGCCGCAAGTCT
>JGI26470J50227_1000193_pt1 | contig 27547 bp, 32 predicted proteins | sample FreactTroBogLake_FD_50227 | JGI IMG/M metagenome (IMG submission 50227)
CCAACCGCCGAGTCAACCGCCGAGTCAACCGCCGAGTCAACCGCCGAGTCAACCGCCGAGTCAACCGCCGAGCGAACCGCCGAGCCAACCGCCGAGTCAACCTTGATATTCATTGATCTCAGCACGCATGCAGCTATCGCACCCACGAGGGGCGAACCAACCCACACGATTTTTGGCTCTGAGAGCTTCGCGAGCTTATACAACCCGCGAATTGCATTCTCGGACTTCTCGCGATTCGCAGGCTCGGTGCAAAGTCCAATCTTGATCCACTTCTGGACATATCTTGGAAACTTCTCTTCTTGTTGCGGAGTTAATTTTGTGATCATCGCTTCACATACTTTCTTTTCTCACACACTCAGGTTGTTGTACCAGTCCTCGCACAGCACGAGCTCGGGGTGATCTTCGCCAGAGTCGTCGCCGAACCGCATCTCCTCGGTCGTTTCGCTCATGCCGTCGAAACTGCTGATTCGCAGGCAGCACCACACAATCACCGCAGACGCAAACGAAACGCCGCTGATAATCGCCACGCTGCAGAGTAGTATCCATGCGTCCATTTCCGAATTCCTTTTCATTACAACGCTATCAAAAGTCACTTAACGATTCGTTTTACAACCTGACGAGCAAGCCCGTGTTTAACCTCGTGAGCTTTCAATACCAGACCCGCTCGAATGAGCTTAGGGAACGTGGTGATTCCGGCCTTAACCTGCCTGCGAAACGATTGCAGGCACCGCTGGCAGCAGCCGCGCGAAAACGATTTATTTGTGCAATCTGGAACGAGACACTTTTTTTCTGATGCCGCACTCTTGCTGAAAGATCCTGACCGCTTCTTCACCGCCTGCGACATCTGAGCGTCCTTTCGTTGTCGTATCGCTGACCTGCTTGACCTCGATCACAACGGGCTTCACAAGTTGCTCAATCCATTGTTCGGTTGTTCGGTAACGGCCACCGACCATCGACGTTTTCAATGCACCGCTGTGAACCCAACGCCAGATTGTGTTCTTCGACACACGCAAAATTGATTGTGCTTGAGTAAGTGTGATATCTGGTATTGAGTGCTGCATGGCCACAGAACTGTATCGACACTGTCACAGTGCTGTCAATAGCGTTTGTTCAGATGTTGCGAGTTTTTTAAAGAACTCAATTCATCTCTGGTTTTCTGGCAATCGTAACGACATACCTGTAATAGTCTTGACTTGATCCATGCTGTTGCAATACTGTTGCAATAGTGTTTCAATTCTTCCGCGTGCTTTGACAGGAACGTCACATGATTACCAATACTCAACCACGACGTGCGAGTTCGTTTCAAATGGCGAAAAAAAGGTCGTCGCGACCCCCGCAACAACCAAATCCGGATGATGGCAGAAATCCCAGCTATCGGGTAAGCCCTCAGACGTTGCGGCTTGGTGATTTGACATATGAGGAGGTTTTCAAACTGCATCAGTCGAGTGAGATTTTGCTTGATGAGATCCGTCAAGCGATTGAAAAGTTCGGCAAATGCACCGTGAAAAAACTGACCCTCGACGGATATACGCAACTCTCCCAAGCCGAAGATTTGTTGCGTAAATTCAAGGGGCGATTCGTGCAGGCTGTCGGAGACATTGTCAGGCACGAAACGGTTAATCAGCAGGTTCCAAAATTACCTTGAAATTCTGAGAAGTGTTTTTAATCGTTTGAGAAGATCTGACGGTATTTAACGGGTTTTTATGATTTCAAATCGAACAACACTTCTCAACACTTACTTGACATAAGCTATTTACGTGACGCAACTTGCGGGTGTAGTTCAATGGTAGAATGAAAGCTTCCCAAGCTTTAGGCGTTGACATATGTAAAGGCGTTTTGTTGTGTACGTGAGATGTAAAATCGATTGTTGAGAAGTGTTCTGAATGGGTCGCAGCAAACAACCACCACAACAAGTAAGCATCGACAAAAGCACCAATCGTGCGTATGTCTGGTGGGACAACGCCAAGATCTATTTCGGCAAAGCAGGGTCGCTCGAAGCTTCTAAGAAGTTCGCGCAATGGTATTCGTCGCAAACGTGCGGAGAACCTTTCCCGCTGCCGGACCCTCAATCAATTACAATTGCGGGTTGCGCTGTCGCGTATCAAAGGCACGCACGAGCTTACTACTCTGAAGATGGCAAAACGACAATTGAATTCAACAATTTGAGAGTGTCTCTTCAGATCCTCGTGGAATATGCTGGATCGTGCCTAGCCGTCGATTTCGGCCCAAAAAAGCTTATGACCATCCAATCTAGTTTGTCGGCGGAACAAACGTCGGACGAGGATGAGACACCGCGATATGCGAGATCAACAATAAACGCCCATATCCGCAGAATTCGCCGCTGCCTGCGATGGTGCGCGGCGCAGGAGATGATTCCCGCTTCGGTCGTGACTGGCCTCGACATGGTCAATGGAATTCCCGCTGGACGTGGACTAGCCCGCGAGACGTCTCCAGTTGAGCCGGTTCCGATTTCGGTGGTGATTGCAACTCTGCCGTTCGTTTCGCCGACAGTTGCCACCATGATTCGCGTGCAAACTCTCTGCGGGATGCGTCCCCAGGACGTTTGCCGAATGACTCCCGATGCAATTGATCGCACAGGAGACGTTTGGCTTTATCGTCCTGCAAAGCACAAAAATGCTCGTCGTGGAAAGACGCTGACGAAGGCCATTCCTGCGGAAGCGCAAAACCTTTTGATTTCGTTACTGAATCGAGAGCCAGGAGAGCCGGTATTTTCTACGTCTGATTCGCTGGAATATTGGAGACAAACCGAGCGAAAACAATCGACAAAATGGTTGCCAATCAAGCCACGCCGCGCGTATTCGACAGGCAGCTATGGAAAATCAATCGTGTATGGCATCGCAAGAGCCGCAAAGCTTTCGCCGCCGATCAAAATACCGCACTGGCAACCAAATCAGTTGCGGCATTTGATCGCAACGCAGCTTCGCGAGTCCGTTGGAATTGAAGCTTCGCAGCTATTCCTTGGTCACGCCAAGCCAGACATCACCTTGCTGTACGCGCAGGCGTCTGACGCGAAGCTGGCAAGCATTGCGAGGACTCTTGTGTCACCGTTTCAAACTGTGAAATCGGCAACCGAGTAAACATTACAGGTTTTCGAATTCCTGTGATCTCAAATTCGACTCTCTGAGCAGCCTCAGCACCTTCCAAAGTGCGGAACACCGTCTTTTCAAACAACCAAACGGATACAGACAATTCATGCATACGAAAACTCCAATCAGGGGTTAGAAGATTGAAGCTGATTAGGGCATCGCACATGCGACGGCAGCGACCCGATTTGTCCATCGTGGGCAGTTGTCGAGGGGACTGGCAGAACGCCAGAGAACTCAAATTACGCGATCTTGCGTGAATACCGCAGTTTGGCCTGCGTGGCACCGCTGACGCCTGTCAGACTTGGGAAACAGCTGAATGCGAGAAATGTACCGCGCCGGGAACGGTTTGCAAGATACAAAATATTGCGGTGATTCGCGGGCGAAAACGCTAGAACGTTGCGACAGATTTATTTTGGTTGCTCATTTTGTTTTGCGGATCTGTCGTTTGAAGATCATCTCGTAATTGACGCTGTTTTCTCCCTTTGATCCTGTCGCGCGGCGGGCGAATACCAATTCCCAGCCTTGACGCCCTAGCGTGTTGATCTCGGTTTCGAAAAGAAGATCAGACGGCGCTGTGATTTGATATTCCCATTCTGGAACCGTTGAGGAATTCGTCAAAATCATGGGAACGATCAGGGCCGCCAGAATCATCGCCAGAAGAATGATTGATACCGTTCCTTGATTCGGCACTTGCATTCGTCGTGGTTGTGTTTTACGTATTAGTTCGTCGGCATCTCCAACCGGTATCTGACGTTCTTCTGCAATCGGACCAGGATACGTTCGCACTTCCTGCGGGGACTCGTCGTGAGATGGAATCGCTATGCTCTCTCCGCACTGAGGACACGGTAGGATTTTTCCGGCAAGCTTCTCGGTTGCGATGAGTATTTTTCCGCAGCCGCATTTCAGTTTGATTCGGTCGGCCATTTGTTGGACCTGCTTCGGGAGATTGTGCCGTTTATCGCCGTCGGTTGTGCTTTTCACGCCACTCCCACGGTGGAACCGGTTTTTTGTCCTGCCAGACTCCGCGTTTTTCCTTGCGGGCTTCGTTTTCCGCTTCGAGGTATCTTTTCTTTGGTAACGAATTACTTGACGCAGAACACTTGGATTAAAACACAATGAAAAATCGACGTTACTTTTTTCGCTTCTTGGCATTGTTCTTCGCCAGCTTCTTATCAAGCTCAGCTTTTGGCACTTTGACCAACTTTGAGGCTAAATCCTTGAATGCTCCGAACCCTCTCGGCTTCCGTTCCGGTGTGTCTGCCACTTCGTTTCTCCTATTGAATGCCCATGAAACCACAATCGCCGATCGCGGCGAGTTCCCGATACGTCAAACGCTTTCCGACCACTCCCTTGAGCAGCGAAAAGAACCGATATGCGTCGTTCCACTTGCGGAAATTGAATCGCCAAGCTTCTTCGTGGCAGTACCGATGCAAGTGGGCCGGAGCGACAGCAACGTAGGTTCCCTTCAATGCTCGCTTCAGCAGGGACCAGAAGTTTTCCACGCTGTTCGTGTGGCAACGTGCCCGAACGTATTCGACAGCATGATCAACCGCACTGTGTCGGAACCGATTGCGAAGCGTGTTGTACGCCAGTGCCGAGTCGGTATAGACATGCGTGTCAGCCTCGACGTTGCGGATGATGTTGCCAGCGAGGTTTTCGGCATCAGCGGTGGGAACGACGAATGTCCTGATGTTTCCACCCCGTTCGATGATCCCCTGGACGGCAGTCTTATTGACCGATCCCCGGCCCTTGATCTTCTTCTCTCGCTTTTTGGCGTGCATGTTTTCCGCACGTCCGCCAACAAATGTTTCGTCAGATTCGACTTTGCCAGTCATCTTCCGAAAGTCATCGGTTTCCATCGCCAAGCGAATCCGATGCAGCATGAACCAAGCGGTCTTTTGAGTGACGCCCAATGCCCGGCCAAGCTCGTGGGAACTGATTCCGTTCTTGCAGTTTGCGATCGACCAGACGGCCACGAACCACTTGTCGAGACCGAGCGGGCTATCCTCGAAGATTGTCCAGACCTTGTACGAGAATTGGCACTTGCAAGCCCGCGAATTGCATTGCAGCTTCGGTCGACCTTTGACCGGTGTAACCGACTCGCAACCGCATTTCGGACAGACGATCTTGCCATCTGGCCACTTCAGATCACGCATACATTCGTTGCAGCGTGCTGGATCGGAAAAGTATCGAACGGCATCGATCAGAGTTTTTGGAAGGTCAGACACAGTTCACCGCCTAAAAATTTGGATACGTCCCGACATATTCACCGAGCGAGTGTTTGTCGCAGCATTCCTTCTCGCCCGCATATCAATCTGCGGAAGTTAATTCAATCGCCAGCTTCCACGCCGATACTTTCACCCCCAACCCAAGAGCACAATCGTCAGGCAGCGGATTGCCATCGTGATCCTCCAAACGGCATGGTCGGCCAGCGGCGGCAGCGAATGGCAGAAGAGCCGCACGAAGCCTGTTATTTGCTTCCACCTGTAGACGGATTTCATTGGCCATTACGTCAAACTTGTCATTATTCATTTCAATGCCTTTCTTCGTGCCCATGCCAAACGCAAGCCTTCAGAGATTCGCTTGTTGATGTCCTGTTGAACTGCCCACTTCCAGTACTTGAGACGCTTCGCCTTTGCACAACGCTTGCATCGACGAATGTTCTTCGGATCTGGCTGTCCGACGTACAGAAAATGATCCGACGTTTGTGGCAGCATCAGACCGCAGTCGGAGCGAGCAATTCCGCACGAACTTGGAAACAACCCGCAACTGTGGATCGTCAACATTTTCATGCCAAACCTCCATTCGCCTTGGCGATGGCCGAACGGACTTTCGCTTCGCTCTTTTGGCTAGGATCGCACCCAGCATGAATCCACTTCATTACAGACTCCAAAGCGTCCAGCAAATCAGGTGCGGCGGCAATCAACGCGGCGTTCGCTCGCCCATTAACCGGATCGACAACGGCAATTGTTCGATCCGTTATCACATAACTGACTCCGGGGAGTGTCTTGTCAGGAAAAGTCGTCCAAGGTCCAGGTGTATGATTCATGATTCAGTCCACCTTTCCTTGCAAGACACTGAGGGTGGTAAGCTTAGCCATAAGGGCGTTCGAGAGTCGCATGAGCAAACGAGGGCCACCAACATTTCTTGCCAACTGCAATGCCTGCGTATCGGCTTTGTCTGGATAGTGCCCGCACTCCCAACAGCGTTGAAGGAATGTCTTCCAATTGCGTCCGTGTTCCTTCGCGAACGCGGCGAGTGCATCACGCATTTCGGCAGTAATTTTGCATTCGGGATCGGCGAACCGTTTGTTCTGTCCACACCACAGACATTTACACTGACCGAACGGTGTTTTGAAGGCGTGTCGCATGTTGTTGTCCTTTGATTCCGCAACCGCGAAGTGCGATTGACTGAGTACATTATCGGAGGTCGAATGTTCTGCGTCAACTACTAAGTCAAGAAAATGAAAAGATTTTGAAAAGTTCTGCGTCAAGTAATTCGTTACCTTTTCTTTGGATCGTTTTTCGGAAGTCGCCACGCGAGGCCCTCGCGAACCATTTGTTCGTTGATGTTTTTTCCGTCGAGTTCAACGCGGCCGTGCATCCGGCCGTCTTTTCCATGGCCTGAATCGATCACGACGACTTCTTTGCCATCGATCAACTCTTTCAACCGCTCGAAGGATTCTTTTCCGTATTTTTGTTCTAGTTCGATCCCATCGACGCCTGCGAGTCTGATCGTCATGAGATTGCCCTCGCAGCGAAGAACGATCGTATCGGACCCTGAAACGCGTTCGACTTTTCCGGAATATTGCATGGCTGCATCTTCTGGTTGTGCAAACTGCATTACGACGAGAACTGCGATTGATGTGAGCATTGGAATTTTCCTTTGCTTATCATCATGCGCTCACTCTATGAACAGTTTCAAGGATGCTATGCGTTATGCCGTCTTAGCTGCGAAGGAATTCGTCCGTCTGGAGTTGGCGCGTGTGGTTGGTGGATTGCTGTTTGTCTGTCCGCCTTTTGGATCTGGACGAGTTCCGGTTCGATGCGTTCCGCACAGCCGTGGCACATCTTCAATTCTTGTTCGCGGCAGAATTTCCACATCGACGCCTCATGCGCTTCGTTTGATTCAAGTCGACACTCAAACACGGGACTTGGTGATACCGCGCAACCACCGTCACGAGCATCGATTCGCAGCAGTTCACCGCGGAACTTGCAGGGGAACGCCCTGAGATGAGAAATCATTCGTTCCTCGATCGATTGTGCGAGCGGTATGGCGCGTAGTTGCGAGAGACCTGGAACGGATTCAATCCACGGTGTTTTTGCGGCTTGCATCAGATGTTTACCCTTCATCAGATGCACAATCGCCGGGTTGATCATCTCGCCAGGTTCGTCTGTAATGTAGTCTTTGGCTCTCCACGCCAGCCCCTCGGGGAGTTGCCGAGTAAACGTCGAGTGCCAGTCACACGCCCAGATGTGCGAGTGTTTTTCGAATGTGTTCAATCGCGGATCGGACACCATTGAATCGCCGACGATCGCAAGAGGGACTTCATCGGGAATATCCGGCCCGTTGTTCGCGCGAATTCCGTGGAAGACGCGGAAGCACTCATCGTGGAATCTCTGAATCTCTGATCGACGCACAATGAACAGACCGCCGTTGCAGTTCCAGAATCCCGCTCGCCCCGCCCCGTACTGTTGCCAGTAGTCGAAGATCGTAGGAGTTCGATTCTTGAAATACAGACCGTACCATTCCGCGTGACGATTCTTCGGTGTCGTCAAGTCTGATTCCATCGACACCCAGCATGGTTCATAACGGATCAGTTCTGACAAGTCGCCAGGATCACGCACGAAGTAATTGTCAGAGTCAAGCCACGTGCAGTATTCGTAGTCCGTATCTTTGAGATCGAGCAGAAACTCAATCTTGGCCATGTGCCGATTCCAGGATCGGCTTTGTGGGATGTGGTGATTGATCGCGTCGGCGATATTGAACGGCGCGAAAACATGGAAATCCTCGGTCACTCCCGACTTGCGAGCCGATCGGATCATGCACTCGATCATTGGCTTGTCAGCCATGCGATTCGTGCCAGTGTAGTAGCAGAAGTGTTTTCGTTTTTGTTCTTCCATGACTCGATTGAAATCCGGAGTTACTCGGTCGATTTCTGATTGGTGGTAGAGTCCCCCTACGTTTTCCCCGAACAAACACAACGCTTCATCACTTTTGAAAACCTGCCCCGGCCAGTATTCGACGCCCCAGTAGGAAGGAATCTGGCGGAATGCCGCTAGACGTGACAGGGCGTCCGAATTGCGGAACCAAAAGAAGGTTCCCGAGAATTGCCAGTCACACGGCCCAAAGTCGCACGTCCTCTTGTCGAAGTGTTGCTTGAAGTTCCCAACGGATGGAAAAATCTCGAGTTTTTTTCGGATGAAACTCGGATTGTCGAGCAGAGATTGATACATCATCTCAGCCCATCGCGTGACCTGCGGAGACACCGGAGTCTTCGACACACCTTTCGCGTGAGCGTAAAACGTGTTGCCAGTCCTCGGTAGCGTCGCCAGCATCGTGAAGAACGTCNCGCCCTCGCCTCGCTGTGCGTCGTTCGGCTCAATCACCCAGTTATCAATCCGATGGCCGGAGAACGCAGATTTGACCGCTTCGGCAGACTCGGAGTCTGGAGAGATCGCGATTCCGATCGAGCGTACGCCGTCGAATTGTTCGATGCGTTTCAGCAACTGCTCGACGTTCCAAAGCCAGTTTGAGCCGATGCGTGGCCAGATGTGGTAAATCAAATGGTTCATTGTTGATCCAGTAGCTTAGAGGCTAACAAGAAACTGAAGTCACTGAGATACTCGACGGCAGGCCCGTGATTGTCATTCTTGTTAGACCTGACACATTTAAATCCGTGACTGTCGTTTGATTAAACGTCGCACCTTTGCAAGCCCACGTACCGACAGGCGAGTATGAGTATTTTTCCCCAGCCGCGCAAGCAATCGCTGGAACGTATCCGCCCCCAGTAATTGAAATAACCAGCGATGTCGGACACGCCACAGAATCGCCACCGACGTACGTAGATGTGATCAACGCTGACGCGTAGGCTGCGAACTGCGTTGTCGCGTCGTAATAGATCAGAACGGTTGTTGACCAAGCGCAGTATGGGCAGGACACTCCAGGCCCAACAGTTGGGTTGCTGTAATTCGACGGAATCGTAATCACCATTGAGCTAGTCGTCCACGTATGCGTACAGCCCGATATCGTGACTGGTGGCAAAGTGAACTGGAAACAGCCCAAACAGCATTTTGTTCTCGCAGACACCAACTGAGGATCGATGCATGGCCATTCNACGAGTCCGCTTGGACTCGGAACGGACGAGCGATTCTTCACGACCAAAGTCGACCCGCACAGCGGAGAGAATCCGATCTCTGAGACGATTTGCATGATGATCAACTGCTACTGCTTGAGGATGGAACAACGCACGAGCAGCCCTGAACCACGATTGACGGTGGATCGACTGGAGTAGCTGTCAGGCAACCTGGATCGAAGTATCCCCCGATTGGAGTTGCACGCGAGGAAAACAGGAACGTTCCTCCATTGCATGCGAAGTTTGCGCATGTGTACGATGCTTGATATGTAATGTTCACAAAGCTTCCGCCAACAATGATCGAATATGTGAACGTCACAAATAACTTTGCGGGGACAGATCCGTACAACCACGGCTTCGGATACGTGACGCTTGCCGAAGCGTTTGACCAAGCGCACGTGTAGTAGGGGGCTTGGTAGTAATTGCTGTTGAACGACGTCAGGTAAAGCGTTTCCGGGGAATCCCACGGAGTGACCGTGTGACAATGATCCGGATCGTTAACCGTCAATCCAGGCCAAAGCACCTTGAAGCAGTTTGAGCAGCAATCGTTGTGGCTTAGTGGATTGAGGCAGGGATTCCATACCATCGCGCTCGACGGCTGCGCGGTTTGGCCGTTGACGACGTACAGCCCGCTTGAGCAGAGTGGATCGAAATCGACGTTTGATAAAAGTTGCATGATCACCACGCCGCTACTGGAAGAATCTCGCCGTTGGAACCGTTCCGATAAACGGGTTGTTTGTACGCGACCCCGAAGGAGTCATATCGGTTGAGTTCGAACCCAGACAAGACGTGCTCGTCGTGTTCCACGCGTAAGAACCGCTGATTGATCCTGATGCGTCCACTGTGTCGAGAATGAGCTGAAAAATGATTGTGGGATACGAAACGACAGTGACCGTCAATAGCCAAAACGCGTTGTACGGAGTCGTCCCGCCTGGAAGCACCAGCTTTGTTCCCGTGCTCGCATAGTAAAAACAACTGTGCCTGCCGTTGTATGGACCGTGCGTGTAACCAGGAGGACCGCAGCCGTCTGGAAACACTCCTCCGACGAGTACGAAGCCGCCGTTCAATCCGGGGTATGTTGAGTTCGCTGTTTGCAAGTTGTAGCAGGGGTAATTACACGTTGGGCAATTCCCCGGCCCGCTGCATGGATCACTCGGCAAAGGCTCGGAACACAATTTGTAATTCAGACCGCTGGGACTGGGAACCGTTTCGCGATTCATGACGACAAGCCGCGAATTGCAGAGCGGATTGAAAACGCCGATGTTCTGAATGTTCATTTACAGCGTCTCCGCGATGCCTAGCCAGTCTGTCCCACTGAGCAACACCGGAACGCACTTGAAGGCAGGATTGCCGCCGCCGTCAGTGTAGATTTTCGCTTGCCACTGATACGTACCTGTCACGGCAGAACTGGACGACGACGAACTCGAAGAACTCGACGAGCTGCTACTGCTCGAAGGCTGCGTAAGATGATAGATGCACGAGTACCAATTACATCCAGCCGACGATGACGAACTCGATGACGATGAGCTACTACTGCTCGAACCGCATCCCGTTGGCGCACCGTACGTCAACGGGATCAACCCGCTGGGAGTGAATACGGAATAAGCAGCCCATGTACCTATTGAAATCGTGTATTGATACGCTGCCCCTCCAGGCGCCGCGCTGCATCCTCCAACCGTCGCCTGACTGGGAGTAATGCAACTGAATCCATCGCAACAACCGCAGCCGCTCCCGCCGCCTGTGCTACTGCTCGTCGCAGTCACCGCAATCGTTCGTTCACCGTATCGCACCGGAAACCTCGCCAATTCGCGCCGTAGGGCGTCGATCTGCGAGATAATGTATCGTTCGTCCATGATCAATCCCCCGTCACGAAATCGAGGTTTGTGTATGCCGTCTCAACTCGCGTGTGGGAGTTTTTGCCAAGCGTGTAAGTGATTGCTGTTACTGGTGTGTTGATATGGGCTGACACCAGCGACGAACTCGACGAACTGGACCGTATTTCCGTTTCACTCACGTCGTAATCCGGCCCGATGTCGGTGACGAGTTCACCGAGACGAACGATTGACCGGACTTGACGGAATGCAAAATCCAGCGTTTGCCGTTCTTGCCCGTACCAGATCCCCGCAGCCGTCGCGATCGACATCAGACGTTGTGTCGAGTCGCGAGCAAAACCTCCCTGCGTTTGTACCGGTACGCCGTCTTTGATTTCGACAACTGTATAGGGCAATACGTAATCATGGCGAGCGTTCGGCACGTAGATAATCAATGCGGTTTCGGGAACGCCGTCGGCTGATTCTTCGAGCACGTAATCAACCTGAATATGCTGCGTCAGTTCCACGCAAATCGTCGCCAAAAACGTCGTAAAGTCGAGGCCCTTATTGTACGACTGATCTTCCTGCTGAGATGTGGCCGCCCATCCTGCCGTACCTGTTCCACCGATGAAATGCGGCACGCTGGCATGGATTTCGAAACCTGGCTCGGTGTCAGTAATCGAAAGACGTGCTGACCACGTTCTATCGCCTGCGCTTGCATACGATCGATTCATTCTGTCGAGAAGTTCGTATGTTGGCCCCGTATATGGCGTCGAAGAACTTGATGACGTTGACGAGGATGATGACGATGCAGTCGTACGCGTTCCAGTCGGTGCGAAAACGAATGGTGCGATAAATGACGGCTGCTTGTTGTGCTGAAATGCAGGTTTGAAATCGAATGACGCGAGCCGGTTCCCGCTGTAATCATAACCCTCATACAATGGGAGCGCTCGCAGGATACGGCAACCGGGAATGTAATCACGCCCATCGTATTGAATGAGTCCCGAAGAACTCGACACCGGCGAATACAGGGCCGAAAACGGCAGTTTGTTTTGCTGGCCTCGCAGCCAGTAGAGATTCGTGCTGATTCCGAGCGGATCAGGAATCAGGCCATCCCACCGCGTGGACGGAAGAGAGCTTGACGAACTGGAGACCAATTCCGGATCAACCAGCGTGCCATTGAGAGAGAACCGCCTGAAAACCTCGTCTAATCGCGGAGATGTGCGATACACCGCATTTCGTGCTTGCTGCTGTGCGAGCGTCAACGATCCATAATCGGAAGCCGTCGAGGCCCCCGCGATGTATTCATTTTCTGCGGCAATCGTCCAATCTGCGAAAATTACCGCATCGGTTGCGGGCGCGTCGTCAATTGCTGCTGTGAATGTTGTCGTCCGTTTTTCACCGCGGGCGATGATGCGATGATATTTCGTCAGTGTCGTATTCGTTACCGTTAAATCGATGACGTCGAGAACGCCTTCCAATGCAAGCGTTATTTGGCTGGCATTCGCCACCAGGGTTTGACCGTTTGGCAATGGTAGGTCCGCAGCAACGAATGTAAACACATTCAACGATACGGAATCGGGAAGGTAAGGTGATGACGAACTTGAACTGATCGGAATTGATGAACTTGATGAGCTTGAATTCGGCGGACCAGGATTAAACGACACGTAATAGCCAACCCCTCGGTGTCGAGGAATCAACTCGTCCAGCACTTCCTTGACCGTGCGGCCGTTCGTGTGGCAGTCGATGTCATACCAGTCGAGATAATCGACGAGCGAATTCAACACCCAGATATTGGCCCGCTCTCCTGCACTATCCAACGGCACTTGATTCGCCAAGAGATATTCGACGGCATCGTACGCAGTCCATTTATCTTGTCCGCGTGGCTCCCAGTTGAAAAGATACGTACCTCCAACAACGTTTGCAGAACGGTTTCCGCGTAGCGAAAACTGGCCTCCGTCGCTCGTATTGAATGAAAGTCCCGTGCGAACCGGAAATACGTTGCCCACAGTGCCGTCGATGTCGACAAAACTGGTGTCGATGACCTCTTTTTCGAGCAGTCGCAGTAATCCGAATGCAACGAGATGTTGTTCGCCCCGTCCCGCTTGAGTTGTTCCGGAACTTGAAGAACTGGAACTCGATGACGGTCCGCCGATCCCAGCCGATGTTCCGATTGTCTCTCGTTCATCGTGCTCGATGATGCCATACCAGAGTACCGGGAAATTGTGAATTGACTCGGCCGAACCATCTTCGAGTTCTTCCTCGGTTTCGTTCGTGTCAGCAGTGATGAAGTCGGCGTAGACGGTATCTTGGATCACAACTTTGATGAACTTTCCGGCCAGTTCAATCGGGGAATAGTAGGTGATTTCCGTATCGTCTTCGCGTTGAATGTTTCCGTAGAGAAAGCTGATCTGCGCTTGATCGATTTCAGGGGCGCACGTGATCCGTAGAGATTCAATTCGAATGTATGGCGCCGGTACGAAATTGGCCTCGATGAGCGTATCGCTTACGTAGACGTCCGCCACGGGCGATTTTTGTAACCGTCGCTTGTCGGTCATGACTGAGACAGGAGTAACCATCAAGGCCCCCCCACTGGAATACCAACGAAGACAGGAACAAGAGTCCATGTCGCTGTGAGTCGGGCATATGCTGGATCACCGGGAGATGCCACGCCCAACGCGGATACGCAAATTCCACCGCAAGCAACACCGGTTGCCTCACATTCGGCTTTCACGTCGAGGACGATGTATTTGTGTCCAAATTCCGTGTGGTAACTCACGCCACCCACGGCGACATCATAGAGATTCGTTCCAACGAGAGTCTTATAAACCACCTTCAATGCCTGCGCTTCTGCAAACGTGGCGACATCGACAAACGATTCCAACGTGAACACATCGCCCTTAATTCCGGTTTGCATGTAGGCTGTTCCGTCGACGCCTTCACGCTGGATGATATTCCCGTGTTGGTAGACGACTTCGACGCCATCATTTCGAGCGCCGGGAAGTGACAGGCGAACGAACGGTTGAGGACCGATATAATTTGTGGCAACGAATGTCATTCAACGTTTCCATTTCGGTTGATTGGACGTCCTGCACGTGGCGATTCGCTCATATCGAATTCGCCCCCCGGACCGAACTGGCCACCTTCGCCATCTTCGCCCATGGCTTCCCTGGCAACTTCCAATTGTTGCTTCAGAAGATCGATCACCTCTTGTAATTTTTCCGCTTCTGCCGTGCTTTGCCCGGTCATCGACGATGGCAAATTGTGTTCTTGGTCAAAACTCAATAACGCGTCTCGATGCGATTCAAGTGATTCCAACGTGGCCTGTTCACCGCTTTTATTTCCGAATCCATAACCCTGCCGTTGCCATCGTCCCCATCCGACAGAATTCGATGTCCAATCAGAAATCCCGCGAGCACGTAACGCCTCATCGACGTTAACACGCGTTGACGAATCACGCGCGCCTTGCACGTTTTGCAATCGCGTCAATTCTGTGTTCACCTTGAACGCGTTTTCGGCTTCGGCGGCCTGCAAGTTTCGATCGGCCCCCATTCCCAGAGCACGCTTTTCAAACGATTCTCCAGATGCCGCAAGTGAAGGTACGTCTCGTAAATTTCGTTGAATTTCGTTCGCTGCGAATGACCCGCCAGTCAATAATTGGTTAATCCCCGGAATGGCTCGTTTTTCGAAAGAAAACTTGTCGCCGCCAAGTTTCATGATAGCGCCGTCAGGCCCTTCAACTTCGAATTCATCAAGATGAAGTTTCTTTTTTTTGCCTTTCTCGTCTGAATATGATCCGCCGAACATGATCGCGTTTTTTAAGTCGGGATTGGCTTGCACCATCGCGATTCGTTCGGCAGTGTTTTTCAGTTCCGGAAAGGCTTTTGCAAGTTGCATTTCCAATGCGATCATTGCCGTTGCCGACGTTTTTCCCTGATCACCAACCGCGTGCGTAATCGCGTTGCCTAGCGCGAATTGGTATTCGATTCCCGACGAATCCGCTTTTGACATGCCGATTGCCGCCGCGCCGATCGTCTTCGAGTATTGCCCTTGATCCTTCACATGAGACTCGGCACCGAAGTTGAGCATTGCGCCGATCGCTTGTTCGGGCGAAGTTCCTTTGACTTGTTTCGTCAAATCCAACGCCGTTCCGACGAGCAATTCCATTGCCTCTGGATCGAGACGTGATACCCTGGCAGCCGCTGTAATCGTTCTGTCAACAGTCTCATTCGACTGATCGCCTTTCGAGGCTTGCGCGGCGTTCAGTATTTTTGCGATTTCGTTCGGTGACATGACGGCCGATGCAGACAAATTCAGGATTCGCGCTTTCGCTTCTCGCATCGAATCGTTTGCGCCGACGTTCTGAAAAAGGTTTGTCGCGACCTTTCCGAAATTGATGTTGGCCTCTTTGGCTTTGTCGGTCACCGCGATCAGATTGTCATACTCGGCCACGAGAAGCTTGACGCCCTCTTGCCCGGCTTTCATAGCGGTTTCAACAGACAAAAACCCTTTGGCCCATTTGCCAATCGCTTCGAATCCGTCGTCGCCGGATTTTTTTGTGGCTTTGCCGAGTTGCTTGATCTTGTTTTCAAGATCCGCATATTTACGCTCAAGCTTCGCGATCGCTGCCTGTGCGTCTGCTGAGTCTCCGTTAAATGTCAGATTGACGGCCATTGTCGATTACCTTTTATGCGGCTGACTTAGACCGACGGTTGCAATGTAGAGTTCTGCGAGGCTTCGGCCTGTGTCGTCGAGTCCTCGTGACCAGCAGACAGATCGGAGACATTCGGCACTGACTTTTTTTTTGCGTCCTCTGCGAGCACTTCCTCCATCAACCGGAAATTGTTCGACGCGCGAAATACTTCTCGCCAATTGTCCGAATCGAGCAGACGCAACGCCCGTACCTCGGGGCGACCAATTCGATAATTGAGATTGAGGCATTTGATCGTCGCTTTGAGCACGCCGGCAGACGTGAGCGTTTTGCCTTCGATCTGGAAATAATGGTCCCAGATCTGATCCGCCAGCTTGTCGAAGTCGGCAAACTCTGGAACAACCTCGGTTGTAATTGTGTCGTCATCCTGCAGCATCACCAACGATGGCAACAGAGTTGTTTTTGGCGGTCCCCATTGAATGATCGGGGCTTCCCAATTGTTCCCGTCCGCGAGTTCCACGTATTCACCAGAGATCGGCTGTAAACGCCTGAGATGCTCCGGTTTTGGCAATGCGTAGTTGTACCAACCGAGCCACGCACCATCGAGCTTTTGCCAAGTTTGTTCCGCAGGGAAATAGCCCACTTTGAAATCTGACAAACTCGGATCAGTTTGCACGCACGCCAGCAATGTTCCAACGCCCTTGTCCGGTCCACCGTGATACGTTACGGCTGTGATCGTGTGTTGGGCGAACCGCTGTTGCGTGTGGATGACATCCCATAGAGCTTCACGCGCGAACGTCTTTGAGACGTCTTGCCGCGTCAGTTGCCCTTTTGTTTGGCCGTGGCCGGGGAAGTAATACAAAAATGACATGCGTTCTCATTCTGATTAAGCGATCGCTTGAGCAGTTTGCATCACGATCGGTGGCGTAACGCCGTCCACGCTGTAACAAGTCATTTTGAACGTGTCGGCATACAAATTCTGACCGTTTGCCGTCGAATTCACTGGAACGATCATTGCAATTGTCGAGAGCGGGGAACCCGTACCAGTTCCTGAGAATTCGATGTGTGCCGCGGTCGCATCGGCAATCCGGTTTCCGCCCTGTTGAAACGCACGAGCGAAAAATCGGAAACTCGTCAACCCGGTCCCTTCGAGTGGCCAACTGGATACGTTGACGGGAGCTTTCGTCTTGATCGTCACAACTGCATCGCTGATCGTGACTTCTCCGTACGTATCGAAAATCGAACTGGCGTCACCGTCAGATCGGAATTGGCAACCGCTGTCGATCTGAATGGAATCGACTTGAAGAATGTTCGTCGTTGTTGGCGTGGCTGCATTGTCGATGAACCAGATAGGACCGCACTGGTAGTAATTCCCAGCGATCAACGATCCTCCCAACGCCACCGACGCCGTGGGGACCAACGGTTCCGCAGATCCGTTGTAAATCGAGCAAAGCGTGATTGATGCCGTGGCCATTTCTCGTGATGGCAACGAGATCGACGACCAATACGCAATCCCCTGAGCGGAAACGAATTTTCGGTTTTGCGTTGTTGCGCGTGATGCCGGAGCAACGCCAGTCGAAAGCTTCTGATAAATCGTGGAACCTGTCGATAGTCCCCAGATCGGAATATTCGCCGCAACAAGATCGATTTGCGGAGTTGTAAACGTCGTCATCGGCTTGGCGGTCTTGACCGCTCCGAACATCTTCGCAGGATGTCCGGCAGGCCCCTCGGACATCGTTTCCACTTGATGTTGTACGTCGGCTTCCGAGATATTGCAAAACGTGATTGACGGACCTGCCAGCGTCACCACATCAAGCTTGTACGGAACAACGGTAGGCGTGACTGTTGTCATTTCAAATACCTCTCATGGCGAGTTCTACCCGCAGTTGGACGTCTGCTTGTGCAAATTTCATCAACGCCTCGCGATCGTCTCGATTGACCTGCGTGATTTCTTCCGGCTTGTTCGGTTGCCTCGTGACGTGTTTCATCCGACCGTTTTTTGGATCGATAAAACTGCCAATGAATGGATGCTCGAAGTACGTCGGGGCCGTCATTCGAATCGTTGCCGATTTCGATGTTCCGGAAACGGTCGCGAACGTACGGACCCATCTGGCGGCCATGCCTTTCAGAAGATCCGATACGTATTTTCCTTGCCCGACGCCTTCTTGTGATTTGATATCCTGCAAATAAACTTTGTTGCGCGGCGAATACTGATATCTGGCATCGTTTCGAGGCGTGAAGTGCGATTGCAACAGGTTGGAATGCCAAAACTCAGCGACCGCTTGCAGCGATGCCTTGTAAATCTTTGGCATCTTCCGCGAAATCTCTTTCGGCGGTTTGCCCGTGATTTTGCAATCGAGAATGATCAGTGGCATCAGGCAACATCTCCATATTGCAAGGCCACGGACATGTACACGAAATCGCCGTTTGTGTTGCGGTCTTTGTAGGGGGAATGATCGATCAAGGGGACGCCCGCTTTCGTGATCGTCAAATAACCTGTCCCATCATCAAAGGTATCCGGATCAATAGGAACGCCGCCGCCTGACAGTTTCATGATGTCGGCTAACCATTGGTCGAGGAACCCGAGACACTCTTCGCGCCGCTCATTCCATCCTGTGATTGTCGGAACGACGTCGCATCGCAAATAGAGATGCATCATACCCTCGGGGATCGTCCAGACTTGGGAACCGCCGCCGCTCTCACGCCATCCGACGGACATTGGCCAAATCGAGGCGAATGGACTTTGCGGCACTGGTGAAAGTTCATTGGCCGTATCGGCAATCAGTTCTTCGATATCAGGGACATATTCCGTGTAGACTCGATTCAATGCGTCTTCGAACCCAATCGCCGCCCTTGCTTGAAACGCTGCCGACAATGCCACCATTCGCCGCAATTTTCCAATTGCAGAAAGTAGCGGCGATGTTGGCCAGGGGCTTGTCATATTTCACTTCAAATAGGGGATATCGGACTTGCACCGATGATCTACAGCTTATGAGGCTGTCGAGATGCTGCTTCTCTAATCCCCGTTATAAAGACGGTGGCCGGTTGTGGCCGGACTGGGTGACCTTGGAACGTTGGAAAACAACAATGATCGTTCCCAGATCACCCGACTTGACCGCTGAAAACTCCCATGTCTTGTCATTCCATTTCACCGTGTTTCCGATGGTTGGATTGAGCATGCCCAACTCAGAATCAGCTTTCGCAGTGACGGTAATGATTTCGACTTGCACTTGATGATTCGAGTGATCCAGAATCGTTGACGTCGAATTACAGACCTGACACGTAATCGTTTTTGGAGATCGTTCCCCTTGGAAGAAAATGACGGAGTCCGCGAATTCAGACGCCCCAAAAAATGAGGAGTCCAAATCCGCAGCCGCCATCGCTTCGAACGAGTCGTACCAGGCCATTCGTCACCTCAGTCGGCGAAGATTCCTTGGATGCGGACGTCTCGCAACGTCAGTGATCCGACGCCAGTACCCGAAGCCTTTTGGATTTGGAAATACGCCTGCAGGCCCTGCGTTGCCGTCAATGCCGACAGGCTGAATTTCGTTGTCGTGACCAGTGGCTGTCCGTCGACTTCGAATCGGATGTCGGAGATGCCTTGCGAGAAGTCAATCAAGAAACGCTTGTTGACGTTCGTCAGTGACGATTCTTGCCCTACCGTAGTTCGCGTGGCACCGTCATACGTTTCGCAGTTGATGGCACCGGTATCGGTGGCACCGTTGATGCGGAACCATGCCGCACCAGCCACGCTCGCTATCGTGTCGTTTTCCGCCGCGGCAAGTCCCATCAATACCGTTGTTACGGAATCAATGCCGGCAACCTGCGCCGTGAATTCAAACGTCCGAATGTTTCCCAACGGGAACACCAGCACATCGTTTTGATATGCCGTCACGACTTCGGCTTCCGAGTTGCTCGCCATTGTGAGCACAAGACCGGACGCGGTCGTCGTATATGTGGGAGTCCCTGCGGACGCCGTTTTTTTTGCCGTCCAACCAAAACTGCCGCCCGCAGGCGCAGTTGTTGACAATGGCATTGGCCTCAAAAAATGGTCTTCGACAAGATATCGACCTCGTACGGTCATAATATTTTTCCCTTCGGAATCTGATTTGAAAAATGGCCGCGTCACACATGCGACGCGGCGAATTCATGCCGCCATCGAGCCGATATCACGCGCCGTTGTGACGCTGCAAACCACGGTAATCCAGAGCCTTGGCCGCGAACGGTTGATAGACTCGCATCGCGATTCCGAGTCGTTCGAAACTCGTGTACGATTCGAACGCGGGCGATTCCAACCCCTGCAGGAACGCATATTCGACCGTGTCAACATCGTTGTAGTCGGCGGCCAAATAGTGCTTGAGATCGCTACCGCCAGTTCCCGCCGAACCGAGTTCAGGTTCAAGAATTGGCTGCAAACCCTGTTGCCAGATGTTCCGGATTCCGGGGTTTGTAGGATCGGACGAAATTGAGCCTAACGCTTGCAGGATGATTCCACGGAGAGCACCGGGGAAAATCACCCATTTCGGCATGATGTTGAGCGTCGAAGAGTCGCTGATATTCAAACCCTTCATTTCGCTCATTCGTTTGGCCATTCCGTTCCAAGCCGTGATGTAATCGGCAACGGTCGTCAGAGTGCCCGTACCGATGTTGTTGTGGCCACCAGCCGCCGATTGTGCCGACGAATTGAACAACGCGCCGCTGTCTGCCAGATTCGCGTTATCCTTGAGGATCTGGTAACAGATACGGTTCTGTTTACGACGCATCGCACGGCCTTGCTTCATCGGGATTTCGGTGAAGCTTGACAGTCGGTCGTTGACAATCGTTTGCCACGACACCGAGAACTTTTCGCCCCAGACGAAGAGGCGGTATTGTTCTTGGCTGTCACTCAAAGTCGTATCTTCGAATTCGCCGTCCTCGGGGATCACCTTCGGATCGGACAATTCGCCCGCGATGATCTTGTGAACCGGTTTGAAGTCCACGAGGCTTTCGCCGCGTTTCATCCACATGTCATAGGTGACGTTTGCGTCGAGATACGACCGACGCAAGATCACGTTTTGGGCATCGGTGAAAATGTTTGTAAACATCCCTGTGACGTTGTACGCACCGGGATCACCCTGGCTCGCATAAATCCCGAAGTCGCGTGGATTCGCACCCATCACGAGCCGGGAAATATCGTGAGCCGACAACGATTTGACTTTGTTGGCGGGGACACCCGCTTGAATCAGGCACGCTTCGGCCATTCTCGGCAGCGATGCCAGCGAGAAGTCGCGCCCCTTTGGCGCAGACCATGGCACCATCGCATCATCGGCACGGCTGTAAATCTCCGTCGGGAGATTCGAGCCATACGTACGGACCAAAATCGCATCGCGGGCCGCCGCGTGGAATTTGTCTTGCTCGGATTCCGTCGCATCGATCCGAGTCGCTCCGGAAGGGCTGTTTTGGGATACAGCCGCTTCGTTGACTCGTTCGAGCAATGACGAATATGTCAGAGATGACGATTCTTTCGTGAGAGACTGAATCAACTTCAATTTCGCGTCGGCCGTCAACGGAGCCAGATTGACCTGAGCGACGATATCCGAAGCCGAAACTCCTGCGGCCATTTTCGGAATCTGAGGGACTTGGCTGATAACTGGAGTCGATGAACCGTCATGTCCGATCGCACCAAGAGCAGAGCCGCAAATCGAATCGATTCGGCTGCGAACCGTCAACGGATCGACTGCGGCACCGGCCGAAATCGAGTCGAACAGACCGCGCATCATTGCGGTTTGAACGGCATCAAGCTTCGCCACATCGCGACCTTGCGACAGGCACCATTGTTCGAACGTCATGGTTTTCCCTTTCGTGGAAATTTCCGCCCCATTCGCGGGCGAAGCCGCAGCAGTGGCCGTCGATGATTTGGAACCGGCAACAGAGCCAAGTTCCGCCAAAACTGATTGAAGTGTTCCGATCCGTTTCACAAGACCGGCGTCGAGTGCTTCGCTGGCAAGGAACGTGCGACCTTTTCCAAATCGCGAATTCACCGTTGCGAGTGACACGCCGTAATTTCTGGCCAAGTCCATTCCGAATTGGGCGGAAATCGCGTCGACTCGCTCTTGCATGCGAGCCTTGAGAGACTCCGTCATCGGTCCCCAGCCCTCGGTTTTGAATTCCGTTGAGCCGATCACCGTTTGCTCGATGCCTTCTTTTTCGAGGGCTTTTGTGTCGTCCTGATGTATCGACATTACGCCATAGCTTCCGATGTCGGTGGCAGAAGGAGTGGCCACGACTTCATCGGCCGCGGAGCCGATCCAAAGTGCAGCCGATGCCATCTGACCATTAGCAACCGCAATAATTGGCTTTTTGCCTCGCGCGTCGAAAATCTGTTTACTCAGTTCGGCGATTCCGCCTACTGCACCGCCAGGCGAATCGATGTTCAGCACGATTGCCGAGACTTCTGGATTGTTGACCGAATCAGCAAACGCTTTTGACACTGCATCGGCAGACACGCCGCCGCTCACGTCCTGCATCGCAGACAATCTTGGGGCCAAAGTGCCGTAAATGTTCAACACGGAGATTTTTCCGGATGTCGTCGGCGCTGGCTGTGAACGTTGATTTCCGATCCTCGCTGCAATCTCTTCCTTTGGCAGCCGCACTCCCTGAGTTCGGAGAGCCAATACGGCTTGAATCTGCTGCAATTTCTCCGGCAGAATGGCCCATGGAGTCGAATAGACCGCAGCGACGACGCGTCGATACCCTTTTTTCATTTCTTTCCGCCTTTCGACGCTGGTTTCTCGTCTAATTCTTCGTTGGGACCTGATTCCATGTCTTCGAGCGTTTCCGCTTGACCGGCAGGCACATCACTGACGAATTGAAGATTTTTCGAAACGATCGTCTGCTGTTCCTTCTCGATCGCGTCGAAATGGTCATCGATATCGCCTGGCACGCATGCGGCACGCGTTTTCGTACCGTTCTTAATACGGATATCGTCGGCTTTCGCGTCGTCCGAAGGATTGACAGATTCCCAACACGGCCCTTCCCAATTGACATCAATCCATTCGTCGCGATTGGAGATGAATTCATCGGGAGCGGGGAACCCATCAAGACCAGACCGCGAGCAATCCGCCGCGAATCTTGGCCAAATCGGGTTATTGAAATGCGAATCGACGAATTGCCACATCCGACGAAATCGGATTCGGTCTGAATTCATCGAAGCGCGAACGGATGAGAACGAGCCTTCAGAATAATCGCGGGCCGTTTCTTCGTAGGAGACACCCATTCCGATTGATACAGACCGCTCAATGAGCTTGATCCACGGATTTGCATCGCTGCCGGGAACATTCGGCCCAACTGGCACAATTTCATCACCAGGACGAAGCCGCGCTACAGTCCCCGGTTGGAAACTCATCAGCGGATTGCCGTACACGTCCGTGTTTGCGTTGTCGTTCAACGGATCATGGATCTGATTCCAGTCATAATCCGAATCGTCACCGGTCTTGATCGCAACGCTGATCGATGATTTGATCGAGGACGCGTCAAGCTCGTTGTCGAGGTAATAACCCAGTGACCACGCCCACAAAATCGACGCGTGTAATAGCGTAAATCCGCGTTTTTGACCCAAACGACGTTTAAAATAAGCGTATTCGCATTGTTCGCGGGGAATTCGTACGGGCGTCCAGTCCTGCGGGAACGGCAACGCATCGTTCAAATTGTTGGTCTGCCGAACCCAATACGCGACCGTTTTGCCTGTCGCAATGTCAATCTCGTGACCATTAACGACGGGATTTGCCGTTTTTATGTTCGGGCCGCCAAGCGTGATATCGTCGGCAAAGCGTTCTTCCGGCAAAAGCTCGATTGAAAGTGGAATCGACCGACCTTTGCGGGGCTGCTCCACGAAGTGCATCAGGCAACCGCCGCCGACAATGATTTCTTCGAGCCACAATGCCTGCAACTCATAAATCGTGCAGTCTTCGGCGATATCGCATTCTTTCGTTGAGTGCGATGAAATGCCGCCCCAACGATTCCATGCTGAAACCCATTGTTGCCGTGCGGTCTTGTCCGCAAATTTCGGCTTGGGAATGATTCCTTGCTGAATCACGTTATTGATGTAAGCATCGACGGCCGAACGAACCAATGGATTATTGAGCACGAGATCGCGGGCACGTTGCCGCATGATCCCAGCGCCCCATCGTTGGGCCTGATTCGGTCCTATGTTGCCGGGATTCCAGGATTCATTCAGACGATCGAAACCTCCGCCCTTGAATCCGCCGCGTCCCGCTGGCATCGTCGCTGGAAAGTTTCCCCACGTATTGGCACTGAGTGATGGACGACGATTCATCGAACGATCGGGATTGATTTGAGCTTTCGCTCGGTCTTCAAGTCCCTTCAAAAATGCCTTGGTCGCGATATCCTGCGCTTCGGTGATCATCGGGAAGACCTCCCGACCTTGCCAATACGACCAACCGTGAATGTTGGACGTTGACCCGTCTGAACCGCAACACGGCGAAGCAGAATCGTTTCCCGCTGATACAGCGTGGCCAACACGGCTTCGTATTTCGCTCGCGTGACCTTTCGCCCGTCTGCCGTCCAGTATTCCTGTACGTTCACGTTCGCAAGGCTTGTTTCCATTGTGGCAATCAAGCTCTGCACGCGCGACAGTTGAGACGATGCGGTTTCTGTCATGCTCGCCATTTGACTAGCGAGTCATGACAAATTAAACCCCAGTTTATTACTGTGCTATATTACCATGTTACTATCACTTCGATTATTCGGGAGTGATCGACAGTTTTCGAAGCCGTTCAGTGATCTTTTTGACTTCTGTCACTGGAACGACGATCGATTCGACGCCATCGATTTTCTGAGTCGGCGACATTTCCAGCGAATCAGCAAGCAACACAAGAAAATCATCACCTCGATCGTCATCGCCGACGATTTGTTTCCAAGTATGCCCGCAGGTATCACACGCGCAATAACGGACCTTACCTTTGACGGTATAGATGCGCGTAGAAGTATGATCAGGATTTAACGGACACACCGCAGCGCGCGCTTTCGGTGATGCCACGGGAACTGCTACGGCTGATTCTCGCAACTGATCAGATTTTGCCATTCAGAAAACTCCATTTTAAGAAAGTCGAGGGCGCTGGCCCTCGGAGAAAAGCCGAAAATGTTTCGGCGTTGGTTGAGCAGCAGCCGGTTGTTTCGGCTCTGCAGACAGTTGTTTTTTGAATTTCGGTGAATAGTGACGTGCGACGAGATCCGCAATCAGGCATCCATATGTCGTATCGAACCAATGGTCCTCTTTCCATTGGCTCACCCAGTCCATTACCTCACCATTTTTCGGAGTCGTCGAGGCTTCCCACTTCCAACCGAGAATCTGCGTTGCAAACGATGAACGCGCCACCGTTTTATCGATCGGATTCAAATGCACTTGCGAATCGTTTCCGAATAGAGCGATTGAACCAGGGCGCCGAGATCCGTCTTCGTTGAATGTCGTCGAGATAAATCCGTTATGAACTTGTCGCATCCAGTACATCGTTTCGCCGATCAAAAGCCACCATTTTCGACGATTCGATTTTTCATGTCCTGGCTGCCGTGAGTCGTACCAATGATCACCCGGCCGAACGTCCGCAGACTTTTCCTTTGGCTGTCGAAAATCCTTACCCTGTCCCTTGATCAATCGCCATTTCGGATGATCGGTGACGAATTCGAGTGCTATTTCCTGCTGATAACCGGCATCGATCAGTTTCAAATCGAATTGGTAATCGCGTCCGCTGACTGTTTTCCACGAACGCCCGTCGAGATCAGCCGCCAATTGTTCGAGGCCAAGACGTACAGCCACCTCTGGGCCATTCGTTTCAGGGCTTGGATTGATCGATAGGCCATAGTCAACAATGCTTCGCGCTTTGTCGCTGCCGGTTGCCAAAACTGTCCAATAGTGCCATCGCAAATGCAGGTCCACTTGAACAACCAGAGTTTCAACATTGTCCGGCACAACGCCGCGGGGAATGCCTGTCAATCGAGACGCTACCATTTCCTCGGTAATCTCAATGCCTGTCTGCTCGCCTGTGAATGGGATGCACCACACGAACTGGCAGCGCTGCTTTTCGGCCGCATCTCGATCGAGTATCCGCGCCGATTTCCATTCCTCAGAACCGAGCAACGATTCTTCCGCGAACATGTTGTTGACCGCAGACCAGCGAAAACCGAACGTGCGTGATTGCGGTAATTCCCCCGACACGATGCCCTGTTCATTGATCCTTTGTCCGGAATGGATCAACTTACAATTGACATTCGCCGACTTGCGTTGCTCGGTCGTCCATGCTGTCCCGCAGTCCGGGCAGTAAAACTTGCCAAGCGTTTCGGCTTCAATCTCTGTCTGTGCTGATTCCCATCCGATGAAATGCTCACGTTCCGGCGTTACCCAATGGAAACAGTGCGGACATTGCAAAACGATTTTCGAGTTACTGCCTTTCGTCACTTCCTGCCACACGCGGCCCGATTCCGTGCTGACCGTACACTCCAGGTATTCGACGGCCCGCGAACCGTGCGAACGAAGACGCGCTGCAATCTGATTGAGCGGATCAGTCTCACGGCTTGTTTTGCTGGCAGTATCCATCCCGTCGATTTCCGTTCCGATCGCCACGCGCGAAGTGAACGCCGCTTTGTTTTTGTCGCCGCCGCCCCCCGTCATGAACTTGATTCGAGAGCCGTTTTTGAAAACGATCAATTCCGAAAAACCTCCCTGCGAGCCTCGGCCCGATCGAGGGAGAAAATGCGCATACCTCGATTTCTCAATCGTCGGCTTGATATCGATCAACCATTTTTCTTCGTTGATCTCCATTTTCGGAGAAAAGAAAATCACCGTTTCACGCACTTCAAACAAGTGATAGCACGCTGGGATCACGCAACACGTCAACGTTTTTCCACTTTGGCTAGGTCCAGTAGCGACATAACGACGAAAGATCCGCGAAGCGATCGCATCAAACCATAGACGCGTAAATGGCTGATAACTGCATCGATACTTTTCGTTTGCATGCTGCCCGCTGTCCGGCAATACGATTTCGTCTTCGGCGAATTCCTGCATCGATCGGAGCTTCGGCGCATAGGCGTTTTTCCAAAACGCCCGCCGTTCCGCTTCAAACGGATTCCGCGTCGCCCTCGATCGTGTCGTCGTCGCCAAATTCACGGTCTGTTTCTCGCTCGATGTCCTCAAGAATATTCACTGCTGACTCATACACCTCGGCCCCATGCTTCCGCTGCAACCGATCCAACCAACCCCGAAGTAGTCCAGATACCGTCATAACGAACGCGTGTATCCGTTCACGCGACACGAGCATTTGCTCACGTTCCTCACGATCCATCTTGGCCATGAGGAACCGCTCATACCTCCACAACTCCAACGCTTCCGACTTATCTTCAGGATCATCTTCACCAGGCATTTCACGTTGTGGCTTTTTCACCGAATGCCATTGAGCAACTTTCCAAATGTTGAATGTTCCATCTGGCTCAACTGGGAAACCCGGTTCGCATTTCCACGTCGCAATCGTTCGACTCGACACGCTAGCCGCCGCCGCCAATTCCGCTAAGGTCTTCACAATTCCGGGAGGCCGCGTTTCTCGTGATTTACCTTTTTTTGTAGTCATTCACG
>JGI26470J50227_1000194_pt1 | contig 27541 bp, 56 predicted proteins | sample FreactTroBogLake_FD_50227 | JGI IMG/M metagenome (IMG submission 50227)
ACTATATTTAACTTTTGAACGAGATTCGGCATTCTTTTTTACTCTCTTGTCCAATTCAGAGTTAAGCCCTTTGTTCCAAGGTGTCCTGCCTTTACCTGCGATCGATAATTTTTGTTTTGTTTCATCCGACAATGAACATCCTTCCCCACCGTCGGTTTTATTTTTCAAGATACCTGTTCCTAAATCTTGCCTACCATATTGTCCTATTAAATTTATTTCTAAATTAAATGCTTCTTCTTCTGTTAGGTTATCTTTAATAATTTTTATTCGAGATTTATCTTTTGGCCTATATGGTCTCTTACAATAAGCTCTAAATCCACTACCTTTACCAATATAGTAAGGACTTCCATCTTCTCTTAAATACTCATATACATAATATTTGTTCATACAAGTATTTATGATTTAGCGTCGTTTTTACGATTTAGTCACGTCGAGCGTCTGACTTACCATCAGCACGAGCAATACGATCAATATCAGGCTTAACACCTAAAGCATTTGACATCAATGTGTCGATTCGGATAACATCTGAGTTCATCGTTTTAACACGATTATCCAATGCTGTAATGATACCTTTCATCCCATTAACTCCACCAGTAACACCTGCTAAGATGAATTTAATGGTTAGAAAGATAAAGTAGCCCATAGCACAAGCTGCGGCAATTGGAAATCCAACATCAGCNACTANTTTGAAGAACATATCCATAAATATATTTATACGCACNTAAATTAGAAGGATTCAACATGGCATTAGGTGATACACTACTAAATCAATTAAGAAAACATGCTGAGAAGAACGGGAATGAACCTGTTAGCAAGCTGAAGAGTAAAGCAGCAATGATTATTAGTATTTTCGCTGCTATATTCAGTATTAATGCTTTTATTGGCAGTCAATTAAGCAGTAAGATATTGAACAATACGATTGAAATTAATGACATTTATAGCTTCTACCAAGCTAAAAGCATGAAGCAGACAATGTCTGAATTTGCAAGAGAAGATGCTATTCGTGCAGGCGATACAAAAAGAGCAGATGAATTGCATGTTCGTATAGCACGGTATGAAAGTGATCCTGCTACAGGTGAAGGTAAAGTAGAACTACTTGCCAAAGCTAAACAGTTAGAAACTGAAAGAGATATTGCTAAGAAGAAAAGTCCATTGATTGGCATTGCAGGCAGTATCATGCAGATTGCTATCGTACTATTAACTGCTAGTATTTTAAGCAGTGGCATGTTGATGTTTTGGGGCGGGGTAGGTGCAATGAGTGTTGCGTTGGTTATAATGAGTCAAGGTTTATTTCTTTGGTTTTAACTTGACATTTCATAATATGATGTTATAGTCATACTATGAAACTTGACAGAGACATTATGGTAGATTTGGAATCACTTGCTACCAGCCCAAATTCTGCAATCTTAACCATTGCAGGTATCCGTTTTTCCTTCAATAAGGAATATCGTAATATTAATAGTCCGTACGACATGGATTACTTCTATTGCCGTGTGGATACCGAAAGTCAGCCTACTAGAGATATCGATGATGATACAGTAGCTTGGTGGGCAAAGCAGGATGAAGATGTTAAGATAGAAGCATTTAGTCCCGAGGATCGATTGCCTATTGAAGATGCTATGTTAGCGTTCAATCATTGGGCAAGCGGCGGAGATCGATATTGGGCAAATGGATCAACTTTTGACTTTCCTATTTTGGAAACTGCCAACAGACAGTTAGGGTTTACTAGCCCTTGGAAGTATTGGCAAGCAATGGATGCTCGTACTGTATACAAAATGTGTCCAGTTCATTTCAGTCCTAAACAGTTTAAGCATCATGCATTATATGATTGCTTGACCCAAATACAAAAACTTTCAGACTGTATGTCTAAAATGAACATTGCTCAGATATCTTAAATATATTGATGTCAAGTCCTGCAGATAGAATAGACAATAGTCATAGACCAGATTTTGGAATGGATAACAAAATTGGAATGGTCGATGGCTATTGTAGTATTCCGTGGAGAAATATACAGTTAACGAAAGACGGTAACATTTATAATTGCGATTGTATGGGCAAAGTCAAAACTAATATTGGGAATATATTAGATATCGAAACATCAAATGATTTTCTAAACATCCTAAATAATAATTTTTTTAAAAATAGTATATTAGATGGTAGCTATAGATATTGTCGTGCATTAGTATGCAGCTATCTAGAGAATAATATGTTAAAGGTAGATGAGCCTGTTTTTGTTGCTACAAAAGCAAAGCTTGAACAAACTGCTGCACAACCTTTAAACATCTATCTAAACATTGACGATAGTTGTAATCTCAAATGTCCTTCCTGCAGAAATGAAGTTGTCATTCATAAAAATAATAAAGAATATATGACAGCAAAAAGCATATTAGATAAGCTGAGTTCTGTAATATTACCTGCGTTAGATTATTATGCTGAAATAACATTAAGTAGTGGCGGGGAATTATTTGCAAGCCCAGCTTTTATGGAATGGATTTTCAATTTTGATGTATCTTTATATCCTAATATCAAATTTACTTTTATGACTAATGGCACATTACTACATAAAAATAAAGAGTTTTTACAAAAAATAGAAAAAAATATCAGTGCTTTTTATGTTAGTATTGATGCCGCGTCAGAAGAAACTTATGCCAAAACTAGAATTAACGGTAAGTGGGAAGACTTACTCAAAGGACTAGAAATAGTACAAGAATTTTCTAAGTTCAACCCTGAGATAAAGAGAAAGTCTCTGTTTCACTATTGTATTAGTAATTTAAATTTTCATGAATTAAATGATTTTGTTGAATTTGCCAAAGACTTTGGCAATGAAAAAGTAAGCTTTCAACGTATTGAACGATGGGGTCAGAACGATGTACAGTGGAAAGAAATGAATGTTTTTGATCCTTTGCATCCACAGTATCCTAGACTACTAGAACAAATAAGAAATTTTAATTTCGATAATAAATCTCTAATTTCTAACTTGCATTATCTAAAAAATAAGCTATAATAATTATTCAATAAATAAAATCTAATCGAGTGTAGCTCAGGATGGAGCGGCTGTGTAAATATGAGAAAGGAGGTCATTGTGGTAGATAATTCGTATTACGTTTATGCTTATCTAAGAGAAAGCAATAACACTCCTTATTATATTGGAAAAGGAAAAGGAAGAAGATGTTTTGAAAAACATCATGTTTCTGTTCCAAATGATAAATCTAAAATAATATTTTATTATTCAAATCTAAAAAATGAAGATGCTTGTATTTTAGAAATAAAGTATATTAAGTTATTTGGCAGAAAAGATTTGAAAACAGGAATATTGCATAATCAAACTGATGGCGGCGACGGCGGAGACACTTCCAAATCTATAAAATATTTAGAAGCTAAAAACGCCAATAAATTTTCTAATAAAGGGATACTAAAAACTGATTCCCATAAAAAGAAAATTAAAGCAGCACTCCAAGGTCATACGCTATCAGATGAAACTAAGAAAAAAATTTCAGAAACACGCAAATTAAAAGGAATTTCAAGTCCCAATAAAGGTAAAAAACTTTCTGATGAACATAGAAAGAAGTTATCCGAAGCAAGGCTTAGAAGAAATCAAACTTTAGACAATGAAAGGTTCAATTAAAATGTCAGATAATACATATTGGGGATTTCACCTTCTTTTGGATTGCTCGGGCTGCGATAATTCAAAGATTACAGACGGTGCAAATATTACAGCATTTACAAAAGAATTAGTACGTCGCATTGACATGGTCGCTTATGGCGAACCAGTTGTTGCTCACTTTGCTACCCATGACCCTCAGAAAGCTGGCTACAGTATGATGCAGTTAATTGAGACTAGTAATCTCGCTGCTCACTTTGTAGACAGAGATAATACAATGTATCTCGATGTTTTTAGTTGCAAGACATACGAGATTGACGAAGTTGTTGCCACAGTAAAAGAATACTTTGGTGCTGACAAGGTGCGTGTAAATTACATCACTAGAAACGCATAAATAACTACTATTATATAATTAACGATAAACACACTTAATTAAACATACGGGGTAGTAGAAATACTACCCCGTTTTTATTGCGGATGCTTTTGTTCCGGCGCCAGCTAGTGCCGCTTTCATTTTATCTTTAATAGCTTTATCTTTAGCTGCCTTTTCTGCTGCACTTGTCGAACCAACTGATGTAATAGTTTTTAGTGGTGCAGTTGTTTTTGGCTCAACATTTTTAGTAACCGGTGGTTTTGTTATTTGTTTAGAATTAACTGTATTTACAGATCCTTTATCAACTGCAACTGTAGTCGAGCGATTACGTTCATTAACTTTTTCAATATCTGTTAGTATTTTTAATAGTTTTTGAACTTCAATAACATTTCTTATTGCATTTGACGCAATAGATGATCGTAATTGAATTAATATTTCGCTTTTACCGCCACTTATTTCTTTACCTTTAGGAGTCTTAGGGATACCAACTATTTTAATTCTATAGGCCGACTCGGTATGTGTAAATTCTGGTTTTAAATCAAAATCCTTTAATGCTTCTAATAATTCGGGACCCATTTTTAATTCTTGATATGCTTGTCTAGCAGAAGGACTTAAATAAACAATAATAACTTCTTCTCCTAATGTAGCATGATGTATAATGCCTTCATAAACACTCTGAACTAAACTATATTCAGCATAATCATTATTACCTTTAAGGGCATCTTTTAAAGATTTATCAATAGTCTGATAGGCTTTCATAAATCCTTTTTGGAAAATATTTTTACCAACAGTTTCAAAATTTCCTACAGGAAATAATTTTTCTATTTCTGGTGGTAAATTTAATTTAAGTGTTGTTCTAAAAAATTCTGATAGGTTGGCAAAAGCGTGACCGCTTACTTGTCCAAATTGTGGAACGGTTCCTGCTTTTAGACTTAATAAGCGTTCTTTAACACCATTGATTGTAATAAAAAGATCTGCTTTAGTAGAACTTTGTTTTTCTTTACTTCCACCTTCACTCTCAATAATAATATTATTATTACCTTTTTTAGACTCTATCTTTCCTAAAGCAGTAAGAATAGTTTTTGCTGTATTAACATAAATTGAGGCATTTTCATATGCTTTTTCAATCTCGTCCCATCCACTAAAAGACTCTGCTGCGTTCTCGGGATCATTATAACTAAACTCTAATGCTCTGAAATCATTTGTGTTTAAACTTAATGTAAAAGTAAATGTATTGCCGCCTGCTCTACCTTTAATAGCGTATGGAATTAAAGTTTTCGCTTCTTTATTAACATTTTGTTTTAATGACCTCATTAACTTTTTTATGTCATTAGGTGTAATATCTTTATCGGGAGTTTTAAATCTTGCAGTTACAGCACCGCCTAATATACCTTCGATAACATTACCAATATTCCAAAATTTAGGTAATTTGCCAGACGCATCGGCAGTAGTTTTGCCTTTGATGTCATCTGTTTTAATAATCTGACTAATATTAAAAAATCTTCTATCGTTAGTTTTTAATTTATAATCTTTAAGCATTTGATATTGACGATCTGTAGCAGGTTTTTTACCATCCCATATGGACCGTAATTCATTATATATTCTTTTTGAATTTGAAAGTTGAATTGAGCCTTGCGTAGTCTCGAGAGGAGTATTGTTATAAATTAAATCTAACAAATTTAACCAATATTCTCTTTTATTAGCTGTTTCTTTTTTAAAAGCTGCTAAATTTAATGTTGTAGCTTCTGTTAAAAATTCATTTGCTCTCATTGTAGTGCCTTTAATGCATGTTCAATTCGGTTTGCTTCTTCAGCATCAACTTTAATTTGACCAGGTTTCTTATTTTCAGTTTCTCTCAACTTCGGCACTGATGCTCTTAAAAATTCTATACGTTTTGGATTCTTAGCTAATGCTGCCATAATAGTTTCAACACTGTCTAAATTTTCACGTGAATGCCCAGGACCTAATAATGTATTAGCAATTACGTCTGGATTTGTACTTAATACCTGATCAGTCTGACGGTTAATTAACCCACGTTGCCAACTATATTTAAGATCACCTAAACTCTTAGCAATACTGCTCATTAATAAATTACGGTCTGCACCACTATATTTACTGGCATCGCCTGCACTATGTAAACCAAATTTCATCTGTTCGATATCATCACCAAACATAAAGTCAGTTTGCACAAATCCCTTTTGTGGGTTACCTTGAATTGGTGTCTTAAAGTGAACACTTATACCGGTCTTATCAAGCCATCCATTTTTAAATTTCGACGTATTAACAATTTTATCTTGAGGTATACCTTGTTTCTGAATCCATGCTAACAAGTGAGAATATAATTGATCCTTACTAATTGCCTTTTGATCAACTGCAATATCTAAATCACCTGACGTTGCTTTCTTTCCAACGCTTCCCAGCGTGTTGTCCACAAGAGGCAATCTGGTAATATTCTCTAACCATTGTATTGTTGGATTAATGTCGGCTTTGTTAATTCGAGTGGTTTGTATTTGTCCACTGGCATCCTTAAAGACATTGCCGCCTTCCATAACTAAATTTTTAAATTCAAAGTACCTCATACGTTATTTATTTAAAACTTATGCTATCTTAAATGAGATATAATCGGTTATCGCTTTGGCAATATCCATGTCACAGTATTGTTCCATGCCTTCAAACCCTGGCGCACTGTTAGCTTCACAAACTTTAAAACCATCTTTATCAAACAGTAAGTCTATGCCAGCAATATCAAGTCCCATAATCTTTGCAGTCTCTCTAGCTAGAAATTCTATTTCTTCATTAATTTCATATTGTGTTCCAGTGCCGCCGCCGCTGATATTAGCACGAAAATCATTATTAGCACTGGTTCGCTGCATAGCTCCAATTACTTTGCCGCCCACTACCCATACCCTAAGATCACTACCAACTTTAGCATCGATAAACTCTTGTATGATCATAGTTTTCTTAGCATTCAGACTTTCGATAAATTCCATTAGTGCATTGAAAGCACTTATAGTCTGACAGAGATGTACGCCTTTACCATAGCTTCCAGTTATAACTTTAACAACACAAGGGAACCCAATTTCACTGGCAACTAAATCTGCATTAATAGGCCACCGAACAAGCATAGTTTTTGGAATAGGTATACCATGTTTAGCAAGCAATTGACTGGTCTGCAACTTATCTTTAACCATGTCTATGCTGGTGCTGCTGTTAATAACAGGAATACCTAAGCTTTCCAATTGTCGCATAACAGCAAGACTAAAGTATGTGCTGCCGCTGCCAGTCCTGACTAGAACTGCACCAGGTAATGAATTCTTTACTCCATCTGACCAGATATCAGTTAAGTCTTTCTTATTAACAATTAGATCAAATCTATCAGGGTGAACCAATTGAGTTTCAATATTGTTTTCGTTGAAAGCTTCTATTAGACGACGATTTTCATACTCGTCCAAATTTTTCTTACTAAGGATCCAAACTTTGTTGCTCATATCGATACTTATATGGGCTGTTAATTGTTCATTAATATCTAGATATTATAGTGTTGATACTAACGCAATGGAGTCAAAAAAAAATGGTTCCCGCAGTATATACAGATCCACGTATCATACATTATCGTAATCAAAATCGTAACAATTATGAAAATGCTGAATTTAGAATACTTGATGTTGAGGCAATCAAAGCCGATATAGTTGATTGCCTTGGTGCAGTATTGGCTAGATGCTGGTTAGATAAAGCAATGATGGCAGAATTGCGTAGTGATCCGCATTATTGTTTGCTACAGCATGGAATGGTATTACCAAAAAGCCTAGACATACAAGTTGAAACACATCGTGGAACTAATCGCACTCAGGTTGTTGTATATGAGATTAAAAACGATCAGATGGAGAAGGTATGCTCACTACGCATGAGCATGTTAGCTTCAATCTAATATTTGAAACTTGGGGAAATACTTGATAAACTTATCCCCTGGGAAGTCTCGCACTCGTTTGATTCTTCCCACAATTTCATCATAGAAGTTCCAAGCAAGCGGAACAAAGCAGATCTCCCTGTGTTTATGCTGATCCAAATGATCAATACTGACGATCGGGATTCCTCTGCCGGGAGTAAATCTGCCTTGCTTTAACGGAGCATCATCAATGATAAAATCTAAATCAATCTGTGCGTAGTTTAATAGTGTCATACCTTTAGCAGGTGCGCCATATCCAACTACAAGACGATTTTGATTCTTACTTTGCCAGTTAACAGCAGCAACCAAATCATTGACAATATACTCGCTGTTCTTTGCCCACTTCTCATAAGTCTTAATATTATGTAAACCTGCTGCCTTTTCAAGATCCAATAAGTTCTTTAACCAATTTGGTCTGGACCGTTCTGAACTCAATACATAAATGCCACTGCCCCCATGTATAGTGCCCTTGACAAAATCAATAATATTAAGGCCTGCTTGTTCAGCTAATTTTGCCATACTCTTATGACTGTAGAAGCTACGATGCTCATGATATATAGTATCAAACTCACCGTTGACAATCATATCACATTGGCTATTTTGAATGAATAGCGTAGTGTAAAAATTCATCTTGGGTTTGAGCAACTGTAGGAACTCAAGTGGATTGTCATTATGAGCAAAGACATTCTGTGCGTATATGATATCAAATGTATCTGGCCATATTCGCTGTATGCTTTTCTTGTTTAGGAAATCGCAAATAACAGTATGATTCTTGCTGCTAGTTGGATAGATATTTTCAGCTGGATCAATTCCCCAGGTCTCATATCCCATTGACTTAAAGTAGTTTAGCTGACTGCCATCATTGCACCCAATTTCTAATACTTTTCCTGTTGGATAACCATAAGGCATGTATTCAACAGCAAAGCTGGAAAACCAATCAAAATATTCCAACATAGTTCTGCTGGTGCCACTTACATAGAGATAGTTCTTAAAAATGATCTCAGGATCTACTGCATCAGTTAGCTGTAAATGACTACAGTTTTCACAATATTGAACTGCCAGTGGATAAGTTTCTTCTGCTTCTGTAGCAGTTGCTTTGAAGCTATTGGCCAGTGGCTGCTTGCCTAAATCAAAAACCAATTTGAGTTTATTGTTATCGCAGCATAAGCAGTTATTAAGTTTTTTTGTATTCAACATTATAGTAATTTATATTAAAATAATTGAAGTTTCAATATATTTCTTGACGAGATATACCTTACATGCAATAATGTATTATGATTGAAACTCCAGACATTCCAAGAGATGAACTTTGTAAAATAGTTAATCCCAAACTGTTTACATATTTTCAGATTAAAATGTTTAGACATACTGGGAATTTAGCAGTTCCAATTTGGACAGAAGCAGAAGTAGTACAATGGTTAGATCAAGTAGAAACTGTTGAGATCAACAAAGTTCTTTAATTCTAAATACCCAATTTTGGCTGCTCCAATGAATGGAGTGTCCACATTGGATTTAGCCTTAGCTGTTCACAATGCTGGAGCTTTTCCCAGCATAAGTGCTTATTGCTATAAAGATACTGTAGAATTAATCAATGATTTAGAACAGTATATAAAGTTAACCAATTCAACTGATTTGTTATTGGCATTAGATTGGAATCTATTATTAGATCCTCAGTTGTTCAAAGCAATTAATCAATTAAAAATATCTCACATTCTGTTCCATAGCGAACCTACATATGATGAAGTCGCTTTTAAAAAAGCAACTCATTTAGCTAGTTATTTAAATTGTAAGCGTGTAAAGATTATATTCTCACATCACAGCGATGAACCTAATACTGCTTTCTTACTTAAAGGTTCTGAAGGTGCAGGTCGGCCCGGTAATTCGACAACAGATGAACTTTTTCAACTGATGAACAAAAGCCGTTGTCCGATAATCCCAATGGGGGGAATAGCCACTGCCGGACAAGTTAAATATTATATCACCAATGGCGCAGATATGGTAGCTGTGGGAACAGTATTTGCTGCTGCTGCGGAAAGTCTGTTAACTGATGCAGCTAAGCAAGCTATAATAGCATCCAGTAAATCTAATATTAGTGTATTAGATCAAAAGTTAAAACAAAATGCATTATTATTCAATCAAGTAGCTATAGATGATGCTAATCATACGCAATCATTATTGCAAGGTATTAATGGCAATGCTGATATCGGACATATATTTGTAGGACATGGAATAGAACATATTACTCAAATAAAATTAGTTAAAGACATCGTCAACGAACTTGTCAGTGAATTATAAATAATTATATGTCACACTGGTTAAGAATTTTCGGTAGTTTATTAATTGCATCAGGAGTTGGTGTATTCATCATCAGTATATTAGGCTCGATTGCCTACTATATCTATTCACTATTTGCAGCACATGATTATCTAAGTGGAATTACATTAACTGGAATCATGCTTATTACACTAGGATTTACCCTACGTTTGATATTCAAAGAAACATCAAAAATATAAAGGGTTGACAGATTCCTCATAGAGCATATTATAGCAATATGAAACAGAGACAACCACTCATGCTGCTGACAGAAGAACGTGTAATGGATCTTGTTACAATCTCAACTGAATATGCTATTTCACGTAATTTAGATGTGGATTGCTATCTTGCTGCCATGCTTAATACCGACAATATGGGCAATCATGATGCCGGGCAAATCATTGAATTGCTTATCAAATATCACTTGGATTGGCTGAATCGTAACTGAAAATGTTACAAAAAAGACTAAAAAAAGAGCAAAAAATAGGTTGGCAGATCCCAAATAGGTGCTATTATAACAATATAGGGAATGGGGAATGGTTCCCCAAAACAAATGGAGTAGAGCATGTCTAAGCTTTTCACTGTTGCTGGTACTTCCTCGCTTGAAGGTGTTGTCAAGTTCCGTGTTGCTAACGGGTCCGCAGATGCTCGCACTAAGGTGCTTACCCGTAGCGGCCATACCGACATTAAGCTTGTTGATCTTGTCAAGCCTATGTCTAAGGAAGATGCAATTGCGTTTATTAAGTCGCAAGGCTCTGCGTTTGCTGCTGAGACGCCTGTTGCTACTAAGTCCGCTAAGGTTGCCAAGGAGCCCAAGCAGAAGACGGTAAAGCTTTCTACTATTGTTAAGAAGGTCTCTAAGAAGTTTGCTGCTGAGAAGTCTGTTCGTGCTATTAACGCTGCTTTTAATGCTAAGACGAAGGAAGTGCCTGCGGAGCAGTTGCTCGCTGAAGTTGGGATTCAGCCCTCTACTAATAGCATTGACGAAATTGCTAAGATTAAGGCTAAGAATCTCGAGACTATGCGTCGTGTGTCCAATCGTCTTGCTGCACTCCGTAGCTATAACTAATACTTAAAAGGGAGGTTGACAGCCTCCCTTTTCATGCTAATATACACTATGAGCTAAGGAGATCGCAATGACCATTACTGAACTTAATCAAGCTATCATGTTTGGCGAATTTACAAATGATCAGTTGAATAGCTTGATGATGGCTATTAAGTTTAATCGTGCTCGTTTGGGCAAGCAGAACAAGTATGCTTTCAGCCCGGGTGATACGGTTCGTTTTGACAGTCGCGGTAAGCGGTATGTTGGCATTGTTAAGCGTATCCTTATTAAGAATATTGTAGTTCAAACCACCATCGGTACTTACCGTGTCCCTGCTAACATGCTCGAAGCAGCCTGAGGAGAACTGAAATGGCTACTCGTTGTATTATTGGTAAGCTTGAATCCGAAGGTGACGTGAGTGCTATCTACTGCCACTGGGACGGGTATCCTGAAGGCGTTGGCATGACGCTTATGCAACACTATCTGGATGCCACTAAGGTTGACGGACTGATGCTGCTGGGTAGCTTGTCCAGTCTTGGACCTGAGCTTGGTGAGAAACATCCTTTCAGCTATCACGACGTACAGATGACTAGCGAGCGTTACGACGAACTCTACAGCAATATGTGTGTTGCATATGGTCGAGATCGTGGCGAGGCAGATGTTGGCTTTAGGACTTATGCTGACGTAGATGATTTTGCAGACAATGCAATGAAGGATCACGGGGCTGAATACTTGTACCTTTATGAGGATGGTTTTTGGCATTGCTGGGATCTACAGGGTCGGCACATCAACTTTCAAGACATGACAGTGGGAGTCTAATATGAAGTGGTTTATCTTATTTTTGGTAGTATTCTTTGCTGCTATCTTCGGACCATTTATTACAATCTGGGCGCTTAATACGCTGTTCCCTGCACTTGCTATCCCTTATAACATCGAGACCTACTTTGCTGTAATTGCAATGAGCGTTTTCTTTAACGCTAACTTCTCAACTAAGAAGGACTAATTCAATGCCAAATTATTGTGCTAATACCGCAGTGTTCAAGCATGAAGATGCTAACCAAGTTACCAAGCTGATTACAGCTTTTAACGATGGTTGTTTGTTTAATGCTTTTGTTCCTTGCCCTGAAGAACTTCATGAACAGACACCCATTGGTGAAGATTATGTAGCTCGTGATGCTGCTAGAACTGCTGCAAACATTGAGAAGCATGGCTATGCCAGTTGGTATGATTGGTGTGTCGAACACTGGGGAACCAAGTGGGATGTCAGCAGCGAAGGCAATGTTGAGGAAACTGATCCTAATACTGCTTCACTATATTTTGACAGTGCCTGGAGTCCCCCAATTGCGTTCTATAACGCCATGTGCGATATGGGGTGGGAAATCACTGCCTACTACTTCGAACCCGGTATGAACTATTGCGGCATGTTTGATAACGGCGATGATGACTATATCGAAATTGAAGGCGATGCATCATGGGTAGAAGACAATGTGCCCAAGGAACTTAATGAAATGTTTGGCATCTCAGATATGATGGCAGACTTTGAAGACGAGGAGCAGGAAGAGGATGGCTCCGATTAGAAAGGACTAACAATGTTCGTAGGTAAGGTAATTGTATTCGATCTAGACGGCACGATCTGCAATGTGGATCACAGGCGTCACTGGGTTGCCAGTAAGCCTAAGAACTGGGCTGCTTGGGACGCTGGTCTGCCAAATGATACTCCCAACGAGGATATCATTTGGATGCTGAATAGCTTCCTGGATTCTGGCGATATACGTATCGTTCTGTGCAGTGGTCGCGACAGTCGGCTGCGTGAGGCAACTGAGGCGTGGCTGACAAAGCATCATGTCTACTACGACTCTCTGTATATGAGAGCAAGTGGCGATAACCGTAAGGACTCAATCGTTAAGGTTGAACTGCTGCACGACATCCAGCGTGACTGGGCTTGGCCTTTCATCTGGTTCGACGACAGAGACCAAGTCGTAAATGCTATAAGGGAACAAGGGGTAAGGGTATGTCAAGTTGCGCCGGGGGATTTCTAATGTTCCCCGGCAAACTGGAAGTACTAGAGCGTCCCAAATCAAAGTGGCCTTATTGGCTACTATACAAAGAAGCACAATCAGGTGGCTGGGATCATATTATTGATTACCAACATGTTATGTTGAAAATTGATCTAATGCGGGATAAGATTCCTGTTGTAGTTGAAAGACAATGGGGACAATATACAGGATGGAGCGGTCGTAAGCATAAGAAGCAATATGGCATTCTATATAAGTTCCTAAAGGAAGAAGACAGGCTAATCTTTCTCATGTCACAGGAGACAGGCAATGAACTACACTAATTACCAGTTAGTTAAGACGCTGGAGGTAATGGCAGAAGATTGCGGATTTGAAATCCGTCGTTCTGCTTATGGCAGTGATCATCTAAGTCTTATGACTCAGGATAAGGCTACTGCTCTTCCTGTATATGCTCGTAATATCGCTCTGTTTAATGGCACAGTGGAAGAGTGTGTATGCTTCCTGCAGGGTTGGTACAAGCAGCGTGAATACCTTACAGTATTGCTCAAGCTTAAGACTGATCGTATTAAGGAAGCAGAGCAGAAACTGGTTGACAAGTATGAGTCGGATCGTGTAATGTCAGCATTAAAGACTGGTAAGGATATTGGATGGATGACTCCTGCAAAGGACGATCCAAACCATGCACCATTTTAAGGAACAATAACATGCCAACTATGTATATGCTTATCGGAGTACCTGCAAGTGGTAAGAGCACTTGGCGTGAGAAGTATCAAGGCGATGCTGTAGTTGTCAGCACTGATGACATCATTGATCAAACTGCTGCTGCTCGTAATAGCACTTACAACGAAGTGTTTAAGGAGAATATCAAGTTTGCTACCCAGATTGCTACCGAGCGGGCCAAGGAAGCTTTCGCTGCCAACAAGGATGTAATTTGGGATCAGACCAACATTACCAAGAAGAGCCGCAAGAGCAAGTTGGCAATGGTGCCTGAACACTATCGCAAGACTGCCGTGTTCTTTGCAACTCCGCTTGAGGAAGAGTGGCAGCGTCGTCTCAACAGCCGACAGGGCAAGAGCATACCTGCTCATATCCTAGACAGCATGGTCGAGATGTTGGAGATGCCCGATCTTGATGAAGGTTGGCATATTATCGAATATCATATGAATGCAGTTGACAGATAGCCAAACTGTGCTATATTAATAATACAAACGAGGTGCAAAATGAACTACGATTTTCCCATGATTCGGCATTTGGACGATGTGCGCCCTGCTATTGAGGGTCGTGATGAGTTCATTATTGCCGAGCGTGACTGGGGTTATGTTGTTAACTATATGGTCGCTATGACTGATACTTTTCCTCCCGTTTTGGATGATGAATACTGGTGTCCTGGTTGCAAGATGCCCGTAAGCGAAACTGAGGGCTGTGGATCGCAGCGTTGTCCTGAGGCTGTGAATCTAGCAGCAATACGTCGTGAGTGCCGTGGCATACTGTTCTATCCTGATGGGCGCTTGATGATGCGTCGTCTACACAAGTTCTTCAATGTCAATGAGCGTGATGAAACTCAGTTTGGAGTTATTGACTTCACTAAGCCACATGTTATTCTTGAAAAGCTTGACGGCAGCATGATCACCCCTGTTATGACTGACGCTGGTATCCGTTGGGGTACTAAGATGGGTGTTACTGATGTCAGCATGGGTGCTGAACTGTTCGTTGCTCATCATCCGCAGTACGAGCAGTTTGCTCGTTGGTGCTTGTCCATGCGCCTGACTCCAATTTTCGAATGGTGTAGCCGCAAGCAGCGTATTGTAGTGGACTATCCTGAGGATCGGTTAGTGCTTATCGCACTGCGTGGCACTGAGACCGGCGAGTATAAGCAGTATTGTGATCTGGTAGTGTTAGGCGAAAAGTTCAACATTGAAGTAGTAAAGACCTACGAGGGCACTGCTGACAGCATGGAGCATCTGATCTCAGAGACTCGCAGCATGGAAGATGCTGAAGGTTATATCATACGCTTCGATGATGGGCATATGGTCAAGATCAAGGGCGAGTGGTATGTGCGGATCCACAAGACTAAAGACAACCTCACCCACGAGAAGAATGTTGTGGAGTTGTTGATCACTGAGAAGATGGATGATGCTAAGGCTTTCATGATGGATGAAGATCGCAAGCGTGTAGAAGCGTTTGAGACTGAATTCTGGGACGGTATAGCACATCAAGTGGATGCTTATGACAAGTATTTCGCTATGGTTTTGGCTGCTGGATTAGATCGTAAGCGTTTCGCTCTTGAGTGGATGCCTACTATCACTCCGCAAGATCCTTATGCTGCAAACATTGTTTTTGGTCTGTTTAATGGCAAGGACACTCGTCAGATGGTTCTAGACATTATTGCTAAGAACTGCGGCACTCAGACTAAGATCAACGGCGTTCGTAGTTTGTGGGGCGGCAATGCCCAGTGGAACTATCACTTTGATGGAGATGTATAATGAAGAAACTGCTAATTTTAGCAACATTACTTGCTACACCCGCACATGCAGAACAATGGGCCACTGGCAGGTGTGTTACTCAACTTGGTGACAAGATTGACTATATTATTCATGATGGCAAGGGATTTATTTCCTATAACGGAAGCAAGCCTGATCCAATGTTTTCCGAGAAGAAAGACAACATGGGTATCATTACACATATTGGTAATAAAGGTAATATGACACTTGCTGTTAATTTAATTAATGGCAGAGGATATTATATTACTTCTTACGATAATGGCACTAAGAACGAAAGTAATGTTGCCTGTAAGTTGGGCACAATTGACAAGTGAGGTCACATGAGAATTTTAGTTGAATTCGTAGACCCAGTTACTGACGAAGAACACGAAATCACAATGGAAGGGCCTGACATGGATACCAAAGAACTTCGTGAAGTTGTTTTGGAAGCATTAGAGTCTGCTTTTGGAACTAGACTACCAAAAGATATCCATTTGCAAATTTCAGAAGTTGCGTCTGGAACTATTCATTGACAATAATTGAATAATAGTCTATTATAAAACAATAGGAGATCAACAATGACTAAGACAGTATCAAAGATCAGTGATAAGCTTACTAAGGTAAACGAATCATTTACTATCAACATGTATGACAATGGATATATGGTTGAGGTTGGAGGACGCGATTCCAGTGATGAATGGAAGACAGCGAAGATTATGGTAGCTTCAACTGCTGATTTGTTGAATATCATTAGCGATGTTGTTAACATGACGCGAGCAGATTAACATGGATTATTGGCTTTCAAAAGCAAGCGAAACTGAAGCTCATCTTGATCAACTACGTGTAGAATTTGAAGAAGCTACTAGAGCTTATAAGAGTCGAATTGAAGAACTTGAACGCACATTATTGGAAGCTAATTTAAATGCACAATCAAGAGGAGTTACCAATGAGAATCTTCAATGAACTATATTTTAGAAATTTGTTGAATACACTTTTCTATCTGCTTGTTGGTGCCAGTAGCACAATGGGTAATCATATTCTAATCAATTTTCTACTAGATAATAACACAATCTCAATTGCAGTATCTGTTGGGTGGGCATTAGTGTTGATTATGATCTATAGTGATACAATTGCACGAAAGGAAAATCAGTATTTGCTGCTTGCACAAAGCTTTGACTTTCATCGAACGCTACGAGCAGATAATCGAATCGGAGCGTTAGTGCCTGTAGTAACAGTTCCTGCCCCAATTGTTGAGCCAGAACCTCTTCCAGAGAAGAAGCCAGAGTTTAGTAAGATCGAAATCGTACATACTATGGATAAGCCCATGGATCCTTCTAAGGAGAAGAATGCATGATTACCAAACAGGAAATGGAACGAGTGTGGAACGAAGAGCAGCCAGGGTGGCTTAAGGATCATATTAAGGCTACTAAAGGTAAGAAAGAATTTACTCTTGTTGCCCGTCCATATCGTAGGGTAGCTCTTGATCCAATCGAAGTTAAGGTATATGCTAAGACGGCACAGGCTGCAATGAAAAATAATTCATGGGAAGTTAGTAAAGCTGTTCAGAAGGCTTATCCTTACAAGGAAAATCCTGACATTGGTTGGACTACCGGAGTAAAAGCTGATGCCAAAGTTTCGTAAGAAGCCAGTTGTAATTGAAGCAATTGAATTTGTTTATAGCACAGAAGGTATCGAGCAGCTACACGAATTTTGCGGAGATGCTGTACTAATCACTGTTACTAAAGCTAGACATCCAGATGCCAAAGGTGAAGCACATATTCGCACGTTGGAAGATGGAAGAGAAGCACAGGTCCAGCATATTGCTACCGAAGGCGATTGGATCATCAAAGGTGTTCAAGGAGAATTTTATGCTTGCAAGCCCTCGATCTTCAAAGCTACCTACGAACAAGTGGATTGATGCCAGTCCTTGGAGTTCAGTAGAAGAATTCGAAAAGGAATTAGAAACCGTATGGGAAGATATGAAGCGTCAAGGTTTAGAAAAAAAGATCTTGACACTGCGTGAAGATGGTGCTATAATTGGTAGAGGGCATCCAGACAAATGGTTTGATGCTGTAAAGTAAATAACTTAGGAAATCAAATGGTTTATACTATTGTTGAAAAAGATAATATGGAAGCATTGGTAGAAGCAGTTCAAAAGATGATTAATAATGGGTGGCGACCACTGGGCGGCGTTGTTATTGATCGTAAGCACTGGTATCAAGCAATGGTTCGAAATTAAAAGTTTTGGGGGCGGGTGTTGGTACACGGGAGGGTGTTGGTATAAATACTTAAAAGGAATACCAACATGTTTTTGTGTAAACACTGTGGCAAAGAATTTACTACTGGAAGAGGTCTTGGGGGTCATACTTTTAGACTTCATACAGAAAAAGGTAAAGAAGCATCTAAAAAAGGACGTGAGGCGGCCGCTATAGTTAATAAAGGAAATAAACACGGGTTAGGATATAAACATTCTACTGAGATGAAAGAATATCTATCAGAAGTTAGAGTTAATCATTTACATAAAAGAAAATTCTTTAGTAAGCCAGAACTTTATAAAGGTGTTTATTTAGATAGTTCATATGAGTCTGCGGTAGCAAGAAGTTTAGATGAAAATGAAATAAAATGGATTAGACCAAAATCATTAAAATATCATGATGGTACTCAATTTAGAAGATATGTTCCGGATTTTTATCTAATAGATTATAATATATATTTAGATCCAAAAAATGATTGGTTAATAAAAAAAGATGAACGCAAAATTTCATTGACAGCAGAACAAAATAATGTTAGAATATTGATACTAAACAAATACCAACTTAGTTGGTCAGAGATACGAAAGGTCCTATAGTTTAATGGTAAAACACCCCGCTTATAACGGGCACCGTCTCCAGATTAGAGAGCGATACAGGTTCAAATCCTGTTAGGACCACCATAATAATGCGGGGTTAGCTCAATTGGTAGAGCCTGTCGCTCATAACGGCCTGGTTGGGGGATCGTGACCCTCACCCCGCACCATACACAACAGAGGAAAAAGCAATGCTAGTTAAGCTTACAAATGCAGCAGAAGAACATAAGGGCAACGAGCTCTACTTACATGCCAATTGGATTGTTAGTGTATTTCAAATTGCCACAGAGCAGGGTGGCAGTCTTAGTACTGTAATCTACGGTGGTCCACAAGGTACTAGTTGGAATGTAGAAGAAAGTCCTGCACAAATTCAAAAACTAATCAACACATTGGGATAACATAACATGGCTAAAGAAATTGATCCACGAGACTACCTAGCAGAATTTCTTGCTGCCGGAAAAGAAGTTACACAAGTTCCAATTGGTCATCGCAGTGATCCTGAAACAATTATGAAATTTATGGGCGGACGTCCTAAGAAAGTTGTTGAACCCGCAAAGCCTGTTGTTGAGAAGAAGGTAAAGAAATGATCCGAGAAGAAATTGCAGCCACACTTGCTAATGGCATTCATAATGTTCGTTTTACTAAAGTAGATGGTACTGAACGAACTATGCCCTGCACATTAGATTCTACTCTACTGCCAGTAGTAGAGCTAATTGAGTCTGACGAGAAGAAGGTTTCTCGTAAACTAAATCTAGATACTATGCGTGTATATGTCACTGACATTAATGAATGGCGTAGTTTCCGTATTGAAAATGTAATTGAAATCACTAAAGTAGGAGAAGATAAGTGAGTAATTATATCGGACGTACAGTTCCAAATGTAACTTTTAAAACTCGTGTTCGCGACGAATCAATTGAAGGCCCAAATCCTTTTCGTTGGGAAGATAAAATCTCAGATGATTACTTTAAGGACAAGCGGGTTATTCTGTTTAGCCTTCCTGGAGCATTTACGCCAACTTGTTCAACGTATCAGTTACCAGGATTTGAGAATAACTTTGAAGAGTTTAAGTCGCTTGGTATCGACGAAATCTATTGCATGTCAGTGAACGATGCTTTCGTTATGAACGCTTGGGCAAAGGATCAAAACATTAATAACGTCAAGGTCATCCCAGATGGAAATGGACATTTTACGCAAGGTCTTGGTATGCTTGTGGGCAAGTATAATCTAGGATTTGGTAAGCGTAGTTGGCGGTATGCTGCTATTATTAACGATGGCACAATTGAAGCTTGGTTTGAAGAGCCAGGATATCGCAGCGAAGCTAATGATGATCCATATGGCGAAAGTTCACCTGAGAATTTGCTAAAGCATCTTAAAGGTTAATCCTACAGTGCCTCATTAGCAATAATGGGGCATCTTTCTATCACATAGTCCCTCATCAGAATTCTTGAAGGTTGGCTGCACCCCGACATTGCAGACTTGTGGACACCGTTTGGCTAACGATAGGCTAAATGATTGCGGCTCTGAGAAAAAGCATCCGCATAGCATCACTAATTTGATTGATAAGGTCAGTGATGTTTCCGTTGAATATCAGCTGGAGTAAAGGGGTACAGGTCAACCGCCCCGCTTGTATATTACACCCGTAGAAAACAAGTTCCTTTATCATAATGTCGGAGAACTCAACAGAAGTTTCTTTGTCACTGGTCCCAAAAAGGGATCAGTATGACATCTAATCTAACAGAAATTAATAAAAGAAGAATAATAGTCGAAGATATAAACAGTGAGCGTATGCGAACTGTCTTATATCAGAAGACTAGCTGCTGCCAAGCAGCTTTAATAATTGATCTTTATCCCAAGTAGTCCTGACAATATGTCTTTGAATTTTGAGAGATCAAATGCATAGTATTCTCCATTAATGAGAACTTCATTACCTGAAGCAAGTGCTTCATTAAAGTTCTTATTAGTTGGTTCGATATTGTATTTGATGTGATGATAATCGATCATATTATCAAGTGTGATCTTCTTTAATGCAGTAGCAGGATATTTGGCATCTCTAAGATATTTTATAGATGCTTCATACCCTTCAAATTGTAGAACTTCTTGCCATTCATACCCTGAAGCATCACTAGACATTTTACCTGCTTCTACTAATTTATCGACGTTATCAATAATCAAATCAATAGCAGCTTCTTTATATAAGGGTGATACATCGTCGATTACCATGTCAGGCTCCTGCACTGCCCAACTGAATTGAAATCCATTTTTTGGGATGATGATATACAAGTTGCCGTAACTACTTGCTTGATCGCTATCGCTTGTAGTAAAGATACTATTACTACGCAAAGCACTGATACCCATCTTTTGTAGAGCATAGTCGAATATTTTTTGTCCTTCTTCAGTACTATTCAATACATTTCGTTCAGACCAACTTCTACCAACATAAGCAGGAGCATTGGATTTGCCTTTCTTAACACCTCTGAACAATATCTTGCCAGTTGCTTTAAATGCTTTTAATGCCTGACTACATTCTTTCTGTATAGTTTGTACAAGTGGGCCAAATGATTTTGCTTGAGATGCTACAGCGGTAGCTGTTGCTTGTTCAACTTGAGCACGAAGTTTTGCTTCTTCAGCATCTAACATAGCATGAAACTCGGCCATCTTTGCAGTTAGTTCTTTATTTGCAAAAGTTGTTGGAGCAATGCCTAAAGGTCCAGCCATGCGTTGAGCAGATTCTAATTTATCAAGCTCTTCTTTCATTGATTCAATTTTTGCTATCTTTAACTTAACAACCTTAACATCAAGCTTCTGTTTCTCACCTGGCTGTAATGTCATCTTAGGTGCTTTTACGGGTGCTTTAGCCATTGGTATTACCTTGTGTTCTTGCTGCTCGCTGTTGCTTAATCCATTCTGCTGCTGCTGGGCGACGAGGAGGAGCAGCAAGCCACGCTCTCATTGCCTTATCAACATATCCAATATTAGGAGTTTCATTATTATCAATGATATAGAACTGCTGTCCAAATGTTCCTTGTAGCTTACCTAGTCCATTCTGAACCTGCTGCCAAGTTGAACGAACAAACTCGTCATCTACTACACGACCTTGATCTTTTCCGGGAGTTCCTGCACGGTGTACAGTTCTCTGTAATGCTGTTTCCAATGAGGTATTAACAAAGATCATAGCACAATCATACCCCATGCTTTCAAGATGAGCTTTAACGTCAGCCATCTTCTCGGGATTGCGAGCTGTACCATCTATTAATAGACCTAAACGACCAGCAAGGTAATTGCCTTCCTGTTTCTTATACAACTGCCAAAACTTTTCGTAATCACCCTCTTTGCCCATTTGGTTATACAACTGCCAAAAAGTATCGACATTAAGACTCTTTAATCCTGACCCGCCAAACAACTTGTTGGCAATGGTGCTTTTACCAGCACCCGGAGCCCCTGCCATAAACACTGCTTTAAAGATATTTTGATCGAATAATCCTTCTGGAATTGCTTGGAAAAGTTCAAATACTCTCATTCTTATAACCCTATGCCTAATTTTTTAGATAGATATTCGCCATACATATTATATTTTAATGCGTAGTATTGACCATTAATATAAATTTCTACACCTTGATTAATAGCAACTGCAAGGTCTTTATTCCGTGGGTGAAACTCTTCATAAAACACTTTTGGATCATTGCTGGTTACCCATTCATTACCTAAGGTGCCTTCTGATTCAGGATTCAATGATAAATCCGTAAAAGAAGTGTATGTGTAATTGAATCCATTAATTGGAAAAATAATGTAAGGTGTTCCAAAATAACTGGCTGTTTTAACAGCAGATGTGACAAATATGCTGTTACTTCTTAATGCTTTGAATCCTAATGCTTTTAACATGCTGTCAAAACGTCTGCTGAGTTTATCATCACTATCCACTGGAATTCTATTTTCCCAACTTCTGCCTCTGACAATAGGTTGACCACTATTAAACCCACGATACATAAATCTGCCGCCATTTTTACAAGCAGCAATTGATTCACTACAATTTGGAACGATGGCTTTTTCCCAAAGTTGTTCAAACTTCTCAACATTGTATCCAATTATTTCAGGACCAATATTTCTTTTTTGACCAGGTTCAATTTCACTCAGACGCATGTGATATTTATTCGTAATAAGTATTGACAGTTCATAAGTATTCCTGTACTATAATAATATGCGCCAGTAGCCCAACAGGTCAGAGGCAAAGGGCTTAAAACCCTTACAGTGTCGGTTCGAATCCGACTTGGCGTACAAAAAGGATTTAGTATGGATTTCAAACCTTTTTCAATTCACGTAGGTTACGATACAAGAGTAACTGAATATGAAATTGGCAAGAGAGGTAAAGGCCCCACTGATGCTGTTATCAATTGGTTAGCAGAATCAAATATCAAATGGCATTTTGAATGGCAATATCCAGAAGCAACTGATCCAGGTAGTGTATTTTCAATAATGGAATTTGTTGAAATAGTTAATCAACATCAGAAAAAAAGTGGCGGCATCTTCTATTTTGACAATGAAGAAGATAAGCTGCTATTCTGTTTGAAATGGCTTACTACTAGTATAGAAGAACCTTTAATGTGGCATCCAGTATAGGAACTTAAATGGACTTTCGCAAAGCAATTCATAATCATCTACCTTGGGCAATTATTGCCATTTGTATAATGGAAATCATGCTTAATTGGTCACGCTCATCAGAAGCATTTGCTTGGATTATTGCTACTGTTGGGTGGCTTGCATATAAAATCGAAACATAAGAATTTTCGACTTTGATGTTGACAGACAAACTTAAAAATGAAAACTGTAAAATTAAAACTGTATAAACAACTTCATCAAAGTCGGAATACTTAATGGAAAAAAGTCATTTTATCGTTGTTACCGCTGAATTCGATAAAGATATTATTGGATTATTAATTCAAGATTACAATTGGTGGTTTCAAAATGAAAAAGAAATCGAGCAATGGTGTCGAGACATAATGGGTAAAAATTATGAAAGACAAGGCATAATCATTAATTTTACTAATACAGAAGACAGGCTTCAATTTTTACTTCGTTGGGGATCATGAAATATCGTTTAGAAGTTTTAACAGACCAAGTTACCAGTGACGGATTTCTTCCAAGAGTTCGTGTAATTGAAGATTATTCATCAGTTGATTTTCACCAGCAACATTATATCAATACCTTTGCTGATCTCAATGAAGATGAAGATAAACAACCTATTATGCAAATGGCTGAGTGGTGCGAAGAGAATGAGTGCGGTTACCGTACAAGTTATGACACGTTTAAGTTTCGCAATCGAGATCAATTAACAATGTTTATCCTGAGGTGGTCGTGACTGAATATGATGTCATTTTGACTACTGACAAAAAAGACATTCATGAAGGCAAATTGAATATGCTATTGATGCCACGATCAATTCATATTCAAAAAAACAATGCTTATCTCACTGAGATATACATTCCTGAAATTATGATGCATCCGCCTATATACACCATTTGGAAAATGGAAACAGCTATGAAAGCAGAATATTCATATACACATGAATTGGAATATTGGCCTGGACCAACGAAGTCTAATAGCATTAGACAATGGGTTGAAGAGATGCGAATTTCATGCACACAGATTAATCGACTTTGGTATTTTAAAACTGATGAAGATCGACTACTGTTTATAATGGTTTGGGGATGACTAGACTAGCATTTTATTACCATGATTTGGATGGCAGAGGTCATGCCACTCAATTTTGGAAGAATTTCATGGCTCATATCCATACATATAAGAAAACTCCAGATGCAGTATGGGGCATGGCTTTTGTTATGTTAGAAGAATACAATGCTTATATCATTGAAGAAAATTATATCAAATTTGAAACTGAAGAAGATATGCTGTTGTTTATGTTGAGATGGGCATGATAATCAAATCTGGCATCGTGGAAGATATATTTAAAAATCCAGGACCATGGCATTATGCTGTGATCAATGATTATTATATCAACATTTTTGAAGTTGTAGATTGGTGTTTGGATAGCTTTGGTATCGACAGTTTCTATAATTGGTGTGTCAGTGCGGATAGAACTGCTTTCTTCTTCAAGAACCATGATGATTTCATCATGTTTGTATTGCGGTGGTCATGAAAATAGTTAAAACCAAAGTCCAAGCAAAGACTCGAAAACTCAGTGCCGAATGGACTTTTGAAGAATCTCAATATACTCAGCATCATATAAGTGATGAACTTGCTAAGATATTACAAGAAGAGATTGATAAAGAAATTGTCAATGAGCTTAAAGCACAACAATTAGTCAATGACGGATGGATTATGATTCCATTCACAGTTAAAATTTCAATTGATTGGTTCAGGGAAAACATACAAAACGAATATATTATGCTTAGTGAGGCAATGTATTTTAAAAGTCATGACGATGCTGTGTTATACTCATTGACATGGTCAGGACAGGATAAGGAATATGGTTGAAGTAAGCGATGAAAACTTAATTAGAATATTATCTGGAGAGAAGATGTTGATGAATTGGAAGTGTCGCATTGGCTGGCATCGTTGGACTACGTGGACACATGATCAAAAGACTCTGAATCCAATCAACTTTGAAATGAATGGAACTGGCTTCATGCATAGTCATTGTGTAGACTGTAACATGAAGAGAGTAGAACGACCAGTAAGCAAGACAATTGCTATTCCATCATGAAATTAGCACTAATGAGCGATGCGTGGCAGATGATATATCGCAATCTGCGTGCCGAACTTTATAGGGTTAGACTTGGTGGACCTGACAGTAGACAAGAGCTTCAAGAGTTCTTTAAAGGCTATGGAGTTATAATAAAGACTGATACAGATGGCCGCTGGGAAGAAGTTGAGATTGTGTTAGATGATGAAGAGCTTACTATATTCTTGTTGACTTGGGCATGACAGCAAGAACATCAAAAGCATATCGTGTGCCTAGGAAAAGACCTTTGAAACGAACATGGGAATATAGTCCAGCTATACGTACATTTTTTTGGAATCGCGATCATTATAGTCGTATGCTCAATCATAATTTAGAAACTGATGAAGAATTAGTAGCATGGTGCGAAGAATATTCCTGTAATGTATATCAAAATTGGGTTGAATGTCCAGACGATGAAACTGTAACAATGTTTATACTGAGGTGGTCATAATGGATAATTGGACTTGTATCGTTGTTAGAAATTGGCAAGAAGTTGAATCTAGCTGGTGCCTTGAAAACCTTGAAGGGCAGTGGGTTTCTATGGGAAATTACTGGTATTTTGAACGGGAAGAAGACATAACAATATTCGCATTGAGGTGGTTATGAAAGAGATTCCATTTCATCTTTTAGTAGAGGATAAGAACCCTAAGTATGGTGTACACTATCTTGGACTCTATGAATATTGGGAAAATTTCTTGAGGGCAGTTCATAATGAAGCAAATGGTGATATGAAACAAAGAGCTCATCTCTTTGAAGAGTGGAAAAAGGAATGGAAAGTTAATTCTAACGCCAAGACAGGAATGTTGGAATTTGATACTGAAGAAGATGCCATTATGTTTATATTGAGGTGGTCATGAGCAGATATGTAATACTACACAAACTTACACGTGGATTTAGAGATTGGGAATATAGAGGAAGCTATGTTGAGAGTAGCCGTGAAACGGTTCCTACTATGAATGCAGAATTTAGTGATTGGTATAGAGAAAACCAACATCTTATTAAGACAGTTCATAGTCATAGAATGGTAGAAATGGATAGGACTGAAATAGCTTTTGAATTCCATAATGAGGAAGATGCACTACTTTGTATGCTAACTTTCAGTTGACAAAAAATTGGTTTCATATATACTAATAATATGAAAAGAACTCAATTCTACTTCGCATATGGTGCAAATACCAATCTTGACTCAATGGCTCAGCGTTGCCCCGGAGCCCGTTCTATTGGCCCTGGACAGTTGGAAGGCTACAAGTTTGTTTTTAGACAACATGCAGATGTTGAACTAGCCAATCCAGGAGACCAAGTGGATGGCGTAGTTTGGATGATTGATGACGATCATCTCGACAGTTTGGATAGCTTCGAAGGCTTCCCAAATTATTACCTACGCTGCAAAGCTTGGGTTCACAGTAATGAGATTGGCTGGGTAAAGGCTTGGATTTATACAATGGGCGATCAAGATTATTTGTCCGAACCTCGTGAAGAGTATGTGCGTATGTGTCGCGAAGGGTACGAGCAAAATCGAGTAAGTACAAAACAAATTGACGAAGCATTAACACAAGTGAGATCATTCAATGAAGATGTGGATTATAGATAAATGGAACGACTTTAAATGGTGGTATGTTGACAATCCTTACACAAAAATTTGGAAAGGCATTAAAGATAGAGTTGATGCTTTTGTTTTTTGTAGTATGTTGTTAATTGTTGGGGTATGTAGTCCAAAAACATTGCGTAAGTTAATGATAGATTCATTGAGGGATACAAAGTGAATAAAAGACTTGAATGGTCTATGGAATGGGGTAGCACTGCTCTGCTTCTAGTTGGAGTAGTTTTTACTTCACTGAATATATTCCCACTTAATCTTTGGATTTGTCTAGCTGCTAATATTGGTTGGACAGTTATGGGTATTGTGTGGAAGAAGTGGAGTCTGTTGATCGTTCAAGCAGTTGTCAGTGCTATATATATTTTTGGTATGACAAAGTATTATTTCTTTTAGATATTGCCCCTATTAATGTTGAGTCTAGCTAACTCAATGTTTTGCTTGGTGTATCGCATATTCGGTCGCTCGAAGATAATAACGGCATACACAGCAATAGGGCCACCTGGCTTACTTGACAGCGAACGAAGATAGTAAGTTATGGCGGTGGGCGCTGTCTCCGGAGCAGCAGGTGTCTAGGATGGGATATTCCTAGA
>JGI26470J50227_1000195_pt1 | contig 27540 bp, 38 predicted proteins | sample FreactTroBogLake_FD_50227 | JGI IMG/M metagenome (IMG submission 50227)
TGCGCGATGCCAACCTGGGCGGTGCCAACCTGGGCGGTGCCAACCTGCGCGATGCCAACCTGGGCGGTGCCAACCTGGGCGGTGCCAACCTGCGCGATGCCTACCTGCGCGGTGCCAACCTGCGCGATGCCAACCTGCGCGATGCCTACCTGCGCGGCGCCAACCTGCGCGGTGCCAACCTGCGCGATGCCTACCTGGGCGGTGCCAACCTGTGCGATGCCAACCTGGGCGGTGCCAACCTGTGCGATGCCAACCTGGGCGGCAAGAAACTCATTGGCGCCCGCCCATTCTTCCAAGTCGGCCCCATCGGCTCGCGTTTTGACTATTTCCTGGCCTTTATCACTGACGCCGGTCTGGTGCTGCGCGCCGGATGCTTCACCGGTACCGTGGCCGACTTCGAAGCCAGGCTGCAGGAGGAACACGGCGACAACGAGCACGCGAAGGAATACCGCGCTGCTCTGGCGCTGATCGCGGTCCACGCCGAGCTGTGGACGCCTGCTGCTGAAGCCGTCGAAGCGCAACCCGTCGAGGTGGCGGTATGACCACGCCCGCCTGCCCCGCAGGGCTTCACGAGTTCACCCACGAGATTGAGCGCGTCGATTTGATTGCTCATTTCGAATACGAAGGCCCGACCACTGGCGGAGATGTCGCCGAGCTGCTGCCCGCTCGCGCCACCGTCAGCGCCGTCTATGTCAAGGGCTGCGCCAGCAACCTGTACGACCTGCTGGCGGTCGATGTGATCAACGACTTGGAATCAGCCGCCGAGCGCCACATGCGCGCCGAGGATGACCTGACGCTTGAAGACCGCGCCGCTGATCGGTGGGCTGATCGGATGGCGGCATGAGCACCGACCGCCAACCGTCGCACTTAGTGCGCCCGGAAGTTGAAATTGCCGGCCTCGAATCGTCGATCGGTCACTTAAGCAGGCTGGTGGACTTTCAGCGGGAATTGCTGGTCGAAGTCGAGGAAGTGTTTGGCCGCGATGGGCATGGAGGCCCGTTTGAAGATGGCGAGATGCCATTGATAGACGAAATACGCAAGCACTTGGGCGCGACGGTTCAAAACCATGTCGAGGACTCGCGCAGGGTGGCCAAGCTGCGCGAAGCCCTGGAGCGCATCGCGTTCTATGGATTGGACCCTGCGTCTGAAGGTGGGATCGACGACAGTACTCTGATGCATCACTTCCGAGGCGCGGCATTCACGATGGTGAACATCGCGGCGAGAGCGCTGGAGGCTGCGAAATGAGCCGCATCTATTACCTCGCCGTCTGGCTGCTGGGCGCTGTCGTCATCGCACTGTGGATGCTGGTCGCCGCTCGCTTCGATGCTCAGCGCGCCCACGTCGAAGCCGACAACGCTCGCATAGCCAAAGCCGCGCAGCGCGCCTGTGGGCCTGAAGCCGCATGGCGCTGGATCGACAGCAAGACGGTGCAGTGCCTCATGCACAACAGCAAGAAATCTCAACAGGTGGCATTCAAGTGATCGAACGCCCCGAATCTGAGCCCGAGCTGTGGGAGCTGATCCTTGGCTGGATTTGCATCGCCCTCGCGTCCATCACCGCCGTCGGCATCTGCGCTTTCTTCGCCGGCGTCCTGATCAATCACCTTTTCAACTGAGGAAACCATGAGCACCCAAATACAAACCCGGCAGCAAAACCCGGTGGTGGCGATGTCCAACTTCCTGGACAAGCTGAAGCCGCAAATGGCACTGGCACTGCCAAAGCACATGAATGCGAACCGCATGACGCGCTTGGCGCTGACGGCATTCAGCACCAATGAGAAGCTTCAGCAGTGCACCCACCACAGCATTGCTGGCGCCATCATGACCGCCGCGCAAATGGGGCTGGAGCCCGGCATAAACGGTCAGGGCTACTTAGTTGCCTACAAAAACACCTGCACCTTTGTTCCTGGCTGGAAGGGTCTGGTGGACATCGCCAACCGTTCGGGCCGCTGCACGGTTTGGACTGGTGCGGTCTTTGAGGGTGACGAGTTCGACTACGCGCTTGGCGACAACCCGTTTGTGCGCCATCGCCCGGGCGATGAGGACGATGCGTCAAAGATGACCCACGTCTATGCCGTTGGCCGCGTGGTCGGCAGCACGATGCCCGTGATTGAGGTCTGGACCATCAAAAAGATCTGGAAGCACCGCAACAAATACAACAAGGTCGGCAATAGCCACTACAGCTTCCGCGACCCGGAAATGTACGCGCGCAAGGTGCCGCTGCTCCAGGTGCTCAAGTACATGCCCAGCAGCATTGAGCTGAATACGGCATTGGAGGCCTCCAATGCAGCCGAAGAAGGCCGCAGCGCCGTGATCGACGGCTCTGGCTTCGTGACCATCTCCGAGCCGGATCGGTCTGATGAGCAGGGTCAACAGGACCCCGGTCAGGCCGAAGAAACAGGCGAATTGCCGGTGATGACCCAGGACGCATTCAACAAGAAGAAGGACGCTTGGAGAAAGCTCGTTGAGAACGGCCGGCCGGTAAATGCGGTGATCGCGATGGCTCAGACCAAGGAGGTTCTGACCGACGAAATGCGTATGGAAATCGCCTCCTGGTCCGCAACTCAGATGGAGGCTTGATCATGGAACGCATTACGCACGATCTCATTCAGGGTTCCGAAGCCTGGCAGAGCTTCCGATTGGATCACTTTGGCGCATCTGAAGCCGCCGCCGCAATGGGCATTTCGACGAAGGCCAAGCGCTCTGAGTTGCTGCGCGCCAAGCACACCGGTATCGCGAAGGAATACAGCGACTGGTTCCAAGAAAACGTCCTGGATCACGGTCACGCGGTCGAAGCCAAGGCGCGTCCGCTGATCGAAGCAATCATCGGTGACGACCTCTATCCCTGCACCATGTCCTACGGCAAGCTGTCGGCGTCTTGTGACGGCCTGACCATGGACTGTGTCACTGCTTTCGAGCACAAGCAGTGGAACCGCGAATTGGCGGAATCCGTTGCCAGCGGCGTACTGCCTGAAGAGCACATGCCCCAATGCCAACAGATCATGCATGTGACCGGCGCTAGGCGCGTGATCTTTACCGTCTCGGACGGCACACCAGAAAACATGGTCTACATGGAAGTCCTGCCTGACGATGGCTGGATCGAGCGGATTCATCTTGCTTGGGCTCAGTTCGCCATTGACCTCAAAGCCTATCAGCCGCCTAAATATGCCGAGCCGGCGCCGGTCGGCCATACCCGGGAGAACCTTCCGGCTCTGCGTGTCGAGGTGACTGGCGCCGTCACTGCCTCCAATGTGGACGCGTTCAAGGCGCACGCCTTTGAGGTCATCAGCTCAATCAATCAGGAGTTGGCAACCGATCAGGACTTCGCCAACGCGGCGGCTGATGTGAAGTGGCTTGATGAAGTTCGATTGAATCTGAAGGCTGTGCGCCAAAACATTTTGGCCCAGACCGGCAGCATCGACGAGGTTTTGCGCGTCTTGGATGAGATTGACGCCGCCGCGCAAAAGAAGTCGTCTTCCATGGAAAAGCTGGTGACAGCCCGGAAGGACCAGATCAAGGCTGACATCGTTCAAGAAGGCATTCTGGCCATGAGCCAGCACATCGCCACGCTGAACCAGCGCTTGGGCCACAACTACATGCCGGTCGTACCGTACGACTTCGGCGCCGCCATCAAAGGCAAGCGCACTGTCGACACCCTGCGCGAGGCCATGACCAATGAGCTGACCCGGGCCAAGATCGCCGCCAGCGCCATCGCCGACAGGATCGCCATCAACCTGCAGGCGCTGGACAAGGTCGCCGTCGATTACCCGACGCTGTTCCCGGATCGCGCAGCCATCATTACCAAAGCTGCAGATGACCTGGCCGCCCTGATCCAAAACCGGGTAAACGCCGAGACCGCCCGGCTGGAAGCGGAGCGTGCGCAGATCCGGGAAGAAGAGCAGGCCAAGGCCCAGAAAGATGCAGAAGCGCAGGTTGCCGCGCGGGCTGCTGCCGATCTGGCCATTGCCAAGGCTGCGGAACCGGCGCCGGCACCAGCGCCAGCCCCAATGGCTGCGCCCATGCAGACTTTTGCGCCGGTCGCCACAGCTCGCGTGGTGTCCATAACCCAAGCATCGAACGAAGCTCCCACGGTCAGCCTTGGCGAGATCAACAGTTACCTGGAGTTCGTGTCCATAACCGCCGAAGGCCTGAACCGTCTTGGCTTTCCTGTCATTGCCAAGGAAAAGGCCAAGTGCTTGTACCGCGCCAGCGACCTTCCAAAGATGCGCGACGCGCTGGTGAATCGCCTGCTTGCCATCCAGTTCCAGAAGGCCGCGTGAGATGGCCGCCATCAACACCATGGTCAAACGCGTCGCAGGGCTCGCAGACACCACGGACGTGAGCGACTGGGAAACCGGGTTCATCAAATCTGTCTTGGAGAAAACCAAGAACGGCGATGACACCCGCTCTCTCACCGAAAAGCAAATTGATGTCCTTGAGCGCTTGCACGCCAAGCATTTTGAGGGCTGACCCCTTTCCCAACCACCAACCGGAGATCACCATGCCCAAGCAAGACGCACCCAAGAAACCGGCTCAAGCCTTCGATGAAGGTCCGGCGCCGACCATTCCCATGGTCGATGTTGAAAGCCACCAGATCAAATCCGTGGGCTTTGAGCCCGCCACCAACACGCTCGCCGTGACCTTCACGCGCGGCACGGCTATCTACCACTACCCGGGCACTCCCGATATGCACCAGGCCTTCCTGGCCGCTGAGTCGAAGGGCAAGTTCTTTGAGCAGCACATCCGGCCGCTGCCGTTCAAGAAGTACCGCGGCGAAGCCGTTACGGCCTGATCGAAGCGCACCTCTATCACCCACCACCTATCACCCTTCTATCAACCCCTAATCACCCACCTCAACCATGCCAAACCAACAACCCGCCCCCTTCGACATCGCCAACGTACGCGTCACCTACGTGCTGACAGTTCCACAGGTCGATCTGATCCTGAAAGGCATCAATAGCCTTTCGGTCGGCGAGGCGGCAGATTTCCGAAATCAATTCCTGGCTCATGCCCAGGCCACGGTGCAAAAAGCCAAGCAGGACGCCGACTCAGCCGTCGCTGCGAGCGAAGCCGCTGCCAACCCTGCACCGGAAGCAGCCCCAGCTGAGGCAGCGCAGTAACAGATCCATCCCGCCGGTTGCAAAGCTGGCGGCGGTCAACCCCTAAGGAAACCATGAAATCTTTCCATCTGTTCCTCCAGGACCTGAGTCGAAGCCTGCGCAGGCCCCCAAAAGACAAGCCGATTGCCACTTCATCGGCACCCAAGATTGACGAACCGTGGCCCGGCCATGGCGGCATTTACTGCGGGATCTCGCGCGACGAAGACGGCCAGCCCGATGCGCACCTGATCCTGGCTGATCTGGCGCCCGATCGGGACTTCACCTGGAAGGATGCCCTGGAGTTCGCCAAGACCGTCGAAGCCGATGGTCACGCCGACTTTCACGTCCCGACCCGCTTCGAAAGCGCTCTCCTGTACGCCAACGTGCGTGACCAGTTGGATACCGACCGTTGGCACTGGACCAGTACGCAGTACTCCGAGTACGGCGCCTTCGGCCAGAACTTCTACAACGGCGATCAGGGCTACGCCGGCAAGGGCAGCGGAGGCAGAGTGCGTTTCGTCCGCTTGGTCCCGCTCTGAGCCGATCATGAATCGTCAAGCCGTTGCGTCCGTTTGTAGCGTGGTGTACACTTTGCCCGTCAGGTCATCGCGCCTGACCGGGCTTGGCGGCCCGGATGAATTCGCGGCACATAGCCGCACGCGCAAGTCTGCGGCTTTTTTGTGCACGGCCCCTTTTATGGCGGCCCCAACAGGAGAGCCGAAAGGCTCGCCAGCTTTCGCTCCGCGAGTTCACTGGTCCGCCAATCCTGTTGTGGGCTGCCGCCTTATTGGCGGTTGGTGGCAGTCCGAGATTCATCTGAACTCTTGGAGGCCATCATGGCAATCTGCTGCACCCCTGCGCCGGCGCAACCGCGTCGCACCGCACCCGCACTTCCCGTCTATCAATCAACCCGCTACGCGCGCGCCGAAGCTGCCGCGCTGCTTCAGCGCGCATCTGGCAAGCCTGCTTGCAACGCTTGGCCTTTCACCGTTTTCGCAAAGGCGGTGTGACATGGAAGGCCAAATCACCGAAGTCGTTTTCTACGGCGCGACCCTGCTCACAGTCCTCATTGGCGGTGTTCGCTATATCGCCATCAAGCCAATCAGCGACGCACTCGGTCTTGACTGGTCCGCTCAGTACCGCCGAATCAAGCGCCATCCAGTCATGGGTAAAGGGATTGCCGTTATGGCAATGCCTTCGGATGGTGGCAAGCAGGATGCCATGTGCATTCCCTTGGACAAGCTGAACGGCTGGCTGTTCGGGATCAGTGCCAGCCGCGTGAAGCCCGAACTTCGCGCGCGGCTGGTCCAGTACCAAGCCGAATGCTTCGACGTTCTGGCCCAGCACTTTGGCAACAAGCCAGACGCCGCGCCCAGCCTGAAAAACCGCCGCTGGCTCATCAGCTTCGACCACGCCGGCAAAGAGGTCATCACCAGTGTGCCGACTGATGCGTACGTGATGACCGTGGGCGAAATCGCCAAGAGCCTGTACGACGGTCAGTTTTCCCGGAACGAGGTGCACGCCATCGCCAATGCCGTGATGCAGCGCATGTACATCCAGGGTTGCGAGAACAAGCCGACCGATGTCGGTGACGACCTGGCCGAGGAAATCCAAAAAGGCAAGTTCGACACCGTGGCGCTCTACAAAGTGTCCGTTGCCGCGTCAATGCGCCTTTGGATGGATGTGGGCATCAAGACGGGACGTTTCCAGACCAGCGCGCCAGCAAAGCAAACTCAAACCGGAGTATCAGCATGAACAACCTTATCCCCTTCCAATTTGACGGCATCAACATCCGCGTCATCGTCATTGATGGCGAACCGTGGTTTGTTGGTAAAGACGTTTGCGACGCATTGGGCTATGCCGATGCGACCACCGCTCTGCGTTCGCACTGCAAGGGGGTGCAAAAGCTGCACCCCCTTCAGACTGCTGGCGGATTGCAACAAACTCGCGTCATCAGCGAAGGCGACCTGATGCGTTTGGTCGTTAACAGCACGCTGCCTGCCGCCGAAGCCTTTGAGCGCAAGGTGTTCGATGAAATCTTGCCGACCATCCGCAAGACCGGCAGCTATGGAGTTGGGCTGCCCGCTCCCGTCTCGCCATCTGCAATCCAGCCGACCAAGGAATATCGCGCACTGTTCGGTATCGCCAAGTTGATCGGCTTGGACAAGAATGCCGCCGCCATCGCAGCAAATCAGGCGGTTGCCACGCTGACGGGCACCAACGTGCTGCAGCTACTTGGCACGACGCACCTGGATGCTGCAAACCAGGATACGCAGTATTTCACCCCGACCGAGCTTGGCAAGCGCATCGGCACCAGTGCGCGCGGCGTCAATCTCCTGCTGGCCGAGGCCGGAATGCAACTCAAGCGCGGCGAGGTTTGGGAGGTCACTGATGCGGGCCGGGAGTTCGCACGCCTGTATGACACCGGGAAGAAGCATGGCAGCGGCGTTCCGGTTACGCAAATCAAATGGTCCCCGACCGTCCTGCCGATGCTTGGTTCCGACAAAGAGGCGGCATGAGCCACAGCCACCACGACCAGGCGCTGATCGCCCGTGTCCTGCGCCAGCGCGGGCACACGGTTGACGGGGACCTGGGCAAGGTTTTCCGGAGGTCGGTATGACCCAGCAATTCAAGGGCAACGGCATTCAGCGCTGGTGCGCAATCTGCGCCTGCCACCGGGCGACTGGTGGCGGAACGGTGCGCTGGGTCTGTGCAAGGCATAAGGAAATTCAAAAATGATCTTGATTATTTTGATGATCGTCGTCGCGTTTTCAATTGTCGTCTGGAGGATGGAAGAATGAGCGAAGCAATACCCAATGCGGAATACATAAGAGCCTTGCTGGACGGCAAGGAAGTTGAGTACATATTTTCGGGAGAATGGTTTGCCGCTGATGTCGGATTTATTGTGGATCACCCGCAATTTAGATTCAGGCTCAAGCCCAAGCCAGCACCCAAGCGCGAGCCGCTGACGGTGCATGTGTATGAATACCAAGGTAAATTGATACTTAAAACGAATGACAAAACCCCCGGTAATGCCTGGGAACCGTTGGGCGAGTTCATCCTGCAGCCGAAGGAGCAGACATGACCGACCGACCGCGAATTACTTGAACTGGCTGCGAAGGCGGCTGCCGGGTTGAACGCGCTGCGAGAGACTGCGCAGGCGGTTGTTATGGAAGCCAGCAAAGAGTTTGGTTTCTTTAAATCCGCGCCGCCTATACCAAAAGAATTGATTGGCGCACTGAGTGAAGCACTGAAGGCTATCAAATGATCGACCGCCGCCACATTCTGAACTGCTACGAGTCGCGCGACCGCGAAGGGCTGGAGCGGTATCTAGACTCGATTCCGAACGCGATCAGTGTGCAAGACGTGATCGACGCAGCGCGCTACCGTCGTATCAGGACTGAGATCGTCCAGGACCTCAAGGGCTGCACCGCTGAACAGATGGACGCCAAGGTTGATGAGGACATCAGGAGGGCCGGGGAATGAGCCACAAACTGAACCACTTGGCCCTGCTGATCCGTGAGCTGGCGCGCGCTCTGCGCACTGCCGACCCAGGCTCAAAACTGCCGCACGACGCGCTGGATTACCTGCGGCGTGCCGGGCTGGACGGAAAGCCACTGCGGCAGGAGGTGCCAAAGTGAAGAAGACTGCAATCATCAGCGGCTGTGGAAAATTCCGCTATCACCTGACTAGATATTGGGACGATTCGCTCCACCCACTTCCTTTCATCATGCTGAATCCAAGTACGGCTGACGCCGATTCAGACGATGCGACCATTCGCAAATGCGTTGGCTTTGCTCAGCGCCTCGGATTTGGCGGTATTGAGGTATTTAACCTATTTGCCTTTCGTGCCACCGACCCACGCGAATTGCGAAATAACGGCTATTTAGTTGGACCTGACAATGACAGAATCATCACCAGTAGGCTTGGAGATATGGGCCTGGTGGAACGCGGATATGTAATTTGCGCATGGGGCGCGCATGCTCGCGGTCTTTTACGGCCGGCTGATTTGATGTGCCACCTTCGGCTTTCTGGAGTGCGGCTGCGAGCACTGCATTTGCTTGATGACGGCACCCCGGCGCATCCGCTGATGCTTCCTTACACATGCACGCCCTTGGCCTTCGGGGGACTACCCAAATGAACCCACCTCTTGGCTCGACATTCCTGACCGGCGCCGAAATCGCCGAACTGACCGGCATCCGCACCGGAAAGAATGGACGCACCCGGGAACAGCTCCAGATCGAACAGCTTGCCCGCATGGCGATCCCGCATTACGTGAACGCGGCGAGTCGACCTATCGTTGCGCGGGCGATCATCGAGGGCGCAAAATCGGCACCTGTCGCCCAATCGGCGTGGGAGCCTGGCTTGAGGGCAGCATGAAGAATTTCCGCGCACGCAAGCAGAAGTCCGGTCGGACCTTCTATTACTTCGACACCGGCCAGAAGCCCCGCAAAGAGCTTCCGCTGGGGTCGGACTATGTGCTGGCCGTGCGCAAATGGTCTGAACTGATGGCCGCTCCCGCCCAGGCGCCGGTCACGAATTTCAAACAGCTCGCCGACAGATACCTGCTGGAGGTCATGCCGACCAAGGCCAAAAACACCCAGCGCACGCAAACTCGCGACATCAAGCAGCTGGTCAAGTACTTCTGCACGCCGAGCCCGGCGCCTCTGGACCAGATCAAGCCGAAGCACATCCATGCGCTGCTGCAATGGCAGAAGGCTCACCCCACGACGGCGAACCGCCTGAAGCGGGTTTTCAGCCACATGTTCAACATGGCCAGGGCCTGGGGCTATACCGATGCGCAGAACCCGGTGAAGGGCATCGAGGGGTTTGAACTGGAGAAGCGCGAGGTCTATGTGACCGACGAGGCGTTCCGAGCCATCTGGACATGCGCTACCCAGCCCATCCGCGACATCATGGATCTAGCGTACCTGACCGGGCAGAGGCCCGGTGACATGCTGGAGATGACAGAGCGCGACATCGTGAACGGAATGCTGCAGGTCAAACAGGGCAAGACCAAGACCCTACGCCGGATCGTGATCGAGGGCGACCTGAAAGATTTGCTGGAGCGGATCAAAGAGCGCAAGTCGCGCTATAAGGTTTGGAGCGCCCACCTAGCGGTCAATTTGCGCGGCCTGCCGCTGACCGAGGCGACGCTGCGCAACGGCTGGATGCCGGCGCGCGCGAAAGCGGCGGCGGACGCTGAAGAGCAGGGGAATGCCGAATTCGCAGCCATGATCCGGTCGGTCCGCTTCTATGACCTGCGCGCGAAAGCGGCCGATGATGTGTCAGAAGACCCCAACCGCGGCGACCAGGGGGCCGCAGATCTGCTGGGCCATGCCAACGTCAATGTGACCAAAAAGCATTACATCCGGCGCGGCAAAATCGTGCGGCCGACCAAGTAAAAAGCACTCCGAAAGTGCTCCGCAAATCGAAATTTTTGACGGAAACATGCGGGTTAAAGCACTGTTTTTTTAGACAGTTTTGCGGAGCGGAAATCGTGCTGCAGGCCGCATAAAACCTAGAAACCTGGGTCAGCTTCCCAAGCTTCATACGAGGGTTCGATTCCCTTCACCCGCTCCATAAACACTAGCCTCGCTGCTATCGTTTTTGAAAACCCATGCGGAGCGCTCCGCATTCGGCCTTTTTGAGACTTGGGCACTGGACGTCAAAACAGTGATGCATCATCACCGTTTTGAAGTGGGCAGCAAGATGCCAACAACATTGAACCAGTCCAAACGAAAAAGCCCGCACGCAGCGGGCTCATGGTCTCGCTTCACCTTATCAGTATGCAAGCGTCAGAGTCTTTAGGCTTCCGTTATAGATGACCGTGCACAAGTCGATGATGTCTCGACCTATCAGCCCATCAATCCCTTGTGACGACAAAGACGTCTCCGTAACAGGGAGCGCAGGTATCAAGAAGCCCATGCCCGGGTCTGTCCCTGGGATAAATAACGAAATGTCGTATTGGTTGCAGACATGAGTCCCGCCGGCAGTCGATGGCGTCTGGATATGAACAGCACCGCTCGGAACAAGGCCAAGAGGTTGAACAAATCTTGGATCCATGCAGGTTGAGGATGCACCCGTATCAAGCAAGAAACGGCCAGCTACGCCGTTTGGAACTTGTAGACCGGCTTTTCGCAATGCCGCACTTCTGGCGACGCTCAGTCCAATCAGTACAGTGAAAATTGGACCGGCAGGAGTCAGGCTGACATTGATACTGGGCATGCACCAAAGTCCCGAGTGAAGAACGCGATCTGATCCGCCGCCGAAATGCGCTTCACGAGGAATGGAGACAGGCCGAACTTCTCGTATCCAGTGGTTAGTGCATCACCGTAGGAGTCAAACGTCCCACACACTTCTTCACCATGGATCAAAACGAACCGGCCAGCTTGCGAGATCAGTTCTGGGAGATGGTGGTTGTATGTCTGTATTTCTTGCTCTAAGGCGCTCATGGCATGCTCCTTCGAAGCGGGATAGAACGGGATAGTACCATTCCGGCATAGGTTTGATCGCCGGAAATGACCCTTGTTCAGGGTGAATTTGATCACCTTTTGGGCACATCCACTCGGCAACCTAAGTCCAAACCCTAAGCGGAATTCACGGCAGCTTGCCAGTCGGCAAAACGCAAAAAAAGCCCCGACACCGGGGTTTCCGGCATCGGGGCAAGCTCTCGCTCTGGCAACTGACTAGGGCAGGGCGGCCACACCTTTGACGTACAGAGCGACCTCATGATCGGCCAGATTTCCCAGCACTGTCGGCGCCGGCGCGGCGGCAGTTGCAACCCACTGGTCCGGATGCTGAAACGCGGCAAATGTTGGCAACAGCGGAACCGGATCGCTCAGGTTGCGGTAGCTGGCGTGCGGGACCTTTGAGTTCTGCAGGATTTGTGACAAGCGCGCATACCCCGGCTTCGGCGACCCGAAAACGCAAACTTGGGCAACTGGGACATGGCGCACGACCATCTTGGCCGCCGCGATCCTGGCCCGCGCGCCGCCCAGGCTGTGGCCGGTCAGGCTGATCGGACCTTTGATGATGGCCTGAATTTGCTCGAGCAAATCGTCCATGCCGGCCAGAAACCCCTTGTGCACAATCCCGACCTCATGGTCAGAAACTGGCAGTGCGTCGGCGTCTCGCAGCCAGTCTTGAGCGGTCACCGAGCCACGGAACACCAGCACATTGTCGGTACCGATGCGCCGGTGCCCGCAGACCACATCGTCCGTGGTCCACAGGTGGTCCCAGTCCGTGGCCTTATCGTAGACAGCGGCGCTTAGCTGCACCGCCTGGCTCGCCGGAATCATGGTCGTTTACTTCGAGGCCGACGCTGCCGGAGCTTGGGCAGATGCCGGCGCAGTACTCACGCCGGCCGCCTGGGACGCGGCGATCACGCCCGTGACGATGATCTGGCCGGCGGACACGGCCAAGATCGCCTCGTTTTTCTGCTGGGCCTGGAGCGTGCTGGCGTTGATCACCGCGATCAGGGCTGGCGCGGCCGTGGTGGCCAGAGCCTGGACGTTCGCGACGTTGACTGTTGCGGTCGCCGCGCACGCAGCCGGCACCACGTTGTTGGCGACAGCCAGGTCATTGACCGCCGCGGGCGGCAGGCCCTGGAGAGCAGACAGGCTGGACAGCACGGACTGGAACGACGGACAGGCGCCCGCGATTGCCTTTTGGATCTGCGCCGGCGACGGCGCGGTACCGGATGACGATGGCACCGAGGTGCAGGCGGCGAGGCCACAGGCGCCGATCACGGCAGCGATGGACAGTGCGAGAAGATTCTTGCGCATGGGAAATCCTTACTTGATGGGGAATTGCACTCTGAGGGCCTCGGTAACGGCAGACGACACCGCGCCGGCAACTGAGCCGGCGATCGGTGCAAGGCTGTCGAGCGGCGCTGAGGCAGACACGCCGGTTTCGGAGAAAGTCAGGTCGTAGTCGTTGCCCGACTTCTTTGCGGTCACCTGCAAGGTGGCCAGGTTTTTGCCGTTGGTGATCAGCGCCTGGCAACACACCATGGCGCGCAGGTCTGGGTCATAGAACGGCTTGATGCTGTAGGTGGAGATGCCCGCGCACCCGGCCAGCAGCGCGACCAGGCAGATCAGAACCGCTTTCATGGCGTCGGGCCCGGGCCGGGTTGAACGGGCGCGACCGGCGCGCTCGGGGGCTGCACAGTGGACGCCGGGTCCGTGGCCTTGTCCGGGCTCAGGTACTTGGCGAAGTGCCCGAGGGCAAATCCGACCAATGACCAAATCGCCTCCGCGTTGTGCGCGGGCGGGAAATAGGACACGAACAGGCCGACCACGATGGCCAGCAGCGCGAAAAATGCGATGAATCGGAGTTTCATGATGTTTCCTTTGGGCAAAAAAAAGCCCGCACAGCGGGCATGGACTGACAGACTTACGTCAGTTCTGTATATACAATGCGGCCATGTTGAAGAACTTGGTCGTTGCCCCGGACATCCGGGAGAAGTTGCTAACCAAGCACAAGGTAAAAGTCCTTGAAGTCCACGAATGCTTCATGAACCATGACGGCTTTTACCTAGAAGACACCTCTGAAGATCACAGGACTGACCCGCCAACAGAGTGGTTTATTGCGGAAACTGACAGGGGCAGACTCCTGAAAGTTGTATTTGTTTTCAGGGATGGTTGCATCTACTTGAAGACCGCGTACGACGCAAATCACAAGTCACAGCATATATACAAAACACAGAAGGCGAAGCAATGAAGAAGACTGCGGGAACCACTGAGGCCTGGGAAGACGGCACCCTCGGTGAAGACATGGACAAGGCCAAGGCATCGACTGCCTCCAGGTCCAAGGCCGTGGATGAAGCGCTTGAGCTGCAGATGATCTCCATTCGTCTGCCGAAGTCCGTCATTGAGGACTTCAAGCTGATCGCCGAGGTGGAAGGCCTGGGCTATCAGCCATTGATGCGTACCGCCTTGATCCGTTTCGCTGAGTGCGAGCTCAAGAGAGTGGGGCGCGAATACGCGACTCAACTCGTTCGCGAAAAGAACCTGAAAGCGGCCTGATCACACTTGGTCGTGATGGATCACTTCGGATGCTGAAAACCTGTAGCCCTCGCGGGCGTACCGCTGGAACACCCACAGCGGATGCGGCATGGTGTGAATGCCGCTGTCCAGGTGGGTGTGGTGGTCTTTGCAGAGCAGCAGGCCGTTCACCAGCATGCTGTCCACGAAGCTGTAGGGGTTGGCCGGATCGAAGCCTGTCCAGTCGAAAGCCTTGGCCGCCGCGCGCTGGCCAGCGGTCAGGCCAAATTCGCCGGCTTCGCAGTCGCGCCGCACCAGCGCCCAGTCAATGCCCATGGCGGTGCTGCGTTCGATCATGAAATGATGGGCTTCCAGCGGGCCGGCTTCGGCCGGCGTGCGCTGGCAGATCCAACAGCGTTCGCCATCGCGCACCGCTAGCTGCTTTTTGGTGTGCGTAAACAGCGAACTGGCGCTGCCGCGTTCCTCATGGCCAGGCAGCAGCACCTCGACCGATAGGGTTTCTTTTTCGTCGTGTGTTTCGGTGACGGACATAAAAAAACCCGCCGAAGCGGGTTCCTTGTGGAGTGGGTGGTATTGGCTACCGGGGAAATTCCGGTAGATCGACGGTCTGGCCGGCCAGCTCGTGCGCGCTGTCAGCCAGGAACTGGATGCGGCCGTCGGTCACAAAGCTGTGGCAGACCTCTGGCGGGTCGCCAGGCTCCGAGACGAATGACGGATCAACGGCGCGGCCGGTTCTCACCAGCACGCTTGGGCTGAACGTCGGCTTGTCGACGCTGCCGTTCCAGGTCCAGCGCGGGCCGTTGCCAGCCCCGTGCTGGATACGGTGAGCCTCTTTGCAACCAGGGCACCAAAACACCAGGCCGTTACCTTCGGTGTCTCGCAAGATCGGGGAAAGCGCGCTCATGCGGATGTCGTGTCAAACTGGGCGAGCTGGTGCGCGTTGATCATCTCGGCGATCTTTTGCGCATAGGCTGGATCAGTGGCATAACCAGCGGCGGCGACCGCCTTGGCAAAGCCGATGCCATCCTTGAACTGGAACGCCGGCTTGTAGCGTGGGTTCGTCAGCAGGAACGCTGCGTGATCGGTGATGCAGCTGAGCCAGTCGGGATACTGGCGCCAGCGCGCCGGAACGACCACCCATTGACCGTTCAGGTACTCGCGCGTGTTCATGGTCAGCACTGGGCCGTGCCAGCTCGCGTCGGCCTTCACGCCAAACAGGTTCTTGGCCTGGGCAACGAGCTGCGAGCCGCCCCAGCCGGACTCAAGTGCGCCCTCGGCGATCACGAATGACGCCGGGATAGCCGTGGTCTTCATGGATTGAACGGCCGCTTGGCTGATCGCGGCGATGAATTGCTGCGGGGTCATGACGATGTCCTTTCGTTACGCATTACCGCTTCCATGAGCTTGTCCAGCTTGGCGCTTAAAGCCGCCAAGCCTTCTTTGATGCTTTGGTCCATGACCCTGAACTTGTCGTCCAGCTCGGATTTCTTGTAGTGGCCTTCTGCGATCTGGAGGCGCAGGGCCTGCAACTCCGCTACGTCTTTGTCATGCTTCTCGAACAGCAAAGTGTTCTGCTTTTGAAGTTCTTCAATTGCGCGTTGCTGGGCTTCGTCCTTTTGCCGCAACAGCCACCAGATGATCGTGAATACTCCCGACATCAGTGGAACGGCGACGGCTATCGCGACTTCGATTTGCTGGTAATCCATGCGTGCCATCCCTCTCAAAACCAGCCGAAAGCCATGCCCCAAACCTGAAAGGTCCAGGACGTGCCGGGCGTGTCCGCAAAGACGATGCCGATGGTGGTTCCGGTCGCCTCCTGGATGATCGGCAAACTGGGGCTATTGGCATTGCTTTCATAGCCCTGGCTTAGCATGGCTCCGGTCGTTGCGTCCCGCAGCCACCAGGCGAACCCGTCTGCAGCCGCTTGCATCGTGAGCGTGTACGGGTGGTGCTCCAACAGCGGGGGGCTGCAATCGTGGCCGCCCCAGGTCACATTCCCGGCTGTCGCGTCATCGAGTGCCCACCAGGTCTCCGGTGCGCCAGCCGTTGGGCCAGGGCAGGGCGCCGAATTGGCGAACCCAGACAGATTGCCGACCGTGTACCCGGCGCCACCGATGTTGTATGACCCCGTGCTGACGCCGCGCATCAAGAAGGCGACGTGGGCATTGGGATTCGTGGCAAACAGCCCAGGCACCGGGCTTCCGTGAATGTCCACCGAACCGCTCTGGAAGGTCCAGGTCCCCCACATCGTCTTGGCACCCGCGGGTCTAGGCGTAGACCAGACGGGGAACAGGTACCCGCCTCCAGTCGAATAGCCCTGCCATGCAGGGATGCTCTGGCAGCCGTAGGAATAGCAGACCTGCTCGGTTGCCTTAAAGGTCCCATCGCCTTGGCTCACGCGCTGGAATGTGACCTGCGTGGGGTTTTCCGTCACGAGCGTTTCGATGAGCGGGGGCGGCGGCGTGCCACCAACGACGAACTGCGCATGGCAGGTCGTCGCCAGCAGCATCAGCACAAAAAGCACGGACGAAAAAAAGCCGCCCGAAGGCGGTTGGAATTTGCGCATGATGTTTCCTTACCAGTTGATTGCCAGGGCGGCGGTGGTCGTGGTCGTGGCGGCGATCTGGGCCAGCAAGGCGATGCGCTTGCCAACGATGGCACCGGATGCGGCTTGGTAGGCCGCTGCTTTTGCGATGACACCAGCCGCCAGGGCTGCAACCGTCTGGCCGCTTGCCGTGGCGATAGCCGACAGCATCGGAGTCGATGCGGTAGAGCTTGCGGTGTAGGCTTGGGCTTCAGCGTACTGCTGCGGCCACGTTGCCACTTCAAGGTCCGGGTATCCAGCGACAACCGCCTGAAGCGCGGCTTGGGCGGCGTTCACGATGGCTTCGGACTGACCTGCTTGCACTTGGGCCAGCGTGGGCACGGGCGGCACCATCCAGGCCAGAGCCGGGGCAACAGCGGGCGCTGCGGCAGCGGCGGCGATCTGGCTGTCCAGGTTCGCTTCCACTGCAGCCACGCCAGCGGTGCCCATGGCAGTCTGGACCCATCCGACGACATCGGACAGAGCCAAGCCCACACCAGCGGCGGGCGCGGTGTACGGCGTCACCAGGGTGGCATAGACGCTCGCGTTGTGCGTGCCGTCGGTGCCGTTGCAGCGCCAATGGACGTTGCATGCGGTCTGCGTCGTGGTCGCGCCGGGCGTCGTGGTGGTCGTGCCGTCTTCGTTGTGCGTGACCGTGGCCGGTGCCGTGTTGGTCTGGGTGTAGGGCGCGTCAACGGCGTCGATCTGCCAAGAGTAGGTATTGGGCATTTTGGTTTTCCTTAGAACGGGATTTGCAGACCCAACATCGCGTTGTGGTGGACGACCCACCCTTCAAACACGATGCCGGAGAGTTGGAAGCGGCGACGCCACGGCGACGGCAGAACGTAGGAAATGCCAGCGTCCAGCAGGCCAATCGAAATGAAGTGGTTGCGGATCGCAATGGCGCTGGGATGCGGCCCCAGGATCGGGTTCAGCTCATGCAGATCGGGGTAGAGGTAAATCTGCCGCGTCTGGCGGTAGTCCATGTACAACATCGCGGTCTGCGCGGCTTGGAAGGCCGAGTCTTCATCGGTCCAGTCGTCATGCGGGCCGAACAGAGTTGTAATGCCCGCGTTTGCGGTCAGGGCGATGAACAGGATCAGGGATGCGAATAGGCGTTTCATGCTTTGGACTCCAGTGCTGCGAGGCGTTGGGAAAGTTGCTCAATCAGTCGGGCCTGCATCTGGCAGGTGACGATGAGGTCGGGGACGTACTTCGAGTAATCGACTTGCCAGGGGTCTTCGACTAGCGGGCCGTCATCGCCCACTTTCACAGCGGCAGGGTTGACCGTTACGGCCTCCTGCGCGAACACGCCGCGAGCACGGGTGCCATCAGACGTCCATGCGTAGTCATGGATCACTGTGTTGGCGATCACGTCAGTGGTCGTGACCATGCCCAGGTCAGTCTTCAGGCGCTGGTCGGACGTGGTGTTGTAGAGAACAGCGGTTGTGCCGGACTGGGTAATCGAACCAATGGCTGTTGCGTTGTAGGCGTAGGCCGCATAAACAGCGCCCGATGCAGTGCCGCTCAGGTGATTGGCAATGATGTACCCGGACGGACCATTGATACTCAGTGAATTGGCATTCGCGTAACCGGCACTCGTCTGCCCCACCATCAAATTCCCACTGTTGTCCAGCGTCATGGCCTGAGTGAAGCTGATGGTGTTGCCTGCGGTGCCAGAGGGGGCGATGGACCACTGGTGCGCGCCGCTTGAAAGCCCGTATGCCGATGCCGCGCCAGTGTTTTTGTATAGCGACCCAGACGAGGTATTCGCCGCGTTGCCCAACAACAAAAAGTTTCCTGCTGCTGTTGACTGGATGCCGCCATAAGAGCCAACATCTATGCCAGTCGAGCCGGTAGCCCACGCGCTAGGCGTTACCCCAAGACCGAGGTTGCCGGATGAGTTGAGGGTTGCCCGAACCGTGTTGTTGGTAATGAGTTGGAGCGGGGTTGCCGTGTCGGAGCCGACAACAGTTGCATACGCAGTGGTGCCAGAAGCAATGGTTGACGCTGTAGAACCTTCTACAGCGAACAGCGCAAGGCCCGAGGTGTTCTGCAGGGCGGTATACAGGTATCCGGTGGTTGCATTCGATGCACCAAATACCGGACCGCTGGTCGCGGTGCTAGAAATTTTCCCGCTTGCGCTCAACGTGCCAGTGATAGCCACGTTGCCGCTGGCATTGATAGCCGCCGCCGTAGTCGTCCCCGTGAACGTAGGCGTTGCAATCGTCGGGCTGGTGAGGGTCAGACCGGCGATGGTTGCTACGGTAGCGCCCAGCGTGGCAACGGTTGACCCGATGGTGAAACTCGAATTCACCAGACTGGCATTCGGGATGCCATTCATGAACGCGATCAGCGGCGTCACGTTGGCAGTCACGCCCGTGGCCGGGTTCGTCAATGGCACGGTGCCGCTGGTCTGCGTTTCCCAGGTGTACAACTGGCTGACCGTGGTCAGATACTTGCTTTGCAGCGCCGCCAGATTGCTCGCCAGCGCGGACGGCAGCAGGCCGGTATGGATGATCGAATAGGCTTGGCTGCTGGCCGTGGTGCCCAGGTAGTTGCTCGCCAGCGTGAGCTGGGTATCCGCCTGGATCGACAGCACCTGGTACAGCGCGGTGCCGATCAGCAGCGTGTCGCCGGGGCTGGTGATGCCGTCAGAGGCCCAGGTGGTGCCAGAGCCATAGACGACGGCGCTGCCGTTCGTCAGGCTGATGGTGCCCGAAGTTGTCCATGCCATGAGTTTTTCCTTAGAAACGAAAAAGCCGCCCGAAGGCGGCTGGTTTTGCGAGGCGTTGCGATCTATGCGATTGCGGGAATCACCACCTTTGCCACGTCGGCAGCGGTGGTTGCAGCCCTGATCTGGGCTTTAAGGTTCTGGGCTTGCACGAAGGCGCTTTGCCCTTGCGACAACATGACGGCGTACAAGCCCTTCAAGTCGGCCAGCGTGAACGGCACCTGGGTGTTGTCTTGCGCCACCCAGTAGAAGCCGGATGGCGTGGAGCCGGCCAGACCGTAGCCAGTGGTGGCGATCAGCAAGTTGTTCTGGCTGGTCGAGTCGGCCTGGTAGGTTTGTGCAACACCAGCGGCACTCGTGAATGCCACCGGCCGCACAATGGCCGCCGCGTACCAAGTCCCTACCGCCGCCAGCGCCTGAGACTGGGCCGTCGCCAGCGCAATGGTCCAGGCCTTGGCGGTGTAGTCGAAGCTGTAACCCGGGCCGGGCGGCGCGCCGGTGCTGACAAAAGCGCCGCCGGAGACATAGAAGCCGCCCGCGTCTGGCAGGACACCGGGGACGGGCGCGGGGAAGGGCGGCGATCCAGCGATGACCGACTGGCCGGCCTGCGCCTGCGCCTCGGCGTCCGCGTCATGGCAACTGACGACGTGCAGGACCTGGCCGGTGGCTGTGCTGTAAACCGTATAAATGGGCACCTGTTATCTCCTGGTTTCGATCAGCGTCATCGCCGAGTAGTAGGCATTGGCCGAGCCCGAGGTGATGTAGTACTGCAGCGTGTACCAGGTGGGCCCAGAGTAGGAGTCCTGGAACGTGGCCGAGTAAGGCGTCGTCCAGGCGCCGGACGCAGAAAACGTGCCCCAGAACACAGTCGCCCCGTCTGCCGATCGAACAACCTGCACCGCCACTGTGTGGGCATCGCCATAGAAGCTGCTGCCGTTGTTCTGGTGCGTGTAGCTGATGATGCCGGTCATGGGCACCGCCCCGCCAGCACCGTTGGAGCGGTTGACATAGGCGGCGATCAGGTTGGTGTTGTACCCGGCGCCGGTATAGACCGCGCCTGAGTAGTAGGCGCCCACTGGCACCGTGACCGAGTTGCCCGCAATGGTCAGCGTCCCGACAGATGCGCTCGCCAGCACACCACTGGCCGCCGTGATCGTTTCCGTCGACATCTGGGCGGCGGTAATAGAGCCGGACGCGATGACCGCATTGCCGACTATGGATCCGTTGACGATCAGCGCGCCGTTGATGCCGACGGCGGTCACGCCGCCCACATCGCCAACGATAAACACCTGCTGCGGCGTCGCGCCGGCGCTAGGCTGCGCCACCAGGAAGTTGTCAGCGAGAACAATGAACGAGCTGGAGCCGCCGCCCGCCGCCAGCTCGATGCCGGATACGTAGCCCCCGGCCTGCACTTGTATCGTGTAGTTCGCTGCCAGGCCGGCAACGGTGTCCGCTGTCGTTGTCGCTTGGGTCTGAACGGTCGCCAGTGAGCTGCTCAGGCCAGATACCGTGCTGTTGGTCGATGACAGGGACGACTGGAGCGACGTGATTGCTGAGGCATTCGCGTTGGTCGCGGTCGTCGTCGTCGTGCTGACCGACTGAATCTGGGAAGTCAGCGTGTTGTTGTTCGCCGTTACCGTGGCCGAAAGCTGGCTGATAGACGTCGATAGGGCCGAGTCGGCACTGGACCGCGTGCTGGCCTCGGTTGCCAAATTGGCGGCAGCGGTCGAGGCGTTGGTCGTGACGGTGGACGACAGGGTTGCGATCTCCGCAGAGAGTGCAGTATCAGCAGTGGCGCGGGTGGATGCCTCCGTCGCCAGGTTCGCGGCAATCGTTGATGCGTTGGTCGTGACCGTCCCAGAGAGGTTCGAAATTTGGGCCGAAAGTGCACTGTCAGCCGCCGCGCGGGTGCTCACCTCGGTTGCCAGACCGGCCGTGTTGGTGCTGTTATTTGCCGTGACCGTCGCAGTAAGCGAACTGATTTCGCTGGACAGCGCTGAGTCCGCATTTGCCCTGGTGGTCGCTTCAGACGCTAGGCTGGCGCTCTGCGCCGTGTTGTTTGCCGTGACGGTGGATGTCAGGGTCGTGAGCTGGTCAGACAGGGCGGTGTCAGCGCTGGCCCGCGTGGTTGCCTCAGTAGCCAGGGCCGCCGCGTTGGTGGTGGCGTTGCTCGTTACGGTCGACGTGAGGCTGGTTATCTCATTGCTGAGCGCGGTGTCAGCGCCGGCTCGGGTGCTGGACTCTGTGGCGAGGCTGGCCGTCTGCGATGTGTTGTTCGACGTGACCGTCGCAGTCAAATTGGTGATCAGCGTTGAGAGCGCGCTATCAGCGGATGCTCTGGTGCTGGCCTCCGTTGCCAGGTTTGCTGCATCGGTACTGGAATTGCTGGTGACTGTCGCCGAAAGGGTGGTTATTTGGTTGGAGAGCGCAGTGTCTGCATTGGCCCGCGTGGTTGCTTCGGTCGAAAGTGCTGCGCTCTGTGCGCTGTTGTTCGCGGTGACGGTGGCTGTGAGCTGACTGACCAGCGTCGATACCGCGGTCGTGGCGGCAGCGCTTGTGCTGGCTTGGGTCGCCAGATTGGCGGCAGCCGTGGCCGCATTGGTCGTGACGGTGGCCGTCAGCGATGTGATTTGCTCAGAAAGCGATGTGTCGGCGTTGGCGCGGGTGATGGCCTCGGCCGCCAGCCCTGCCGAGTTCGTGCCAACGTTCGAAAACAGCGTCGTGATTTGAGATGCCTGCGCGCTGATCGCGTTGGCGTTGGCGGTGATCTGGGTATTCGCCGCTGCGACGTTGGCCGCATTGACCAGCGCCGACAGATTGGCCGCGTCGGCAGTCAGAGCCCCTTGCAGGGCCGCCGTGGCAAGCGCCTGGGCTGCATTGGCGGCCTCCACCGTCAGCGCACCGGTGGCGTTGGCAACAGACGAGTCGACATAAACCTGTGTCGCGCTCAAGTTCACGGCATTGGAAAGTTGCGTGATCTGTGATTGGGCCGACGACAGGCTCCCCTGCATGGTCGTGACGTTTGCCACCGTCGAGGTGATGGTTCCCTGGATGGCGTTGTATTCAGTGGTCAGCTGATTGATCGCCTGCTCAACGTCGGTTGTGACGTTTGCCGTAGCGACCAAGCTGATGGCTCCAGTGGTCGGGTCCACCGAAATCGTCGCGTTGTTCACCACGCCCTGGAAAAGCGCTTGACTCGCCAGGCTATCTGTCAGCAGCGACTTGGCGAGGTCTGCCCTGGCCAACCCTTGGACGCTTCCCTGAATTGCCGGTATCTGGTCGACGGTCGTCTGGATGGCCGGAATCTGGTCGACCGCTATCTGAATGGCGGGGATCTGTCCTATCGGCGTGGCAAGCGCAGAGGCAAGTTGAGCGAGACCGACTGCGCCTTCGAGTTGAGTGAGTAGGGTGCTTGAGTCGGCGCTTGGAGCGCCCTGGACGCCGGCCGTCGCGGAAGTCGGGAAGAACGCGCCGTGGTCTGCGGCCATGTCGACAACGCGCGCCCAGTAGAACCAGCTCACGCCAGGTTGCAGGCCGTTATGCTGCCAGGTGTTGTTCGGCCATGGTACGGTCGTCAGGAGTACTGCGGAGCTTCTGGAGTCCGATTGGGAGCCCCAGATTTCTACATACTCAATGTCCGTGCGCGTCGTTGTGACCTGCCAGGACAGGTCAATCATGAACAGGCCACCCGTCGCAGTGAGGCCGCTCGGCGTCGGCAGGGCGGAGAACAGGACCGGGTAAGCCGTGGCCGTGCTCAGGTCCTGGAGGCCGCCGCCGTACACGTTCAGTGCTGGAAGCTTGACCCAGATGCCTGTCCCGAGCTGATCCGCGGTGACCGGCAGGCTGAAAACATTGCTTCTCAGCGCGCCAAAGGGGGCACCGGCCGCGTGCGCGGCGACGGCCGTACCGTACTGGCCCCGGCGCAGGTAGGTCAGGCTGTAGGCTCCCGCACCCGTCAGCGTTGCCGTTTCGTAGCTGATCAGCTCACCGTCAACATAGCACAGCGAGCGGTTTGCGTCCGCATCCGCCTGGCTGACCGAAATCAGCGTGCCGGCAGACTCGGACAGGTTCACGGCCAACGTGTCAGTCGTATCCGGGTCCGCAGTGGCCGCGAGCGAGCCGGCCAGGACGCCCTGAGTAGATGCCGTGGTGATCTTCCCTTGGTAGGCGTAGGTACTGCCGTCGCCGCTGACCCATACCTCGCATCCACCCCAGTCTCCGACGCCGGAGGCCAGAAGCCAGAGTGCAGTCGCGTTGCTGGACAACTGCGTCGGCGGCATAAACACGATGGGCGCATTGGTGTTGGCCGGCGTTCCGTTGTAGTTTGCGGTGTAACCAAGCGAGGTACCGATGTTGAACTCGGCCGGCTGGGCGGCGCCGATCATCACCTCTTCGCCGGTGAACTTCAGATTGCCGTACTCATCCTCCTCAATGCTGGTAATGCGCACCAGCGCTTCTTCGACGCCAAGCGCCGAATCGGTCAGCGTGACCAGGTCCATCGGCTCCAACATGCAGAACAGGACGGACAGGCTCCATGTGTACACATTGCGCGTCGACTGGATGCGCTGAAGCCGGAGCTGAGCGCTGGTCTGTGCAATCAGCGGATCGCAGATTTCGACATGCTGCTGAGGTGACTCGTTTCGCAGGCCGTAGAGGTCGATGCTGGTTTGATCCTTGACCTGAATCGGGACCGTGTTGTAGTCGTTGATCCGATTCGTATAGTTGACCGTGACACAGTTGAACGCGTCGACCCGGTCGCTGATCTCCAGTGAAACAGGGTCATCCTGATCCTTGGCTATGAACTGGTCGTCGGTCAGATCGAAGATCGGCGTCAGGTCAGGGGTAAATGTTGCACCATTCCCGGTCACCGTCATGTCGCCGCGCGGGACGATCTTCAGCAGGCCATCGGACCAGAACATCTCGGAGTTCGTGATCTCCATGATCCGCTGGGGGATGCTGCTGGCCGCTTCCTGTTGGTTTACCGTCAGGCTAAGCAGCAGGGTGTTGGCGGCGCAATAGGTCGTGTAGGCAGTCCAGTCTCCCAGGAGTGCTGTCGGCATTCCGACGCCATAGCTGACGTTTGTCAGCAAATCCTCCAGGATCAACGCCGGGTTGCAGTCCGGGAAAATTTGGGTCCAGTAAGTGGAGTTTGGCGGCTGTTGGTTCGTGTTTGCGGTAGCGCAGACGAACGTTCCTCCGGTGAGGCCGTAGGCAACCATGCCGACTGTATAGGCGGTGGTGGCTGACCAGACCGTGATTCCGCTGGTGCCGAGCGTGTTGACCGCCGCTTCCATTGTCGCGCCGGCGGTACTTGTGAATTGGGCAAACCCGGCCACTTCAAAGTTATGGTTCGGCAGCTGCGCGCTTGAGTCCAGCGGGTAGTTCTGCGCCGTCAGGTAGCAGGTATAGGGGTAGGCGCGCGACTGGGCCGGGTAGTTCGACGCAAGCCAGCTCCAGGGTGTCTGTGTTGCTGTGCCCAGGACATAGTCAAAGTTGTTTGGCTGCTGGGTGATCGCCTGGTAGGCGCCATCTAGCCAGACGCCGATCAGCGCGTTCACCGGTCCCTCGCACAGGGCCATGATGACCGTGGCCATGTAGGTGTTCCCAGCCCCGCCGGTTTTGCTGGATTGGCCACCCTTGCCGCCGCTGCTACCTGTCTGCTGAAAGTCTCCGTACCAGATCAGGTTTGGCGCAAGGCGCGTTTGCCCGTAAACAATGGGGATACCTGCAGTGCTGATGCTAGTTTGGACCTGTATGCCCTGGTAGACGGTCGAGTTGGCCCCTCCGGCACCACCAAAACCAAGCCACTTCATCGCACCTGACATTAGGACTCCCCAAAAACAGAATAAATGCCAGCGAGACGTGGGCGCAGCCGGCTGCTCATGCCGTCTCCCATAGAAACCTGCCTGTCGGGTGCATAGGCATGAATGATGGTCGGCCACTCGACGACGATGGCGCCATGGCTGATGCAGCGCCCGAACCGGTAGACCGCGACATCGCCAGGCAGAGGCGCGGCGACAGGGTGCGCGAAACGCGTCACGGTGGCGAGGTATCGCTCCTCATCCCGGTGCAACATCCAGTCGGGCGGGTAGAAGCCTGCATCGAACCACTCAATCAACCCGACGGCCGAGTAAACCTCGACCAGAATCTGAGCGCAGTCAACGCCGGCACCCTTCACGCGCGCCGCATGGTGGTATGGCGTGCGCAGCCAAGTGCGAGCCTCCGCAACGATGGCGGCGCGGGTTTCTTGCTCGGTCATGTCTAGAGGGCCGTTTCTGGAACGGGCACGAACTCGAAGCCACGGAAGTGCACCAGATTGTTGAACTTCGCAGTACAGGTCGCGCTGGTGTGATCACACCCAGCGTAGGCGGTGAACGAGTCCCCAATGGCCGGCGGGTAGAGCAGCGGCATAGCTAGACCGAAGGCACCGGCGCCCGAGCTGAGCACGGTTCGGCGCTCGCCTGCGTTCTGCCCGCTGGTGAACTGGACATAGCCCTGCGTGAAGTATCCGGCCGGCTGCGTCATCGTGCCGGTCGTCAGGTACATCTGCGTTGAGTGAACCCCGGCCGTCATGCTTGCGGAGTAGCTGGCCCGGTTCAGCGTGCAGCCGCTGTCATACAGCGAGTGCAGGCAGGTCGGCTGGTAGGTGTTTTTCGGCAACTGCAGGTCCATCATCACCACGTAGGACTTGACCTTGATCTTGGCCGCCGTGCGGGTCACGTCCAGCGTGCTGACGCGGCCCAGGAAGTTATTGATGATCCCGACCGGGGCGTTCCAAGCTGTCAGAAACAGGCGGTCCAGACGGACCTGGGCGGCGTCAAGGCCGCTGTTGCGAACAAATTGGAGGGTTGGCAGGCCCTCAGTGTGCGCGCTGGTGTTTGCCATCAGCGTCAGGTCCATCTCGGCAACCTCGACGCCGATCTTGCTTGCCGTCTTCGAGCGCACGAACGTGATATTCCCGGAGCCAGAGCTGTAGAGCTGGCCGTTCCAGGTCACATCCTGGTCCGCGTTGGACAGGCAAACGACGGTGCCATCGTTCAGCGTGATGGTCAGCAGGTCGCAGATGCACAGCTCATTGGTGCTGGTGCTGGTCAGCAGGGTCATCAGGGGAGCGGAGACGTTTTTCACAGCTTCACCGACTGAAATTGAATTTTCTTGAGCTGCCAGAGATTGAGCGCGAACTGCTCAAACTCGGTGATGTCGTCCATGAATCGGCACCGGAAATAGTACGTGCCAGACCAAGTCAACGCGGCGCCGGCTGCTGGCGCGGACGCGAACGTAACAATGCCAGTGCTGCCCAGCGTGTAGGCTGTGGTCGGCGTCCCGTTGATGTAAATCGTCGGCGCGCTGTTCAGGTTCTGAATTGGCTCGGTGAATCCGCCCATGCTGCGCGTCAGCTGGAAGGCTGTCGTGGACCCATCGCCGGCGCCGAAGCTGGTATTGGCTGCAGTGTCGTCGCTGGGGTCGTCGAACAGGAAGCTGTCCCACATCCCCAAGCGCGCGAGCACGAAACCCATCAGCGTTTGAATTTCGCTGAACCCGTTGGCGCCGCGCAAGACCTCAAAGGTCAACGTGAACTCCCAGATCGGGTAGCTCATCAGCGCGAGGCGGATTTCCTTGCCAGAGGATGCCTGCTGCACACTGGTTTTGAAGCGCGGCGTCTTTGTGACGGACCAGCCCAGGCCAGGCATGACGGGAAATACAGCGTTGCTCATTTTCTGAAATTCCGCATGGCTTCCTTGGCCGCCCGGGCGAGTGCCTGGCCGTTATTCTTGAACAGGCGCGCGACATCCTGGGAGTCAGTCGCGTGGATGTGGATGTTGGGCGAGCTGCTGCCCTGGCCGCCGCCCTCGAAGAACTCCCGCATTGGCTGCGCGACCTTCGCGGGCATGATCGTTTCATTCTTGTGCACCAGGTTAAGCCGGTCGCTGGGTACGTTCCACTCGCCGCCTGCGGACGACACAAGGCTTAGGGAGCCCATACACAGCGCCATCATTTCATCGAAGGCGTCGGTCGCCATTTCCGGGCCCACGATGGGTATCGGTGCCACGGCGGCGGCGGCACCAGTTGCCGCCATTGCCGCGTTTGCCGGGACGACGCCAGCCGCCTCGACTTT
>JGI26470J50227_1000196_pt1 | contig 27510 bp, 40 predicted proteins | sample FreactTroBogLake_FD_50227 | JGI IMG/M metagenome (IMG submission 50227)
CCAGACACATCCTTTGTCACTGTGGAGCTTTCGCTCTTACGAGAAATCTTATCAACTTCGTCTAAGAATATGATACCACGCTGACAGCGTTCAATATCATTGTCGGCAGCTGTGTATAATCGTGTGATTAAACTTTCAACATCATCACCAACATATCCAGCTTCGGTTAGTGTAGTGGCATCGGCGACAACAAACGGTACATCGAGGTACCTGGCTACACTACGAGCCATTAAAGTCTTGCCAGTGCCAGTGGGGCCGACCATAAGAATGTTGCCTTTGGCTATTTCTGCGGTGGCATCTGGATTATTAATACGCTTATAATGATTAGCAATAGCAACTGATAAAACAATCTTAGCGGTTTCTTGGCCTATTACATATTGGTCAAGATAATCTCTTATATCTTTAGGATCTGGGATAGATTTTTTTGATTCAGATAGTTTATTTGTTTTTGCAGTAGTTTTTAATAAATTTCCGCATAGGTCCACACACTCATTACAAATAGCCACCTTATGACTAACAATTAATTTATAAAGTTGATCTTTGTGTTTATCACAAAAACTACAATGGGTCAATGTATCCGACATTTTATATTCCGCGAGCGGTGTTACTTAACCGGCGTTCGATACTATCTCGCTCGGCGTCGCTTAACAACTCTGTATCATACTCCCCGGACTCGATTTTAGAAATTAGATGGTCAATATAAGCTACATCATAAGCGTGACCGTCTGTTAATGCCTTGTCAACTTCGATCCACCGAGTTCCGTTAAACTTATATAGCATACTTGGTAATTGGTCTACACGCAAGAACATATCACCTTTATTGGCTGTAGATGGAAACTGTGTTCCAAATCCTTTGACTTCGCCAGTCTGTCCCGGTATATTATCAGGTCTAAGTTTTAACGCATCTATTTCAACAAATCTTGTTATTGGTTCGGGAGCGGGCGGTGATAGCTTTGGAATCGGAGGTATATTTGCAAATCTTGTTATCAATTGTTTTTTCTCGCCATCACTAATAGCTAAACTGTTGATATGCTCGTCAGTGTGCCACGGCAATCGATTAATTTCTCCTGCTTGATGTAGAGCATGATGTATTCTATGATCGTCATCTGGATTGGCTGCATGCCACATTACCTTGGCCATATGATGTAAGGGATCTTCATTTCGGTCTATTTCTGGAACCACTATATGAGCTAAAGNATCTATCTCTTCTGTACGNTTGGGCAACTCTGTATGATCGTTTGATAAATTTTCTTTATCAAAAATAGAAACTAATCTCTCATCATTATATGCAGATAGTGCATCTGGGTTATACAAATCATTCTTGTTCTTTTTTAAAGGATTAAACATCCATCCAATAGATTCAAATCTTTTATTTTTTGGCTCTGGAAATAATTCCTCTTTATTAATAATTTCACCCGTGGGCAAGTCTTTATTTGCTGTTTCACGAATTTGTTCAAGTTGATCGTCGGTTAACGGACCGTCATCGGGCTCGTAGTCCGACTCATCTTTCTTTTTACCATTAAACAAATCGACACCACGTTCCCATTCAAATGCCTTGGTGGCGGCCAATAATAATGTAAGTGCTAGTGGATCAAATACAACAACAATTAAAATAATGACCCAACGCACCGCTTTTTCTAATATATTAGCATCGGGATTATCACCGTAAACCAGTGCCGCAATATATTTAATAGGTCCGACCTCGGCCTCTACCTTACGGGCTTGGCTAGCAATAGGGCCTCGGGCTTCTTGTAGTTTAACTATTTCTGTCTGTGATTTTGAGATGTCGTTTTGTAATGCTGTGCGTTCACGACCCTGACTACGGCGTAATGTAGCCGCTTTATCTGCACCCTTTTCATCTGTGGTTCGACCCATTGTTTGGTCTACAGCACTATCCATTTGTGTTAGTGCGGCTCTAGCGGCTTTAATATTATCTTTTTGTGTTTGAATCTTGTCGTCAAATATTTGAACTTGTGCCTGTATATCTCCGCTCGGTACTGCCTGATCTAAGTGGGCCTTGCTAAGATATCCAAATATCCCCATGCTGGTCAGCACCATTAAAATAATTACAGCAGAGCAAAGATATAATTTATATTGTATCTCTGCTTGTTTCCAATACTTGTGTAGCCACAGTACTGTNACGATTTTGCCAACCTCTAGGCTACCACCGAGAATAACAATGGACCAAAATGCNGCGGCAAAGATAGCCGTCAGGCCTAATATTGAATAAACTGCGGCTGATAAACTTAATATCAGTGCGGTAAGTAATGTAAGATATCCTAGTAGCATAACCTATTATTTATTTAGATTTATGTTGAGTAATAGACAGGTTGTAATCTCGTTCGGCATGTATAAGGCGGTTTTCGAGTCGGTCAACACGGCGTTGTAGATTAATTGTGCGGATTAATAGAACAATCAAGGCTGCAACAATTAAAGTGAAGGTTAGACCCCACCCGGCGATAATACCATAAGTCCAATACCAAAGACTGTCGATTGTGTTAGTTAATAGTGTGATTGCATTCACTCGGGCTTGCCGCCTGTGCATGAGCCACCACTAAACCATTCTTCTTCAGCCTGGGCACGATATACAGCTAAATCGTATTCATCCTTCTTGACCTTATAAGCATCTTCGGTAAGAGCATGCCACCCACAGCACTTACCTGTTGGACTACGACCGCATCCACATNNTCCTGCTACTTCCGCTCTAGGCATCATTAATTTTTCTCCTGAGTTCTGTATTATCGTCAACTAACTCTTTAGTTAATTTTTTATAGTATGCGATATCTATTTCTTGTTGACTTCGTTCAACATTACATTTTTCTAGGTCGTCCGGAAGCCGCTGCGCCTGGCGATTGGCTCCCATGCCGTATCCTAACAGAAGACCTAGAAATAACCAAATCATAACTACTCTCCGGTAAGGTATTTCATTACATTTTCGGGGCTAGATTCGCCATACGGATCGCCATCAAAATTATCTTCGCGACCGGGTTCTTCAAACAGTTTTTCTATTACACAGTTATTAACAACGGCCGCATAGCGATGACTACGAAAGCCAAAGCCAATTGCGTCCTTGTTAACCAACATACCCATTAGGCGGGTAAAGTGTCCTGTCCCGTCGGGAATAACTTTAACATTCTTAATACCAAGACTACGGGCCCATTCATTCATAACAAAGGCATCGTTAACACTGATACAATAAATTTCATCAATGCCCTGTACTTGAAAGTCAGCAAACTGTTCTTCAAAGCCAGGTAGTTGATATGTTGAGCAAGTAGGTGTAAATGCACCCGGCAAGCTGAATATAATCACACGCTTGTTGGCAAACAAGTCTTGTGTAGTTTTAAATACAAATTCGCCACCAATTGGGCAGCCGCCCTCTTCTGGTGGTTCATCGCCTTGCCTAAAGGCAAAAGTTACGTTAGGTACTGTCCAAGTCATTTAATTCTCCTTAAAATGGCCAAGAGCCGTTGAGTGCTATGGTAGTGCCTGTCTTATCATCTTCGTCACCGTTATCAAAGTCAATGCCAGACTCTTCTGCAAGTTCTGTTAATGCGTTATCGAGCAAGGCAATGAATTCTGCTTTAGTAGGCTCGCAATACTTCTCACGGTTAGCACGACCTTCTTTAGTATCAGGATCATAGTTAATCCAGTCAAATTCTGTACCGTCGCACTCAGGGCAATGATCATCGTAGTTGTCGTCTGTGCGGCGGTCGTCTCCAGATCCTACCCAGCCGCATTTTTTATTAGAACAAATTAGATCTGGTGGTTCCTTAGGTTGATTGGTCCACGAACTTGTATCCCAGTTATAACCAGACCAAGACTCTACACCCGATTGTGGGTTAAACTTACCATATTCCCATTCACCAAACTCTTTACCATTCCAGTATAGCGACCCGAACGTTCTGCCAAAGTTGCTCCATACTGCACTATAATAACCTGGATATACTGGCTTATGTTTCTTAAACTTAAATTCATGCGACTTCTCCCAGGTGCTTGGACTTGTGCCGTATTCAGGGTGGCCCCAATCTTTTTCTTCTGGGCTATAAGTTTCCCATGTGTTGCTGTCAATAACAACATACATACCAAAGTCCGAACTCTTACCATCGGTGCTACCACCAAAGTTGTCGATATCTTCACCATCGTAAGTTACACTGCTAATAAGTTCTTCTCCATCGATATCCTCGCAGGACAAAGTAAGTTTGGTAATATCAAACGGCGCAGTAAGTTCGATCTCGCCTTCGAAGAATGTGCCCTTTTCGTTGCTGGAGCCAACAAATACTACAGTGCCAGCAGGTTGGCTACCAATGTACGCTTCATCAAAACACGACCACTCTGGGCTATCTTCACAACCGTCGCAGTCTTCAAGAGACTTTTCAAATACCACTTCGCCATTTTCATCCTCGATCTGAATAGTGCCGGCATTACGGCTAACACCACTAGCGTGAGCCATATTGTCACACTCATACCATGAACCAGGAGGAAATGGTAGTTTATCTTCGTCGAGTTCCATTTCTTCTGCGGAATCTGAATTCCACGAAATGTCTGTAAGGTCAACTTGGTTTTCCAAACAATAGTCGTAGGCTTCACGACTTACTGTGCCCATGACCTTTTCGCCACCATAACCCCACATACTGATCTTGTAGGTGCGTGGAGTAAACTTTAGTGTATCAATTAGTAATTGCTGTTCTTCTTGTGTTGCCATTTGATCCTCTATCTGCTAAGTTGTTGCCAAGCTAACCATTGTGTAAAACTATTATATACTGTTTGTGCTTCTTTGTCATCCTGATCGACTAGTTGCCCGCGAACCCAAAATCCGGTGTCACTGCACTTGAGTATTTCTACTCCACCGGAGAAAAAGGTAACCGCATTGGGTTCATTAGGACCGTTTACGGTCAGGACCGGATCTGGCGTGTGCATGTGTTTGGCGAATGCAACCATTAATCTCTATCCATTAGATCAGCTAACACGCAAAGAATCCGGGCCAATATAAATGCGCCTGCAATAGTTAACACGGCTTCAATAAACCAATGTTCCATCATCCATTCTGTCATAATTTTTCTCCGGGTTCAAATCCACGAAAACGAACAAACCGAGGAAACCGTAAACTGTAGGTTCCATCTTGATTTTGTGTCACTGCGTCTGCTTCGACTTCAATAACATCGCCAAGTAACTGATCTCGGGCACTCCAATATTCATCACGATTAGCATCGGAAAGGCCACTGCCCACATTAACATTAATACGACGACCATTATCATCTCCTTCACAAATTATAGCACCCAAGCGGCCTTGATTGCGACCAGTGCCTTCTTCAAAACCAACAATATTTAAGTCTACAGTGATGGTTGGCTTGAGCTTCATCCAGAATGTGCTACGACGGCATTCATACGGTGCGTCGAGTGATTTTATCATGATTCCCTCAAAACCGTCTGCTACTGCATCTGCAGAGTAGCGTTTAAGTATATCGTGTCCTTCGGCTGTGTCTAAATCAACTTCAATACCATCCATGATGCGAACCGAGTTGGTCATTTCAAATACCGCACGGTATTCTTCTAGAATAGCCAGACGTTTATATTGTTGAGCATTCCAAAAGCCACGCTCAAAGTCTGCTAATGGAATGACATCAAACACACTATAAGTCATGCCATCTGTTTGCACATCCGTTTTACGCTGTGCCTGCTTCATTAATGCTTGAAAACTTTCACCAATGATTTCGCCATCTAACACAAATCCCATTGGATTTCTTTGAAATAGTTTAGCAAACTTATTTTTAATATTTTCAAGTGATTCTACAATCTGCGGAAAGTTATCAAACGGCTTACCATTGCGACTGTATAGATTCACGGTGGTCTTGGTTACTACTGCCAGCACACGCACACCATCTAACTTCTGTTCTAGTCGTTTGATTCCGGTCATTTTAGCCACATGCTTTTCTGAGTCTGTGGCCAACTGACAAGTAAACACGGGAATTTTCCATTCAGTATTGCCTAAAACTTTGTTTAGAGTTTTTTCACTGATGCCACAGCGTAGATCTTTAATAATAACTCTACGGCATAGGTTGTTCCACTCCACCGAATCAAACTGCTCTGACATACTCTCAATTGCGGTCTTGGCATTGTGACCGGTGAGACCACGAGTACGGAGACCTTCGAGCATGGCCCAGAATTTCGGCCATGGGTTGGGTTTATCTATTAGACCATCAGTCTCGGGAACTTTTTTAACACCAAAGACATAATAGGGGTTGTAGGCTTGGTAGCAGTTAAACAAGAAACACTGAGCGTTTGAGGAACCTAGCTTACTGGCCATTAAGGCCTTCTCAATCACTGATTCCTTGTGTAACCGACTATCACTACTCTCTAAGTCTCGTATCCAATCGGCGGCCACTTTTATCTCATCAAATTGTTCACCGGTAAAGTCTATGGTGTTCATTTATTTACTCGATTAGTTGGCAATTGAAACTTGTCCTATTACGGCCCCGGGTTTCTTAAGTGCTTCTTCTCGACGTGCCTTGTACTCGGCATTCTCCACTGGCATCAAGTTGAGTGTTGAGGTTGCACCGTCTGGTTGAGATACTTTAACTTCTTCACTCTTTTGTGGTGCAACTGGTGTAACAGTTACTGGTTGGACTTCAACATCACTACTAAGTGGCTTATTGCCTGTGATTTCGTCAAGTTCCTTAAAGGCCTCTTTGGCACTACGCTTAATATCTTTATTCATACGACCATTAAGTGGTAGTGCTACCAACACATAGGTACGAATGCGATTGCCATCAGCTACATGTTTCATCTCAACAGTTTCTACACCACTGATATCCACATCTGGGCACATACTCCGAACAGCCATTTCACTTTGCTCGGTGCCGGTGTCGCCATTATCGGCCTTATACATTTTAACCTGACTACGCACTTTACCGCCTGCGGCTGTACAGATTTTGCTGTAGGCAATGGTCTTAGCCTTAATATCGGCAAATCCAAAGTCGGAACTGGTTGCTGTGCCGTTTTCAAACACATAACCTGCGGCCTTTGGTAACTTGCTCATCCATTCCGGTGCCTGACTAATAGCATTACTCATCTGCGCTGAAGTTTGAGTGGATTGTTGGTTATACTGGGCACTATAATTAGTACCACTTGTACCACAGGCACTCAATACACCTGTTACTGCTACTGCAATTGCTAATTTCTTCATTCTATCACCTCTAGGGTTTGGTTACTATAACAATATATTACTACAATCCTTACCATTTGTCAACCACTTGCCACTCGTTACCATTTACTTGACAAATAACACCTTGGCGTTGTAGTAAGTCACGCCCAGGATCTACTTCGGGTTCGATAAACCATCTACAGGCGGCAGTACGATAGACAAACTGTCGTGGAAAGTTCGGATGGGGTAGCACTTCGCTTTCACGCACCCGTTCACCAAGTCTAACTGCCCTAACCTTTATTTCAGGTTGATCATTACAAACCATATTCTGTTCTACATCCATTCGTCCGCTGTCTGCACGACTTAGTATTTGTACACGACCGTCGTCTATTGCGCTGGCACATAAATCTTTTTCGGATATGGATTTTGGCCCTACCTTTTCACCTTCGGCTGTAATCCAGCGTCCGTTTACCTGCGCCCGAAAACTCACTATACACTTGTTCTGTGTTGGCGAAATAGGAACTACTAAGGGCTCAATATCGGCCACCGCGGTAATGTTTATAGCGGTTCGATTAGTCGTTGCGGATCTTACATAGCATTCACCGTGTGCCGTTGACGCTATAAGAACTAGAATTAAAGGTACTGTGCGGCGCATGTTGATCTCATAGACCAAATATAGTTTTTCAATCGACCGTAGTATCTACGATCTTCTATGGTAATAGGATGGTTTTTGTGGTACTCAATATATTCATTAACTAACCGATTTAAATAATTAATTTTGTCATGTGCGGCTGGCTTCCCATTGGAGTACTGGCAAGCCGCTACAAAGTTAGTTAGGTCTGCTGGTTGATATGGGTGTTCTGGTTGGCTTGCACACCCAACAAGAGCGATTGCTACAGCAGAGAGCAAATACTTAACCATTTTGTTGATAACGATACTCACGCCTGAGCCAGAACTTATATCGGGCAAAATATTGATCGGCTGTATAAAGCAACGGTTGGCTATAAGATTCCAATTCGTCTTTATGCTCAAACCATTTTTCTTGGCACCACATACGGAAAGAGTGCGGTTTCATTTGTCACTCCAGGGATCATATGCTGGGATATCTACAAATAGATATATCAGTGATGCGAATGTAATTAAAGTAATCATTATTTCATCTCCATGATATGGTCGATTACTGCATTGGCTTCTGGAAAACCTTCACGCTCTTTTGCAATCACAGCACAATCGATCATATCTAATTGCACGGTATGAAGACCACTTACAAAGGTCATGATATCTTCCGGTTTCATCTTATAAGAAATTTTATATTCTTTAGTTTCTTGTGCCTTTTCGACTGTATTCTTCAAGGCATCATACCAGACAAATTTAGGAGTTTTCTTTTCCATTATACTGTTTCCTGGCTAAAAATACGAACCACATCTTCATGAGTCACATAATCTTTCCAATAGATATAAGTTTCTTCTACAGTGCGGCCACATGCCTGCCAGTGCATGATTTCAATTTCAATGTGTTTGAACGATCCCATTATATCATCTCCCCATAGGCCCGAGCATCTGCATCAGCTGACCACTCTGCATATTCTTTAGGATCAATAACATCATCGTAGTCTGCTTCATCAATGACCCACCCGTTTGCACGGAGTTCCTTGCGACCTTCAACCGTTTCTTTCATACGATCCATGGCTGTATGGATATTAATGATGTTTGACTCTAACCACGCACGGTCAATCCACTGCTCAGGAGTACCCCAACGTGGGCGACTGCCGTAAAAGTCTTTATGGAAATCGGAGAAGTAACCTTGCAAACCTTCCACATCTAATTTTGCTAAGTGATCGTATGCCATTTGTCTTGCTCCTTTAATTTACTATAATACTATTATAACAAATCGGTAATTTTTGGTCAACCTAGCTGTTTACTGTGGCAAACGGGCTAAAATCTTCAGTATTTTGGTGTTGTTTTTCCGCAACAAAGTCAAAAGCATATTCGCCGGAATCGCCAATTGGGCTCACTTGCACTGTGCCCGTACCTAAGGTCTGGCTTAATACATGGAAAATGCTACGAGCTTGGCGCTCGGTAATTTTACTAACAAAGAGAGTGCCGTTATAGAACTCAGTCTTAACTGGTTCTGGAGTAAGAGTAACCTTAACTAATTGATCTACAAGTGTTTCAAACATATCTGCTCCTTTATTTTCACTATACATACATTATAGCAAATCGGGCATTTATGGTCAACTGTTTGATTGTGGCGTTTTTACAACAGATTATTTAACGACTATGTTAGCCGCTTCTTGACTGCTATAGGTTGCAGGTATTAAATTAGCCTGTGGTGGGGGTGGATTAGGCGCAGGTGGTACATTAGAATTGGTTTGTATTCCGGCGGCTGTTAATGCTTTTTGATTTTGTGTTTGTCGTAGACTGGCGACAATCGACTGCCCGGTAAAATCTGTTAGATCAGCCACAGATTCAATAAATTGTGTAGTGCCGCCTTCGGTAGTATCGGCTGCATACTGAGGCAATCCTTGAATAAAGCCATAAACAGAGCTACTAGAATTGGCCTGCAGGTCAGAAAAAATCAAACTAGCGTTGGCCTGCTGATTTTGTTCTAGCACCAACTGATTGGCCATATTAGTCCAATCTTGATTTAGCGTGGTTACCTGTGTTGGATATGCCGAGACTGCATTTGATATTTCAGATTGTGCTCCGGGTATCAGAGCATTCCCAAATGCTACTGTGGCATTAGCATAAGTGTTGGCATATGGGCCGGCAGGAATGATAACTGGGCCGGCAACCGGGTCGCCGTATATTCCTGTTACTACATTGGCCATAGTTGTGTAAGTAGAGATCAACAACACAAGATTCATAGTAGAAAATTGTGCGACTGTATTAGTTAACGCTTGAGTGTGTACTGTACCAGATGCCGTGCCTAATATATCTATAAGTAATACCGTATTGTTATTGCCGGTGCCGCCTGCGGAGTTAACAAAAACATTAGCAACATTAGCAGGTACCGCCTGTGTTTGGGCACTCACCAATGGTAGATTGTTAGTAGTTTGTAAATTTGCTATTGTATTTGCCAATACCGGTAAGGTCATATTTGTAATACCGGCAATTTGTTGGAGACTTGTGGCTAGAGCTTTGTTAGCCAGAGCTTGATCGGCTGGTATAATTTGACTAAGTCTATCGTAGGCGATCATACTAGGCTACTCATCACATAAGGTGGCAATTGAGTTTTTAAATTAGTGTTAACTGAGCCAACACTGTTAATATAGATCGCCACTGGTCCATATTTTGTAGGGGTTGTTAAGGTTTGAAAACTATTAGGGAATAATTTTACAGGATTTAATAAATCAGCCATGGTGTGTATTCCTACTGTAGTAACTCCTAGCACTGTTAAAATTTGAGTAAGATTATCGCCGGTAATCTGTGTCATTGCATGATACATTAATGCCTGTGCTGAATCGGTTACAGTTACCGCGGGGTTTGTTAAATTTAATACCACGGACTGCGGCACGCCTGCAGCGGTGAATGCCAAAGACACAACTGGTATAGTGCCGGTGATTGAATAAATTTGTTGTACAAGCGCCAGCGGGCTTCCGAGGTTATTAAGATTTTTTAAATTTATTAACTGCCCAAGATTAATAAGATCAGAACTAAATGCTGTGGTATTTAAATTTATTGCTGTAATACTTCCAGTAATCATATTATTCATCGTGGTAAATGTATTACCAAGATAAGTTTGTGAGTTTACGGCGCTGTTTACAAAGGTGTTTGTTTGGTCGGCATATCCCTGTGATATCGAAAGTGCTTGACAAAATTTACTTAGATCACCGTTGCCCATATAGGTGTTAGCAGTGGTTGTTAACAATCCTGTAAAGCCAGGAGGATTAGTTGATACGATTAATGTTGCATATCCTGCCGGTACTGAATCACTAAGTGCCGCACAAGAGTTTGCTGCTAAAGTTTCTAACTCAGAAATGGTGTTGGCAGAAACATTTCCTACACCGAGCTCAATGGTTGTTAAAAATGGACTTATAAGGGCAGTACTATTGTATGCAGTTACTGCCGAGACAAATTCAGCATTGGCTGACAGGCCTTGATTTTGAAGTAGTCCGGCTGTAGCATTAAGTTGTAAAGGAGTTAGAGACACGGTTATCCTATAGTAACATTAGGACTACCACCGACACGAGGATGCTTACAGGTATCTTTGTCGCCGGTAATTACAACCGGTTTTCCGTTAACAGTAACCGACGATTGTGATGCGTTTGTTCGTGCATTAGTATGTGGGCCGCCGCCAGGGTGTGGAGAAACTGGATTATTAGTTACAGAAATAGCTATCCCATTAACAGTTACAGATGATTCGCCTTGCTGAATTGCACCGCTGGCACTATTTTTATCTCCAACTCTTTGTACTGCTGGCATTCTATTATCCCATAATAATTGATGGCTTACGAACTGGCTTTAATCCAGTTGTTGCTTCGAGGTAGTGATCGCCAACTTCTTCACGAGTTTGGCAAATCATTGCTATCGCTGTTTTATTTATAGTCGCATTTTCTTTAGGGTCGCCAGTGAACACTGTAAAGATTAATTGTATGCCTTTTTCTGTGGGCACAGCACTAAGTGGCTGTGCTACAATATACGACTCATCAGTAATATCAACAATTTTACCAACTATTTCGTCAGCATTGGTTAATTTAAATGTATAAACTCGATCTTTTTCTACTATCATGTTATCCTTGTAAGTGTCGTCGTAATTCTGTAAACCCGCCTATTAATTTATCATTTAAAAAGATCTGTGGCAATGTTCTTGCATCCGGTACCGCTTCTAACAACTGCTCTCGAGTCCAGTCCTTGCTCACATTACGCTCTTCAAATTTAATGCCTTTTGATTCTAATAGTGCCTTGGCCTGCACACAAAATGGACAAGAGTCTTTACTCCATACTACTGCTTGCATAATTTTTTCCTTTATTATAGTGCTTGGGGGATACCCAATGTTAAAATTCTTTTGGTCATAACTGTAGAAAGATTTAAATCATTCTCTAGTACTTCTCTAAGTCGTACGCACTCAAACTGATGCACACATGTACTATATGTACAATTCTTTTTTACNTTGTTATANAACGAACAAAAACTTTGAGACCAGGACCCATCCAGNGGGCAAAGTAATTTTTGATCCATTCCGGTCTCCTTAAAGATTCGGCAGTTGATCGTAATCAACACTATCCGACATTACTCCAATTATATAGTTAGTGCTTTCAGTTTCTTGGAGTGCTGACTGCTTGTTACTGGTATTTACATGTTTGTTAAACCAAGGAATTGGCGTTGTTTTTGGTGCCGGCGATTGATATTTTATTCCAATTTCTTTAAGAGCACCTGCGGCAGTATAGTCCATAAAGTCTTTAAGGATGTTGGCATTAAGACCAATAACCGGGCCTTTGTTGAACAAATAGTCTGCCCAGTCTTTTTCTTCACGGATAACATCTGCGTACATAGCATAGACTTCGTCGGCGCACTCTGCTTTGATATCTGCAAACCGCTTATCGTCTTTGACTACCTGATTAATAATGTAAGCGGTCCAATCTCTATGTAAGATTTCATCTTGCAGAATTAAACTAATAATATTACCGTTGCCGATGAAAATACGATTCTCGACCATGGCAAGACTGGTAGCAAATGATACCATAAAGCGTAGTGCCTCAAGAGCGTAACTGGCATGCAATGACAACCAGATGGCTTTAATATGTTCTCGTTCTGTAACTGCTATACCTACTTCTTTTTTACAGTTAAGCACATATAATGCATCATAATATTTTCCAATAGTACTTGCCATGTCAATAATTGGTTGAGTATTATGAATCTTATTAAATTCATCCTTAGGAGTATTATAGATATTACGGATAATGTGACTGTAACTCTTTGAATGTAAGTTTGTTTCGAAGAATCCCCACATCAAACATAGGGCCTCAAGTTCCGGAATTGATACCACTGGCAGAAATATTTGTGTTGGGCATCGTCCTTGGATACTATCTAGTGCTGTTTGACGTAGTAAGTTACTGGTAAAGATATGACGCACGGTGTCACTGGCTTCTTTAAAGTCGTTGGCATCTTTAGTCAGACTAATCTCTTCAGGTACCCAAAAGAACCCACGGGCCATTTCTTCAAAACGAGCAATCTTAGGATAATGAAATTCTTCAAAGCGTTGAATTGTAACTGGGCCGGCAGGGTCCAGAAACATCGACCGATTAAGATAATCTGTTTTTGTTGCGAGGTTATATTGTGCGGTCGACATTAGAATTGATCCGCTTCTGTTGAATGCTCAAGTGCTGTTGTTGAGGTTGCACCAACTGCTGTAGCAATAGCATCAAAGTATGGAACTCCTGCTTCACGCTGATGTTTGACTGTGGTAAAGCCACGCTCTTGTGCGGCAAACTCACGTTGTTGCATTTCACTGTAACCACGCATGCCTGTTTTTTGATATGCTTCAGCCATTTCAAAGGTAGCCAAGTTGTTGCAATGGAAACCAGCAAGTGTAATGAACTGATAAGCATAGCCCATCCGACCGATGTCTGCTTGGAATGTAGCACATTGTTCTTCTGTCAAATACTTGCGCCAGTTGAAGCTAGGTGAGCAGTTGTAGGCCAACTGTTGGTCTGGGAATACAGCGTGAATAGCGTCAGCAAATTTCTTAGCTTGTTCTAGATCAGGAGTGCTAGTTTCAAACCACAGTAAATCAGCATACTCAGCATAAGCCAAGCCACGAGCAATACAAGCCTCAAGGCCGTTCTTGAAATGGTAGAATCCCTCATCAGTGCGTCCTTTGTCATAGTCAATAAATGGTTGATCAATTGGATCTACATCTGTAGTAATAAGTGTACCAGACTCTGCATCAGTACGTGCTAGGATAACTGTATCTACTTCGCAAACATCTGCGGCTAACCGAGCGGCATTTAAGTTACGAATTGCTTGACGTACTGGAATCAATACCTTACCACCTAAATGTCCGCATTTCTTTTCACTGCTTAATTGATCTTCAAAGTGAACAGCGGCTGCACCTGCTTCAATACAGGATAGCGTTAGTTCGTATGCGTTTAGAGATCCGCCAAATCCTGCTTCACAGTCTGCGATAACTGGCAAATAATAATCAACTCCGGGGGCATACCAACCAAGGTCGGCAGCTTCTAGGGTTTGGATTTGATCAGCACGACGTAGTGCGTTGTTAATTTCTTTAACAACTTCTGGCACTGAGTTCACTGGATATAGTGATTGGTCTGGATAAACACGACCACTTGTGTTTGCGGCTGCCGCTACTTGCCAACCTGACAGGTAAATTGCTTTCAATCCCGCCTTGGCATGTTGTACTGCCTGTTGTCCATTGTATGCGCCCAGGGTTGGCACAAATGGCTCTGTGGCCAACAGCTCACGTAGTTTTGTAGCACCTCGCCGGGCCAATGTATATTCAATTTTTACGCTACCTTGTAGTCGTGTTACATCTTCTTTGGTATAATTACGCTTCTTCATCTTCATCCTTTAATTTAAATTTCTTCCATTCTAAATCTTTTGTCGGGACCCAATCGTTCCTAAAGTCGTTCTCCATATTTCGTTAGCAAGTAATAACTCTTATTAGTTGCTGTTATTGCTTCTGCTATGCTTCCATACACAATGCCGTCATATTTTATCCTTACTGCTTCGTGATGGTCGCTTCCTTTAACTGCTAAATCTCTTAGTTGCTTACTACGTTCTTCTTTACTCATATACGGTTTTGGAACAATCGGATCATACGTTACATCTCTGTTATTGGTGAGTTTTTTACACTTGTAACCTTTGTAATGCCGACGATTTCCTCTTGCTACAGCACTCATCGAACTGGGATTCAACTTATTTACACGACAGTATTCGAGCATATTAGCAATAACTATTACTTCTTGGTTAGGTGTTATTACTTCCCATTTATCTGCTAACGACAACTTCTGCTCCTCACTCATTGCGATGCCTTTATTATGAATAACTAATTCGCCGCTCGCATACCGCTTCTTTTTAGTTCTGCTTATCTTCTCACCATTACCACAATTGCCACCGCCTGCTGTTGGCGATATGTTGTAGTATTGTTTACTTTTGGCACAGTTTCGTGTATCTAAGTAATGTTGTTCACGCAACAAGATAGCATCTTCAAAAATAACATACTCTACAATATTCCTACTAAACTTCTCTATTCCATACTTTCTAACAGCATTACCAAATCGTGTTCCGCTTCCAGTGTATCCATCTTCGATATTGCCGAAGTGCGAGCCAAGATACTTTTTGCCATCTAATGTATTAGTCCATTCGTAAATAAATCCTGCGTACCACATAAGGTTCTCCTCTACAGTTATTTATTGTACATTAGGTACTATTAAATATTTTCTGTCAAAGTTTACAAGATTCGCATGAACCTTCTTCGTCAAAATCAATTACTTCTAAAGCTGTTTCACTTTCGTCTTTATCGACTCCTTTACTGCCTTGCTTATTGATTAAGCTATAATACAGAGTTTTTCCGCCCCATTTATGGAATAGCATTAAGTTCTTGGCAATTAATGTAGTAGGAACTTTTCTGTCAGGAAAATGAGCCGGATTGTAGAAAGTATTCGAACTCAAGCTCTGATCGGTGTATGCCGCGATAACAGCGGCTGTCTTAAGGTATTCGATACAGTCTTTTTGATCCCACATAAGTTGATATTTTGCTTTTAACTTATTGTATTCCGGTGCTACTTGGATGAGCGATCCTGCTTTTGACTCTTTAACTGTAATAAGGCTCATAGGCATTTCAATGCCGTTAGTTGAGTTAATTACTACACTACTTGATTCTACAGGTGCTACAGCCATTACTGTAGCATTACGGACGCCGTATTGTTTCATTTGCTCACGCAAGGTTTCCCAGTCTAATTCAGGAGCAAAGTTTGTAAGTTCGTTTACCCCAGCGGCTCTTAATTCCCACGGGAATATTCCTTGACCATATCGTGTTTTTTCTGAATGTAAGCAGGCACCACGCTCTTTAGCCAATTCTACAGTTGCTTCGGTGAGATAGAACGCTTGATGCTCGGTCCAAGACTTAACTTCAGCTAACGCTTCTGGAGTTCCGTATTTCATTCCGCGTTTAGCGTGCCAATATGCCAAGTTAGTAATACCAATACCAATAGGACAAATCTCGTCATTGCTTAACTTACTTTGAATACTCAAGAAGTCTTGATAATCAAGAATGTTATTAAGTGACCTTAATAATAGTTTGCTTGCTCTACGCATATCTTCCGGATTGCGGAACGCACCCCAATTCATTGAGCCGAGCGTACATAAACTGATTCGGCCTTCTTCGTCATCTAAGCGTGTAAAACTCTTTGTGGGCAAAAGGATCTCGCAACATAAATTACTTTGATAGATCGTATGAAATTCAGGATCAAATGGCCCTTGGTTCATGACATTGTCAACAAACACAAGATAGATGCGGCCAGTGTCTGTGCGTTCTTTTAAGATACCACCCTTGAACACATCTTCTGCAGCCATGGTCTTGGTGCGTAGGTCTTTGCGCTGTTCATACTTGACATAAAGCTGTTCAAACTTTTCTGTGTTTGTATAAAATGCTTCATACAGATCCGGCACTTCGTTAGGATCAAAGAATGTAATTTGTTCTTTGTTCTTAAAGCGACGCCAGAACATTGCGTTAAGGACTACACCATAGTCCATAAATCTTACTCGTGTTTCTTCAGTTCCTTGATTATTCTTAAGAACAATAAGATCGTCAAACTGATAGTGCCAAATAGGATAAAAAACGGTAGCACTTGCATTGCGGATACCTCCTTGTGAACAACTACGTAAATCACCAAACCACTTTTTAAGGAATGGAATCATCCCTGTGTGCATAACTTCACCACCACGGATAGGTGCGCCTAACGGACGTAAGCGACCAATTTCAAGACCTATGCCGGCTCGTTTAGCGGCATACTTGGCCATCATTTCTCCAGATGCGAAAATACTATCAAGGTTGTCATCGCTACGGATAAGCACACAACTACTAAACTGTTTTGTAGGAGTCCCCAGACCAGCAAGCACAGGGGTAGCAAGAGTAAAGAGGCCATCTGATGCGGCATTATAATATTCTTTAATATAGCGCATCCGAGACGAGTTAGGTTCTTCTTTATGGAACACAGTTGCGGCTGCAATGATGTAACGAATTTGTGGGGTTTCATATATTTCCTTTGTGGCGCGATTCTTGACAAGATATTTTTCAATCAGCTGTTCAATCGCAGCATAGGAATATAATTCATCCTTGTCGTGATCCAGCATGTCATTCATTTTATTCCAGTCGTCTTCGGTGTACCATGTTAATAGTTCATCTGTATAAAGACCTGTGGCTACATTTTTCTTTACAATTTCATAAAGATGTGGAGGGGTGTATGTTTTATAAACTGATTTCCGGAGCATGGACAATCGTTGCTTACCTGCTACATACTGATAATTAGTGTGACCAATATCGGGGTTGCTTTCGATGTCAATTAAATCTACAATGGCTCGAAGAGTAATACCATCAATCTCTTCTGTGGTGATGCCATTATAAAAATGTAACTGGGCTTTGATCTCAATCATTGACTGACTTACATCGGCAATACCTTGACATATCTTAGCAACTTGTGCCTGCCACTTGTCAATATGTAGTGGCTCTTTTACACCGCTTCTTTTTACAACTGTAATCTGCGTCATTCTACTCTCGTTTTTCTTAATATGCTACTATTTTATTTGGTGTTGTTGCAACTGCCGGACCGGTTTAACTTTTTGTTTGTTATTTACAATCGAATCTTTATTCCAATTAAGTATATATTTTCTTTTTGCCACTAGGACTAAATTACTACCATCATCAGTCAAAACCAGCTCTGCATCTGCCATATCCGCACGGTCTAGTAGACTTATAGTATACAGGATTCCAAGAGCTTTCGCAAGATCACAATAGACATTGTCACTCAAAAGTTGCCAAGGATCTGGCCATTTTAGTTGATCATCCCAATGTAGATAATACGGTTGCCACGGCGAGTTGAACCACCAGGTATTAACAGCGGTTAGTGCAGATTCTAAATCGAGAGATTGGGCCTGACTACGAAGATCGGCCCAGGCAGTGAGCCTGTCGGCAAAGTTAACTGGCCACATTAAGCTAGATAGTTAATAGAGTAATTAATTTTTCCATTTACACCAGGAGATGAAGTGGTTGAGTAGGTTATTGTTACTCCACTTCCTACCTGTGTTACTGTTAGTATTGTTCCAGTATCGCCGTTCTGAACATAATCGTCAGAAACGGTTAGTCCACTACCACTGTTATTTGTAGATACTAATAATGTGCCGGTTCTATAAAGAGTGTTGCGAGTAATTGTGTAATTTAATGTAAATGCTGTGGCTTGATTCGTGGATATTGTGGTGACAGTATTGGTGCTACTAGGAGGCAACTCAATACTTGATCCGTTTTGTCTTATATAATTTCCTACTGCTAATGCTGTCTGTGAAATAGCTGTGGTGGCCGCAGCAATGGTATCGTTTAACTGTATTCTAGGATAGGTTGTTGCAAATGCATCGGTGCGTTGAAAAAGGTCNCNGATACTTACATTATTGCTATTTTGAATAGTGATAATAGATGTAGCGGGTGTTCCAGTTGATCCGGTAAAATGATTACCAACATCATAAAAAATATTATGTCCGGACGCATTTAAACTAGCATAGACACCAAATATAATGCCCTCGGCCCAAATATTGTTAAACAAGTTACTAGTAATGCGAACTCCTGTCGGGCCACTAACTGAGGGAAATGTTGTTCCTAGTACAATACCTTTATACAATGTATCAAATTGAGAATTTGTAAAAGTAATACCTTCTATTTGTTCACTATCAACAGCGCCATACACTAGTCCGTTAAACACACAACTATCAAATACTATTTGATTACATACCAAACTTGGAGTGCTGGCAAATTCTACTCCGGCAGTACCGTTTGAATCTGAAGTTAGATTGCTGGCGGTCATTGGGCCATAAAATCCCACATTCTGGAAACGGAAATTACTAGCATCCTCAACTAAAAATACGCTACTAAGTGGATCAATACTTCTAAATCCAAGATTGCTAATAGTAACATACTGTGGTGCAATGGCTCCGTTGGTGCCAATATTTGCTCCGGTTTGTTGTAAACTGTCGGCTGTTTGTGCTACATACGGAACTGCGCCGCTGCCATTGACTAATCTAATAACTGAGCTATCTGGGCCTTCTCCGTACAAGGTGGCAAACGGAGGAATATTAATAGAGCCACTAACTTTATATACGCCGGCTGGAAAAAACAAACTACGACGAATTTGTGGGTTTACTTCTCTACAATATAATTGATATAGCGCACGATTAATAGCATCAGTGTCATCGGTAGTACCGTCGCCTACTGCTCCAAAGTCTAATACACTTGCATACTGATCTAACCACGATTGTAAACTATTAGTTATTGGTGTGCCGGCGGTAGGACCAGTTTGTACTGTATAGCCGGCTGCTTGCCCTTTATAGGTATATGTTGTAGTAAAGTTTAATATGTCGCTAAATTCTGTAAGAATTTCAGTGTTTCCGATAACCGGGGCACCGTCGGCTAATGTACCATTACCAATATAAAGTTGGCGAGTATCTGTTGACCAGCCAAGCTCAGCGCCAGCTAATTGTGGTAAGTCAATTTGTAAACCTTTACGGTTTGTGATTTGAGAAATTTGTACAATAGCCAATTTAGTCGTCCTTGAATTCTATCTAGTATTTAGTAGAAATCTTAGACTAAATATTGAATAATATAGGAGCTTAGCATGTCAAATTTTTGGGGTAGAGACGATAGAATCGAGGATGGCACAGCATTGCGTGATCTTGAGAAAAAAGTACATTTTTTAATGTGTCAAATGTCTGGCACACTAACCACCCGTGGCGGAAATCAAATTGATATGCCCGACGATATGTGCAATGATAGCAACGAAGTCGGAAACTCTTTACCGACTAATTTGTAAGATAATATTGCTCAACCCTCTTGGTCCACTCATCAGTCCAGTAGGCAAATTCCTTGCCTTCAATGACAAATTCTAGGTATTTTGGCGTGTCAAGGGTGCCATCTTCTAGCTGTTTTGGCTGTACAGCCATCATAATCACACCCTTTTGTATATCGGTGCCATANGTGTTATTGTGTGCTTGTGCATAGGCCGCTAGTTGTATAAAATAATCTGAAATGTATTCACGTTTTTTTATTTTATTACTTTGTTTATAATCCATGATAGTTGGTGCACCTGCATGTACACCCACAGAGTCTGTGGTGCCGGCATATAACCCACTATAATAAACAGGAACTTCTACACCCCAAACTTCGTTGATCCGGTCAAACCCTTCTAGGATAATCTGTGCAGCCATGAACCACGACGGCTGTGCAAAGGGATTGCCAGGCAGGTCTTTCATGTTGTCTGTTTTAACATAATGCTCCAGGTAACTGTGCATCCTTGTGCCTCTATTGGCCGCAGATGATACTATTTCCTGAGCTTGTCGTTCTCCTACTCTTTTTTTCCAATTATTTAATGCGTCACGACTTTCCTGTGATTTTGTTTTATCTAAAATTGTGGTAACCGACGGCACATTATCTCCGGTCGGTAGAACGTAATGTCTTTTTCCGTCAATTGTTGTTCTATTAATCGGTGTATAATTAAATTTAGTTGTTATCATTTAATTTTTTATTGTTGGCTCTTGTTTCTAACATTTTTTTAATCTTNGCAGGATCTTTCATTGGGTTAATTTGGTCAGGATCACCAAACCCTGTATTTTTTTTATCTTTATTCCAGGCTACTCTGCCTCTCATGTGCTCTGCCGCTTGTGCAACTTTTGCCGAGGTATGTTTAGTTAATCCTGTATTCCACCCAATCGACGAAGGCACAATGCCTTTTCTTTTGTTAGTAGCTGATATGTTTTGTTTATGAGTTTCAGTTTTAGGCTTGCCTCTATCCTCAAATCCTATACTAAGATAAAACTCCAATTCATCTGAATCAATGTATTTTAACTTATCTAATGTTGGATTGTAAACCGCGACTTTGCCTTTTCTTGATTTACCGATCTTGAGACGAGTTTCGATAGATGTTTCTAGGGCTCTTCGTTTAAGTACTGCTTTTTCATATTCTTCCGGAGTAGGAATATATCGATTTTTTTGATGCTGGTTACATACATTTGCCATGGCCCAGAAGGCATAAATCATAGACGATTTGTCTTTGCCAGTTGTTATTTCTGTTAATAATTGATGTGCTCGAAAGTGCTCTCTTGGTGTTAAGTTAACTAAATTGTCTGACTCATTACCACCACCTAGAGATTTTGGTATAATATGATGATTTTCATAGTACACATTGGAATCAATTATGCGGGCAACAGCAGAATTAATTAATAGTAAATATTCCTCTGCATAATTGTTGTTAATAAATTTAGAATTCATAATAGTAACCTTTACTATTATTTATGACGTACCTTGCATAGCGGCCTTTATATTTACAGATTCGCTATACTCTAAACGACTCGCCACACCCGCAATGATCCTTGGCCATGGGATTGTTAAACTCAAATCCTTCGTTAAGACCTTGGCGCACATAATCAACTTCTAAACCATCTAGGTAGGCATTACTTTTAGGATCAACTACAATAACAAAGCCGTCTTGTTCATAGGCTATATCTTCTGGATTGACTGAGTCAACGTATTCCAATACATACGCCAACCCCGAACAGCCGGTGGTTCTTACACCAAGACGGATACCTACACCTTGACCTCGACGTTGCAAATTCTGTTGAATTCGTTTAGAGGCTGTTTCGGTTATTGAGATCATTTTCTTTAAGATGTCTAGAATTTAATCCACTCGTTAATTTTATCAGCAATTAACTGATGGCCGAGTTGATTAGGGTGATCACAGTTAGGATATACATAAATATTTTTTTTGTTCAATGTAAACTCAGAGCTATCATCAGCTCCCAGCCAGTCTGCTGCCGAAATAAGTCCACGTCCATAAATTTTATCAAGATTAATACCACTATAATTAAAATTTGGTTTAATCCATCCAATAAAATAGTAATCAGCAATATTAAACTCTGAACACATTTTTTGTAAAGATAAAATAGAGACATTAGCTCGATGTTGATCTAATTCATCGCTGTGTATATGATAATAATGAGTTGCAATATGTTTATGTTCTTCAGAAGAACATGCTGGGCCATATGGATAAACTCGTATTGGTTGACCATTATACCAAAACATTGCACGAGTATAACTTGTTATAAAAAATAAGGCAGTTGTGGATAAATCTTTTTGATGTTTTAATTTTAGATATTGATCCAGTTGTAGTATCATATTATCAATACTAGTAGCATTCTGAGCCATATTAATGTATTCTAAATTATATTTTTCACTGAGTAATTTTCCATATGGTTTCTCCCAAGGAGCTAACTCAGCACCACAAGGCCAACTATCACCAAATGTTACTAATCGCATTAATGTTTCTTCCTATAGTCTGCTACCGCGGCCTTAATAGCGTCTTCCGCAAGGATACTACAATGGATCTTAACTGGCGGAAGCGCGAGTTCCTCTGCAATTTCAGCATTCTTAATTGATCCAGCCTCGTCCAGCGTTTTACCCTTGACCCACTCCGTGACAAGCGAACTACTTGCGATCGCCGACCCACAATTATGCGAGCCGACTCTGTTTGTAAAATATACATGAGCACCTTCATCTAATTTTAAATCGTATACCACAACCAAATTACCATCACGCTCACATCCACGCAACTGGTTAAGATGAGAGATCGGCGAGATATCAACAATTTTCATGCCATTATGTATAAAATTTTGTACTTCTGGCAATGAGTGTGCAATATCTTCTATTGCCAAAAATAATGAATCATATCCTGCTGTTGCAAGTTGTTCTTTACGAGTTTGTACATAATTAGATTCTTCAGATCTATCTTGCATAAATTTTGGCATTTTCTTTGTATAAACTTCTATACATTTTTTCTTACCAGGAACAATAAAATCTGGACTTGCTGGTCCTACGTCTGTCTGGATCCATATTTTGCCAGCACTCCATCTTGCCGCTACATTATTTTTTTCAAATAAATCAATATATTTTTTTTCAATGCTGGTGGGTTTAGACCAGTCTCGTTGCGACATTCCTTGTTGCCATTTTTTAATATAATCAGGATCTTGCCAGTTTTTAATCGAAGCGGTACTTGCTCGTTGCTTTTTAGTTTTTAAATCTTTACACACATACCCAGGTTGATTTTGAGGTAATAAAGAGTGATCAAATTCTTTATTCCACTTTTTCATTCTTATACTATTTTTTTGTTTAAGTTCTGTTCGGTGACGATTATTGGTAAGGATCCGTAATTCATTCTCGGTTATCTCGTACAATTCTTGGCCTGCCTGTAATTGCTGTGCTTCTATTGGTTTATTATCAGCGTTCCAGAATATATGTTCTTTGGTACAAATAATAGAAAAAGTACCCGGGTTAATATTGTTTCTACTTGTTTCTCTCTGAAAAGTAATTATCAACAAATCTTTTATATCAACTGAATGTTTAATTATATCACGAATTTTTTGATTGACAATAAGTTCACCATTCCATGCCAGCACCGTATCACCAATTTTTAAATCTTTTATTTTTTTAATACAGGTCGGAGTATTAACAGGAGCATTACTGGTCAAACAGCCGTATGTCTTAAATTTTGCATCTGTTATAATTCCGTCCTCTACTTTGATCTGTAAACGCATGACATCTCCAGTCATCCGCAAGCTGGGGCACCAACTACACCGGTCCCAACTTGCGCTGTCTCCTCTAATTTCCCAACATTCCTGGGGTTTTCATAATGATCAATCACTGCTGCCGAATAAGCCATTTGTATCTCCAATTATACTTCTTACTACATCTAGTGGTTGGTAAGTATCCCACTTCTTGCGATTTTCCTCGCCTTTAATAAATTGTATATTATTTCTGCTACCAAGCAAATGAGGCAATATTCCTAATTCCCATCCTTGTTGATGAGGAACAATATGATCTGTTTGCCAACTATGCTTGTACTTACCTACTGTTGGCACCCATTCCCCCGACTGTTTCATTTCTTTAAGAGTTCTATATGTTGCCTGGCGAACTAATCTACGATACATTTTTAATGGATTAGTAATAGGATTTTTAGGTCTTAAATTATTAAGTTTTCCATCCTTGTTAGGATTATCTGCTATCCACTTTGTTTTCTGTCTTTCGTTTGGAATGCCTTTATTCCAGCCCCATCCTTTTGCTAACCCTTCTAAATTCATTTTAGTCTGCTTAAATTCTTCAGACATTTTTTTACCTTTGTTCCAAGGGTCGTATTCTCCACGGTTCAACGGATTTTTACATTTCTGAGAACAATAATCTTTAAATCGAGGACGAGTCTCAAATTCGTCTCTGCAAAATAAACATTTTTTAATTAGTCCATACTTGTTTTTCATACAAGTATTTAGCGTCTTGGCGCACCCGCCTGTTATTTCTTTACCGGTGGTTTAGGTGGTTGTTGCACAGGTTGTGGTGATGTGGGTTTTTTATTTAGGCTATCAATTAACTGTTGTATGCCGGCGGCCGAAGCAGTCAGGGCAATTAACATCATAAGAAAAAAACAAATTTGTCTCATTGATTAGGAACCAATACTGTTCTTAAACAATTGCAGTTAGCATCTGTAATAGTTTCCTGATGATATCCTGTAACAGCCGGATAAGGTTGTTGCATATAAGTTGGCTGTTGTTGAATTACAATCGGTTGAGGTATATAGTAATATGGTGTTGGGGGATAATAATACGGGCGTGCCATGCTGTACCCAATTGCTCCTCCGATAATTGCAGGGGCCACCCAATAACCTCCACGATATCCGTGTGCTTGAACGGAAGTAGCTGCTAATAACAGTAAAACAATTAAAAGTTTTTTCATATTTGCCTCCATCTTTACTATACTACATTGTACAGAAAAGGTCAACCAGTATGGTTATTGTCGACGTTTCATTGCCGATTTGGCATTTGAGTCTACTACAGCACGAGCTTGGTCAACACTCATTCCGCCGGTAGCAGCTTCGGTGTCACCTTTAAAGCTAACTACTCCGGATTGTGGGTCGAGTGGTTCCAATACATTACTTAATGGTGGTTGTCCGATTAATTCGCCTAAGTTTTCTGTAGTAACATTGACCCCAAGGCTTTTTGCTAGATCAATAAATGCCTGTTGACTAATTTGTTTTTTAGCGGATTCATCATCACTACGACCAGACAAAAACTGGCTTAGAGCCATTAATTTCTGTGAGTTAGGATCTGCAAATTCAAAAAGTCGCATTATCTGCGGCCACGACCCAATGACGAGTTAGGCGCACCAAGGTTAGCATCCATTTCGGCATCAACATCGCCTTCGCCTTCTGGTGCCGGTAATTCGGCTGGTAGTTCTTCAGCCGGTGGAGGTAATTCTCCGCCCATGTCTTGTCCTGGAATCTGCGGTGCTTGACCGGTAACCACACCAAGTGCAACTTCGAGTTGTTGTTTAGCACCTTGCAGGTTTTGTAGTAAGCCACTTAATGCAGCACTTGCATCACCATTAAACTGAGTAGCTTGGTCAGCACCAACTTCGTTTTTAATTTGATCTACTAATGCTGGCAAATCTTTAAACTGCATGGAACTAATTTGTTCAGACATTTTTTGTACTTGGTCGACCATGTCTTGACTGGCCAGGACAACCTGGGCCTGTTGGATCTCTGAAGCTTCACGCAATCTGCGTTGGCGGCGACTTTCAGCCATAGCCATTGGTGCTAATGTTGGATTAGAAATTTGTTTTTGTATGTCGGCTACTACTTGTTGTGCGGCCTTAAGTTTATCTTGTAATTGCTTACGACTTTGCTGTATTTGTGTTGCTTGCATTGCAGCTGCTTGTTGAGGGGTCTGACCTGCTGGGGCGGCACCGGGTTGTTGTGCGCCAGCAGGTTGACCGATGCCAACTGTTGCGTCTTCTTTAACTTTGGCTGCTAATACTTGCTCCATCATCATTAATTTAAGATATGATGGGTTTTGTTCGCTAGAATGGAATTCTGGAGTGCGGCGATGCTCTTTTACTAGACCACGAACACGGGTTAGTAGGCTGCGAGCTTGCTTAGGAGTAATAGTGTCGAGTTGGACACGACCACCAAAATAACTTTCAAAGACCTTNGCGGCCTGCTTTGTTGGGTGTATTGCGGCTAGTTCTAACAGTTTCATTATTAAATCCTTTGTATTGAATATATTTAGCCCAGTTTACATATTTGGCTATTTGATTCTCTAGTTGTTTTTTGTGTATAATTTTAGTTTCTAGTTTCATACCAATAGCATCACGAAATTCAAACTTTTGACTACGATCTGCTATAGTAGCTCTGGTGGATATATCCTGTGTTAAACTTTGTAATTTAGTATCTGTTGTTAGTAATTCTCTTGCTACATTGTATGCTTTATGTTTGTCTGCTATACACCAGCTAAGTGCTGTTCTTGTAGTATAAAATAATCCTACATCTGTAGCAGCGCAAAATACACGATATCCAACTTTTTCCGGTACAATTTGATAGTGCCCAAATACGCTGTAAACACCATTGTCGTTCTTCCAAATAGTGTTGGGCATAATNTCGCGAAATTCCTGGCGGAATAGCCGTTCAAATTCTTGGTNTTGCTTCATTTAATAACGTAGTGAGATATAAGATATATTGTTGATGCGGCTAAAAAACCAATNATTCCAACGCCCCAAGTGATTAATCGGTCGGTATTTTTTTCAGTTAATTTAGTTACACATTCTTTAACTTCTTTAACCATGGCAGATACACTGTTAATTTTGGTGTCTAAATTAGTTAATTGTACAATGAGTCCATTGTATCTCTCGGCGCAAAGTTCCACATGCGCTTCAAGACTATGCTTTTCTATTTCTGTTGGCTCGACCATTATAATTTCCTTGTTTAACTATTTATGGAAAGAGGCATAAACCAAATATTCTGTTGATCCGTTGATGTAATTAAAATTGGAGGTAATTCAGACTTATTATCTAGATTATTAATCATTGGTATTCCATCTGCATCTGCCCTAAGTACTGCGACCGGATCGGCAGAACTACCAAATACATCGGGTGTTTCGACTTCAAACTCAAAACTCCATGTACCGTTATATCCGACTGGTTCCAGTAATTCAAATATCTGGGCCCGCATAGATATTAACTGCGTCAATGTTTCCCAATTTCTTTGTTGATTACGAGCACGATTCCAGGATTGGATATCAGTGATTGATTGTCCAGCACGATCTTTAAACGG
>JGI26470J50227_1000199_pt1 | contig 27247 bp, 39 predicted proteins | sample FreactTroBogLake_FD_50227 | JGI IMG/M metagenome (IMG submission 50227)
GATGCCCGGTAATCCTGCCATGCGTTGCGGATCGTCTGCCGCGCAATCTCGCGGGCTTGGGCGGACGTGTGCATCCGTCCATCGCGCACGCCGTAGGGGTAGCGGGCGCTGTTCTCATGCCGCTGGATGGCGTCGAGCAGCTTGTCTTCGTAGCTGGCGGCGTGGCCGGCGGTGGCCAGCATCACGATGGCGATGGCCAGTTTCATGGGTGATCTCCGTGATGGAATCCGTCGCGGTCCTGCCACCCTTTGGGGGCGTGCGTGGCCATGAAGTATTCGAGGGTGCCGATGATGAGGCTGGTGATGATAAACGCGGCGAACATGGCTTTGGGTTGGTTCGGGCGGCGTTGTGCTGGTCGTTTTTCTGCTTGTGGAATTTTCACAGGTTTCCGTGCGTGGCCTTGCGGTTGCACTTCTGGCATTTCCCCTTGGCGGCTTGGCGCAGTTGCCAGACGCGCTGGCGGCCAAGCTTCGGGATCAGTGCGGTGAATTGGTCGTGGATCATGGTTGGTTGGCGATGGCGAGCAGGATTTTGGCGTGGCAATGTTCCGCATCCTGGCGGCACCAGCAAGCCAGATTCTTGCCGCGCAAGTGGGTTTTGATTTCGCGCTTATCCCATGATGAAAGCCCACGGCTGTATTTTTTTACAGCCGATTCAGCGGAAAAGCAAACACCCTGCTGCGCATCCATCAAATCTATCGGGTCGCCAGTGGGTTTATTAACCTTGTGCGGGTTTCCCCACCGCCCTGGTCTGGCACAGTTCACCGCTGGCAGTCCGTTCAGCGCGAGGCTGGCGGCTTGGAGGTTGTAGCCCTTGCGGCGAGAGAGCGTCAGGCGTTGGGGTTGCGGTGGCTTCATGGTGCGTTGGTCAAAAACTTGTCTTTGCATCCGATGCAGCAGCCGTGACTCACTTCGTATCCCGCAGACCTCAATACCTTGGTGAAGCCGTTGGTGTATTTCGGCAAATGCCAAGCGCACATGTTTAGCAACTCCCCCGCTGGCACCGCTGGCACGCTCTGGGTGCTGACGAGTCCGGCTTTGGCGTTGAACTTGGCTTCCTCGCCTTGGTATTCGAGAAGGTGTGTCATTGCGGCGTTCCTCCCAGAATCACCGTGCGCCCGGCCTCCTGCCACGGCAGCACATTGCTTTGACCCGTCGGCACCAGACCCAGCATGGCGTGCTGGCGGGCCGTCTCGCGCATCTCGATGCGGTGCTGGTCCCCGGCGGACCAGTCGCACGGGACGGCTTGGCCGCTATGCCCGATGCGGAGGCCGCCGAGCGTGGAGCAAAGGTGGCAGGTGGTCATTTGGAACCTTCAAGTTCAATGCGGGCGCGTTCGTTTGCTTCGGCCAGTGCTGCGCGTTTTTTGGCGATGTGTGATCGTATGACTGACTCCCCAAGTTCGGGGCTGACGTTGTAGAGCCGGTGGCTGGTTTCGCCAGAAGGAATTCCAAGCTGCAAATGGCGGCGGCGCCCAAAAGCATCTTTCAAAGTTGGTTCGTGCTTACCGATGTCGGAAAAAGGTTCTTTGCGCGCGGCTTCCATGTCGGCCAAAAGTTTTTCACTTGCTTCAATTTCGCGGTAGGCTTCCCAGATTGCGGATGCGGTGTCTTGAGTTATCATAATTTTTCGTTGTTTCGTTGTTAATACTGACGCCTCCATCATCGGCAAATTTCGGGAAATGTCAAGTGCTAAAATCACAACTGTTCGGGATATTTTTTGGCGAGCGCAAGAAAGTCCCAAAAAACGTAACCCTTCCCCGCTGGCACCGGCAACCCGTCGCCCCAGACCAGCGACTTTCGCTCCTGCAATCCGGCGGCAATCATGCTGGCGAAAAACAATTTTACGGCCCCGTCGTATTCCCAAAGCAGGAAAGCGGCGGCTCCGGCCTCGCGCCACTTCGCCAGGGCGTTCCGCTGGCTCCGGCTAAATCCGCCTTTGTCTCCGCAAGGCAGCACTGGCTCGCTCGTGCTCTTGGCCTCGATGTGCAAGCTGCGTCCGCCAAATTCCGTCCACGATCCTGTGAAATCAAGAAACGGGTTTTCTAGGTAGAGCACCGTGCGGGCGGCTCCGAATCCGATGGTGCGCGTGGGCGGTTCGACTTTTTCTAGATAGGCGCGGCGCTGCGAGGCATAGATGCCGCAGATGGTCACAAGCGACTTCTCAAAACTGCGTCCGTCGTTATGGGCGTTGGCGGCTTGGCTCATACCATTTCCATCTGGGTTGCTTTTTGTTCCGGCTCGGCGCGGCGGCGACCGTTCCGTTCCAGCCACGTCTGCGCCAGTGCGCGTGACACGAGCCGATAGCAGCCGGTCCAGCGGCCCTTGGCGGCGGGGNTGGTGTTGGCAATACGGCCACCAAAGATGCCGAGCTTTGCGTCGTTGTAGTGCATTGGCAATCGCTCAATGATTTCCAGCGCGGTGAGGCTGTTCCAAGCATTGCTGGTCACGCCTTGTCTGTGCTCTGGTTCCACAAGGTCCGGCGGCAGGTCAGCGGGCGACAGATATGTTTTTCGCATCGCTGTGTCGAGGATGGCAGTCATCACGCGCACGATGAGCTTGTGCTTATAGGCGTGGACGGCGCGCTCGGCGTCGGAAACTGGCGGTGGGAGCGTTTTCATGTCTTGGTGCGCCGCCGCTTAGTTCGGGTCGTTATGGTTTGATTCAGCCTCGCTCGCCCGCTGTTTTTCGGCGGCGAGTTGTAATTGCAGTTGAGCGTAAGCAATGTGTCCATCTTCCCACATCTTCGTAAGTGATTCCCATGTGTGACCATTGCGCGGTTTCAACTCACTCTCCCCCTTTCCAAACCGCTCCAAAAACGCGTTGCCGGCGGTGGTGGAGAGGGCTTGCTCGGCAGTCGTTATGTCGTCGCAAAGATTTTCGCAATCGCATACCGAGCTGTGTCCGTGGTCTTTCCCCATGTGTTGCCGACAATGACGAATCAATAACTTGAACGCCTCCCGCATCGCCGCCGCCTGCGCCTCGGTTTCGGCTAGAGCGCGTTCGAGGGTTTCCATTTCGTCCGCCATGATGCTGACCGCTTGATTAACTGTGTCGGCATCTGCCCATGCGTCGTGTTTTGCCGCGTCCGTCAGCGGTGTTGGTTTTGGTGTGGTCATAGTTCAGCCTTGTTGTTTTACGGACCAAAGAATTTGAGCTTTCCGATTGGTGTTGGTTTCGTGCTTTTCTTAGTTGGTCGTTTCGCGCCGCAGATTGGGCAGAACATCCATGAGTTTGGAACAGTTCCGCTCATTTGTGATTTTGAAACGTGATACCAGCAAGCTGGACTTGTAACGTCCTTAAAAATCCCGTTGAAAACCACTCGCTCGCAATAAAAAATATGCCTGCACCAAGTTTTCATTGTTGGACTTTCATGGCGGTGATTAGCCTTCCACCGCAATATGAGCAAAACTCAAAATTGTTTTCCTTCGGCCCGTCGTTGGTGAACTGAAATTTGTTGTCGCATTGGGTATCCCAAGAATCGTCGCATTCGTCATGTTTCCACACACAAGACTTACTCTCCCGCGCCAGCCGGTCGGCTAGGATGGCTTGTTTGATTGTTTTAATGTCCTGCTCTTTAGTATTATTTAAATCCCAAATCTCGTCGTATGTTTTTCTGGCAATTTCCTCAACCCCATCCTTGCTCGGTGGCGGGAAGTTTTCATTTATGAGATTTTTAACCGTTTCTTCGTCTTGGGTGAAAATATAGTCCTTTAGCTCCTCCATCAATGTTTGTTGTGGTGCCTTCATTTCGCAAACCTCCCTGCCGCCGTCGCCGGCTGCTGCTCGTGCTCGATCTCGCGGCTGACCTCGACGTAAAGCACCTGGCGATGCACCGCTCCGATCACCTTGAACAAATGTCGAAGGCTGGTCTGGATTGCGGCTGCGTGCTCCGGCGTCTCGCTGGTCGCCAGCTTGAGGTTGGCGACAATCTTGGTTCCGGCGTCAATGTCCTCTACCTCCGCGACTCCGGCAACGCTGGCAGCAATGCCAATGCGCTGGAGCAGTGCCATGATGCGGGCGCGCGGCCAATTGGCGCTGGGTGTGACCGGCTGCGGCGGCTCTTTGGTGCCGGTCTTGGGGTCGCAGAGCCATTCCAGTTCAACCTCGTAGCCTTGGGCGGTGCCGATGAGCTTGAGCAGATTTTGGAGCGGCTTGAAATTCGACGTTTCGCGTTTGCCGATGATTTTTCCGCAGTCGGCGGCGTGCGCCCACCATTGGATGATCAGCAGCCTGCTGGTCAGCACGGTTTTGATTTCCAGGTGCTGCGGGTAAGCGATGTATTCGCTAACGAGGTCGCGCAGGAGCTTCTGGATCAGGGTTTCGATAGGTTGAGGCATGGTTATCGGTCTTTCGGTTCTTTGTAGGGAACACCGCACATTTCAAAAACGTGTTGTTCGCTGGTGGCTTGCGTTATGCTTCCGTCGCTCCATTTTACGCCAGCGCCAGCAACTTTGTTCGCCACTGGGTTGAGTTGAATTCGGTTATGCTCATGGTGTTTTATTTTCGGTTGTCTTTCACGTTCGCATCTTTTGAGATGGTGCCACCACTGATGGCCGAGATGGTGCCACCACTGATGGCCGAGATGGTGCCACCCCAGATGTCCGAGATGGTGCCACCCCTGATGGCCGAGATGGTGCCACCCCTGATGGCCGAGATGGTGCCACCACTGATGGCCGAGATGGTGCCACCACAGATGTCCGAGATGGTGCCACCCCTGATGGCCGAGATGGTGCCACCACTGATGGCCGAGATGGTGCCACCCCAGATGTCCGAGATGGTGCCACCACAGATGTCCGAGATGGTGCCACCACAGATGTCCGAGATGGCGCCACCACAGATGGCGTTTAAAACCATTGAGTGGCAGCTTGAAACTTTTGCGTTTGGCGCGATAATAAATTGACCTCCGACCAGCAAATCAACATCACCATCTACGATGATGGACTTTATATACTGTCGCATTTTATCCGCAACCTTTTCTTTCATTTCGTCATCAAACCAGTCGGGCGTGCGATCTTCGTCAATCCTCAATTTGTAGGTTTCTGGCTTGTAGGCAAAAGCCATATCAGCAGGGGTGAATTCAACGCGCGCAAAAGAAAGTCTGGCACCGTCGCGCACTTTGAAGATTCTGCAAAGCTCGCTGTGAGATTCCGTCCACGGAGACATTAAAAGTTTGAAGCCGCCTTTTTCTTTTGCGTCGCGCATCACCAAGGCCGATTTGAAGTTACACATATTATTATTTTTCGTTGTTGTCGTTGTTTCGTTGTTAAATGCCCGGCTGGGCCGGGGCGAATCGCGGTGTGAGACTACCGGGGCGGAGGCGGATTGTCAAGCGGGATTTTCATTGGTCGCTGCTCATAAGCTGTGAATAAGTCACACAATTTTTTTTCGGACGGCTGATAACTGCGCTTGCAACCTGAAAATCTGCGGTAAAATTGATGCGGGCAGGTCGTGCCAGACTTCGTTAATAACTCCGGCCAGTGCGTCAATTTCGGCCAGCAGCAATCGTTGTTCAATCCGCCGTTTTGGGATCGTTCCGTTTGCGGTTAGTCCCCGTGCTTTGTTCCGCTCGGCCATCGCGCGCCAGCGGTTCCGCATTTTCTTGCACTTGGTCGCGGTGAGCGGCGGGGTCTAGTTGGTCGGCGAGGGTCATGCGTTAAATCCTAAAATGGTTTTTATATTACAAGCTTTCGGAGATGCTGGGCTTGTTCCAGTCTCGCTTGTAAGGCTGTTGGCCGTTCACTTTCTTCGGAGGTGTCGCTCGGTCTTTCTCGGCCCATGTTTTTAATTTGACCTGCCAGTTTATCAATCGTTGATGCTGGTTAATCCACAATTGGTTTCCTTCGTAGTATTCAAAGAATTTAATTGCTGATTCTTCGGTTGCTCCGATTATGGATGCTTTAGCCTTCACATCGTCCAAGGTTGGAATATGAGCATCTGGTGTATGTGTGTGTAAAGAAGGAGACGGAGACGGAGGCTTAACGGTGGCATCAGGGTTGGCATCAGGGTTGGCATCAGGGTTGGCAATGCCAACCCACCTTTTTTTCCCATTTTCCGCCTGCCGTGTCCTATATTCAGACTGTTTTAAGCGTTCCTGCTCTTGGCGATCATTTCTGAGCTTGCCACCAATTAGCCGGAACTTAGCCACCGCATAAGCCAGACTTGAGGCTTGGCATTGCCCAGCCAGCAGCGAAAGGCGGTCATTATTCTCAAGTCCGTCCTTGCTCCAGGCATGGCAAAGGAGCCTGATATAAACCCCAACTTCTTCAGCCGTCATGTCCGAAGTCCCGGCCAAAAAATCGTCGGCATAAAATTGAAACGCAGGCGGCTTATTCATTTTTTTCTCCATATTTCTTGTCTTCAAAAAGGCAAAATCTGCCCTCAAAATTCATTTCCACAATGCCGACTTCGCCGTCGCGCTGCTTGGCGATATGAAGCCGCGCCTGATGCCCCTGTCCTTCCTCTCGGTTGCGCTCCAGCAGCCCGATGCAATCGCCGTCGCGTTCGATCTGCCCCGAGTCGGCGAGGTCGCTCAAGCGCGGTTGCCTGCCCTTTTGCTGCTCCGGCTCGCGGTTGAGCTGCGCCAGCGTCAGCAGGGCGGCCCCAGATTCCACCGCCGCCGCCTTCAGTGCTCCGCTTACCTGTGCGATTTCGTAAGTGCGCTTCTCAAAGCTGCCAACACATTTGATTTTTTGAAGGTAGTCAATCACCACCAATTTAACGCCGGCGTTTTTGGCCAGCTTCTTAATCGTGGTGCATATCCGGTTGCTGTCACACCCGCTGATGGCATCCATGAAGTAAATTGGTGAATTAGAAAGCGCGGCATTGAAAGCAGTGAAGTTCTGAAAATCCTGTTCTGTGAATCTTCCCGAACGCAGATCGCCCAATGGAACGCGGCAATGTTTTGAAAGGATGCGCCGGCAAAGGGAGTGGATGGACATTTCAAGCGTGACAACCAAGGTTGGTATTTTGTCAACGATGCAAACCTTGTCAATGATGGTCGTGGCCAGCGAAGTTTTTCCTTGGCTCGGACGCGCCCCAATAATTGTCTGCTCTCCAAACTGCAATCCGTCAGTGATGGTGTCAAACGCCTCAATCCCGGTGACGATGCCAGACTTCCGGCCCTGCAAATTGAATCGCTCCTCCAAATGAAGCGACAGCATTTCGACAGCCTTCCCTCCCTTTACCAAAACTTCGCTTGATCGTATTTCGCGGATGGACTGAAGCTTGTTTTCTATGCCGGAAATAATGGCATCAGCAGATTCCTGGTTGTCATAAACGCTGGCGGCTGCTTCCGAGCAGGCGGCCATCGTTTTACGAAGCATGAAGGCTTCGCTGATTTTGTCCGCATAGAACTCAAAATTTTCCACCGATCCGGCGGCACCTTCGCAAACATGAAGAAATTCAATGTCGCCAATTTTTCTAAAGGCGGTGGTAAAATCAATCGGCTCTCCAGCCTTCCGCATTTCGACTAACGCGAGATAGGCATTGCGGTTCTTTAGGTCAAAAAAAACCTCGCCGCCGGCCTTGAACCGGGCAATACATTCATCTGCAATTTCCGGTTTTTGAAGGATGCAACCGATAACCGACTGCTCCATGAGCGGTTCGTTGGGAGGAAGCTTGTCGGCACCGACTTCTGAATCAAACGAAATCATTTTTTCAACCCCCTAGAGTAAAGAAATGTGAACCAGCATAACTGTCCATAGGCAGGCATTGCCCCCACCTTGGTCGGATCGCAAAGCGGCTCAATTTTTTTCCAAATTTCGGCGAAATCGCGACGGGCTGCTTCCATCTGCTCTTGATGGTGCAAAATCTGATTGTTAGTCATAACTCAAAAGTTCAATGCCGCCGCCGGGCCGGTGGAACACGTCAACCTTTGATCCTTGCGGATCGGAAAGCGGCGAGCGTCGGCGACCGGCAGCGGGATTGAAATTTCGTTTGGTGTTTTCACTTGAACAACGTTCCACGGTTGTTGCCAGCCCTCACTGGCGCAACGATTAAAGCAGGCTGCGTGCGAATCGCAATCAGATTTTTCGGGACTCGTCAAGATAGGTAAAACCTACCCATTCTCGGGCAAAAAAAATTCAACCCCATTTCCACAAAACAACCCCAACGGCAATGGCGAGCGCGATGATGCCGGCGCACAGCCACGGCGCGGGCCTCCTGGCGCAGTTCCCGGCGGATCGGCGGCGCGAACGGCGCGGGCGGGTAGAACTCGGTCACGAGGCGGCGGAGGTCGGTGGTCATGGCTTCAAACGTCAATTGTTTTTGGTGAACTTAGTCGAACTCGTTGCGATTGTAGGGCTTCCGCATTTTGATTGGTTGAACACCGTCGGGATAGCCGGGCCACTCACCGGACTTGATGCACTCAATTACCAGCGACAGGTTGCGCTGATACTCGCGCCTGCCTTTTCCAATGTCTCCCGCGTCCAAATCGAAAATCTGGATGGCGTAAGGCGCGAACTTTTCCACGGCGATGAAAACAAAGTTCGATTTTTGATCGTCGGGATTCAGTTCGTTCCACAGGTCCAGATAATAGGCGGCTTGGACGTAGTAACGCCGCTTCCAAATCACTGAGTCAAAATCAATCGCCCGTGCGTCCTGACAGCTTTTGATGTCCACCAGTGCCGCTCCGGGAGAAACCCAATCCAGTCGAGCCTTGCGAAGCACCATGCCGCCATTGCGGTGATACTGCTTGAACAGCGAAACCTCTGCCTTGCCCTCCTCAAAAATGGTTTTGCACGTCGGGTCGCCGATGATGGCGGAAACCACGCCGTCCATTTTCTGAATGTCCTCCACCTTCATTGGGCGCAAGCCTGCGGATGCCTGCGATGACAGCCAGTTTTTGCAAATCTTCGCGTTGCCGCTCCACGGTTTCACCTCGCCTTTTTCGTTCGTATAGGTTTCTGGGATCGCCACGATGCCCGGCAATGGCTCGCCCGGCGTCAAGATGCGCGAGTGAATGATTCGCCCCATGAATAATGCTTCTGAATCCACATCCGGGTCTTTGAAACTCTGGACGAAATGCGCTGGACTGCCCGGTTCCTCGCCCGTGAGAGCGATGTGCTTCAACATTGAGTTTGAAACCCCGGAAGCCTTGCGGTAATCGGCGTCTGGCAGGTCGTAAAAAACGCCTTCCTGACCGTCGGTGAAATTGGGTAGGCTCATATCAATCGTAGCGGCTGCGGTTAAGCTGAACCTCGAAAGAGTATTTCTCTTGAAGGTCGTCGAGTTTTTTCTTTGTGTCCGCGCCGACAACTTCGACAAATTGTTCCGGGTATTTAGTCCGCCAAGCGTCAATCAAAGTCGAGAGGTCATATTTGGAAACCTTTGCCGGGTTAGTTTCCAGCATGACATTCCAAATGTGTTCGGTAATAGAATTGATAAAATCACATGAGGATGAATTTTCCTTGATGACATCGCCCCAAGGATTGCAAATCAAATTTTGATAAAGGGACGTGACGGCTTTCTCTACTTCCTTGGCTAACAACCCTTGGACTGCGGCGATGTTGCCGTTAAGCAGCTTTGCAATATCTGCTTCAAGTTGTTCGCGGTCTCCGTCCGACAACTTGTTATAAAAAACCTCGTATCCGGTGGTGATTTTACTCACTGGCCACCGCCGTTTCTGCCGCTATGTTGACGAATTTTTCAGGCAATGGCTCTGGCAATGGCTCTTGCGCCGGTGGGATTGGTTCGCTCTTTTCAACCTCAAATTCAAAGGTCACAACATATTCTTTCGACCATGAATATTCCTTGGTAATCGAATGGACAGGCATGGTGATACCGCGTTGTTTTAAGAAAAATTCAACCGCTTCCTTGATGTCTTTTTCGTCGAGCGAAAGTTTCTGGATTTTCATAACTTGGTTTTTCGAGTGGTAGTGTGTCTGGAATTACTAGGCTTTCTTCCCGTAAAGCTTGAGAATCGTCGAAAGAGTTTTCGGAACTTCCAGCGCGGTGAAAACAGCTTCGGGAATTTCGTCAAGGCTTCCCCAGGAATCCGCATCCTTGGAAATGTTTTTGTTCGTGATGAAATCGCGCAGGTCGTCAAACGGCACGGCGGCGTCTGTCAGCATCCGGGTCACAAACTGCTTCGCGGTTTCTTCCTTCGCGTCACCCACCGGGCTGCTAGGCGCGGCAACAGGCGCACTCGTAACCGCTACCGGCGTTGGTGAAACAGCCTCCGCAGCGGTCGCGGGTTTCATCGCCTCCCCCATCGGAACATTGGCAGCCGGGTCTGCCGCTTTCTTGAACAGGTTTTTCGGGTCGTGCGCGGTCGTGGATGGCGGGTTGAAAACCTCGTCAATGGAAGTGTCGCCGTCTTTAATGGCGTTGGCGTAACCAATCAGCACTTCCAATTCGGCCAGTCCAATGTCCTCCAAGGCGTTTGCGTTCACGGCGGCGAGAACCTTTTCTTTGGTCACGCCCATTTTCGTGAAGTGCGCGAGCGCATCCGCCCGGCGAGTAACCAGCGTCTTTGCGTCCCCGACCGCGACACGCTTTGCCGCCTCGTAAATCGGCTTCACCAGAGCCAGAGGGACGACGCGGAACGTCGCATTGCGGAGCGCGATGGAACACGCCGCATTTCCAGTCATCACCACCATGTCATCGGAATAGCGCCGCCCCTCTTTCGTGGTTACACGCCGCTTCACTTCTACCGAAATGCACACGTTGTTTTGAAGATCGTGGCAGACGCCTTGCGCGGTGATAACCTTGCCGTCGTCAGCAATAACCCGCGCGCCGACACGGAGATTTTGAAAAGTGCTAATGGCAATTTCCGCCATGCGGATTGACGGCCCTTGGATTGGCTTCCCGTCGCCGCCTTTGCGCGCCGGTAGCGTGAAGAAACAGCCTGCCGCCGTTTCCACGTCCAGCGTGGCGAAGGAAAGCATTTGAGCCTTCACCATCGAGAGCGTGCGCGGGTATTTTTTTGCGGTTGCGATTTGAACGTCAATGGAAGCGCGTTCCATTTGTTCAAGGGCGGAAGATTCGACCACTTCAAGCATTTCGGAATTATTTTCGGGATTCATAATCGTTGTTTCGTTGTTAAAGCGCACCGAGGCGTGATTTGCCTCGGTGTCACGCAGCCAGCTTCCCTGAATCCACCGCAAGTGTCAAGCGTTATTTTTTGCGCTTCTTGTATCGTCCGGTCTTTGCGTCGCGCAGCCTGGGCATGTTCTGCGGCCAAACGNAGTAGCNNGGCCCGGATTGTTCCGGCATTTTTGCGGCTGCAACCTGACAGCTTTTTTTCTTTCGATGCAGCAAAGGCGAAATCCGCAAGTCACGCGGGCTGCCCCAATCGGGATGCTCAAGCCGCGCCAAAGGCTGTTTGCATGGCGACAGGTTCAATCGGATGCCACGCAAAACCCACGCCGAGCAAAAGCACGCCGCATCCGGTTTCGGCTTCATGTTCAGAGCAAACCGGAACAGGTCGGCAATGGAATAGGTTGGCGGGTGCTTTAGCTGGCTATCAAACCAACTTTCTAGCATTGCCCAATCTTCCGGCGTGCTGCCAGCGATGCGGTATTCCTCGACTTTGCCGCGCTCGCCCGGCATCCAACCACGCTCACGCACGCGGGGGTAAAAGTTCTCAATGATGTTTCCGTTTCCGCGAATAAAAGCGGCGTGAGTGCCGCGCCCGTGCGTGAACAGCTTGATAAGGGAATCAAGCGGATCGTGACCACGCGACCAAATCGCAACCAAGACCTCGCCGGGCTGCGGCTGGTCAAAGTAATGGACTTGGTTGGTGGTCATGTTCAGAATTGGCGATTGTAGAGCAAGCCAACACGGTATTGAGTGCCTGCAAAGCCGCTCCACGTTTCACGGTCGCCCACGAGGTCAAGCCCCCATGTCGAATTTGTGGGGGAGTAAACCCGCAGCGCAAACCCTTCGCCGATGATGCCGGTGGGCTGGCCGTTGTTGTCGCGGATGCTGCCGGGGACGGTCACAGTGCCAATCACCGCGCCGCTCAAGGGCAGGCCGACGCCAGCGAACGCGAAGGGCGTAACCACTACGCTGCTTGCCCATGAAGGCAGGAACGTCAGGTTTTTCAGCGGATGAAGCGGGACGCCAAGCTGCCCGTTCAGTTGAGGCATCCAGAAGCCACCATCAACGTAGTCAATGCGCGTTCCGGCAATCATTTCAACGAGGCTGTTGGTGATGACGGGCTTGAAAACGCCGATGTATCCACCCGTTTTGCTTTTCAGTCCGTTGGCGATAACCGCGCCCATCGTGACCATGTAGGGCGGGGATGATAACCATGTGCCGGTCTGGGCCAAGCCAGCCGAGAATGAGTTTTGCACGGTTCCGGTCTGCGTCAGCGTTGACGAGGTTCCCGGCGCGGGCATGGAAAGCAGATTGGTCTGCGTGATGTAGTTCGTGGAATAAACCACGTTGGTTTGCGTGACTACGGAAACCTGTTGGGCATTCACCGCGACGGCGGCGAACAGTGCGAGCAATGCGAGTGTTTTTTTCATAATGTTTGATTGGATCGCGCCGGCCAGTTCTTAGGAGCGTTTTTGAAACCCCTTGCGGCGGATGCCGCCTGACCGGCGCAAATTGTTCATCCGTTGACCGGAATAAATTCAGGTTGTGCCACTCTGCCTTCCTGAAAAGCCAGCGTCGGCGTCCATTGCTGGCCGTATTGGTCGTTCCACAGTTCAACCGTGGTTTCTGCGGGGTCGTTGCCGGTCGGTGCGGCGTCGGACACTTTGGCGAGCGTCAGGCTGCCATAGGTCAGGGATTCGCCGACTTGGTAGTCAGACAGTTGTTTCATCATAGTGTGGTATTTGGTTGTGGCGGTGTCGCCGGTTGTGGTTGCTGTGGAATTGGTGCGGGCGGTGTCACGGGGTCAAGCGCAATATGCGCAAGACCGCGAAGGAAAATTCCAACATCGTGAGCAGGAATCTTGGCGGTAACATATTTGCGGATGATTCGGGCGATAATGAAAATGCTGCCGATGATTTTTAAAACCTCGGGAGTAAAGATATGGCCAAGCATGGTTTCAACATCGGGCGGGGCAACCTGACCGCTAACGACGTTCGTTGAAGTCTGGACGATGGACTTGACCGCCAGCCGCAATTCACTGAGTTGTGCGCCAAGGTTTTCCACGTCGGATGAAATGCCAGATAAATCAACGGTGTTCGTGACAATCACGGTTCGATTTTGTGGCAATTCCATTTCCTTCGCCGCTTCCGCCGTCTGCCGCGCCGCTTCTTGCGCAACCTGAGGCGCTACTCCCGCAGCTTGAACCAGTCGCACCGTTGCCGCGTCAGGGTGAGCGGATTGCCCGCGGCAAAATGTCACGATGGCAAAAGCGCAAATTAGGATGATTAGAATTTGTTTCATGTTATTTTCGTATTAGTAAATCCGCGCCGATGGTGATTGCCGAACCTAGCGCACCGCAAACCATCGTCCAAACCGTTTTCTCGCCAAGTCCACGTTCGCGGGCCAATTCCAGAACGGCGATGCGTTTATTCTGGTCAACCAAGGCTTCTTTGACGCCGTGCAATTCGGCCATGCTTTCGCGTATTTTGCCAACGTCGGCGGCAACCTGCTGCAAGCTAGTGTTAATCAGGCCAAGTAAATAATCGTTGGCGTCAACTCGGCCTTCTAGCCTTCCGATTTTTCCGTCTGCGTCACTCATGGTTGTTACTCAACTTTGGTAATGGTCGATTTGCCTAACGTCGTGCCGGGATTGGGCGGCAGACATTGCGCGTTCGTATAAACAGCAGTTCCATATTGCGCGGCCAGATGATTAACCACGTCAGTTGTCTCCACCGTAAACCATCGGCCTTGGCAGTTGGTAAAAGTCACTTCAAGCAAAATCTCATTTGTTCCGTTCCACGATTGATTTGTCAAAACCATCACGGGCGGAAAATTCGTGAACGTCTCATAAAAATTGAAACCCGTCCCCGCGTTAAATGGCGGCGGCAAAATGTGGTAAAAATGCGTCTCCGGCGCTGGATTCGTCACCGGCTTTACCGGCTGCGTCTGGCACGCGCCGGACAGAGCCGAGGCGAGGAGGACGGCTAGGGTGACGAGAAGCGGTTGGAATTTTAGGTTGTTCATGGCTTTACATCTCACTTACGCACAACGATGCGGTTCGTGATGGCAAATCCGCCTATGAAATTGGCGTATTTGATGGTGCCGCCTTCTCCAAAGTGAACCCCGTCCGCTTGATCGCCAGCCGTGCTTCCCAAGTTTTCCACGTTTGCATAAACGCAATAGTTGGTCCGCAGGTTGGCCACCGCGAGAATGTTGGTCCGGTAATCGGCCACAGATTTGTTCGGGAACGTCGCCGTCGTGTAAGTCAGTCCCTGGCACACAAACTGAGCCGAGGGAATTTGATCATGCAGCGTGTCCACCATGTCGAGATATGCGACGTAAAACCCATTGGTGCCGGCAAAGGAATCCGTGTTGCCATCGTTAAAACCGAGGTTGATCCAGATCAGGTCTGGCTTTTGCGACTTGATGGAGTCGATCAAATCCAGTTTGTTCGCATAGCCGTTGGTGGAAGCCCACGAAAACTTCAATGTCGCGCCGCTGGCCGTCGTGCCATAGCAGCGGAACGGCCAGGTGTTTTCTAAAATTTTCCAGCAATCGTTTAAGACTCCGCCGTTGGTGGAATTGACGCCGCTGAGAATCGAGTCGCCGATAAATGCGATGGTGCGAACTCGGTTGTCGAAATTAAACGTGACACTGTTGGTGGCCGGCACATAAATCCCCCGCGCCATCCACGATCCGTAACCATCCGACTGATACGCGGCCACGACGCGCACGGTGTTGACGGGTTGATTTGTCGGCAGCGTCAAGTCTTGGAATTGCATGTGCCCAATGGACCCGTTGCCTTGATAGAGGATGTTCGTGCGGAAAATTCCGTTGACGTAGTAACTCAGCCAAGCGCCGCCGTTGCCGGCAAAAATTTCCAGGGTGATGTTTCGCGCATCGGTTTGAAAGTCGCAGAAGCTGTGCGTCGGCGCAGCGCATACGGAATAGTCGGGCCGGTTCGCTGAATAGGGAATATAAATAGCGCCACCTTGATTGCGCGATCCCAGGCCGCCAGCCGAGAGATTGTTCATGCGGATGGCGTAGCGGACGAAACTGGATTGCAACACCACATTCGACGGCCCTGGCGAATAACTCATCGTGATGTTGTTGGAGACTGCCCACTTGACTCCGTTGGCGCGAAAGCAAAGACCCATGTTTTGAACAGTCGCAAATGTCCAATTGAAATGCGCCGGTGTTGTCGTCAGCGAAAGGTTCGTGTTGGACGGATTGCTGCCGCCGCTGGTCCAAACTTGCAGAGCAGGCGTTCCGGTGCCGGACAGTGTATGCGCCCAAAAATCAATGGTGCATGTCGTGGCGTTGGTGGGAAAACAAACCAATGTCCAATCGAAAACATCTGCTGAATCCGCTTCGTTGAAATACCATTCGTTGTTGCGGAACGAGGGGAAGCGGTAATTGCTACTACCATCGTAATCGCAAAGCTGGAGCGGCGGAAGAAAGCTGTTGGTCATCGCCTGAAGGTAAGAGGCGTTGTAGATCGGAACAGTTACCGGGACGTTGGTGATCGCCCCGCCAGCTACCTGCGCCGCCGGAATCTGCCCAACCAAATTGGACACGCCCACCGAACCAGCAAACGAGGTCGCATTGACGTTGCCAAACAAGTCCACGCCGAAACTGCCGTTGAAATTGGATATTGAAGAAAAGCGCGCATTGTTGATGGCGTCAATGGAAGGAAAAGTAGTTCCAGCCACCGTAAGTCCGCCGTTGGCGGTTATTATTCCGCTTGCCCTCATGTTTCCATTGGTGTCCGCGTGCGTGTATGCCCCGCTGGTTACGTTCGTCGTCAAATAGTCGCCGCCCTTGATGATGGTATATGCGCCAGTGACGCGGTTCGTGTCGGTGATGCCGTTGACCGCCACAAAGTTCGTAGTCGGCGCGGTCGCGCTGCCGACGAGATAAACCGCCGCCAGCGCATTGGTGGAATAAGAGTTTGTGCCGGAATTGGAGCCGCCGACAGTAAAATTGGTGGTTATCGTATTGGCATAAAATTGCCCAATTCCCGGCACAAAAGGGCCGATATAAAACAGGCCGATCACATTGCCCGAAGCATCCATGAAATTCGTGTTGTTGATGGTAAAATTGGTCGTGGTTGTGCTATACGAATCGGCAATCGTAACCACGCAAGCAGGTCCGCAAACCAAGTTCGTAAAAATGACGTAATTGTTGGTAATTTGGGCAGAGTCGTTGGCGATGGTCAATGCCGGCGGATTGGCAGAATAGGAGCGTCCATTAACGATCAATGGCTGGACCGTTCCTATTTTGACGCTGACAAATTGGCTGCTGCGACCAACGATGTCGCCGAGGTTGAATATGACATTGTTGGTCGAAAGGGTTTGTGCGCCCGCCGGCACGCACAGTGCAAGCAAGACCACGGCACAAAATAGCGTGACGAATCGTTTCATCACCAACCGCCGCGAGTCAAATCACCATAATTTTAATGGGCAATGCGTGGTGGACAGGTTATACATCGTTTCCAATGGCAACTTGCCGCCGCAACAGTGTGCCGCCCCGCAGTAATTCAAAATCCGTTTATTGCAAGGCTGGCAAATCGCCCGCAGCGCAACGCGCTGGGCTTCGGTTCGGAGATTGGACAGAAAAACCGGGCGGTTTTGTTTTGCCACCACCAAATTGCCAATGCGCGAATTATTGTCCATTGCACATATTGTAAATATCCCAAGGCAGCGGCGACGTAGGCGTTCCCGCCGATGGCATGGAACCAATGTTGGAAATGTTTTCCGCATCCGAAGGCAACGCCGGTGCTGATTGGTTGGATAACCAACCGCCATCGCTAGGCGGACCTTTCATTGCCTCCACAAACGGCACATCGCAAATCGAAATGGTGCAGGTATCGTCCGGCGTCGCCGTCGGGCAGATGATGTTATTCATTACCGTCATGTCCCCGCCGCCGCCGCAGTATTTTCCGGGATCGTAAAGCGGGTCAACCATCCATTGCGTCACGCATCCGCGCCACAATTTTTGCGCGCTGATGTTGCCGCTGCCGTCGCGCGGAAAGTCGTCTAGCTGCCAGCCGGTCGCGGTGTCGCCGTTGGGCGAGTATCCGACAGCCACAATGCAGCAATCCGGGCGCGGCTTGATAATGCGCTGGACGGTTCCGATATCGGTAACGGTTCCATCCCATGCCGTCGCCGCCGTTCGGGTAACGTAATTGCCCTTGCGCCCCGTGTCGCACGTCCAAGGAGCCAGGCCGTGCGGACAAAAGAATTTTGCGGTTGAATAATTGCCCGCCAGCGTGCCATCGCTGTTCAAGGTGATGGACGAGGCGGCGGGCGTCGCCTCTGGCACCAGCACCCCGCTCGGATTCACCGTGCCGACAAAAATATCAATTGACCATGAAGTGTCGGTATTCCAAACGGCGGCGGGCGTAAAAACGAACGTCGTTTTGTTCGCCACCGCATCGTAAGTCGCGGAAGAAATCACGCAAACGCCAAACGGCGGGCAGGTCGGGTAACGCGGGCTTGTGACCATGACGCCGGTTGAACAATCCGCCGTTGACCATTTCGGTAAATTGCGGTCGGTGCCATAAGGCCGCATCCAGTCGTAGCTTGAAGTCGGAACAAGCGTTTCCGCCCACTTTTGCATATAAACGGCATAACCGCCGATGCCTTCATGCGAGACAAAAGCGCAAGGATAAATTAACCCGCTGTCGCCATCATGCGTCCATTTCGCGCAGTGAGCCGGCAGCACGCTGGGAGTGATTGACCCCCATCTAACGTAGGCGTCGGAACCCAAGCACGCGGCAGTAACGTAAAGCCCATTGGTGGTTGAACAGATGCCGCGCGTGGTATGGGCAGCGGTGGCCACGCCTTTGCCCAAAGCCAGCGGAGCGCCGATGATGCTGCCATCTCGAACTTGAAACAGGCTGGTCGCCAACGCCGTTGCTTGCGTGTAGCCGTAGGCAAAAACCCACGACCAGCACGCCGGGTCTTTCCACGTCGTTTGCGCCCAAGGGCCGCCCGGTGTGCCGCTCCGGTAATCGTCCATTTGGTCGGTCAACGAAACGACGCTTTTGGGATCGGCATTCGTTTGAACTTCATTGCGGCCCACCCACACCGCCAGATTTCCCGCCGAATCTTTGCGCCATTCCGGGAAGTGTGATTTGTTATTGAACGCCCAATTTCCCAACAAGCTGGCACAATCGTTGTCCACGTCATATAAGTTGTTCGGATTGGACAGGGTGACGGTAAATTCAAAGCTGCCGTCGGATGCGCCCGTATTGGTGCCGGTATAAACTTCGGTGTAAGCCACGCCGCCTTCCGTCAGATGAATCGTCGTCACCGTCGGCGTGTAGGTGCATAAAACGTGGAATTTGTAGTCGCCAACAATTTCCACCGTGGCGCTCAAATTGCCGTAGAACGTATTGGTGGCACTGAACGCTGCGACCAATGCCGCTGCTATGGAAGCTCCTGCCCCGGAGCCGGAACCGGAATACGAATCGAACGTGATGCCATCGCAAGCTGCAATCCATGTGTTGTAGATTGCGCTAAAAGGGTTGAAAGGGCCAGTTTCAACACCAACCAGCCAGTTAGAAAAAGTTATGGGATTACCGTTTTGATCTGTGAAAACAAAGCCGGTCAGCGATTTGGAAACCGACTTGGACAATTCTTGTGACAGGGCATTGACGGCAAAAATTCCCGTATAGGATTCCGAGCCGGAATTGGACGTGAACACGTCAAAAATAACCGCCCCGTCGCTGTCGCGCGTGCGCTTATGCTCCATGCTTATGGCGCTGGTTGCGGCATAAACGATTTCCATTTGCAAATACTTTTTGGTCTGCGTCGTCCCGTCGCACAGCAGCGCCGAACCGGAAGCATTGCTGAAAGGAAATGTCCCCGCCCAATTTCGCGCACCTTGAACCACGTTGAACCCATAATCGAACCCGCAGTTGTTGACATACTGAATCGTCCCGCTTGCCGCCGCGAAAGTTTTGTCGGCATCTACCAACCGCGCGCCGGTTCCCGCTGCCGTGGCAAAAAATANCGGCCAAGTATTGCAGTGCCAGTTTGAATCATTGATGTTTTCGTTGCCAGAAATGGTGCAAGCCGGACAGCCGCCNACGTGAAAATCCACGTTTCGCGTGATCCATTGCGACAGGTCGGCATAAACGCTGCCTGCGGCGACGGGTAATTGAATTTGCGTCGTTTCAGGCTGGGCGTAGTAGCTTAAAACGCCGTTGGTGGTCGGTGGCGCTGCCGCTGCTACGGGCATCGGCTGATAGCTTGATGCCCAAGTCACCCCACCGGGCCGACGATAAGGAAGTCCAAATTGTCCACTCATACGCTTTGGCAGAATAGCACGATGTAACGAGCCGCGTTAGTGACAGTGCCGGGCGTCGGCAGCGGCGATTGCGGAACATTTGCGCCGGTCGGATTGGCGGGCAGCGAGCCGGAAAATTTGTTGCCGTAAATGTCTGTGTAAGCTGGATCAACCGCAATCAATCCGGGCGGACAGGTTTTGCCGTCAATTGTAAGTGCTTGCGAGATTATCATTATAGAACCAGCGGGATAGCTTTTGGTTTTGTCGTATTCGCCTTGAAAGCCGCCCGCGTTGGCGGTAGGCTGGCGAATCGGCAACAGTGGCATTGGGCGGCGCGCGGGATAAAGTTTTTCCTGCGTGCCAATGTCAAACCGCGCCTCATTGGTTGAACCAGTGGGTTTGCGCGGAATAAAATTGCGGTCTGGCGGCATATTAAGCGGCTGTGCCAAGCTGTGTTTGCTCCCATTGTTCCAGCCAGTATTCCGTAGTGATGTCCACGCGGTTATGCGCTGCCGTGGTTCGGGTCGCGCTGCGTTTTAGCCAGCCCCAAAGATAGCCAGATTGATAGGTTGGCGCGGGAATGTTTTGAATAAAATACTGCAATTCACCCGGCAACGGAAAAATCCAAAGGGAAGAATTTTGGGTTTCGCTTAACAATTGTGTGACGGTATAGACGCAATCCACATTCACGTCGGCAATGTTGGCGGCATAGCTATTGCCAACATTGGTCGTGTGCCGTAAAACGTATTGGCTAAATGGGTAGGCGTCCGATCCGCGAAGAATCAGATTATAGACATTGTAAAGGTATGTCAACGCCGCGCCCGTAATGCCTGCCAAATAGGTTAAAGAGTAGGTATTGTATAAATCCACCCATTTTGTTTCGCTGGATATGCCGGATTTTAACGCCCAAATCGCATTGGCATAATAATCCGTGCCATCGTTGTATCGCAAAATTGCCAGCATGGTCGGAGCATCCCATCGGGATTTTTGAGCCTCGTTCGCCATAATTTGCCAAGTATCAATTCCCGGAAAATTGGTGTCTGCCGTAATAACTGTGGCTTTGCCGTGAACCAAAATATATTTGGTGGGAATGCGGGCGGCAATGTTGGCGTTGGCAAGGGCAACGGCATTGGCTTCGCTAAAAGTATCAAACGTATAGGTTTGCTGTCCTCCGGTTGAAGGATCATAGTTATATTCGTATGACTGCTCTTGCGGAGCCAGCGTGCCGAGATAAGTTATTGGTCCGTCGGTAGGCATAAATTAGTGAGCAACCTGCCCCTGCTGATTTGCGGCATTGGCGCGTTGTTGTTGGCCATAAAGAGAAACGAGCTGGCGCAGCGATGTTCTCATGTCTTGATTGATAGCAATTAACGGATTGCCGCCTTGGGCTGAAAACGCGCCCAATTTTTGCATTTGGTTCAGGCTGGAGGACGCCGATCCGGCTCCGCCGCCAATCATGCCGGCCAGGTTGTTGCGCTTTTCCATCAGGTCTTTTTGCAATGCCCAATTTTCACCAGCGTTGTCACCCCTTCCCAAGTTATTTTTTGCTTCCTCAACGGCCATTTTTGCAACGCGAAGATTTTTTACGGCGTCGGGCATCGTTTCTTCTTTTTCTCTAATTCGCCTTGCTTCAACTTCTTTGTCAGCCACCGATTGTCCGGTGGTTTTTTGGCTAGTTAAGTTCCGATCCGCCGCGATAACGTCTTGCCTTAATTTAAGCGTGCTTTGCTCCGCATCGTCCATTTTTCTTTTGGCGTCCGCAGTGGCAACTTCCGATCTCGACATTTGCGATTCTAGTCGCTGTCTGGCTTCTTGGGTTTTTTTTAGTTTTTCCGCCACTTCTTCCGGGGTGGCCGCAGGCATGGATTTTCCATCCACTTTGCCAACCAATTTGCCGCCGGTTTCCCCAGAATATGCCTCAAACGCCTTGGCGGTTAAACCGGAAAGCCCGGCAGTAGCTACGTTGGCAATAGCACCATTTGCAACCGCCCTAGTTTTAGAAAATTCCTTTTCTTGACTGCGTTCAGCCAGCGCGTCTTTCCATTTTGCAAGAGCTTCTTCCTCACGTTTAATGTCTGCCAATTCTTTGATTTTGCTTGAGCCAATTCCACCCGCCGCCGTGCTTTTTTCGGAAGCGGATTTGAATTCATCTTTTTTAGCAGCCAGAGTATTTTCCGCATTGGTCAGGTCGTTTTGTTTTTGCCATTTAACATCCGCCAGTTCTTTAACCTTTCTGGCTTGCTGATCTTGAATTGCTTGAACATCCGCGTCGGCGCGTTGCCGGGCGGATTCGCTTTTGGAAATTTTTCCGGTTTTTTCATCAAACTCAATTTGAGCGTCTACACGTTTTTTGGTCGCGTCGGCCAAACTGTTTTCAGCTTCCGCTTTTGCAATAATGGCTTGGGTGGCTTTCTCTGAAATTTCTGACAGGGAGAGCTGTTTTTTGCCAACCAAGTCCAATTCTCTCGCCAAATTTCTTGCGGCCTGTGCTTGGTTGTTAAAAGCCTCGGTTTGTTGTTGTGCCTGGGTAAATCCCCCAAACATTACATCGTTTAGATTTTTTTGCTGATCCGCCAGCTTACTAAAATAATGAATTAATAAAATCAGCGGCAATAAAGCAGCGGCAATGGCAATGCCCATCAATCCAAAGCGGGCAATTGTGGTCGGCATCAGCTTTGCGGTCGTTTTTTCAATTTCCGCTTTTTCGACCAATTTTGCTGTTTCTGCCTGCAAAGCCATCGTCCGCTTTATTGAAGCGGCGGCAGCTTGTTGCGTGGCAACTTTATCAGCTTCGGTTGCGGTGGCATCGGCTGCGGTCGCCACGGCTTTTTCTTCAAGCAGCAATGTCTCGCGGGCGCTTGCCATCGCCAACTTTTCGGAAGCCGCCGCCGCGTCTATATGTTCATCGGCAGTGGTTTTGATAATTTTACGAAGCCAGCCAAGGCGTTGTCCGAGAATGGAAATTGAACCCAAAATCCGGCCTGTGCCGCGTCCTTGCAAAACTTCGTGGCCGATGACCGCAACTTCTGAAATTATTCCTGCTGGACTGGCTGGGCCGCCGTGTCCACCGCGAAGGCTTGAAGCAGCGCCATAGCCGCGTGCAATTGCAGAAGCTTTGGCAAGTTGTTCGGCTTTTTGTTTTGCAATGCTGTCAGAAATCTCGGTTGCCGCATTCGCCCGCGCTTCGGCGCGTTCACGCCGCAGGGCGCGAGCCTTAATGTTTCTTCGGGCTTGCTCAATGTCATTTGCGTGTCGAATTGCGCCATCCAAATCCGGCCCTTGCATTGGAGCATTCGCCCGCGCTTCGGCGCGCGAAACAGCCGATGATTCACCGCTTAAAAATTTTAGAAATCCAGAGTTGCCTCCCAGCCTTCCGCCTTGCGCCGCAAATGCCGCCGTTTGCAATTTTTTGTAAGCTGAAATTTTTTTTTCGATTTCCGTGCGCTCTAAAACATGCGAACGAGTTGCGGAATCAATGGCAATTCGAGTTCTTTCAATCGCTTGGCCAACTTCATAAACCGCCGCCGGGCTTCGGGAATCTTTAGCCAGCAGCAGCGCCCGGTTGAGGTCTTTGGCTTGCTGATTCAGGCGGGCGCGCGAGGCGGCAGAAGCGGATTCAGCCTGCGCCAAAGCCGCTTTGAAGCTCGGATCAAGTTTTCCGCCGATGGTGACGACTAATCCAGCCATATTATTTCAACGCTCCTTTTTCAAATGCAGCAACCTCGTCCATCGTCGCGGCCATTGACCGCAACAAAGGATATTTTTCAATGGCCGCACGTTTTTGCTCATCGGTTGCGGCCAGCTTCCATGCACCCAGCCGCTCGTTAAACTCCATTTCGCTTTTTTCGATTTTCAATCGCTGCGCTTCTTCGGATTCATTCTCGATCTGGATAGCCCCATCCGTTTCCATTTTTACAAAATACCGCCAGACCGCCTCGCCAAACGGGAAATCGTAAGCAGCATCCGCCCGACGGCGCGAATTTTGAATGGCCGACACTTCCGGCAATTCCAAAACAAAATGAAGCAGTTGAGCCAGCAAGGGAGCACCAAAGGCACGCCCCGGCTCCTCCCCGACCTTTGGACGCCGCCTGGATAAGCGCGGACAGCTTCGACCGGCGTTTAGATAATTCCAAAATTCGGCGACCGCCAAGCCATAGTCATCTTCCGTAAGGTTTCGGCGTCGCCACGACAGAATTTTTCGCTTGATCCAGCGCGGAAACAATTCGCGGTCGTTTTGGTGATTTGAGTTAGAACAAATCCACGTTGCCCGGTGAAGGCAGAAAACTTTTTGCTCAAATGGCAGTTCCGTAAATTCAATCGGCGATTTCAGCAAAAAAGCATTTCGCTCGGAAAGCAGCACGCGCTCATGCCCCAACGAATAGCGGCGCAATGGCAGGCCTAAAGCCATCGCGGGCGGCGGCATCAGGGCATCGGCAAATTGTGTGTCTTGTGGCATTAAGTAAAACGCCGCCGCCAAAGAAATTTAGCGGCGGCGGTAATGTGTTTGCGGTTTCTTTTAGGCAGAAGCGGATGCTGGTTCGGAAACCTTGGTAAAATTTTTGGAATCCAGTTCGCCAATGAGCTTGTTTTCGCTGGCGACCGCAAAATAACGGTGAGCCACGACCACTTTTCCAGTGATGGTTTTTCCGTCTTTATCGGTGCCNGTCACCATGTCGCCGGGCTGCGCGATGGAATTGTCTTTGTAATTCATAAAAGTTTAGCTGGGTGTGCTGGTCATCAGCGTGTTNTGCGTGGAATCGGCNTAGCGCATGAATTTNAGCGAGAAATCCGCCACGTCATCGTTCTTGAAGGCCAGATCGTTGCCCGGCTCCAAAGTCCAAACNGCATTGAGAACCGCCTCNTCCGCGCCGGAAACTGTGACCAAAGCGTTTTTGTTCAAGAATCCGCCGTTGTTCACGCTGTTAATTTTTTGCGCGTTGGCCTTGGTGTCGCCAAGGAGCTTGAAGGAAACATCGCCCTCATACTTTTCATTCTGCGCGCGCTTGGAGCAATCTTGACCGGAGCGATCCATGATGACCGTATTGGTGTATTGTTGCGTGACTTTGATGGACTGTGGTTCCGCATAGGGAATCACGTCAAACGAAATGGCCGAAAAGCCGGAATTAACCTGTGCTTTGCCGAGGAAGGTAATGGTTGCCATAAAATTTAGTAAAGAATTGTGTTGGTAACGTAGGTGGCCGCACCAATCGAGTTGGGAAGGTTCCAAACATTGGTTGTCGTCAGCCAGAGGCGTTCATACGCCGTAAATTGGAAATTGGTCAAAGCCGGCGTCTCGGTGACTGAATTGGTGCTCAAAGCGGTCCATTGCTGGACGGTCGTATAATTCGTTTGGCCGGTAATGGCATCTACCAGACCAATTTGCCGGTAAGCGGAAAAATTCGTCGTCGTTAGCAACCCGCCGTGATTGATGGAATAAACGTGCGCGGCAGCGGAATAGGTAAGCGGCAGCGGAACGGGCGTGGCGTAGGTCGAATTGCTGAACACGTTGGCCGCGCCGGAAACAACCACCTGCGCCCGCGATGCGGTGCAAAGGCCAAAAACGATTGCGATCAAGAAGAAAAATTTTTTCATAAAGCCAAATTTCAACATTCAATAAAATTCATCAGTCAACCTCACTGGTGGATGATGTTTGCCGTTACGCTTGGAATCGTGGCCGAGGCATTGGTATTCACCGCCTGAACGCGGACATAAATAGTCAGCGTATTCAGGTTCGTGTTGTCCAAATCGGATGTGTAGTTTGTCCCGGCGTGATACCAGGTTGTCGCGGTCGCAAAGTTGTTCGTGTTTCCGATGGCGACCTGAATGTTCCAAAACAGCGCATTCGTGGCGTTCAAGCCGCCATTTTGAAATTGAAAATTGAGCGGGGTGATCCGCAAGCTGCCGGGCGCGGTGTAAATCGCGCTGTTGTTCGTTCCCGCAGGCAACGCGGGATTAAACAGGACGTTGGAGGATGCAATTTGAGCCACGGCGGGTATCGCCAGCAACAAACAGCCAAGGATAATGAGTTTTTTCATAAACGAATTGAACCGACAACTTGAAAATCAGCTTTCCAACTGAAATGGTTTTTTTCTTTCCACTTCGCCAAATCATCATGGCAAACGTGGGCGTCAACGGTGACATAGTTGCATTCCGCCGGCAGCTTTCCGATGCGATAGGCGATGTATCGCTTGTCCTCCTCGTCCGGCACAACATTTGTTTCCAAAACGGCTTTGAGAACGCCCGCCCGCGAGCCATCAAAGATGTGCGATGGCAGACTCCACCAGCCTTCGGGCTTTTTCTGCGCCGCCGAACCGGAAAAGGCTGGCGGTAAATTGGGTTTTGGGTCGGCCATAAAATTTAATCCGAGTTGTAAGGAACGGCATGAATCTCATAATTCCGCTGTTCGACAAAATAAAGTCCCCCGTCCGGCCCCTTGGCGACGCGAGTTGCCCCCTTGTAAATGACCTTTTGGCAGGTAAAATTCACCATATCGGCGTTGTCCAAAGCGCGCTGGACTTGAACCGGGTCCGAACCATTGGAATAGTCCACGGCCAAATCGCGCCCGGCGGCGGTAATAAAATCGGCGGTTGCTTTGTTATCGCGCTCCCCGACATTGCGTTGACTCATGGCTGCCAGCACATTGCCGATCCAGAGGTTGATTTGCTGCCAACTCCACCCTGGCTGCTGGTTGGGCTGGTCAATCGCAGGAAATTCGCTTTCAATCTTGACCTGATAAGCCTCAATTCCGCTTTCCGGCACAAGCAAAACGGAATTATGAGCCATGATGTCATTTAGCGGTGCAACCCTTGGCTTGTTGTCGTTGGTGACATGGTTGCTGGTTACGTCTCCAATTCCGCAGGCCGTAAAATAAGCCGCAATCGCCCGCTCGATCTGTGAGCCGACGTTTGGTGATGGAATAAATTCTGGAGCGACAAACGGCATTGCACAAACAGCGAAAAGTCAAACTACGAGAGAAGTTTTTGAACCGGAATCAAGTAATCGTCCATCCGCCGGCCAAGTTCGCCGCGTTCGGTCAGGTTCGCTTCTTCCGCGTAAATCGCCGCCTGCAATTTTGGACCGGAAATTTCCAACAGCGCCGTCCGATGCTTTTTATCCAAAACGGGGTTGCCTTTTTCACCGACATTGTTCTCGCCGCGAAGGACGATGCTGCCGCTTCCTTCCCCGGCAATTTCAAGCGCGCCCAATTGAGATGAATCCACCGTGTTCAGCGAATTGTTAGCCTCGCTGATTGCCGCGTTTGCGTTCCGATATTTTTTGCTGTGCTGAAATAAAGGACTTCCAAAAGCCAGCTTGATCGGCGTTTTGTAACCGGCTTGCAGGAAATGGGCAGAGGAGTGGCGCGATTTTTTCATCCGATCCGCCATCATTTGAAAATAAAAGAAATTCTCTTGGCTTCCACGCGGCCCGGTCGGTTTTGCCGCCGGCCAGCGGTTTCCAGTCATCCTGCTATAAACCGAGTTTGGATTTGTTCGCTGCACCGCAATCATCATGCCGATTGTCCAAGTTCTCGAAATTGTTGGTGTGGCCCTGGGAATCGCCGCGCGTCCCGGAGCCTTCCGGCTGGTGATTTTCCAAACCGCATCAAGCTCCGCATCCATAGTCGCAATTTGGACATATCCCGTTTCCCTCTGTGCGTTGACTAAAATCCACCCCATGCTCGTAATCGCCTGCTCCTCGACCGTCCGCTTGGCCGCAACCGAAGCCAGCGGAATTGCACGGGACAATCCGCTGGTGTCCATCGTCATCGTTTGAACCACTTCGCTCATCACCAACCGCCGTCAGTCAAAGTTTTGAGTTTTGGCTCAAGTGCCCAAAAACCACATTTTAGAAAAATTAGTGCATTTTTTCAAAAAAACGTCGCTCATAAAGAAAGGCAGCGGTTTCGTCACT
>JGI26470J50227_1000201_pt1 | contig 27144 bp, 40 predicted proteins | sample FreactTroBogLake_FD_50227 | JGI IMG/M metagenome (IMG submission 50227)
AATATTAACGTGTATACCAAGGATCATTATAATATTAACGTGTATACCAAGGATCATTTTTGATACTTAATAATACTAACATTACTGTTAGAAATAGTCAACAAAATAATTTATGTAATGAAAATCAAGTCGATAAAATAATTAATTATCTACGAGAGAGAGTTGCTGTTGCGCCTTATGAAATCAAGGTGTTAAATGCTCTTCGTTTTTATCATAATATGCATGGGCAAAAATTCTTTCCTTCTCAGGCAACGCTTGCTGCTCGTGCTGGTTGTAGTCGCGAGTGGGTTAATAAAGCGATTAAGAAGTTTGTAGGTTTGGGGTGGGTGACAAAAATATATTCCCATCGTAGAGCTTGTACGTATTCTTTACATAGTATATTCAGTAATAAAAAACTTCGTTGGGCAATTAAAGATATGCTTCCTCAATTTAAGTGGGAGTTTAAAGGTATATTAAAAGATCTTTTTTCGTATGCTAAGACCCAGTTCACACCAATTACTAAAGTAATATATTTATTAAATACAACAACAACGCTGCCAAAGATTAAACGTACTATTTATTCCCAAAAACAGCGTTGGTTTTTACAAAATAAATTTAAAAAAATACGGGAAGCATTAAAATCAGTACCAAAAAGGGTGCAATCGGGTATTAATTTTATTCTTCCAACGTTTTCTTTGGAGACAGTTGAGGAAAAACAAGCAAAAATAGAAAAAGCAAAGGTTCGAGAGCCACATAATTATTGGCTTCATCGATTTCCAATGCCAGGCATGCAATAAAAATATAACACCGCAAGAAAGGATCTTTATGAACCCATGGAAAAAGGATTGGAAAAAAACAGAACAACCTGAAAAACCACCAGTATTTGTTGTTCGCCATGATCCTGTTAAATTTGAGTCTGCTATTCGTCGGGCATTGGCAACCGAACATTTACCAACACGCCTTGTAATGCTTGAACAGTTGTATGATGACACTCATGGTGCTTCACAGCCTTATGTGCGTATTCTTATCAAAAAATGCCGCGACAAGATCAAACAAACTAACGATTTTATCTTTTAAGGAATTGTATGTTATATCAAATTTTTGAGAATCCAATTGCATTAGCTCGTCCACGGTTCGGTAAGGGAAATGTCTACGATAGCCAAAAGAACGAAAAAAACAGGGATGCAATGAGTATAAAGATACAGCATGGTCAATTACCTATGTTTAAGGGTCCCATTCGTTTAGAGGTCACATTTGTGTTTGCTGTGCCCCAATCTTATTCCATAAAAAAACGGCAATCTATGTTTGGGCTGCCTTGCGATAAGCATGTTGATCTCGATAATCTCATTAAATATCTTGCTGACGTTTGCCATGGAGTCTTATATACTAACGATCAGATTATTACCGCTATCATAGCAGATAAGATTTATGGCCCCAGCGCCAAAACTCAATTTAAAGTAGTAACACTCTCATAAAAAGGAGAAAAAGAGCTGTGAAACGAATGACTGTAAGAAAAACTAAACATACTAACACAGATAACACAAAAGAAGAAAAAAATACGGGGGTCTCAGAAAACGCTCAATTACCGCTTGTAATCGATGAATACTACAGTGTTAAATCACAACAATATCATCCAGTTACAGTCAAATTTGTTGAGCGTGAAGCACTCAGATTATATGAGTGGGCTGATGTAGATTCTTCTCTTAGAATATCTCAATTTTACAATAATTCTGGGTATGGTTCAGACACGTTTGAGCGTTGGTGTAAGCGATTTGATTTTATGCACAAAGCTTATCTTTATGCTATGAGTAAAATTGCTGAGCGTAGAGAGATTGGAGCGCTTACTCGTAAGTTTGATTCTAATGCAGTATTTCGAACTTTAGGGTTTTATGATCCTATTTATCGCTCTGAGTTAGATCGAGCTAATGAGATGCGTGCAAAGTATGATGAGAAGAAAGATATTGTTGTCCGTATTGAAAGCTTTCCGTCTCAGTCTGGGCGCGTAGAACCCGAAATTTCCGTCTCTGGCAAGACTCCTGAGCAATTAGCTGCAAATATCAAACGTAATACCGCAACGCAACGAGAAGTAAGAGTAAAAAGTGATTATGATGCAGGAGATGAGTGATGCACAAAAAATATAGTACAACCCACTTAAAGGGTATTTTAGGGGATGTATTGTCGATAGCGTTTCAACATATGGGAGCTATGGCAAAAGAACTCAATCATCTTAACATTACATTAGAGAACGTTAAAGATAAAACTGATGCTGAGAAATCTACATCAGCGACATTAAATCATATTTTAACTATAATTAATGATGTGATTCATCCAGCGCATGATATTGCAGCCGAATTATTTGATAAAGATATATCAGAGTTTGTTGATTTTTGTATTAAAAACCAAGCTTTAGCTATTGAAAAGAAGTTAATTAGTCCAGTGTGTAAATGTCATGCTTGTAAGCTAAAATCTATAAATTAAAGGAAGAGTATGGAAAATAAAAAAGCGCAATTCACGTACCATTTAATCATGGAAGATGGAACCCATGGTAATTTTACTGCAGATGGTATATTTAATACAAACCCTGAAACTGGGGTAAAATCATTAGTTGTTGCTGCAGTAATGACTGAAAGTAAAATGGTGGATGTTGAAGAAGTTGAAGGACAAGTTGTTGAAGAACCAGGATTATTTGATAGCCCAGAAGAAGAGTGATTTTTTGTATGGTAGTTTTTATAAACATAGTGAATCTCGCGTAAAACCAACTGACGAGCAGATGCAGACTCATCTGATTGATCTTATTGCATGCATTAAAAAAGAAGAAAGTAATGAAACCGTCAATAGAGATAGCTTTAGACAAATTTAAACCTCGGGATTTTCAATTAAAAGCATGCGATGCTTTTGAGAATCTTGGGTATAAAAAGATGATTCTTATTTGGCCTCGTCGTTCGGGTAAAGATATTGTCGCTTGGAATTTGGTTATACGCCAAGCTTTACGAAGGGTCGGTGTATACATGTACTGTTTGCCTTCTTTTAGTCAGGGTCGTAAAGTTATTTGGGATAGTATTACTAATGATGGTATGCGTTTTACTGATTTTATTCCTTTTGAATTAGTTAAAAATATAAACTCTTCTGAATTGAAAGTGACATTAATCAATGGTTCCATTATTCAAATTATTGGGTCTGATAGTTATGACTCCTCTTTGGTCGGTACTAATCCTCGTATGGTTGTGTTTTCTGAGTTTGCTTTGGCCGATCCTGATGCTTTTAAATTTGTGCGCCCAATTCTTAACGCTAATGGGGGATCTGTTATTATAGTATCCACACCACGTGGTAAAAATGAGTTGTGGAATATCTATAATATCGCTCAACATTCCCCTGAGTGGTTTTGTGAAAAGCTTGGGTTAAATGATACAAAACACATTCCTTTAGAGATGATTCAACAAGATATTGATGATGGACTTGTGTCTCCCGATTTAGTCCAACAGGAATATTATTGTTCGTTTGAGCAAGGATCTGAAGGTTCGTATTACGCTAAATATATCAATAAATTACGATTGAATGGTCAGATTGGTAAAATTGTATGGGAACCATCATTTCGTGTGCATACTGCATGGGATATTGGTGTTCACGATGCTACTTCTATCATATTCTTTCAAGTTATTGGCCAAGTAATTCACATAATTGATTATTATGAAAAGAATAAAGAAGGTTTGGAGCATTATGTGAATGTCATATTTTCCAAACCGTATCAATATGATCGACATTGGGCGCCTCATGATATTGCGGTGAAAGAATTTGGTTCAGGTTTGACAAGATTAGAAAAAGCAAGGCAATTGGGTATTAAGTTTGAATCTCGTGATTCTGGTACAAAATCTGCATTGCCTGATATATCCATTATGGATGGTATTGAAGCAGTTCGTTCTGCATTGCCTAAAATGTGGTTTGATGAAGAAAAGTGTAAGTCGTTGATTAAAGCTTTAGAAAATTATCGTCAAGAATGGGATAATAAACGTAAAGTATATCGTGATAAACCATTCCATGACAACAATTCACATGGAGCAGATGCATTTCGATATCTTGTATTATCTTTAAGTCGTTTGCGTAATGAGCAATCAAATGCAGAAGAGTTAGAAAAACGTTATCGTCAGGCGCAAGGATATTCTCTTGATGGTATGAATCATGGTCAAGGATTCTTTAATGATCAGTATAGAGGAGGATGGTAATGAAACAACGTCATAAGATTGTCAGTTATTTAACCAATGAACCTATTTGTAGAATTACCACGTGTGGCCATACGCGATGTGATGCTGCTCGCATGAATCAATCAAATGCTTATTTAACAAGTAGGGTTGAGCGATTAGCAATTGAAGTCAATGAATTAAACCAAGTATTGCATAAACAATTAATACATAAAAAACTTGTTGTTGGTTGTAGAAGGTGTAGCTGTTAAATGATCTAACATTGATAGTAAAATTGTACAAGGAGGCTGTATGAGTTTAGTAGGAAATAGATATGGCAGATGGGTTGTACTTGAAGAAAGCCCAGGTCATCTCATGGTGCAATGTGATTGTGGTGTCATTAAAAGAAAACAAGCAGCTCCTTTTAGGTCGGGATATAATTCAATGACCTGTTATGCATGTTTTCGCAAATATGATAATCCCAATGGATCGACAGTTAGTCCGAAAGCTCCCCGTTTATTTTGGGGAGGATATTAAATGAAGAGCTATTATTTATTAGCATCTTCATTTTTTTTGTGCTCTAGTGAAGCAAATATATCGGTACAAATTCGTGAAAGAACTTATTTTAATGAATTCTTACAGACGCAATTACATATATCTGCTATGCAGGGTGATATACGCACGGCAATATTTTTTTTATGTACGCCTGGCAATGAAGAATTATTAGAGCATAGAGATTTGTTTGATTATACTGCGCGGGATTATGCCACACTTTACAATAATCATAATATGCAGCGATTTTTTATTCGTGCGTATGAGTATGGCAAGGTTATAGTGACTTTTCAAACCGGAAGGAAAAAGTAGCGAAATCCAACATATATTGTCTATTCTGTGACAATATATATTTATATTTAATCAGGAGTACAATAATGTTGTTTCCGCAATTAGGACCGCAATATTATGACGAAAAGCATAAAGATGTTTTGGGTCGTATGGAAGCGTTTTATGCAGAGTCTATAACTATAAATCAATCCTTTTGGGGAGAAGCCGATACCGATACGAGATTTGAAGCTGGTGATCAGACGTTATGGAATGACTTATATGGAAATTTGCCTGCAAATCGTAAGCGTAGTTTTAATTTTAATCGTATACGAAGAGTTATTAATATGATTTCAGGTCACCAGCGTCGTAATCGTAAATCGATTATATGTGTTCCTGTTGAAAATGGTGATGAAGAAACTGCAGACCAGTTTTCAAAGATATTGATGTGGGTCAATAAACAAGAAGGTGTTTTGGAAACGGTATCAGAAGCGTTTCATGGTGCTTTAGTGACAGGTATGAATTTATTACAAGTATGGTTGGATTATAGATCTGATCCAGTATCGGGGAATATTAAAGTTGATAACTGCTCCTATAACAGTTTTCTTATCGATCCTTATTTTCGTAAGGCTGATTTATCAGATTGCAATGCTATCTGGAAACGATCATTTTTAACGAAACGTGAATGTATTTCTTTGTTACCAGACAAGACAGAAGAGATTATTGGCCTTATTGGATTAGATTCAGGTACTGGTAGAGATGGCAAGTTTCAATTTATGCCAGAATCATATAATTACGGTATGAAAAACCTTTTGACGTATGATGAGTTTTATTATCGTGATTATCGTACGCAAAAGATGATGGTTGATGCTCAGACTGGTGAAACATTAGAGTGGAATGGTCAAGATGAAGATCGTTTAAAGGAATTTTTAATAACGTATCCATCAGTGACTATAATAGAACAGGAAATACCAACAGTTAGATTAGCAATTGTTGTGCAAGGAAAGGTGATGTACGATGGACCAAATCCTATGGGCATTGATAAGTACCCATTTGTCCCTGTTCTTGCATATTATGCTCCACAAATGCCTTATTTTCCATGGCGGATTCAGGGTGTGGTGCGCGGTTTGCGTGACGCTCAGTATTTGTATAACCGACGTCGTATTATTGAATTGGATATATTAGAATCACAAGTATATCCAGGATGGATTTATAAAGAAAATGCGTTAGTAAATCCATCTGATGTATTCCTTTCAGGTCAGGGTCGTGGATTGGCATTAAAAAATGATGCTGCAATGACTGATGTTCAGCAAATTGTAGCTCCTCAAATACCGCCATCAATGATTCAACTTTCTGAATTATTAGCAAAAGAAGTTTCTGAGATTAGTGGCGTTAATGAAGAATTAATTGGTTCTGCAAGCGACGATAAAGCTGGTGTTTTAAGTATGTTACGACAAGGTGCAGGACTTACGACTCTTCAAGTGCTTTTTGATCAACTTGATAGATCTATGGAGTTATTAGGACGATTAGAAATCGATATAATACAAGCAAACTTTACACCCGGTAAAATTAAAAAGATTTTAGAAGGGCAAGAGCCAACACAGCAGTTTTATAATAAAGCATTTGGTAAATATAATGCTAATGTTGAAGAAGGTTTAAATACTTCAACTCAAAAACAGATGCAATTTGCTCAAATGTTACAATTACGTGAAATGGGTGTACCTATTGCTCCTGAAGATTTATTGGAAGCAGCAACATTCCAGAATAAAAAACGTGTTATTGAAAATCTTGAAAAAGCAGAAAAAGCACAAGCACAAATGCAACAAGCACAAGCACAATCACAAATACAGTTACAACAAGCTCAAATTGAACTTGCACAATCTCGTGCAAAAGCTGATATGGGTCTATGGGCTGAACGTACATCTCGAGTTGAAGAAAATCGTGCTCTTGCTATTCAAAAGATACATGAAAGTAATCGTGATGATGATGTTGCATTGTTAAATAAAATTAAGGCAATGAAAGAACTTGAAAGTATGGATATTGAGCACATTGAGCGGTTAGTAAATATGTCAAATTCGTTGAAAGAAATAGAAATTGCACAATCAAAAGATGAAGTTGCACAACCGGTTAATGTTTGAGTAAGCTATGCGTGATTCTATACAGAGTGTGTAGATAGTTAGAAGTTTTACTTTGCAGTTACTGAGTAATTGCAGTTGCTATCGAAAGGCCGATTATGGCAAAAAAACATCACCATGGTGCAAAGCATCACAAACTTGAAGGTATGTATGATGGGCATGCTGAACGTCGTCATAGAGAAATGAAAGATGCAGGTATGTTACATGAAGATAAACATGCTGTAGCAAATATGCCGCAAGAAGTGAAGTATCATGGATGGCCACGTGCTCATGAAGGATTTGATTCTCATATTGATGATACTATTTCAGGTGTTAATGCTCAAATGGATCGCGATGAATCACATGCTAAGCGTCATAATGTACCGAAAAAGTGGTAAATCATGGCTTGTGCTCCACGATATAATAAAAAAGCTACAAAGATAGCTTGGAATGTTATTGGAAAGCCAGCAAATTTATCGTTTAAACGTTCATCTTGGCAAGAGTATGTTAATAAAATGCTGATTTCCCAAGAGTCATCTCGAATTAAATAAAAAAATAGTCCAAGTGTACACTGCATGTTACATTTGGACTATCTAAATGTAAGGAGTGAAATATGGCAAATGGAACACCTCGCGTTAAAAAAGCGAATCCACAAAAGCATTTAAAGCGTTCTGAACATCCTAAAGTAATGGAAACTGCAGCAGGTGCTTTTTATCGTATGATCGATCCACGTCTTAAGCAGCAAGTTATGGATAGTCGTATGATGCAAGAAGATCATAATTGTATTGCAAACCTTTCAGAGCATCCTATCAATAAGCAGTTTAATCCTAATCGTTACATGGAATCATTAGGGTTTTTTGATGAAAAAAGTGAAGTAGGGAGCTAATATGGCTAAAAAATGGATTCAAAAAGCAATTAAACATCCTGGAGCATTGCATAAAGAATTACATGTGCCTCAAGGTATAAAAATACCTGCCTTAAAATTAAAAAAAGCTGAAAATCATAAAGGTATTGAAGGTAAGCGGGCTCGTCTTGCTGAAACATTAAAATCTATGCATCATTCATGTTCAAATTGCGGTAAAAAAATAAAAGGATAATTATGAAATGTTTATCATGTGCATCTAAAAAAATGGAAAAAGCAGGAAAAAAAGGCGATAAAAAATTGCATAAAATGGCAGAAGAACGCCACGAAGCAAAAAAATCTTTAAAAAAAGTTCCAGCTAAAAAGAAAAAAATAGAAAAAGTAATGCATGAGTTTAAAGAGGGCAAATTACACTCAGGTTCAAAAAAAGGACCTGAAGTACATAATCCTAAGCAAGCGATTGCAATTGCTTTGTCTGAGTCAAAAAAAGTTGGTAAAAAGCATAAAAAGTAATTATGCTTAGCACGTAACGATATCAAGAGCAATTAATTCAAGTTTATCCCTATTCTTGGTTAATTGCTCTTTTCTAAAAAAGGAAATCGATGACGCGGGAAACAGTTGGAAAAATATCATGGGATCTTTTATCTCGAGCAGAAGTTCCTGACCATTCAGCAGAAGAACAAATGAATGAGCAACTTTCCACATTTGAAGATGACATGTTATGTTGTATCGAGCGTGGGAAAAAGCTATTTGAGGGTAATTTTTATATTGTTGTTGAAACAAAAAAAGAGCCTAAAATGCGCAATGTCATTCGCAATTATTTTATTCCTCGGTTTTCATGCCCTACTCCTCAATATGACAATGCAGTCTATAAATATCATCGTTCGTCTGAACATCTTGAGTTTTTATGGGTATTACCTTCAAAACAAATCTATATTTATTTAAAACAAAACGCTTTAGACCTTCCTGCAGAACAACGACAATTATTACAATTTGTTCTTGAAGATTCTGATGGTACGTTATTGAAAAAATGTAAGCAATTAAACAACGAACTATAAAAGGAGTTCTATGACATTAGATTCATTACCACAAGTACCGCAATCTCACATCAAAGCAATGGAAAAAAAAGCGCAAGAGCTTATGGCAAAAGATGGAATTGAAAATGTTCCTGTTGAAGTAGCACCTATTGAACAAAAACACCCTATGTTGCAGCATCAAGAAGAACCGGTTGTGCAAGATGATCCTGAAGAGCAGGAACATGAAGAAGAGCAAGTAGTTGCAGCTTCCGCACCACAAGAAACTCCTCAACAAATGAATTTTAGAATGATTCGTGAGCGAGCAGAGCGAGCAGAACGTGAACGTGATGAAGCAATGAAATACGCTATGTCATTTAATCAACAAAAATCACAGCAAAAAGTAGCAGATCTTGAAGATGATTATTCAGATATTGGTTTAGATGATGACAGTTTAGCTGAAGGGAAGCATTTAAAAAAAGTGCTGAAAGAAATGCGTGAAATGAAAAAAGAGTTACAATCATATAAGACGCAAGCAATCAGCGACACTGTTGAAATTAAATTAAAAACACAATTTCCTGATTTTGATAAAGTAATTACTACTGAAAACCTTCAGTCATTAAGTAATATTAATCCTGATCTTGCAGATATGATTAGCCAGACACCAGATCTTTATAAACGCGCTAAATTAGCATACGACATGGTTAAACAATTAGGTATTTATAAAGATCGTTCTTATGAACAAGAAAAAATTGTTGCTCAAAAGAATGCAGTAAAACCCCGTCCATTGACATCTATTTCACCACAACAAGGAGATACGCCTTTATCGAAAGCAAATGCATTCGTTAATGGTCCTTTAAGCAAAGATTTAAAAGATCAAATGTATAGAGAAATGTTGGCTTCTATGAAAGGTAGATGATGAAGTTGTCTGAATTACAACAACAGTTTGCAGAAGATACTGTTCAACTTTTTATGTTTATTCATCAACAGGGATGCGGATTTACGTATGGCGAAGCTATGCGATCTGCTGAGCAAGCTGCAATCTATGCAAAAGACGGCAAAGGAATAGCAGATAGCTTACATTGCAAGCGACTTGCTATTGATATAAATATTTTCAATAAGAATGGTAAATATATGTCCGATACTAAGGACTATGCTATCTTTGGAGAGTTTTGGGAGTCATTACATTCAGACAATAGGTGGGGTGGCAGGTTTCATCGAGCAGACGGCAATCATTTTGAGCGTAAAGATACATCTAAAGCTTGATTTCGTTACATATAGAAACATTTGCAAAATATATAAATAGGCGTAGGATAAAAATAGATATCGTTAACCTATTTATACAAAGGGATACTTCATGAAGAAGTTGTATAGTATTTTATTGTGTATGACTGCTTGCTATGTATACACTGCAGATGTTTCTATTAACGTAAATGGAGAACAATACGGTTACTCCTTTCGCTCAGGGCAAAGATATAACTTTAATAGTCAATGCACATACGGAGCATGTTATGAAGCAAGAACGTCCTATTTTGGTACAGCCACAAAACTTACCGCACAGCGTGAATGTCAATCATCCAGAGGAGAAAATACCCATGCGTAGCTCTTTTAATGGTACTGGATTGTTTGCAACAACTATTGGTGCATCATTTTTATTATTATTTTTATTAACATCTTGTGATCTTCCTCCTGCTCGTTATAATGATTTGTATGATTTTTCGATGCCTTTGCGGGTTGAACGAACTCCTCCTCGTGGATCGAATATAAAACTTGTTGATGTTGAATTTGATGAAGATGATTATATTGAACTTGAACCTGGTAATTATGCAGTATTGTATCGTGGATTTTTAACCAATCAATATATTATTGTTTCTGAATCTTGTATTTTAAAAATAAATACGAAAAAGCATTGCGATACTAAATATTCATTGTTAGTCTATAAACGTGGGCAAGACAACTTATTATCTCTGTGTTCATGTATTAATGCTTCTTCTTAAAACGTTTCTGGTTAGTATGAATTGTAAGATGTGCTGTTTACACCGGCACATCTTTTTTTTATAATCTTGTATATGTTTAATTAAAAAAAAGGATATTATGTTTAAACATTTCAAACCAATTAATGATAATGTTCTTGTTGAGCTCATTGAAAAAGAGAAAACAACAACAGGTGGCATTATTATTCCTGATCAAGCACAAGAAAAAACTTCGCAAGCAGTTGTCGTGCATCCTGGAAAATCAGAACAGTTAGTTCAAGGTGATCGTGTATTCTTTAAAAAATATATGGGAACATCACTTGATACACATCATTTGGTATTAAAAGAAGAAGATATTTTGGGCGTTTTGTAATGCAAGATAAGCAGCAAATCTATTTTGATGCAGAAAATTTCATGGAAGAGGTATTACCTCAATTAAAAGCAACTATTGAAAAGTATGATGCGCATCAAGAAATACAAAATAGTCCTTTATATTACGATTTGTTAGCATCTATTTGTAAAGAGATTGATAAACATAAAAAGGATAGTGATGTCTAAAAAGATAGTATTCGGGCAAGAAGCTCGCACGAAATTATTGAATGGTATTGATATTTTAGCCAATGCAGTTAAAGTCACGCTTGGGCCTAAAGGTAGAAATGTAGCATTTGCGCGTCCATTTGGATCGCCATTAATAACTAAAGATGGTGTTACAGTTGCCAAAGAGATTGTGCTGAAAGATCCTTTAGAGAATATGGGCGCTCAAATGGTACGCGAAGTTGCTTCTAAAACCGCTGAAGTTGCAGGTGATGGGACAACAACAGCAACGGTATTAGCACAAGCTATTTTTACTGAAGGCAATAAGTATGTTACTGCTGGCGCAAATCCTATGGAATTAAAAGCTGGTATTGATAAAGCGGTTATTGCGGTCATTGAAGGGTTGAAAAATTCTGCACAAAAGATTAAAAACAACCAAGAAGTTGAACAAATAGCCTCAATTTCAGCAAATTCTGATGTAGAAATAGGCCGTAAAATAGCCATGGCTTTTGAAAAAGTCGGATCCGATGGCGTTATTACGGTAGAAGAAGCAAAAGGTATGGAAAGTGAACTGGTCGTTGTTGAAGGTATGCAATTCGATCGTGGTTATATGTCTACGTATTTTGTGACAGAAACGGAAAAAGGTACTGTTGAGTTTCATGATCCTTTGATACTCTTGTATGATAAAAAAATTACGAACATGAATGGCATATTGCCGGTACTTGAAAAGGTTGTTCGTACGGGTAGACCATTGTTAGTAATAGCAGAAGATGTTGAGGGTGAAGCTTTATCTGCTATGGTTGTTAATAAAATACGTGGATCTATCAAATCATGTGCTGTTAAAGCTCCTGCTTTTGGTGATAGACGTATGGCAATGCTTGAAGATATTGCTATAATGACAGGTGGAAAACTTATATCAGATAATATAGGATTAACTCTTGAAACGATGCAATTGGACGATTTCGGGACCGCTAAAAAAGTGGTTGTTACAAAAGAGAGCACTACAATTGTCCAAGGCGCTGGTAGCGTTGAAGCGATTGCAGACCGCGTCCAATATTTACGAAATCAATTAGCTACATGTACGTCAGATTATGACAAAGAAAAGTTGCAAGAACGATTAGCAAAGCTTTCAGGTGGTGTTGCAGTTATTAAAGTTGGTGCTGCAACCGAAGTTGAAATGCGTGAAATTAAAGATCGTATCGAAGATGCTTTAGCTGCAACTCGCGCTGCAATAGCAGAAGGTATTATTGCTGGTGGTGGATGCGCATTACTTCATGGTCAACATGATCTTGCTGATATTGAAGATCAAGTAAAAGGCGATGAACTTTTGGGGGTTCAAATTATTCGAAAAGTGCTTGAATATCCTTTAAGAACAATTGCATCTAATGCTGGCTATGAAGCCTCATTAACTGTTGAACGCGTTCGTCATGGGTCAAAATCATTTGGATTTGATGCAAAAACAGGTGTGTATGGCGACATGATTCATCTAGGTATTATCGATCCGGTAAAAGTAACACGTTGTGCTTTACAAAATGCTGCTTCTATCGCAGGTCTTTTATTAACTACTGAAGCGATTATAAGTCCTGAAGAAGAAGATAAAAAACCTGCGACTAATTCTGGACCTGCAGGGCCTATGCCTGCTATAATGTAATAAGTTATTTATCAATCTTTTTTTGATGATAATTATTTATTTCTATTAAGGCAATCCAACAGTTAGATTGCCTTAATTTTTATGACCCCCATAACTTAATTGGTAAATCTCATTTCTAGAGGATGAGCATGCGAGTTCGAGTCTCGTTGGGGGTCATCATGATTTTATTCTTGCGCATTCTTTTTACTTTTTTTTATACTATCATCAACGTAATTCATAGAGTCGTGCTCTATACCCATTTTTAGGCGTATATATGAATTTCGCCAATTCAAAGACGTATATAAAAGCCCCGTCAGCTTTAAGTTGTTATTGTATAAATCACGCTTAAGGAAATAATATGTCAATTACTACTACAAGTATATTGCCAGCACCGGTGCAACAAAGCTTTAGTTATAAGTTATTGTCTGTGCCAGTGCCAAACATGATCCACAAGATCCCGGCAATGTTAAAAGTTATGCCAAGAAATGGTGGTACAACTCTTCGTATGAGAAGATATAATCCATTGCAAACAGCTATGGTACCACTAGGAAATTCTGGTGTAACACCTCCAGCTCAAAACCTAACTGCAATCGATATCGATGCGCAAATTTCATTTTATGGGACTTATGTTCAGTTGAATGAACAGGTGACATTGCAAAACCAAGACCCTAAAATGAATGGGGTCGTTAAATTTTCTCTAATTGACTTGGAAACCGTAGTGGCGTTTAGCTAACCGGTGACAGGGCCGAAGGATTTTTTAAAGGATGTTCATGATAGCGCGAATTAAGATTTTTCATTTCACTCAACAGTTCAAGTCGTTTGGCGATAATTTCGTCGGACAATCTTTTGCTGCCAATATTTTTGGAAGTGAGGCGATATCTCTTCATTACGTCGCATTGTTTTTTTTTGATGATAAGATATGGTTCGACCAAGGGCAGAATGTAATCCAACATTGGTCCAGTTGCTTGCCAATTATAAACTGGTCTTGTGAAAGTTTTTTTGCTAGTCCATCTATATCTAGAATCTTTAGAACCACCAAAAGTATCTTCAAGCCATATTATAAGTTCCTCATCGCAGCTTGTTATTTTAAGCATGCTATGCCATTGAAGACCGTTGCCATATTTGCCTTGTTTAACATGACCCAAATACAAGCAACCTTCTCCATCAATAAGGCCTGCAAGATAAGCGATTTGAGCAATATTATGATTTGTAATGAATTTAACTATTTTACCCATGAATATCCTTTCATTTATAATAGTATAGCATTAAATGAAAATAAAATCCACGGTGAACGACTAAGTGAGAAAACTCCATTTTATGGGGATGCGATAGTCTGACCTCTGGAGGAAACCCAGAGAGGCGAATCCGAAGAGGTTTGCCCGCCATAGAAATATGGTCATAAAAGTAACAGAATGGTTCTCAATGAATGTGCAGCTCGTTTAGGTGTGTCATTACGCCAAACAGAAGATCAGTTAACACGTGATATGTTAGCTTCAACTGCTTCATTTATTAACTGTACAGGTGGTGTTAATGGTGATAACCCTACAGAATTAACTCGTTCAGATGTTGATACTGTTGTTGAAGCATTAGTTGGTAACAATGCTTATACAATTATGGATAACATTGAAGGCGAAGATCGTTTTGGAACAGCGCCAGTTCGTGATGCTTATTTTGCATTATGTAACTCAGCATTGATTGGAAATTTTGATAACGTAAACGGATTTATTAATAAATCTCAATATCCATCTCCAATGAATGCATTGCGTTCAGAATGGGGTGCTATTGGTAATTTACGTTTCTTAATTTCATCAATTGGCTCTTCAACATTAAATGCATCAGCTTTAGGGCAAACTGTATATAATATCTTTTGTGTTGGTATGGAAGCGTATGCTTGTATCGAACAAGATGGTTATTCAGCTTCATTCATTTATAGACCGCCAATATATGATGGACCTTTAGCGTTAAACGCAAGTGTTGGATATAAATTTGCTGAAGTTCCAAGAATCACTAATGATCTTTGGGTATTCAACTTACGTTGCACATTAGCTTAAGAAAGGAATACTATGTCAGATAATACTATTATACAACAAGGTTTTTTCACTTCTACTGGTGCAGCTCAAATCATTCCTCTACGTTCTGGTGTAGACTGGATGAGGGTATATAATTCAACTGTTGCAGCTGCAAACCAAACCACCGCAATTGGTGTTGAATTTTATTGGCAAGCAGGCTTCCCTCAAGGAGCTATGTGGGAATATCTTAAGTCTAGCGCTGCAAATGCTGCTAACTTATCCCAATATCTTACTTCAGGTGGTTTTACTTATATCGATTCATCTCTTTATAATTATGGTGTGGTCAATGCTACAACTACAGCTATTTCTACTGCTAGCATTCCTGTCGTTACTAATTCTGGTACTAATGGATTGATTGCAGGACAAGTTGTTCGTATTTTAAGCCAATCTGGTTCACCTCAATTTGGTGGTATCGATTTTACAGTTGGTATCAATACATTAAGTTCAACTACATTTAGTTTGGATTATGCGCCACAACTTTCAACAGCTGGTACTTCTGGTTCTTGGATGTTAATAAATACTGATCCATTGTTTTATCCTCGTCGTCGTTTTATTATGTCGATTTCGCAAGCATCTGCTGCAGTTGTTACCACTTCAGTACCTCATGGTTACCAAGTTGGTCAACAGGTGAGATTTAATATTGATTCTCATTATGGCATGGTGCAATTAAATAATGTTCAAGCGACAGTTACTGCTGTTAATAGCGTTTCTTCGTTTGTTATTAATGTTGATACATCAGCATTTAATGCTTTTGTATTCCCTTCATCATCTGCAGTTCCTTTCACTCCAGCACAAGTTGTGCCAATAGGTGAAAATACAGCGGTTGCTGAATCAAATAACGTCAATATTCTTTCTGATGCAACAGTTAATACTGGATTTATCGGTATGAGCTTAGCTGCAGGTGCAAATAGCCCAGCAGGTCAAAGCGGTAACGTTATTTATTGGGTTGCTGGTAAATCATTTAGCAATAACGGTATGTAATTTATTGTCGCTCTTAATGATTAATTATAAATAAATTTAGTTAGTGTAGTCACATTAAGAGCGACAATATAAAAAATAAAAAGGAAATTTATGACAGGCAAAAGCGTTGTTTCTCACAAAGTAAAACCAAGTAAAGATACCATTACAGAAGTGGCAAAAAAACTTGCTATAGAACAAGCAAAAGATCGTGAGTTAGTAAAAGGTGTATTTAAGTATTATGAAGTTCCAGGCGGAGTTATGGAATTTTGTTTTAAAAAATACAAAGGTGACCCATTAGAAAAATATGAATTGCATGATAACAAGGTATATACTATACCACTTGGAGTTGCAAAACATATTAACAATAATACATGGTATCCAATTCATCAATACACTAAAAATGAAGATGGTAGTCCTGCGCAAACGATAGGTCAAAAAATACGGCGTATGGCATTTCAAAGTCTTGAATTTATGGATGTTGATGGTATGGGAGATGATATCAGTAAAGTAATTACTGTTAATAACGTACTACATCGATAAAGGAATATCATGTCTATCCAGGCGCAACAGTATCCAGTATTCCAGCCAGCTTTGAGAATCATAACGAATATCACCAACGCATATCCAGCAGTTGTTACTACATCGTTTCCTCATCAATATAAAACTGGACTTATTGTGCGGCTTATATTGACGCCTGGATGGGGTATGATTCAAGCAAATCAACAGATGAGTGATATTACAGTACTGACTTCAAATACTTTTAGTATCAATATAGATACGACTTTGTACCAACCTTTTACGACTCCATCAACTGTTCCTGACAACTTGCAATATCCTCAATGTATCCCCACAGGAGAAGTTAATTCTACGGTATATTTAGCAACGGTTAACATTTTACCTTATGGAGCAGTATAATGGCAGATTCAACATTACTTGCAATACGCAATAAAGTTCGATTGATTACGCGTAGTCTTTCTGAAGCGCAATTAAGCACAGCAAAAATTGATCAATATATTAATACTTATATGCTGTATGATTTTCCTGAAACATTACGGCTATTTAATTTAAAAACTACATTTTCATTTTATACTTTGCCGTTTGTTGATACTTATTCAACTACTACCAATCCCGCAAGCCCTTTGTATAATTTTACCAATAAATATATTACCACTGATTCTCCTATTTATATTGCAGGTTATAATGCTTTATTTAGTCAATCCCGTGAGCAATTTTACGGGATTTATCCTCTTGTTAACTCTATTGCTAGTATTGGTGTTACAGGAAATGGTTCGGTAAATTATTTTCAGGGTGTTGTAAACTCGCAACAAGCAAATGTACCTCAAAATAGCACGCAACTTATAACATTGTTGCAAAACAATGTGCTATTTAGTTCTATTGATAGCAATGGTAATGGTCTTGCTATGCAAGATTCACCTATTTTAGATGCTACAACGGGTAATCCTACTCATTTTGGTTTATTGTATAATGCTTTAGCAACGAATGAAAATGCATATAATGCAATTTTAAATCCAAATGGAATACCTGTTTTGTCATTGCCAGCACCATATCAATCCAATGCTAATTTTCCGAGTACAAATTATATTAATTATCTTACTGGCCAATATTATGTGACATTTCCTACAGCTCCTGCTGCTGGTGTGCCTATTAATAGTCAAACAGTGCCTCAAAATGCTGCATTACCTCAAGCTTTACTTTTTTATGATGGTAGTTTTGTTGTACGACCTGTTCCAGATCAATCTTATCGTGTCGATATGGAAGTATGGAAGCAGCCAACTGAGTTATTAGCAGCAAATCAATCACCTGAACTATCAGAATGGTGGCAGCTTATTGCATTTAATTCGGCAAAAAAGGTGTTTGAAGATCGTATGGATTATGATTCTATCAATTTAATTATGCCATCATTGAAAGAACAGGAAGTATTAGTATTGCGTAGAACCATTGTACAAAACACTACTCAACGTGTTGCAACGATTTATAGTGAGCAAGGAAGAACTGGGTATAATAATAATGGTTTTGGAATGGGTGGAGGTAACTTCTAATGTCAGGACCAGTTTATACATTTACACCAAACACACCCAATGCTGCAGATGCTATGAATGCAACGCAGCCATTAATTTTAGCTAACTTTCAAGCTATAGCTGAATGGGTCGACGTTAATCATGTTGGATTTAATCAAGAAAATACTGGAAAACATAATGTTATTGGTATGCCTAACCAATCAACGCCACCAGATACTGCGACTGGCGAAGTTGCTATGTTTGTTCAAGCAACTCCTGATGGACCTAATGCCAGTGAAATATTTATAGAATATCCAGGTAATAATAGTTCTAATTCATTATCACCGGTGCAAATATCAAATGTTACTACGCCTGCAGGTGTAGGAGCAATTGGTTACATAACACAATATAATGCTATTGGAGGAAGTGGATTTATTAAATTCCCTTCAGGTTTTATGTTAAAATGGATTGGACCACAGGGTTCATTTCAAACTGGAGTTTATCCATATGTGTATCCAACGACGTATTATAATTATGACACTGCTCAAGATGAAACGGCTCCTGTTTTTGTTAATGCGCCTACAGTTATAATTAATGCTGCTAGTGTTGGTGGGGGAGCTAATAATGCAAATTGGTTTGCGTCTAATTCAACGCAAACTTCTTTTACATACAATACTGTTTCAGGATCAAATGCTTTAAGTAATGTGCAAGGTATTAGCACTCTTTCTTGGGGATTTTAATTATGCCAACATACATTTATACACCAACAGTACCGCAACCAAATCAACAGATTAATAATACGCAGCAACCAATTGAAAATAATTTCCAATATATTTATGATCTATTAGGCGTTAATCACGTACCATTTAATACTGCAAATACATTTGGAGAACATAACTTTGTAACGTATGTACAAAATGAAATTGATCCATCAACTGCCGCAAATGAAATGGCATTATATTCAAAGCCTGTGTCTGATGATCCTAATAGTTTAGAACTTTTTTATCGTTATCCTTCTAATGGATCTATTATTCAATTAACAGGCGCTGGAGCTGGATCTTCATCAGGATCTTCAACAAATCAAAATACATCAGGAGGTTCATGGGCGGCAGGAACTACTTCTTCAGGATATAAATATCTTGGTGGATGTTGGCAGTATACGTCGTCTGGGTTATTAATGATGTTTGGATCTGCATATTATCCTGCATATGGTACAGTTGTGCAAATTCCTGTAGCACCTGGTATACCAACATTTAATACATCAGTATTTAATGTACAAATAATGACAACCCAATCGTCTCCTGTTTCTTCGGGTAATTTTGTATGGGGTGTGAGTGCAGTAACGACAACTTCATTTACGGTATATTGTAGTACGACATCTACTGCATCAAATACTATTATTAATTGGGTTGCATTAGGAATATAAAGGATATTTATGGCAGTTTTTACATTTACTAATAACGTACCACAAGCAAGTCAAACCCGTAGTGCAACACAGGCTCCTATACAAGCTAATTTTCAAGCATTTAATGAATTTATTAATGTAAATCATTATGGATTTGGAACTAATAATGCAGGAAAGCATACGTATACTAGTCTTCCTTTTCAAAATTCTGATCCTACGACTGCATCAGGTGAAATGGCAGTATATGCAAAAGCTACTTCAGGAGGTCCTAATACTGGAGAGATATTTTATCGTTATCCATCTAATGGTACTATTGTACAATTAACAGGATCTACGACTGATGCTGCAGGTATTGCAACAAATGGATGGGCAATATTATCAGGACAATCAAGTACTACATATCCTATTATGCTGCAATGGGGGCAACAATCTGGTATTACGCAAAGTTTTTCTGGCCAATTTATTCCATTTGTTACTGGATCTTCAGTTCCATCATACAATACGACCTATCAATCTATTTTTACAACATTTATTGGTAATTCGGCTGCAATCGTTAATTTTAATGCAAATTGTACGCAGGGCGGAAGTTCAACTGGGTTTTATTTAAGAGTTCCAGGTACAGGAACTCCATCAGGAACATTATATTGGATGGCAATAGGACCGTGTGTATTACCTTAACTTTATAGGAATATAATGGCATATGATAAATTTTTAATTGGCTACCAAGATAATCGAAGTGGATTGCAGACAAACCTTAAACCATGGTTAATTGCTGATAATGCATTTGAAGCATTAGAAGATGCATATATATTTCGCGGAAGAGTAAAAAAGCGATTTGGTTCTATTTTAATGGGTGCTGATCAAACTGCATCTCGTTTGCGTATTAATTTAGGTAATACCAATGGTTCAGGGGCATTTTCTGGTACAGTTCCTGGGGTCGTATTTGAGATAGGGCAAATGTTTTCTTGCGGGACAGATATTTATACTGTATATCAAACAGGAACGCCAGGATCTTGTTTATCAACATCAACGGCAACTTGTACGTATAACACTTCAAATGGAGCGGTTGTAATTGCGGGGGCTGCAGCATCAACTGCGGTTTATTTTTATCCTGCAACGCCAGTTATGGGACTTGCTGAATATTATATTGATTCGACTGCTGAAACTCAAAACATAGCGTTTGATACTCAATTTGCGTATCAATTTAATCGAACTTCTTTAGGTTGGTACCAATTATCATCGGGTGCATCGACATGGACAGGTTCGGATAGTCAATTTTTCTGGTCTGCAAATTACCAAGGAGCTACGGTTGCTTTAAATTCATTATGGGTGACTAATTTTAATCCTGCAGATGGTATTCGTTGTTGGAATAATAGTACATGGATACAACCAGTTATTAATTGGACGTATGGATCTTCTATAGGAACAACTAATGGGTCTGGAGCGGCATCGGGTACGGTTCCTGGATCTTCAGGATTTATAGGACAAGTATTTAATATTGGAACTACTTCATTTGCTGTAACAGTTGCTAATGGTGCATTAACTCCAACATCAAATGCATTAGCTGGATCAGTAGGAACTGGAACATTTGATACTGCTACAGGAGCTTATACTTTTACAGGAGCAACTGCTAATGCGCCTATTTATTTTACTGGTAATAATTACGTACAAACTGCTCAACTTATAGTACAATTTAAGAATAGACTTGTGCTTTTAAATACAGTTGAAATGGTTAATGGAACATCAACTAATTTTCCATTTAGAGCTCGGTATTGTGCAATTTCAAGTCCATTGGCTGTAAATGCTTGGATGCAAGACGTTCCAGGTAATGGAAGCGCTATTGATGCACCGACACAAGAAGCGATTGTTACAGCACAATTTGTAAAAGACAGATTAATAGTTTATTTTACCTCATCTACTTATGAACTTGTGTACACTGGCAATGAAATCTTTCCTTTTGTGTTTCAAAAAATTAATAACGAACTTGGAGCTGTCTCTACATTTTCAGAAATCCCTTTTGATAAAGTTACTATTGGTATCGATGATATTGGTATTCATGCATGCAATGGATCAAATGTTTATCGTATAGATACTAAAATTCCACAATATACATTCGATTTAAGTTCTGAAAATGCTGGTTTTGAACGTGTATCTGGAATTCGTGATTACTTCAATGAGATGGCATATTGGACAATAGTTCCTACGAATCGTAATAGTTCATTTTATTTTCCTAATCTTGTTTTAGTATATAACTACGCCAATTATTCATGGTCAAAAATTCATGATTCATTTACTACTTTTGGATATTTTGTATTAACGCCTTATAGCAATGGTATTACATGGGGTGCTACAGCAACTCCGTGGGGGCAAATTACTGATTTTTGGAATTTTAATGGTAATACGAGCAATAATACAACAGTTCGTACAGTATTAGGTGGTAACCAACAGGGATATATTTTAGTTTTACGGCCTGATACTTTTTCAAATGCACCTTCATTACAAGTAAGTTCGTTTAGTAGTTCTGCTGCAGGTATAGGTACGATTAGTTGTATAAATCATAATCTTTCATTAAATCAGTTTGTATTGCTTTCTGATATGCATGGTTTAACGTTTACTGATTCATTAGGTAATACTTTACCTAATTTGATGTGTCGTGTGACGCCTGATCCGGTTTCTGCAAATACACCTAATCAATTTTCATTTTCAGCATTGGATAATAGTTCATTACCGATTACGATTACAGGAACATATACTGGTGGTGGTACTGTATCATTGGTGAGTAATATGAATATACTTTCAAAACAGTATAACTTTTATACTGAACAAGATCGTAATATGTATATGCAACGCGTTGATTTCTTGGTAGATCGTACGACGAATGGTGTAGTGACTGCAGATTATTTAGTATCATCAACCCCGTTATCGATGATTAGTGAAGGTATTGGAAATGTTGCATCTCCAGGACCATTACCTGGCAATGGTACATTAGAAACTAGCCCTTATGCATTAGCACCGTTTGAGCAGTATCAGACAAGATTATGGCATCCTGTGTATTTATATGCTGAAGGTGAATGTGTGCAATTACAATTGTACATGTCACCGAATCAAATGTTTAGTTATAATATAGTGAATAATACCGTACAATACGTTGCTTTAAATGATTTTGAACTGCATGCCATGGTATTTTATGTAACACCAACATCAGTTCGTATGACATAAAACAACACCCCACGCATATTAAACATGGGGTGCAAAAAGGAAAGGATCTATTCGAAGACAATTTGAAACGTCTTGCAAAAGATCTTTTGTAGTGTAATAAAAAATTTGAAAGTTGAGCAAGTATTTAAGGAAATAGTATGGCATCTCCTCTGCAAAATAATCTTGGTTTATTTATACCAACTACCAATGTGTATGAAATTAATCAAATACAGCAACAAGGATTGAGTAAGGAGTTACTTACTACAATCTTTACTCACTTGTATCAAGATATGAATAACGTTGCTATATCGTTAAATTTGAAGGATTCTGGGTATTATTTTAACACTAATTTTATTAACGGACAGGTTTTATTCCCCAATCCAAATGTAAGTAATCCAAATTATGCAGGGCGGCAAATATTTCGTACGGTTATTAACTTTGGTGCTTTACCCAATACGACACGAGCAACTGTTCCCCATAATATTAATGTGATGTTTTCTTATAGTTTTACTCGTATTTATGGGTGTTCTACAAACCCTACAACACTTGCGTTTATACCTATTCCGTATGCTTCTGCATCTTCAGTTGCCAATAATGTAGAATTATCAGTAGACTCAACTAATGTATATATTACTACCGGAACTAACATGTCAGCATATACAACGACCTATGTTGTTTTAGAATATGTTCAAAATTAAAGGAATGGTATGCCAAATGAAAAAAAGATACTTAAAAATCAGTTGAAGCAACAAAAAAAACAATTTAAAGCTCAAGATTTAAAAAATGAACTTGAAAATGCAAAATTAAGAAGCCAAGCACTCAAAGAAGGACGACCTGTTCCTTATGGTGCTCAAGAAAAAGCTGACTGGCGTCATTCAACCGGTCCAACTCCCACCTCTATTAAAACAACAACACCAGAACAACAGCAGATTTTACAAAATTTGTATCAAGTATTGCCACAAGGCATTAATAACCTTAATTTACCCGGCAATCAGTCTAATTTCGCTCCTATTGAAGCACAAGCTCGACAAAATTTTAATCAAAATACTGTGCCATCTCTTGCTGAACGGTTTACATCATTAGGATCAGGAAATGCATTAAGCTCACCAGCTTTTGCACAGCAGTTAGGACAATCAGCTCGTGGATTTGAAACTGATTTAGCAGCATTAAAAGCACAATACGGACTTGCAGAACAATCACAGCAATCAAATAATGTATTTAATTCTTTAGGTGCATTTTTATCTCCTCAATTTGATTATGGTATTGATTCAGGTAGAAATTCAGGTGTCAGAAATGCATTTGAAGGTTTAAAAAGTCTTTTACCGACACAAATTGGAGTAGGACCAGTTTCTGTTGGATGGGGAGCAAATAGCGCGTCTGGGAATGCTCAACCACAGCAACAATATACTCCTATAACAACAAATGGCAGTGGAATAGGTATGCATTCATCTGGATTTGAACAAGCACAACAAAGTCAATTATCAACAAAACAACTTGCTGGAGCTGGATATCCTATGCCTGATTTGGGAAATCCTGGAGCATTTAATTTACTATAAAAGGAATTATTATGGCATTTTTAGGAAATATTAATGTAGGGCAATCGACGCTTGGATCTCGTGTTGGTAAAGATTTAGGCGATGTTTTACAAAATTTAGCTCATCATAAAGCAACCCAAAAAATAGCAAGTGAAAAAGCAAAGTTATGGCAATCATTAGGTATTGATCCACAAACTGCTCAATCATTAGTGCATCAACCAGAAAAAGTACAACAAGCATTTTTTGATCGTTGGGAACAACCACAACAGCAGCAACAACAACCAATGCAACAATCTGATATACAGTCTTCATTTACGCCAGAACAAATGAATATGTTAAAGACTATTCCTAACCCAATGGATCGTCAAAAAGTTGCACAAGGATTTTTGCAGCAGAATCAAGGTCAAAACCAAGTTTCAAGTACTCAGCCTTCGGAACGTATTGGACAAGCTGCAGTACAGCAACAAAATATTGAAAAGGCTGCGCAAGTACAACAAGGTGGGCTGCGCCCATTAAATTATGCTGAGCAACAAAAAGCTATTCGTGATGCTTATCTTGATCAGCGACAAGAACAAAAAGAAATTGAAAAAGAGCAACGTAAAGAAAAATACGAGCTTGCCAAATATGAACGACAACGATTTGATAAAAAGCAGGATGAATCAAAAGATTTTTTAAAGGAATTAAATAAAAAATCAAAAGCTGTAAAAGAAGCAAATGCTCGTTTAGAAAGAATGGAAGTATTAACTCGTTCTGGAAAGCTTGATTCTCCTGGGTTTTCTTCAGGTTTAGATGCTATTGGTCATGGATTGTGGGGTGTTGGTATAAGTTTAAAACATTTGCAAAGTCCTGAATCACAAGAATTTGAAAAGCTTTCAAAAGATATGTTAAGTGGTATTAAAGATATATTTGGATCACGTATTTTAAAAACTGAAGTTGATACTTTCTTGAAAACTATTCCTAATTTGCAACAATCAAATGAAGGTAAAATTGCTGTCATTGAAAATCTTAAATTATTAAATGATGCTAAATTAGCACAGCAGAAAGTAGCACGAGAAATTATTAAAGAAAATGATGGTATTGTTCCACCAGATTTAGAATTAATGGTAGATGATAAACTTGATGATTATCTTGATGATATTCATAAAAAGTTTGTTAATCAGATTCATACACCTGTAAAAAATAAAGGTGGATTGTTGCCAGTTTTAGGTTTTATAACAAAATCTGCAAATGTGTTATAAATATGGGGCCTTAAGGCCCCATTCTTTTACTGCTTTGGCTTGTCGTTAATATCGATAATAGGTTCTATATCGACGCCTGATTCCATTTCTACTACTTTTTCAATAATTTCTTCTGCAACTCTTTCAGTTGGTGTATCACCAAAGTACAGTTTGACGCCAATGCCAATAATTAATCCTGCAACAATGATGATGCCTGAGATAAAATTAATCATTTTCCTCCTTTTCTTCATGGTTATGATTACGTACATTTATTTGTATGTTAATATCTCGATCCATTTGTTGATCGTTATGTTTGAATTGTTCCATAACCATATCTTCAATAGATTCTCTATTTTTATCTTGGTTGCGAATTATAATTTGTTGTTGCATGTCGCGAGAGGTATAACATTCATGAATTACTTTTGCTATGCCCCCAGCTGCTGTTATAACCGCCAAAACAATTGCCATAATTTCAATCATGATATCCTCCTTGAATGTTAAAAAAATTCAATTACCCATATCGCTCCTGCAGCCCCACTTCCACCTGCGCCAGATGATGTTCCTGTTACTGAACCACCACCACCACCTCCAGATCCTCCAGGTGCTCCACCAGCTCCTCCAGTTCCTGGTCCTGAACTAAATTGTCCTGCTCCGCCACCACCACCAGAACCACCGCTTATAACACCTACAGATGCAGATGCCACTGCAAGGCCATTTCCTCCATTAATGGTAGATGTTGCAATACCACCAGCTCCACCAGCAAGAGAAGTAGTATTAACAAAAATTATGTTACCACCAGCACCTCCTGAATTTGCTGATGCTGTATTACCACCACCACCGCCGCCACCGCCAGCTCCATATGGTAAAGGTGCACCTAAGTTACCAGCTTGGTTTGCAATAGCTGCATTTCCTGCACTGCTTGATCCAGCGCCAGCTGCAATATTGTTGACACTATACGTTCCTGTAGCTCCTACTGTAAAATATAATAATCCATTCCTACCAGAAGCATTACCTGTAGCTGTATTACCTCCATTAGCAAATGTTGTTTGCGCCGTTGCAGATATATATCCTATTGTAGTAGCCGTTTGTCCACCACCACTATTACCATTGGTTGCAGCTGTTGTTTGCGATGCTGCACCTGCTGATGTACCACCAATTGTTATAGTTTCTGAACTGTTAAAAATAGAGACTGGAATTCGTTCAACATACAAACATGTTGAACTATTACCACCGGCTCCTCCACTTGATGCAGCACTTGTTCCTTGTCTTCCAGAACCTCCACCACACCCACTCGACATACCAAACACTGTTACAAATTGAGTTCTTATGTTAGGCGTCCATGTTCCCGATGAGGTAAAATAAGTTAATAGACATGATTTATTAATTGTATTATTTGCTACTGCCATTGTAATCTCTTATGCTAAAAATTCATAAATATAGACAGTCCCAGTACCACCATTACCACCTGCGCCTGAGTTAGCACCATTGATAGATCCACCGCCACCACCGCCACCACCGCCAGGAGCTTGTCCATTACCACCTTTGCCTCCTGCGGGTCCTGAGGATTGTCCACCACCGCCACCGCCACCAGCTCCACCAGCCATAAAGCATCGTAATGAATTGGTACTTGATCCATCTTGTCC
>JGI26470J50227_1000204_pt1 | contig 26910 bp, 21 predicted proteins | sample FreactTroBogLake_FD_50227 | JGI IMG/M metagenome (IMG submission 50227)
CCCCGAGACCCTCTACGTTACCGACAATACGGTAACGTTCCGATGGAATTGGAGTTATTGATGCGCAAGGAGACTGCATGAAGCCATCCCCCCTGATTCTTGTTTTGGGCCTGTGGGGGGCCCTGAGCCTGCCTGTCATGGCTCAGACCGCCACGGATTGGTACCTCGATAAGCCCATTACAGAGATTCGTTTCGACGGGTTGGTCAATGTGCAGCGGAGNGACATCGATGGGGTGACGCGACCCTACATCGGGAAGAAATTCTCCGAGACCCTGTTCCAAGATCTCCAAACTGCCCTCTACAACCTGGACTACTTCGATGGGCTCATCGTCCCCACGGCGATCAAGGCCAACGAACAGGGTACAGCCGTGGTTCTGCTGTTCAAGGTCACCGAAAAGCCCGTGGTCGATGCCATTGAGTTCTCGGGAAACGACAAGATTCGCTCGAGCGAACTCGAAGGGTCTCTCACCGTCAAGAAAGGCGACATCATTAACCTCGCCAAGATCAAGAACGACGAGAAGGCGGTCGAGAACTACTACCGCGACCGGGGCTACCTGGATATCTCGGTGAGCTCGACCACCCAAGACGAAGACACCAAGCGGACTAAGGTCATCTTCAAGGTGAAGGAAGGGTTGCAGAACGCCGTCAAGTCCATCACCTTCCAGGGCAACNCCTTCGCGTCCTCGTCCTTTCTTCTGGGCCTCATGGATACCAAGGCCCAGGGCCTGTTCGACAACGGCCTGTTCAAAGAAGCCTCGTTCACCAAGGACCTTAGGTCCATCGAGACCTACTACTGGAACCACGGCTACCTCGATGCCCGGATCGTCGACGTGCAGCGGAACGTCACCTACGACGCCACCGAAGCCCGGAACGTCCTGAACATTGTGCTCACCATCAAGGAAGGGGAGGCGCTGATTTTCGGGGGCTTCACCTTCGAGGGCAACCAGATCTTCAGCAACAAAGACCTTCAGGCCCTGATCCGCCAACAGGTGGGCAAAACGATCAGCAAGGAAAAACTCGAATCCGACTACCAACGGGTGGTCGACCTGTACCTCGAGAACGGCTACATCTTCAACAACATTAGCCGCCAGGAAGTCCGGGATGGTCAAACGATCACCTACAAGGTGACCATCGTGGAAAGGCCCCGGGCCCACATTGAAAACATCGTCCTGAAAGGGAACACCAAGACTAAGGACGACGTGATCCTGAGGGAAATGCCCATCGAGGTCGGGGACGTCTTTAGCAAGACGAAGATCGTGGACGGGATTCGGAACCTCTCGAACCTTCAGTACTTCAGTTCCGTGACCCCCGAGACCCCCCAAGGGTCCGCCGATGGCCTAATGGACCTGGTTCTCAACGTCGAAGAGGCCAAGACGGCGAACATCTCGTTTGGCCTGGCCTTTTCTGGAACCGCGGACTTCCCACTGTCGGCCACCGTGAAGTGGTCGGACAGCAACTTCCTGGGGAACGGACAGAACTTCGGAGTCGATNCCTCTCTCTCCCCGGACGTTCAATCCCTCAACCTGACCTTCAGCGAGAACTGGTTCCTGGACCAGCGGATCACGCTCGGGGGACAGCTCGGGTTCAGCCACTCCCTGAACACCAAGATTGACCAAGCCGTCACGAACGAAGCCTACAACGGGTCGACGAGCAATACCCCCGACCCGTACAACGACAACCAGTACGTCTTCGAAAAGGCCACCCAGTACAATGGTATCAATTACAACGCCGGAGACTTGTTTCCTGGGGTTCCCACAGCTGGCCAAATCTCGCAATATTCGCTCGAGACCCGGTACAACTACGACCTGAACAACGGGACTGTGGCCAAGAACTCCCAGATGGAATACAACGCCTGGGCGTTCAACCTCGGTGTCAACACGGGGTATTCCTGGTACACCTTCCTGGGCCGGTTTGGCCTGGGAACCGGGGAAAAGTCCACGTTGCAGTACGTCGACTACGATGCGACCATCTTCCGACCGGCTAGCTACGCCCTGCGCCTCAACCTCGACAACTGGATGCTCTCCAACCAGTGGTGGACCAAGGGAACCTGGGATACCCGGGACTTGGTCTACAACCCCACCAACGGCTTTGACCTGGGGGAAACGATCACCTTCAGCGGTGGCTTCCTCGGGGGATCCACCCATTACACCCGGTACGACACCAAGGCCGAAGACTACGTGAAGTTCTTCAGTTGGCCCGTGGCCGAGACCTACAGCTTTGACCTCGTCTTCAAGGCTCGGACCGGGTTCAGCTTCCTCACCGCCGCGAACTTGGGCTTTGGGGCCGAGATGGTTCAGCCCACCGACGAGCTCTACATCGACGGCATGCTCTCCGGCCGAGGGTGGGGGTACCAAGAGTATGCCCAGGCCACCTGGACCTCGGGGATCGAAATCCGAACCCCTCTGCCCTTTGCGGGGCAGTTCTTGTGGATTGACACCTTCCTGGATGACTCGGTCCTCGTGGCCTACGGGACCACGGACCCCGCGTACACCAACCCGTTCGTTTTGCCCATCACCGACCATAAGTTGTCGTGGGGTAGTGGGTTGCGGATCATTAGTCCCCAGTTCCCCTTGGCGCTGTACCTGGCCAAGCCCTTTCAGATCAATTCCGACGGTTCCATCAACTGGAACCCCAACACGTCTTCGTCGAGCATCTTCGGCATGGTTCTGGTCGTCGCCTTTGGTGCGAGTTACTAGGAGGTTAACGTGAATCGACTTGTCATCCTGGGATTCTTATTTCTGGGGGCCCTCGGCTCGGTCTCGGCCCAGCAGTTCGCCAAAACCGGGGTCGTGAACCTGACCCGGGTCAGCGAGTTCTACAAAGAGGCCCGGGCCAAGGCCGTCGAGGACCTCAAGGCCTCGATCCAAAAGGACCTAGACCAGATGAAGGATGAGATTCGATCCCTGGGGGACCAGAGGGCCGAAGCCGCCAAGCAGGGGGATACCGCCAAGGTCCAGGCCCTCGATGCGACCATTCAAGCGAAGAAGCAAGCCTTTTCCGATTTCGGCCACAAAAAGCAGGCCGAGCTGGCGGCGGCCGGGGAAGCCTTGAAGAATGACAACACCTTTCAGAAGTTGTTACCCCAGGAGATTGAACAAGCCGCCATTTCCAAGGGCTTTGGGCTGATCCTCAACTCATCGAATCCGTCGGTGTTATGGTACGGTCCGGACTCAGACATCACCGATGAAGTGGTGCAACGGCTTCAGGCCGATATCAATCGGTAGCCCGGGTCACGAAGAGGCTTTCGGGTCCACTTGCTGTTGAAGCACCGACTCGAGAGTCGAAAACTTCTTGGCGTTTTCCGGGGATAGCTCACTGAGGTTGCGGTGGGCGTTGAGCAGCACCTCGGGGCTAGGTCCTTGGCTGGCCTTGAGGCTGGTCCAGGTTTCGGGGCTCTGGGGCTCGGGCCCCGGCACCACCGTCATCAGCCTGAGGATTCCCAGGCTCGTCAGCAATTTGATGCACTCGGCTGTGGGACGGAGGAGGGNAAGGGGCCGTCCCGTGAGGGCCCGGTAGCGCTTATGAAACCCTACCAGCAACCCCATGAACGTGGAATCCATGTACTCACACCGGGATAGGTCCACGCCGAAGAACCCTGGCACAGGGGATTGGGCCAAGCGACCCAGGATGAGTTCCCTCAGGTCTGTCGACACGGCTGCCGTCACATGGCCGTCGGCCCGGATGAACAGTCCCCCTTCGTTTTCCTGAAAGAACAACGCCTCTGCCACGGGTTCTATTATAGCGGTTTCCCGATGAAAGACAACGGACCCTTCTGGATTTGTCCTTGAGGCACCCGGGCAATTTCCCTAAGATGGGACCATGGCCGACCAGACCCCGATGATGCGTCAGTATCAGGAAATCAAGAACGGGCACCGGGACAAGATCCTGTTTTTCCGCCTGGGTGATTTCTATGAGATGTTCCAAAGCGACGCCACCGAGGCCAGTCGCCTCCTGGGGCTGACCCTGACCCACCGCCAAGGGGAACCCATGTGCGGCATTCCCTACCATTCGGCCCAACCCTACATCCGGAAACTGCTCGAAGCGGGCCGGAGCATCGCGGTGTGCGAACAGGTGTCGGTCCCGGGGGCCGAGAAGGGCATCGTCCGCCGGGAGGNGGTGGATATTCTGACCCCCGGGTCCCTGGTGGACGACGGCTACTTGGGAACCTCGGCTCCGAACTACACCGTCGCCCTGGGCCTCCAGGGCGATCTCTGTGCCCTGGCGGCCGCCGACCTGTCCACCGGCGAAATCCGAGCCACCAGTTTTCGGCTCCAGGGCCACTACGAGCTCGTAGACCGGGAACTGCACCGCTTCCAGCCCCGGGAGCTCCTGGTGGCCGACACGGCGTCCGAAGCCTACCCCTTTTTGGACCCTTTGCTGGCCTCGTTCCCAGGGATGACGGTGACCCGAATTCCGCCCTGGCGCATGGACCAAGATTCGGGCTACCGGCGGCTCCTCGAGCATTTTCAAGTGCAGAGCCTCCAAGCCTTTGGTCTCGAGGCCCGATCCCCGGAATGCATGGCAGCCGGAGCCCTCCTGACGTATTGGCAACAGAACTTTCCCGGTCGCTCCCTGGGCCACCTTCGGTCCCTAGTGACCTACCGGTCCGGGGATTTTCTCCAGATCGACCCCCAATCCGCCCGGAGTCTCGAGCTGACGGCCAACACCCGGGACGGAGGTCGAGACTTCACCCTGCTGGCCGTCCTCGACCACACCGTGACCGCCCCTGGGTCCCGGCTCTTGAAAACCCGGCTGCTGTTCCCCCTGGTGAACCCCGAAGCCATCAACGAGCGCCTGGACGGGGTCGAAACGTTGGTCGACCGGCCCGACCTCCTGAGCACGGTCCGGGATCAACTTTCCGGCCAGTTGGATGTGGAACGCCTGACGGCTCGCCTGGCCCTGGACAAGGCCTCGCCCCGGGACCTCCTCGGGCTGAAGAACACCGTCGAGTTGGCCCTAGGGCTGGCCACCCTGGTGGGTTCGTCGGCGCCCTCCCTGGCTCCGGGTCAGGTCTGGACGCCGGCCTCCCAGGGGGCCCTCCGGGGTTGGGCCGAGGGGGTGGGGAGGGCCTTGGTGGACGATCCCCCGGTTTCCATCCTCGAAGGCGGCCTGCTCCGGCCGGGGTTCCATCCCGAGCTCGATGGGTTACGGCACCTGAGGGCCCATAGCCAGGAGGTCCTCGATGCCTATCTGGCCGAGGAGCAGAAAGCCGCCGACCTGCCGCAGTTGAGGATCAAGTTCAACAAAATCCTGGGCTACTACTTTGAAGTGACCAAGGCCCGGCTCGATCAATTGCCGCCCCATTTTCGGCGCAAGCAAAGCCTGGTGGGGTCCGAGCGGTTCACCNCCCCCCGGCTCACCGAGATCGAAGAGGCGTTGCTCCACGCCCAGGAGCGGATCTACGACTGGGAAAAGACCCTGTTTCTGCACCTGAGGACCGAGGCCAAGGCCTTCATTGCCGACTTCCAAGGGATGGCGGCCTGGACGTCTTCGTTGGATGTGACGGCGGCCTTGGCCCAGGTGGCCATCCTACAACGGTACAGCCGCCCCAGGTTCGTCCACACCCCCGAGCTCGTCCTCGAGGAGGCCCGACACCCCGTGGTCGAAGCCACCCTGGCGGCACCCTTTGTTCCCAACTCTGTGGAGTTTTCTCCCCAAGACACCCTGTTTCTCATCACAGGGCCCAACATGGCAGGGAAGTCCACGTACTTGAGGCAGACCGCTCTGATTGTGCTCCTGGGGCAGGTCGGCTCCTTTGTGCCCGCCCAAGCCGCCCGGTGGTCTCCGGTGGATCGACTCTTTTGTCGGGTGGGGGCCAGCGACCACCTGGCCCGGGGAGAATCGACGTTCCTGGTCGAAATGAACGAGACGGCCTTTATCCTGCGCCACGCCACCCCGGCGAGTCTGGTGATCATGGACGAGGTCGGCCGGGGCACGGGGACCCGGGACGGCTTTAGCCTCGCCTGGGCCATTTGTGAGTACCTTTTGGACACGGTGGGTGCCAAGACCCTCTTCGCCACCCACTTCCACGAGCTCACCGCCCTGAAGCACCCCGCCCTGAAGAACTGGTCCATGGCCGTCCACGAAGACGGGGAGACCGTGGTGTTTTTGCGGCAGGTGGTCCCGGGGGCGGCCGACCATAGTTACGGTCTCCACGTGGCCCAGCTGGCCGGGGTCCCTGGGCCCGTCCTGACCCGGGCCGCCCAGATCCTGGAGAATCTCCCCCCCGAAGTGGGGAAGGCGGTCCCGAAAAAGGGGCTTCCCCCTCCGGAACCCGACCCCCAGCTGTCGCTGTTTGCCCCCGACCCTCGGGTCGCCGAGTTGAAGGCCCTCGACGTGGACCGGTTGACCCCCGTCGATGCCCTCGTGTTGCTGGCCCGGTGGAAGCAAGAACTGACCTAGTTCCGTCCTGGGTTGGTATGAGTCTGTGGTCGTTGCTCCCTCATCGATGCCTGGGGTGTGGCCAAGGGGGCCCCGACCTGCTGTGCCGGGCCTGCCAGGCCCGGTGGCAGCCCCGGGGAACCGTGGACGCGGGCTGGTGCCGCCTCTGTGGCCATCCTTTGCTCGGGGAAGACCACCTGTGCATGGACTGCCAGGGCCAAGCCTGGTCCTTTGCCTCCCTGACCGGCCTGTTCAGCTACCAAGACCCCGGGGCCGAACTCGTCCGCTGGTACAAATTGGATAGCCTGCCGTCCCTGGGGGCTCCCTGGGCCCGGACCTTGCCCCTGTTCCTTCAGCCTCCGGGCCCCCTGGTTCCCGTTCCGCCCCTCCGGAGCCACTTATGGGACCGGGGCTGGGACCCCGTGGCGTCCCTGGCCCGCCGCCTATCCAGGGCCACAGGCCTGCCGGTATGGCGGGTGCTGGCTCGGAGGCCCTCGGCCAGCCAGAAGAACCTGCAGTCCAGGGACAGACTGGCCAACGCTCAGCGGGCGTACCAACTCCGGGTCCCGGGAAGGCGGCTCCCGAACACTCCGGTCTGGCTGGTCGATGACATCGTGACCACCGGGGCCACCGCCGAGGCCTGCGCCCAACGGCTCCTCGAGGCCGGGGNCCAGAGCGTCCGGGTGCTGTGCATCAGCCTCCATTAGGTCCCGGGTAACACCTTGACACCCCTGAGTTAACTCGATATTCTTTGGTCTACAGTTAAGCTCTCTAATCGTAAAAGAGTCGGAAACGGCTCTTTTTTTTATGGTGCACCCGTATGTTGTTAAACGATCCCAATGACCCTGTCTTCCAAGATCTTGACCAGTTTTTTCGAGGTCTGGGCCACAACCTTGTGGACCTGGGTCTGCGGACCAAAAATGGCACCACGTCGGTCCACATCGTCCTCCATTCCCCCCAGGGCATGGGGATCGAAGAGCTGACGAAGGCCCACCGGCTGCTCCTACCCAGACTCGAGACCCTCCTTCAAACCGAGGATCTGTCGGTGGAGCTGGGGTCCCCGGGCCTCGAAAGGGCCCTCAAGTACGTCCGGGAGCTCGGGTTCTACGTCGGAAAGAAAATGAAATTGTATTTGACCGGTGCTTCGGATTGGGAAGAGGGAGTCCTCGTGGCCTTCGAAGGGGACACGCTCACGTTTGGCCCCGCCTCGGGACCCCGGGCCGTGGCCCTGTCCCAAATCCAAAAAGCAAAGTTGCATGACCTATGACAAGGGAGGATCAGAGTGAACTCTGAACTGAGCGATTCCATCCGAGCCATTACCCAAGACAAGGGGATCAGTAGTGAACTGGTCCAGAAAGTTGTGGAAGAATTCCTCTTGGCGGCCTACAAGAAGACCTACGGAACCAGCGACAACGCCGTGGTTAAGTTCGGCGACGACCTGGGCGAAGTGGCCATCTCGGCCAAAAAGGTGGTCGTGGACGACGATGACCTGTACGACCCCGTGGGAGAAATTGAACTCAAGGATGCCCGGGCCCTGAACGAAGACGCCTCGGTGGGAGACGAGATCCTCATTGAGATCGACCCCAAGGAGTTCGATCGCTCTTCGGTGCATACCGCCAAGCAGCGGGCCAAGCAGTACCTGAGAGACATCCAAAAAGACACTCTCTTTTCTGAGTTCTCAGGAAAGGAAAACGAAGTCATCATCGGCTATTACCAGCGGGAACGAAACGGCAATATTTACGTCGACCTGGGCCGTACCGAGGGNATTCTCCCCCGGAAGAACCAATCCCCCCGGGAAACGTACGCTCCGGGAAGCCGGATCAAGAGCATGATCAGCGAGGTGCGCAAGACCCCGGGGGGCCTCCAAGTGGTGCTGACCCGCCGGGACCCCAAGTTCGTGGAAAAGCTCTTTGAACTCGAAGTGCCCGAAATCTACGAAAAGACCATCTTGATCCACAAAATTGTCCGGGAAGCCGGGTATCGAACCAAGATTGCCGTCCGGTCCGTGAAGCAAGAAGTCGACCCCATCGGGGCCTGCGTGGGCCTCAAGGGTGTCCGGATTCAGGCTGTCATGAAGGAACTCGAGGGCGAACGCATTGACGTGTTGAAGTACGACCCCGAACCCCGGGAATTCATCCGCAACGCCCTGAACCCGGCCCAAGTGACCCAGGTGGTGATCCTGGACGAACAAAAGAAGCAGGCTCTGGCGGTGGTTCCGGAAAGTCAACTCAGTCTCGCCATCGGTAAGCAAGGGCTCAACGTGAAATTGGCCAACCGGTTGGTGGATTGGAGCATCGACGTCAAGACTGAAGAACAATTCGCGGAAATGGACCTGAGCCGGGAAGCCCGGGAGACAGCCCACGGCCTGTTCCGGGATGACGACCAACCCGAGGACCTCGAAATTACCAGCGTCGCCGAACTCGATGGGATCAGCGAGCGTTTGGTGGGCGTCCTCGCCGAACACAACATCGTTCTCATCGAAACCCTGGTCAATTTGTCCCGGGAAGATCTGAGTAAGATCGATGGAATCACGGCTCAAGACGTGGAAACTCTGATGAAGGTGATCGAAGACAACGTAGAAATTGTCGAAGATCCCGTGGAAGAAGCGCCGATTGATTATTCGCCGGAAGATGCTGTAGAATACGAAGAAGAATTTGAATGTCCCGAATGCGGGCACCCCGTCCAGATTAATATGACCCAGTGCCCGAACTGCGGAGTTGGCCTGAGTTTTGAAATCGAGGAAGAGGAAGCCGAGGAAAAATAACCGAATATGTCTGACGAATTGGATAACAAGAAACCCAAGGCCACCCTCATTAAGCACGCCAAGCCTGATCCGATTCCGGCTCCCGAGCCGGTCTCTGAAGGTGAAAAGAAGAAAGCGGTTGTCGTCGTGAAGAAGAAAACCGTGGTGAAGAAGGTAGTGGTGGCCCACAGGGTGGACGGGCAGGGCGAAACCCCTGCTGGGAATCCGACCGCAACGCAACCAACCCCTCGACCGACGTCTTCCTCGACTCCCGCGCCTTCGGGCACCGGCGCAAAGCCGGCCGCACCCACCACTCCCGGTGGCTTGTCGGCGGAAAAAATTGCTGAGTTTGCTTCCAAGCGGCCCCAGGAAATGCGCCGGGTGGCCCCGAACCCCAATGCCCCCAAGCCCGAAGGGTTGCGCATTGAATCCGGTCGACCTCCCCGGGAGTCTCGCCCCTACGGCGATCGTCCCCAGGGGGATCGNCCCTACGGTGACCGGCCCCAGGGCCAGTGGAACGGTCCTCGGCCCCAAGGGGATCGTCCCCAGGGGGATCGACCCTACGGCGACCGGCCCCAGGGGCAATGGAATGGTCCTCGGCCCCAGGGTGGTCCCGGGGCCCCCGGTGGCCCGCCCCGTTCCTACGGAGATCGTCCTGCCAACCAGTGGGGCAACCGACCTCCCCAAGGCGATCGTCCTCCCCAAGGTCAGTGGAATGGTCCTCGCCCTGGCACCCCCGGGGGTCCTCCGCCGCGGCCCTATGGCGACAGGCCCCAAGGTCAATGGAATGGTCCTCGGCCCGGTGGCCCGGGCGGTCCTGGGTACGGCCCTCGGCCCGGTGGACCCGGTTATGGTCCCCGGCCCGGTGGCCCGGGGGGTCCTGGGTACGGACCTCGCCCCGGCGGTCCCGGTTATGGTCCCCGGCCAGGGGGTCCTGGCTATGGTCCTCGGCCCGGTGGCCCGGGGGGAACGCCTCCCGTTGACCTGACCAAGGGCGTCCAACCCAAGAAGTTCCGGTCGAAGAAAGAGAAAACCTACCTCAAGGAAAAGGAAGAGCTCCTCGATAAGGCCAACCAGGCCAAGAAGCGAGCCCAGGCCAAGGCCAATCCTGTTCCGAAAGAAGTCGAAATCATGGAGGTTGTCACCGTCGCCGAATTGGCCCGGAAGATGAACCTCAAGGCTTCCACTTTGATCGGAAAACTCATGACCATGGGCATGATGGTCACCATCAATGAACAGATTGATGCCGAGACGGCCCAGATTTTGGCGAGCGAGTACGGTACCGAAGTTAAAATTATCTCGTTGTACGATGAAACGGTGATCGAGACCGAAGAAGATGCGACCGAAGACTTGGTCCACCGGCCGCCGATCGTGACCATCATGGGCCACGTCGACCACGGTAAGACCAAGTTGCTCGACGCCATCCGGACCACCCACGTGGCCGAAGGGGAATACGGCGGCATCACCCAGCACATCGGCGCCTACAAGGTGCGCCACGCCAAGGGCGATGTCACCTTCTTGGACACCCCAGGTCACGAAGCGTTTACCCTGATGCGAGCCCGGGGTGCCCAGATCACGGACATCGTCGTCCTCGTGGTGGCGGCCAATGACGGCGTCATGCCCCAGACGGTCGAGGCCATCAATCATGCGAAGGAAGCCAAGGTCCCCATCATCGTGGCGATCAACAAGGTCGACCTCCCCGAGGCCAACCCTGACCGGGTGCGGCAACAGTTGTCCGAGTACGGCCTGGTCCCCGAGCCCTGGGGTGGTACCACCATGTACGTAGAGATTTCGGCCCTGAAGCGGCTGGGTCTCGATGAATTGCTCGATGCCATCTTGCTCCAGGCGGAAGTCATGGAGCTGACGGCCAGCCGCAAGCGCCGGGCCGAAGGCAAGGTGATCGAGTCGAAGATCGACCAAGGTCGAGGTGTGGTGGCCACCGTGCTCGTCCAGAAGGGCGTGCTGAAGGTCGGAGACTACTTCGTGGGCGGAGTGTTCCCCGGTAAGGTCCGGGCCATGTTCGATGATCACGGCGAGGCCATCAAGGAAGCCGGCCCGTCCACCCCGGTGGAAGTCCTCGGCTTTGACGGCATCCCGGGGGCCGGTGACCCGTTCCAGGTTACCGAAAGCGAACGGGATTCGAAGGACTTCTCCGAGAAGCGCCAAGAACTCAAGAAGCTCGAAGTCGCGAAGAACGTGAAGAAGGTGACGCTGGCCAACCTGTACTCGACGATCCAGGCCGGCGAAGTGCAAGAACTGAAGGNGATCATCAAAGGCGACGTCCATGGGTCGGTGGAAGCCCTCCAGGCAGCCCTGGAGAAGCTCTCGACCAACGAGATCCGCTTGTCGTGCATCCACTCGGGTGCCGGTGCCATCATCGAGCAAGACGTCACCCTGGCCATGGCTTCCCAGGCCATCATCATCGGGTTCCATGTTCGGCCCACCACCAAGGCCCAGCAGATTGCCGAGCGCGAAAAGGTTGAGATCCGAAAGTACAACATCATTTACGATGCGGTGGAGGACATCCGTCAGGCCATGGAAGGGATGTTGGCCCCCGAGGTCCGGGAAGAAGTCATCGGACAGGTCGAGGTTCGGGACACCTTCAAGGTGCCGAAGATCGGCCTCGTGGCCGGTTGTATGGTCACGTCGGGCAAGATCAAGCGGACCAGCGTCGTCAACATCATCCGGGACAGCGTGCAGATCTACTCGGGCAAGGTGACCTCGCTGAAGCGCTTCAAGGACGACGCCAAGGAAGTGGTCGAAGGGTTCGAGTGCGGTGTGAGCGTCGATAACTATACCGACGTGAAGGTGGGCGACGTCTTCGAAGTGGTCGAGCAGATCAAGGTCGCCAAGAAGTTGGGACCGTCTATCGCCGACACCTTGGCAGCCGAAGCCGCCAAGAAGGCCCAGATTGCGAAGTCGACCTCGGCGTCATGAACGAAGTTCGAAAAAAGAAAGTTGAGAGTTTGATCCAAGGGATCCTGAGTCAGATGATTCTGACTCAGGAGATCAAGGACCCCCGGGNGAGCACCTTCCTTTCCGTAAGCTTGGTGAAAGTTTCCAACGATCTGAGCCAGGCCAAGGTTTACGTGTCGTCCTTTCAAAAGGAAACCACGGTGGAGAAGGCCGTGGAGGCCTTGAACCACGCCTCGGGCTTCATCCAGGGGCATCTGTTGAAGAAGCTGTCCATGCGGACCGTCCCCCGGGTGCTGTTCTTCGCCGATGATTCCGTCCAAAAGTCTATGGAGTTGAATCGCATTATTGATGAGGCCAACCGTTCCTGAGTCGACCAACGGCCTCGTGCTTCTCCACAAGGAACCCGGGGTCACATCGTTCCAAGCCCTCTATCCGATCAAGCGCCGGTACGGCAACGCGGTGGGCCACACCGGCACCTTGGATCGGTTCGCCGAGGGCCTCTTGGTGGTGCTCGTGGGCAAGTTCACGAAGTTCAACCCCCTGTTCACAGCCTTTGACAAGGTCTACGAAGCGGACTTCACGTTTGGGGTCGAGACCGATACCCTGGACCCCGAGGGACAGGTCATCTTCGAGGGGGGCGAACCCCAGGCGTCCTTGGTAGAATTAGCCCCCCGGTGGGTGGGACCCCAGCAGCAAGNCCCCCCGGAATACAGTGCCATCCATGTCCAGGGTCGCCGGGCGTCGGAACGAATTCGCGACGGCGAGACAGTGGCCCTCGAGGCCAGACCCATCACCGTCCATTCCCTGGAAATCCTTGCCTGGCGGTCTCCCGTCCTCACGGTGCGCATCCATTGCTCCAAGGGGACGTACGTCCGGTCCATCGCCCGGGATTGGGGCAGGGCTTCGGGGTTCGGGGCCCACGTGACCCGGTTGAAACGAACCCAGGTCGGTCCCTTTGCCCTTCCCGGGGAACCCTGGGTGTTTCAGGACAGCCGGACCGCCCTGACCACGTTGAGAATCCCTTCCCTCGTCCTTTCCCCGGGGGNGGTGGACGCCGTGAGGCACGGTCGAGACCCCCTGGAGTTTGTGCCGAGCCTCGGGTCGGTGGAAGGGAACCGGGCCGGGTTGGAAGATCCCGAAGGGGCCCTGGTGGCTGTGGTGGAACGCCAAGAGCGCTGGAAGTACCTGTTTGTGGACCAGGGGACGGCCCCTTGATCGTCCACCCCTGGGAAGCCGTGGGCGAAGGCCGCCTCGCCGAGGTCCCGGTGTTGGCGACCCTCGGAGGCTTTGATGGGGTTCATCGAGGCCATCAGGCCCTGCTGGACCAGGTCGTCGGCGGCACCGCAGCCCCCTCGTCCCTAGTGGTGACCTTCCGGGTCAACCCGAAGCGGATCCTGAACCCCGACTACCCGGGAGACCTGATGACCTGGGACGAAAAGGTGACGCGGATCGAGGCGAGCGGGGTTCAACACCTGGTTGTCATTGACTTTTCACTCGAATTCGGTAGAATCTCCGCAAGGGATTTTTTTCTTGCACTGAGGAAGTCCTTTGTCTTATCCAGGCTGGTGCTCGGTGAACGCTTCTCCTTTGGGAGCGATCGCGTGCATACAGCAACGGAGATCGGTCGGCTCACCGATCCGGAAACCCAGCTTTCCCTTGTGCCCCCCGTAACATTCGAGGGTCTGACGGTCAGCAGTTCTGCGATTCGGAAGGCCCTTGTCGACGGAAACCTAAGGTTAGCCCAAAGCTTGTTGGGTCATCCCTATGCCATTCCCGTAGCACGTCACGGGCCGTGGAACGTTGGCCGATACACCGTGGGCCGTACCCTGGTGGGGAAGCTTCTTCCACCGCCGGGGACGTACCCGGTCACCGTGGACGGACGAACGACAGAACTTTTAGTGACAGAAGACAGTCTCTCCTGGGAGTCTCCCCCGGGAATACGTTTTCAGGAAATTGTGTTTGTATAAGGAGTACACAATGGCTTTGAGCAAGGAAGAGAAGGCGAAGATTGTCGCCGATTTCGGCGGCACCGCCGCCAACACCGGATCGACCGAGGTGCAAATTGCCCTCATTACCGCCCGGATTCAGTACCTGACCGAACACTTCAAGGTGTCCAAGAAGGACCACAACTCCCGCCGAGGTTTGCTTCAGTTGGTCGGCCAGCGCCGCCGGTTGCTCCGCTACCTTCAGACGACCAATCTGGCGGGCTACCGAGCCCTCATCGAAAAGCTCGGGCTGAGAAAGTAAAAAGAGGAACAAGATGCATCAAGTACGCCTAAAACTGGGCAATGAAGAGCTGATCCTCGAAACGGGAAAACTCGCCAAGCAGGCTAACGGAGCGGTCTTGGCCACGTACGGTGGCTCCGTGGTTCTGGCGACGGTGTGTTGCGCCGCCGAACCGACCGAGGGCCTGGACTTCGTGCCGCTCTCGGTGGAGTACAACGAGAAATACTACGCCGCCGGGAAGATCCCCGGAGGGTTCCTCAAGCGGGAAGCCCGACCCCGGGACAAAGAAATCCTGGTGTCCCGGCTCATCGACCGGCCCATGCGCCCCCTCTTCGATAAGAAGTTTGCCCGGGAAATCCAGGTGGTTCCGACCACCATTTCCGCCGACCAAATCAACCCCCCCGATGTGGTGGGCATGGTCGCGGCCTTTGCGGCCGTGGCCATTTCGGACATCCCTTTCGAGGGGCCCGTGGGGGCCGTCCGGATCGCCAGCGTCAAGGGCGAGCTGGTGGTGAACCCTACCTTTGATCAAATCGAGGCCAGCGAACTCGAAATCGTGGTGGCCGGTACCGAAGCCGGGATCACCATGGTGGAAGGCGGGGCGAAAGAGGTCTCCGAAGACCTGCTCCTCGCCGCCATCGAAAAGGCCGAAGGGTTCATCAAGGACCTTTGCCGGATCCAGCGGGAACTCGTGGCCGCCATCGGCAAGAAAAAGTTGCCCATGCCCAACTTCACCGAAAAGCGGTTGGCGAACGAAGCCGACGTCGTGGCCTTTGCCAAGGCCAAGATGGAAGTTGCCTGCTTTGTGAAGGGCAAGTTCGAGAGGGTCGCGGCGATTCAGGCCGTGGAAGCCGAAGTCCATCAGAAGTTCGACGCCTCGATCCCCGAAGGGGACCGTGGCTTGATCCACGGGATCATCGAGGACCTGGAACGGGATATCCTCCGGGAAACGATTCTGGCCAAAGACCTCCGGGCCGACGGTCGGAATACGGTGCAGATCCGGCCCATCGCTTGTGAGATCGACCTTTTGCCCCGGACCCACGGGTCGGCGCTGTTCACCCGGGGTGAGACCCAGGCCTTGGCCGTCTCCACCCTCGGCACGGTTTTCGACGAGCAGATCATGGACACCATCGACGGCGACAAGCGGGCGACGTTCATGCTTCACTACAACTTTCCCCCGTTCTCGGTGGGGGAAACCGGGCGGCTGTCCACCGGTCGTCGGGAAATCGGCCACGGCCATTTGGCCCAGCGGTCCCTTCAGAACGTCCTCCCCGCCTACGACACCTTCCCGTACACCGTTCGCGTGGTGTCGGAAGTCCTGGAATCCAACGGATCGTCGTCCATGGCCTCGGTCTGCGGCGGCTCCCTCAGCCTCCTGTCGGCGGGGGTGCCCATGAAGCGACCCGTGGCCGGGATCGCCATGGGCCTCGTCACCGACGGCAAGCGTTGGAAAGTCCTTTCGGACATCCTCGGTGAAGAGGACCATCTGGGGGACATGGACTTCAAAGTCGCCGGCACCGAAGCCGGAATTACGGGATTCCAGATGGACATCAAGGTGTCCAACGTGACCCGGGAGATCATGACTAAGGCCTTGAGCCAGGCGAAAGACGGCCGGATGCACATCCTGGGCATCATGAACAAGGTCATCGAGCGCCCCGCGGGGAACATCTCTCCGTTCGCTCCCAAGATCCTGACGATGAAGATTGACCCCGACAAGATCGGCTTGATCATCGGACCGGGNGGCAAGAACGTGAAGGCCATCTCCGAGGAAACCGGGGCCCGGATCAACATCGACAACGACGGCACCATCACCATCTACAGCAAGAACCGGGAAGGGTCTGAGTTGGCCGAAGGGAAGATCCGAGGGATGGTCCAGGATCCGGAAGTGGGTCGGGTCTACATCGGCACGGTGAAGCGCCTGATGGACTTTGGCGCCTTCATCGAAATCCTCCCAGGGAAGGAAGGGCTCTGCCATATTTCCAAGATGAGCAAGGAGAGGGTCAATTCCGTCTCCGACATCCTGAAAGAAGGCCAGACCATCAAGGTCCGATTGGTAGAAATCGACAAGATGGGACGCCTCAACCTGAGCATCGCCGACGTTTGATCCAAAGAGGGAAGTGGATGGCTGAAGACATTGGATTCGGCCGCCTTCCCCATGGCGCGAAAATCCTATGGGAGTACGTCCGGTCTAGTCCGACGTTTTCCCTGGGATTTTTTTTTGCCACGGGGTCGCGGTATGACCCCCCCGGTCAATCGGGAATGGCCCATCTCGTCGAACACCTGGTGTTCAAAGGCACCCGCAGCCACTCCGCCTCATCGCTGGCGCGATTGGTGGACCGGGTAGGGGGAGACCTCAACGCGTGGACCGACCGGGAAGAAGTGGCCTTCACGTGCACGGTCCCTGCCGAGTCCTGGGCGGTGGCCCTGGAGGCCCTGGCCGAACTGACCTTGTACCCCCAGTTTCCCCCCGAGGAATTCGATCGGGAAAAAGAAGTGATCCGCAACGAGATCCTCGCCTCCCTCGAGGACCCGGAGGAACTGTCGTACGAGGCCTACCTGCAGGGTGTGGCACCGGGTCCCTGGAGCCAGTCGGTGGCCGGCACCGAGGCGACCCTGGGGACCATTCGCCTCGAGGACGTCCGGGGGTGGTGGGCCCGGCACGGGGCCCCGGCCCATTTGACCGTGGCCTTCTCGGGTGGGGTCGCCCCCGAGGGCATCCGCGACGCAGTGGCCCGGTATCTGGAAGAAATCCCCGGGGTACCCCCGGGGCCCCTCGGACCGGCCCCGGTCTTTCAGCCGGGTCGCAAGGTCTGGTCGGAGCGCTCTGACTTCCAGATGACCCAGGTCATTGGGGGGTTCCACGTTCCCAAGCCCCTCGATCCCCGGGAGGCGGCCACGTGGCAGATGACCTCGATGTTGTGGGGTGAAACCATGAGCTCCCGGCTGTTCCAAAGTGTCCGGGAACAGCGGGGACTCTGCTATAGCATCACGAGCCAGATGTTCGACACCGAAACCCTCTGGGGGTTGCAGTTCTTCGCCAGTTGTGCCCCCGAGAATGGGGTGGCCATGGTGGCCTGCCTCAGGGACGAAGTGCGGCGGCTCACCGACGAGCCCCCCCACCAAGACGAGTGGGATGACGCCTTGGCAGCGCTCCGGGGCGGGGTCATCCTGGGGTCCGAGAAGACGGAGAACCGGGTAGGTCGCCTGTGGCAACAATTCGGGATGTTCCACAACCCCCTCGGGACGGCCGGCATCCTGGCCACCCTCGAAGAACGGGTGTCGGTGACGGAACAACGGCGGATTCTCGATCATCTCTCCGGTCAACGGCCCAGCCTTTTGGTCTGGGGTAAACTTCCCCGTCGCCTCGATTTGCGGTCATGGGACGCCTAATCCTCCTGGCCATGGGGGTGGCCTTGGTCTCCTGCCAGACGCCACCGGCTCCCGGAAGTGGTACCGGCCTCTCGTCGGGCCCACACCCCACCCCAGGGGCAGAGCTCCTTCGGAGGGCTCCCACTCCGGCCGCCCCCGGCGAGCCCAAGGCCACGGCCTGGCCCTTGGCCTCGCCCCTGGCCCTGGACACCTGGCCCGTGGGCTGGGTGCTGGACCCCGAGGGTGCTCACCCGGGGTTTCCGGTTCGGTTTTGGTCCGACCGAAGGCAGACCTGGAACCTGGCCTTGGACCCGAACACCCCCCTTCCCAAGGAGGCCTTCCTGCTCGAGCGCCTCTACCGGGCCTCGTCGGGGGACGAAGCAGCCCGGGCTGCCTGGCACCTGTGGTTGGTCTACAAGGCCGCCAGCTTGGTCGCCGACGCCCGGGCCTGGCTGGACCAGTCGGCTCGAGGGTTTCCGAGCCCTGTGATCCGCCTCGAGCAGGCCTGGGACCAGGAGTTCCGGCTGAGGGACGGCACCGGAGCCCGGGCCCTCCTCCCCGGGGTCTCGGGGTGGCCCCAGGCCGACGATGACCGAAAGGCCCGGCTTCTCCGCCAGCGACTATTCCTGGGGACCCTGGACTTGGCCCCCGCCGGGATCGATCGTTACATCTCCACCCTGGCCCTGGACCGGGATGACCTGTGGATGGGCACCTGGAACGGGGCCGTGGGCCGATGGTCGTTGACCACCGGAGCCCTGGAGGCTGTCCTGGCCCCCGGGGAGACGGTGGCCCCCATCAAGCTCTTGACCCCGACCGGATGGTTTGTGTACGCCTTCCAGGACCAGAATCTCCTTCGGTATAGCAAGGTCACCGGCACCTGGCGTACGTTCGCGTACCCCCCGGGTTGGACGGGACTGCGGGTCCAGGGGGTGGTCGCCGACGGCCAAGAATCGCTTTGGGTGGCGTACCTGGGCCTCGGGCTGTGGCATTGGAACCACGGGGACTGGACTCAGGTCGATGCCGGGGGAGGGGGACCGTTCTTGAACGCCCTGGCCTCCGATGGTACCGGGGGGTTCTGGATCGGAACGAAGGACCGGGGGCTTTGGTCGTGGAAGGCGGGGGTTTGGGCCCCGGTGCCCGCCAGTCCGGGGGCCCCGACGAACATTTCCGTCATCGAGGCCTCTCCCCAAGGTCAGCAATGGGCCGTGGGCACCTGGGGCGAGGGCCTGTGGCTCCTCCGGGACGGGAAGCTGACCCGGGAGTCCGACGACCATGAGTTTGTGGNGGGGGCCGGGTGGTCCGGGGACCAGCCCCTCTGGGGCACCCTGGACCAAGGGATTGTCCTGGGGGACGGGGCCTCGACGACCTCGTTCGGGCCCCTGGATGGGTTGCCTTCGGGAGGGGTTTCGGCGTTGGTGGTGTGGCAGGGGCGATGGATCTGGGGTACCACGGGCCAAGGGGTGGGGNGGTGGAGCGAACATGAGAATCCAACGGTACTTCGCTAAAGAGGTGCTCCTGGCCTTTGTGGTCAGCTTCTTGCTGTTCTTCTTCCTCTTCTTTCTGAACCAGATTTTGCTCCTGGCCGAGGACATCTTGAAACGCAAGGCCCCGGCCCCCCAAGTAGGGCTCCTCATCCTGGCCAGTCTGCCGTCCATCCTGGCCCTGACGGCCCCGTTTGCTTCGTTGTTGGGGATTCTGTTGGCCGTGGGTCGGCTGGCCGGGGACAGGGAAATCCTGGCCGCCCAGGCCTCCGGGATCCCCCACCGGGTCCTGCTGGGTCCGGTGGTGCTCCTCGGTCTTCTGTTCACCCTGGGCTCGTACGTGGCCAACGACGTGCTGTTGCCCGTCGGTGCCGTGACCTTCAATCGAGTGTACCGGGAACTGATCCTCTCCNCCCCGGAACTCGAGCTAGGTTCGTACTCGGTCAAGTTCTACAAGAACTTTTTCATAGTCACCGGCCAGGTCGAAGGAACCCTCGTCCACGGGGTCAGTCTGCTCGACAAAACCGACCGGGACGATCAGCAGTTGATCACGGCCAAGACCGCCCGCATCCTCAACAATCCAACCCTGCCCGGGGTGCTGACCCTGCAATTTGAGGGGGTGGTGGGCCTGGTCCCCGATTCCCGTCGCCCGGGGGCCTTCCAGTATTACCGGGCCGACCGGTTGGATTACAACATCGTGTTGAAGGACCTGGTCCCGTCGGTCCCGTCGGTGGGGCCGAAGGAAATGCGGTCCTTTGACCTGGCCCAGCAGATCCAAGAAAAACAAGACGAGGTGAGACGGGCCCAGGGGCAACTCCGCCAATCCATCGCCCAGGAGCAGGGGCACCTTGAAACCCTGTGGTGGCTCCAAGGGATGGAAGACTCTGCCCACCGCACCGAGGCCCGGGAAGCCGTCAACCGGCTGGCCGATCTGCGGTCCCGGGACTTGACGGACCAGGTCCTTTCGAGTTGGAAGACCGAATACTACCAGAAATTCTCCATCCCCCTGGCCTGCCTGTGCTTTGTGTTCCTGGCGTATCCCATGGGAGTGTTGCTCCAGCGGTCGGGGATGACGGGGATCATTGGCCTGGGGCTGCTGACGGCTGTCCTCTATTGGGCTTTGTTGCTCCTGGCCAGGAGCCTGGCCCTCCAGTGGAATTGGCCCCCGGAGCTGGCTTTGTTCCTTCCGAACGTCCTGATCCTGGGGGCATCGATCCCCCTGATCCTGAGGCTCTTCCGGTGAGCCGCCTGACCCGGTACCTGTTGGGCCAGTTTTTGTGGCTCAGCTTCTTGGCCCTGGTCTTCTTTCAGCTGAGCATCGTCCTCTCGGACCTGCTGATCAATCTTTCCAAACTCGTGCCCTTGGGGATTGGCTTCCCGGCCATCCTCAAGCTGTCCGCACTCTACTTGCCCCAATCCCTGGCCTGGTCCCTGTCCCCGGCGTTGCTGTTTGGGTCGTCCTTCGTCCTGGGGAATCTCTACGCCCACAACGAGCTGGTGGTGGTGTTCGGTTCGGGGATGAGCCTTCGACGGTTCACGACCCCCTTGTTTGTGGTGGGGGCCCTGGCCAGCGTCTTCCTATTCTTTTGGAATGACCAGGGGGTCATCGGGTCCGAGACCCAGCGACTCGAGCTCAGTCGATCCCTCCAGGGTCAATCGAGCAAGAGCAACAACAACGTGGCGCTGTTGGCCGACGGTGGAAAGCTTCTGTACTTTGCGGCGGTCTACAACGACGACAGCCACCAACTCACCTCGGTGATCCTGGTCTGGAAGGATGCCCAGGGGGCCCTGTGGAAGCGACTCGACGCCGAGTGGGCCGTCTGGACCCGGGACCGATGGGTCTTTTCCAAGGTCAAGACCTACACGGTCCACCCCGACGGCACCGTCGGGTACCAGTACGACGAGGAGTGGTCCGACCCTCGGGTCGCGGACCCTCCCCAGTCTTTCCAAAGGAAAAACGTCGAGATGAACGAACTGACCTTTGGCCAGGCCCTGGCCTACATCCAAACCCTCAAGCGGGGTGGGTTACCCAGCGCCGAGGCCGAGACGGACACCATCCAACGGATCAGTTTTTCTTTTTCACCCTTTGTGGTAATCTGGATTTCTGCGGCCATCGGGGGCCGGTTTCGAAAGAATATTCTTCTGATGAGCCTTCTCCTCAGCCTGCTTGTTTCAGCCGGGTACATCATCCTGCAAATGGTGTTTGGGCTTCTTTCCAAAACCGAGATCTTGCCCCCCTGGGTCGGAGCCACCGCAGGGGTGGTCGTTGGGTCGGCCACCGGCTTTGTGCTGTTTGTCCGGGCCAGAACCTAGGAGGAGATTTGCTTCGCATTGACCATCAAGACGCCGGTTCCCGGGCTCGAACGGGCTCGTTGAGCCTGCCCCACGGCGAGGTTCCCCTCCCTTCGTTTATGCCCGTCGGGACAAACGCCAGCGTGAAGGCCGTTCACCACTCCACGGTCGAGGCCATGGGAACCCGGCTCATCCTGGCCAACACCTACCACCTGTACCTTCGCCCGGGGATCGACGTGATCCGAGCCGCCGGGGGGTTGCATCGGTTCAGCGGGTGGAAGCACAACATCCTCACCGATTCCGGAGGGTTCCAAGTCTTCTCGTTGGCGCCGTTCCGGAAGATCCTCCCGGAGGGGGTCAAGTTTCGGTCCCACATCGACGGGAGCTACCACGTCCTGACCCCCGAGCTGGTGGTCGAATTGCAGGAGGGGTTCGGAAGCGACATCCTCATGCCCTTGGACGTTTGCACTGGCCCTGAGTCGAGCCGCAAGGAAGCCGAGAAGGCCCTGGCCACGACGACGGCCTGGTTGGCCCGGTCCGTGGCCCGGTGGAAGGCCCGGAGCCCCGGGTACGATGGACGCCTATTTGGGATCATCCAAGGCCAGTTCTACGCCGATTTGCGCCGCCAGAGCGCCGAACAGACCCTGGCCCTCGACNCCCCCGGGGTCGCCATCGGTGGCCTATCGGTGGGCGAAGCCTTTCCTGTCTATGAGGAGATGTTGGGGGTCTTGGCCCCCCTGTTGCCGAATTCCAAACCCCGGTACGTCATGGGCATCGGGACTCCCGACTACATCCTCAGCGCCGTCGAACACGGCATCGATCTGTTCGACTGCGTGTACCCCACCCGGATCGCCCGAAACGGTTCCGTGTTCACTCCCGACGGGCTGATTGACCTGAAGAAGGCTCGGTTCGAGAAGGACTTTTCGCCCATCCTCGAGGGCTGTTCGTGCCACGCCTGCACCACGTACTCCCGGGCCTATCTGCGCCAGATGTTCAAGTGCAATGAGATCCTAGGCCCCATGCTGGCCACCGAGCACAACCTGCGGTTTCTCCACGATTTTCTGGGGGATATTCGCCGAGCCATCGAAGAAGACCGCTTCGGCCCCTTCAAGAAAGCCTTCCTGGATCGGTTCGGGAGCAAAGGCTGATGGCCGGCGATACCGTGGTGGTCGGGGCGGCCNCCCTCGCGACCCGGATCCTGGGTTTCGTTCGCAACATGGTGGTCAGTGCCCTCTTTGGCCAAACCTGGAAGGCCGACGTCCTGAACGCCGTGTTCAACATCCCCATGAGCCTGAGAAAGTTGGTGGCCGAGGGGGCCCTCTCCACGGCGTTTATCCCTGTACTCTCCCAGAGTTTGGTCACGGACCCCACCCGGGCCCGGGCCAAGCAGTTGGTCCGGGCCCTCTTTTCGCTCCAGATTGCCCTCCTCGTCCCCCTGACGGTGGTCGCTGTGATCTTCGCCCCCCAGATCGTGGCGGTGCTGGCGCCCTTTGGGGGGGCCCCCGAAAAGCAGGCCCTGGCCATCGACCTCTTCCGCGGGTTCATTGGCTTTTTGTTCTTGGTCAGTCTGAGCGCCGTGATGATGGGAGTCGAGAACACCCATCAAAAGTTCTTGATCCCCGCTGTGAGCCCCCTGCTGTTCTCGATCGCCGTGATCGCGAGCCTTTGGATCTGGGCTCCTTCCTGGGGGGTCTACGCCCAGATCCCGGGGGTCCTCGTCGGGGGCCTGCTCCCCATCGTCCTCCAGTGGTTCCCCCTGCGAAAGCTAGGCTATTCCATGAAGCCCTTGGTTCGCTTCTGGATCCCGGAAATGAAAGAGACCCTCAAGAAATGGGGACCGGCCCTGACCATCAGCGGCGTCTCCTTGCTGAACCAACAGATCTCCATGACCCTGGCCACCGGGCTCCACGAGGGGAGCGTGACGGCCCTGAACAATGCCATTGTGTTCTGGCAGTTCCCCTCCGGGGTGCTGTCGGCCTCGGTGATCACGGTTCTGTTCCCCCTGATGAGCCGGCAGGTGGCCCAAAAGGACTGGGACGGGGCCGCGGCCACCATGGTCCGGGGCCTGGAACTCCAGGCCCTCCTCCTGATCCCCGCCGGGGTCCTCATGGCCTTATTTTCCGAACCCCTCATCGGGTTGACCTACCAACACGGCCGGTACGTGTACGAAAACACCGTGGTCGCAGGTCAGATTTTGGCCTGGCTCTCCTGGGGCCTGTTCCTTTCGGGGGTTTTTGCGTTTCTGCAACGCTTCTTCTACGCCAAGGGGGATTTCAAAACCCCCTTCTTCGTGAGTCTGGCCTGGGCCCTGAGTGATCTGGCCGTTTCGGTAACCCTCATGCACACCTCCCTGGGGGTCCAAGGTCTGGCCGTGGGCAGTGTCGCCGGGTTTGGGGTGGGGGCGGGGCTGTTGCTCGCCTTGGCCTGGAGGGACTTGCCCTGGAGGCGCCTGGTTCGCCTCGGGTGGTTCTTGGTCCGGATCGGCTTGGCCCTGGTCCCCGTGGGGTGGCTGTTTGAGATCACCCTGCCGGTCACTGGTCGCTGGTGGGTTGGCGGGCTATCCTGGGCTTCGTTGGGCATCCTCGCCGGGGAAGGCGCCGCAGGGCTCGGGGTCTATGCCGTCGGCCTTCTGGTGGTGGGAATCCAGCCTTGGAACGTGTGGAAGCCCGGGGAGGAACGGTCATGAAAGCCTTCGGCAGTGCGCTCTTGATTCTGGTGGCGGTGGCCGGATGGGCCCAACCCACCTCCCGGGAAGACCGGACGGCGGTCTTGCAGTTCGGCATCGAGAGCGAAGTGCTCGNCCTCGTCCGAACTCTGCGGGAAGAAAAAAGCACCGAATACCGGGACATGCTGCTCCAGGCCTACGGCCATGCCCAGAGCGATGAATTGAAAGAAGCCATCCTGCTGACCTTCCTCGACCAAAAGGATCCCGGGCTCGAGGGCGAAGCTATCGCCGAGATCAGTACCCCGGAAAAGAAAGGGAACAGCCTGCTGTTGAACTCCGTGTCCTACCTCACGGAAATCAAGAGCACCAAGGCCTCCGACACCTTGGTGACCCTCATGACGGGGAAGAACAAGGTGCTGGCCGCCGCTTCCATCCGGGGCCTGGGGAAGCTCGGGGCCCAGGATAAGGTGGACGACCTGCTCAAGGTCTACAATGATCCCGAAACCGATCCCAACTATAAGCCCGACCTGATTTGGTCCTTGGGAGAAATGAAGGCGCCGACGGCGGTACCCCTGCTCCTCAAAGAGTACGATGACAACGAATCCCAGCCCCTCCTGCGTCGGTCCATCCTCGAGGCTCTGGGAAAAATTGGGGACGTCTCGGCCTGGGACCGGGTTGAAGCAGCCCTCGCCGATCCCAATACCGACCTGCGGGCGACGGCCGTCTCGACCCTGGGCTCGTATCCCGGAAAGGGGGACCCCGTGGCCGTCCTCACCGGGGCCCTGAGGGACACCCAGCCGGCCGTCCGCCTGGCGGGGGCCCAGGCCGCCAAGGCCCTGTTAAAACCCGAACTCAAGGACCTTCTGGTCTACCGCACCAAGAAGGACCCCGACCCCAAGGTCCGGGTGGCCGCCCTCCAGGCCGTGGCCGCCTACGACGATGGCCCCACCGTGGTCTTGGGCTTTCTGGGTGACAACAAAAGCGACTACACCGTGTGGAAGGCCTCCCTAGATCTGTCCCTGGAAAAGCAATACCCGGGAACCTACGATGCGTTGAAGAAAGTCCTGGAGGCCGACGGCAAGGACAAGATTGGCACCCTTTCGGCCATTGTGGGCCAANCCCTCCTGGCCCACCGGGATTCGTATCGGACGCTCTACGGGATGATCCTCAAGAGCGACAAGGCCCCGGCCCGGCTGGCGGCCCTCAGGGCCATTGGCGTGGGAAAGTTCACCGAATACTCGGCGGACGTGAAGGNGATGGCCGACAAGGACTCCGATCCCGACGTGAAGGCCCAGGCTGCGGCGCTGTTGAAGACCTGGGCCACCCCGGCCCCGGCAAAAAGCCCTTGAAAGAGAATCCCAATAAACATATGCTCAAGGAGTCTGTTGCACCGAGGAGTCCTGGATGAGTCATGTTCGTTCGCTGTTCTTTGGGGGCCCCTTGTCGGCCATCGGGGCCCGGACCCTGGAAGCCTTCCAGGCCCGGAGGCCTAGCGAAGTGATCTGGAACATCACGAACCGGTGCGACCTATTCTGCCGGCATTGCTATGTGGCCGCCGATGCGGAACGGGCGGGGAATGAGCTTTCCCACGACGAGGCCATGGACCTGGTTCGCCAGATCGGCGAAGCCAAGGTGCCGTTGCTGTTCCTTACCGGCGGGGAGCCATTCTCCAGGCCCGATCTCTACGACATCCTCGGGGCGGCCCAGGGGTACGGGACCAAGGTGGTTCTCAGTACCAACGGCCTGTCGATCAACGATGCGGCCGCCGACCAGTTGGTCCGGTTCGGTGTCGACTATGTGGCGATTTCCCTCTACGGTCCCGAGGCCTTTCACGACGACTACGTCGGGGCCCGGGGGGCCCACGCCACCACCCTGGCTAACATCCGAAGGCTTCAACAGAGGGGGATTAAGGTGGGAATCAAGACCACCGTCACCACGGCCACGTTCCCGCATTTCTTCGCCTTGGTGGACCAGGCCAAGGCCCTGGGCGCGGGCCTGGTCTATGCCTGCGACCTCATTGCGTCGGGGAGGGCGATCCCCCTCCGGGAACAACGGATCTCCCAGGACCAGTGGTTGACCATCGCGGATGCCATTGTCGAAGACGTCCTGGCCACCCCCGAAGGGGGCCTTGAGTACGACATTGGGGCCATCCCCTCGCTGGCCATGGTCCTGCGCCAAAAGCTGACCCAAAGGGGCGTCGACACCGCGAAGGCGGCCCAGAGGCTGCGGATCAAGAGCGCTTGCCCCGTGGGGAAAGGCCTGATGGGCATCAACTCCGAAGGCGACGTGTTGCCGTGTAGCTTTGTCCAGGACTACACCGTGGGAAATATCCGGGACCTCGGCCTCCAGGGGGCCGTTGAGAAACTGTTCGCCCTGGGAGAGGCTCCGGTCCAGGGAAAATGCGGGTCCTGTGCGGTGGTGGATCTGTGCCGGGGGNGCCGGGTCAAAGCGTACCACCACAGCGCCGACGTCCTCGGGGAAGATCCTTCGTGCCTGCTCTACGCGGGCAGATAGACGCAGAAGGGTTCTGACTGCTGGTAGTCTCCCGAAACCCCGTAGGCCCGGGCCCGGGATCCCCCGGAGCAGAACTCGCGGTGGGCGCAACGACCACATTTCCCCTTCAATTGGGGCAGGTCACGGAGGTCCCGGAACACCGGGTGTTCCCGATACACCTGGGCCAACGACGTGGTCCGGAGGTTTCCGCAGTTCAGCGGTAGAAACCCGCTCGGCTGGATTTCCCCGGTGTGATCCACGAAGCAAAAGCCATTCCCCGCATTCACGGGGTGGGGGGCCACCACCGGTCGCCCCGGACGCTTCCCCGGGAGGAGGGCCCCCCC
>JGI26470J50227_1000206_pt1 | contig 26894 bp, 29 predicted proteins | sample FreactTroBogLake_FD_50227 | JGI IMG/M metagenome (IMG submission 50227)
TCCTTAAATTTACCTCTCTTGCGCTTCTTGCTCGGCTTATCTGATATGGGTCTAAGGCTAGCTTTAGTGGTTTTAGTGCTTTCTGTTTGTTTTGCCTTCTAATACCTTTTTCAACTTATTTTCAGGAAGTATTTATTTAATCGGGATCATTCTTCCTATGCTGGCTATATTTATAACGCTATGGGCGTGGTGTTTAGCCTAGTCTTTGCATTCATTACCGTACTTGTTTGGCAAAACTATAACGGTGTAAATGATGCGGTCACGAAAGAGGCGAGTAATTTAAATAATATCTATCGCCTCTACTCAGCATTTCCTCCGGCGATTGATAAAGCGGGTAAAGCAGCCATTCGTGACTACACACATTCAGTCATAGAGGAAGATTGGCCTCTCCTAAGCAAGGATCAATTTAGTATCGATAGTTATCGCAAGTTTCTCAAGATTGAAAGCGATATCGTTCGCTTCCAGCCCAAGACTGCTGGTGAAATTAATGCCCACCAACAAATGCTTCGCTTAATCACTGACTCTGCTGAGTTAAGGAGAAGCCGTGTTTACAACGCCAAGTTCGCATTAGATCCTCCAGCTTGGGTAGGTTTAGTGAGTAGCGCTCTTGTCTTTCTGTTTTTCTCGTGCTTATTTGAAATGCGGTCGCGAGAAATTCACTCAGTGCTCATTCTATTTTTGGGACTGACGATTGTTGGCGTTTTGTACTTTTTGGTTCTGTACATTCATCCATTCCTAGGGCCAATGGCGATACAGCCAACCCCCTTCCAAAACTTGCTGAATGTGACTTGGGCAGTCCCCTGAAGCCCCTACTCTCTTTGGTAGCTATTCTCTAGGTTGTCCTGAAGAACATACGCCGTCCCATTCGCTTCAAGATTGAGATCTTCTTTTAGCAAGCGGGCTTGATAAGTCCACCCCTTTGGTAGCTTCAACCGCTCTCCCAGCGTGGGAAGGTCTTTCATGGTCAACGTGGGATTCACAATTTGAGAATACGACTGCATGACATAGGTTTGACCCTCTGGTGAAACCAGTTCATACACCTCTTTGCCAGCTTGGTAGATCCATTTGGTCTCTCGAGAAACCGGCGTTGCTTTGTAATGACCTGATCTAAAAAGCTGCCAGAGATTAATGTCAATCACTGCGCGCAAATTCATTTCAATACCGCCAAAACTTTCTCGCTCATGATTCACGGTATTGGCACCTGCAGCCTTAATGCCGTCGATAGTCCAGTAACGCGGGCCATTGAGTTTCACAAATGAGGCCGAGTGCATATCTGTAATCGTTTTTTCTGTCACGCCCCTCCACAAATTCTCCGGACAATCATTGAGACCCTCGGTACTAAATACCTTGATCTTCAGGCTCAGCCAATCCCGGTTGCCGTATAGAACTTCACAATAGCGTTGATTACGTAGATGACTAACACTCACCTCGTATTTTGGAGTTTGTGCAAACGCATTCGTAGCCAAAATTAAAAGACTGGTTGCAAGAAGATATGCTGAGTTGAGTTTCATGCCGACCTTAAACTTAATGTAATTTAACAATCGAATCGGTACGACGATGAATTAATCTACTGATCGTATCGAGGGTGACTTTCACCCAACCATGGAGTGCCAGCTGATGTAATTTATAGAGACTTAAATACATGAGTTTGGCAAAGAGGCCCTCTACCATCAAGCTGCCTCCGATCAAGCCTCCCATCATGCTGCCCACACTGCTATATTCCCCTAAAGAAACGAGGGAGCCAAAATCACGGTAGTGATAGGCTCTTAGCTGCTTGCCAGCAATAATGCTCTCCATCTCTTTAAAAATATGGGAGGCTTGCTGATGAGCGGCTTGCGCTCTGGGCGGCACAATCGTACCAAGACCTGTTTTGGCTTCTGGCCAAGGGCATGCGGCACAGTCGCCCATCGCAAAAATATGGGGATCGCGCGTCGTTTGTAAAGTAGGCAACACAAGGAGTTGATTGCTACTATTGGCTTCAAGACCACCAAAATCTTTTAAGAACGCGGGTGCCTTGACTCCAGCGGCCCAAACGATCAATTCCGCAGGAATTTCAGCGCCATTCGTCAGACTAATTTTCTGGGGCAGTATTTTTTCAACCTTAGCATTGGTCATTACCTCTACACCAAGATCGCTCAATAGATTTTCTGCTGCATCAGAAATGCGGTCTGAGAGCGCTGGCAAAATTCTGGGGGCAGCTTCAACCAAAATCACTTTGAGATCTTTATTAGGATCCACACGATCTAAACCGTAAGAGATCACTGCTCTAGTTGTGCGATGCAATTCAGCAGCTAACTCTACTCCTGTAGCCCCTGCGCCAATAATGGCCACATGGAGCTGACCCGGTAGCAAAGGTGTAGTCTGGGTTTGAGCACGCAAGCAGGCATTAATCATCTTTAAATGAAAGCGCTTAGCATCGGTCTGTGACTCCAAACGGATAGTGTATTGCTCAACGCCCGGCGTACCAAAATCATTCGTGAGACTACCAATCGCAATGATGAGGGTGTCGTATGGAATCCATTGCTCCGGAGTAACCAGCTCACCTGACTCATCAATGAATGCCGAAATCTGAATTTTCTGCTGACTACGATCGATATTGACTAGTTCTCCTAGTCGGAATGAAAAATGATGCCAATGGGCTTGGGCAATATAGTCGAGCTCTTGATCACCCAGATCCATACTGCCTGCCGCAATCTCATGTAACTTGGGCTTCCAAATATGCGTACGATTCCGATCAATCAGGGTCACACTCACTTTTTTGCCGCTGCTCTTGCGTGAGGCATAACGATCACCTAGTTTGGTGGCAAGCTCTAAACCCCCTGCGCCCCCGCCAACGATAACAACCCGATGCATCTCACCCATTCATCAACTCCATTGCGTTTCTACATATATATTCTTACTAGCATTTAACCACTAATTCTGATAAATCCTTAACCCTTGAGTTTAGGCAGTCCAAAAATGATGGGTACCTCAATAAACTAGGGTTTGCACCCAAGATAAGCTACTCCAAAACCATTACGATCAATCCGTTAAGACCACCCTTCTTTAGGAGATAACTTTTGAATACCTTGATTGATCGTGTTGACCACCTTGTTCTAACAGTAAATGATATTGAGACCACCACCCAATTTTATGAAAAAGCATTTGGCTTTGAACGTGAATTCTTCAAAGGACCCGAAGGGCAACCTCGCTATGCCCTGCTCTTTGGCCAACAAAAAATTAACCTGCAAGATCGCGCTACTGAAACCCCAACCAAAGCTAAAGTACCTACCTTAGGCTCAGGCGATTTTTGCCTTATTAGTAAAGTACCTCTTGATGAAGTGATCACCCATCTTAAGAAAGCCAATATTGAGATTGATGTAGGGCCTGTTTCTCGTCGTGGGGCATTGGGACCTATTCGCTCCATCTATCTACGTGATCCTGATGGCAATCTAGTTGAGGTTGCTGAATATGTATAAAGCAATACAAAAGTTTTTTAGTCTCTTACTGGTTTCAGGATTTTTAATCCACCTCACTCCAGCAATGGGAGCAGAGGCTTGGCCAGCTCCTAATAAAACGATTGTTATCATTAATCCCTTTGCTCCCGGTGGAGCGGTAGATGCTTTTACGAGGCCTATTGCTAAACAGCTCACTACCCAGTTGGGTGATGCGGTGATTGTCGACAATAAAAGTGGCGCAGGAGGTACATTGGGCGCTGCTATTGCCGCCAAAATGGCACCCGATGGTTACACCTGGTTTGGTGGTGCGGTACACCATACGATTGCGCAATCTCTTTACCCCAAGCTCAGTTATGACATCACGAAAGATTTTGAACCCATTGCTGTTTTGGGTAGTGTGCCGCAAGTGATTGTCGTTAATCCCAATAAGTTTGGCAGCACTGATCTCAAAACTATTATTGCAATCATTCAGAAGAATCCAGGAAAATATAACTATGGTTCGGCAGGTAATGGCACTTCTCAACATTTAGCTGGTGAGCTTTTTAAACAATTAACCAAAACCGATATCACCCACGTGCCTTATCGGGGGGCTGGACCTGCCTTACAAGATCTGGTTGCAGGTCAGCTCGATATGATGTTTGATACTTTGGCGGCCGCGGGACCATTCATTAAAAATGGTCAAATCGTTGCGGTAGCGGTGGCCGCACCCAAAAGGGTCGATGGTTTCCCAGATATCCCTACCGCCGCTGAAGCGGGACTACCGAATTACATCGTAGCCAGTTGGTACGCCCTCTGGGGTATCAAAGGTACTAATCCTGCCATTCTCGACAAGATGGCTGCAGCTGTACAGCAGGCCCTCAACTCTGATGAAATAAAAGAGCGTTGGGCTGCCATGGGTGCAAGCGCCCCTAAGATGTCACGGGTAGAGTTTGGTAAATTTGTAAATCAAGAAGTGATTCGTTGGCACCAAGTTGTCAAGACCTCAAATATCCACTTAGATTGAGTATTCATGAAACCCAAGATAAAGATAATCGCTTTTGATGTTTTTGGTACCGTCGTAGACTGGCATGGCTCGATTGCAGCTGAAGTCAAACGCATTGGCCTTGATGCCGATCCCGATGCTTTTGCTACCGCCTGGAGAAATGGCTACCGCCCCGCTATGGCTAGAGTGCGATCAGGTGAGCTGCCCTGGACCAAGATTGATGATTTACATCGACTGATCTTGGATGATGTCTTAAAGCAGTTTGAGATCAACCACCTGACTGAAGCAGAAAAGCGACATCTCAATCTGGTTTGGCATCGCCTGATACCCTGGGACGACACCATCGCCGGCCTCTTACGTCTAAAGAATCAATTCACTTTAGTAACCCTCTCCAACGGCAACTTGGGTTTACTGGCCAATATGGCAAAAAATGCTGGGCTGCCTTGGGATTTAATCTTGTCTGCTGAAGTTTTCCGCCATTACAAACCCGATCCTGAAACCTATCTTGGCGTTGCCAGTATTTTCGATGTTGCTCCAGAAGAAGTCATGTTGGTAGCAGCGCACAAAGATGATTTACTGTCTGCTAGCAAATGTGGCCTACAAACCGCTTTCGTTGAAAGACCGCTGGAGTTTGGGAAACAGGTGCAACGTGATGATCTCGCTATAGAGAGTTTTACAACATATCATGCTAAGAACTTCTTAGATCTAGCGGATCAGTTGGGTTGTTAGGTGTTGACTAACAAGCCACTTCCTGCAGTGAAGCTCCCAATTTTTTTTGCAGCATTAAAGCCAGATTTGCTCAGAAGCCCCAAAACTTCCCCTTCAGCATCTGGCGCACAAGCCATCAATAATCCACCACTGGTCTGAGGATCACTCAAGAGATGACGCTGCCATGGCTCTAGACTGGTTGACTGCACTTCATTTCCATAGCTAGCCCAGTTGCGAGTCGAAGCTCCGGTAAAGATATCCTGCTTCACTAGCTCAAGCGCTTCGGGAACGATAGGTAGTGTGCTCCAATCAATCCTGGCTCGTAACTTTGCACCACGAGCCATTTCTAGTAAGTGGCCAGCCAATCCAAAGCCTGTCACATCGGTTAAAGCATGTACGGTTGGCATTTGTGCTAAAGCCTGACCAGGACGATTGAGTTGGGTGGTCAGTGCAAGCATTTCTTGGTAGCCCTGCTCTGATAGCAGTTCTTTTTTGAGCGCCGCTGACAAAATTCCGACGCCTAAGGGCTTACTCAAAATAATACTATCGCCAACTTGAGATCCGGTATTGCGCTTGAGATTTTTAGGATCGATGATTCCAATCACTACTAGACCATAGATTGGCTCGACTGAATCAATGGAGTGGCCTCCAGCAACCATAATGCCTGCTTCGGTACAAACCGATTCACCGCCAGCCGTAATTTTTTGAATGACATCTAAGGGCAGCACATTAACCGGCATACCTAATAATGCAAGCGCAAAAAGGGGTTGCGCTCCCATTGCATAAATATCTGAAATTGCATTTGTTGCAGCAATCCGTCCAAACTGAAAAGGGTCGTCCACAATCGGCATGAAAAAGTCGGTTGTCGCCACAATCGCTTGATGCTCATTAATTTGATAGACGGCCGCATCTTCATTATTATCAGATCCCGCTAACAAAGCCGCTGGAATATTCCGAAGATTACCTAGCGGAGAACTCTTCAAAATCTCACTCAATACACCAGGTGCAATTTTGCAGCCACAGCCACCACCGTGGGATAAAGAGGTAAGACGTCCGTTATACGTAGAAGCGTTCATACAGGATCAATATGTGTCATGACATTGAGGACGGGTAACTTCGCTTTTACCCGATTTGCAGCAGTCAGTGCAATATCGTGACCGACTTGAACAGTTGCATTGGCATCCACTTCAATATGCACGTCGACCAAAATCATGTCGCCCATCTTGCGGGTTCTTAGGTCATGACAACCCAGCACACCAGGGGTTGTTAGAACGATCTGCTCAATTTGTTGATGCTCTTCTTCGGATACCGCTCGATCCATCAAATCATTCAAGGCATCCCAGCTAAAGGACCAACCCGTCCGCACAATCATCAAACCCACAATTAATGCGCCTACAGAATCCAGAATGGGGTAACCCAATAGGGCCCCCACGATGCCAACTGAAACAACCAATGACGAAGCAGCGTCAGATCGTGCATGCCAAGCATTCGCTACCAGCATACTAGAGCGCACACGCTCTGCAACGGCGAGCATATATCTAAAGAGGAGTTCTTTGGCTGCGAGCGCGCCCAATGCAACATACAAAGCCAAGAGCGATATTGGGGTAGCGCTGATGGGATTGACAATCTTATGCCCTGCACTCCAGAGCATCCCGAGGCCAACGACTAGTAAGGAGACTCCTAAAAATAATGAAGCGGCGGTCTCATAACGCTGATGTCCGTAATGATGGTCTTCATCTGCATCTTTAGCACTATGGTGATTTGCAAAGAGGACTACAAAGTCGGCAACCAAGTCAGTTAGAGAATGAATGCCGTCTGCAACCAAGCCCTGCGAGCCCGAGAGTAGACCCGCAAACACTTGCGATATTGTCAGGGTGAGATTGACTACTACGCTAACCAGCGTGCTTTTTTTGCCAGCACTGTATTTATCCGCTGATGCGTCTTCGGGGTTTTCGATTAAGTCATCCATGAGTGCATCTTAATACCCCAGTAGGAGTATTTTGTGTCAATCCAGCGAGAATCAGGAGATCAAGAGAGCCTACTTGAGACCCTTGTTCCAGTTACGATCCTGAAATACCGACTTAGGCTGATAGACCTCTTCAGCTTCGGTCTCTACAACAGGAGGCTGGGGCACCTTCTTAGTGGCGGGGGTAGACTTTGTAGCAGGCGTTGCAGCAGACTGGATTGTCGACTTCACCGCTTCTAAATCTACAACATTGGAGGTATCAGTTTTTTTAATCACGGTGCTATTTTAGCAATTTTGTTCATTTTTTGCACCCAAATTTGCCTTAAGGCCCAGCGAGCGCTAGATATTCCTCAAAAGCCTTCGCTAAAGACATCTTTTTTTGCTATGCTGGGTTACGAATTAGCCTCATCCAACACTCTATTAGGGACCCCCATGACTACCGAGACTCAAAACCCTGGCGATGAAGATTTTGATTATGGCTGCGAATGCGCCATGACTTTACTCAACGAACCTACTGAAGATTGTCTCAATGATCTGATTGATGAGCTAGATGAAGATGGCATGATTTCTACAGAGGTTGTTTACGGCCTACTGGCTACGATTTTGATGAGCATCACCTCTGAAGATAACGACGAAGAAGAGCACTAAATCTCAGCAGGTTTCTGGATTTGATTGGCAAACGCATCCATTGCTTTTGCCAGCTCAATATCTAATGGAGTGATGTCGTTCTTTGAATGCGTCCTTAATTGGACCTTCACCTGATTCCAGCTATTAGACCAATCGGGGTGATGGTCGATTTTTTCTGCATATGCTGCACAGAGTGTCATGAAAGCAAATGCGGCTTCAAAATCCTTAAAAACAAAATTGCGTGACAAGGTTTTGGTAATGAGATCAACCTGCCAATCTGGCAAATCTTTCTTGAAATCAAATTGGGTAAGGTCCAGATTATTTTTCATTCAACGCTCTTTGCAAGTTGCTGTAAATCAGACTCATAGAGCCAACGCCATTGGCCCTCAGCCAAATCGTCTGGCATTAAATACGCGCCAATTTGGGTACGATGTAATTGTGCTACGTGATTTCCGACAGCGGCCATCATGCGCTTGACTTGGTGATAACGCCCTTCAACGATGGTCATCGCTAGATGATGCTCATCTATCTGTTCACAGGCCTTGGCAAAGCAAGGCTTCGGATCGTCATCTAACACTACACCCTTGAGTAAATGATCCAGTTGTTTACTCTGAATCGGCTCGGCTGTAGTGATTTTATAAACCTTACCAATATTCTTCTTTGGCGTAGTCATCTTGTGAATGAATTGACCGTCATCCGAGATCAGTAACAGCCCAGTTGTATCAAAATCTAAACGACCAACGCATTGGAGGCCACGCTCAATGAAGGGTCTGGGCAGCAAACTGTAGACACTGGGATGATGCGTAGTTTTATGCGAGCACTCATAGTTGGCGGGCTTATGAAATGCAATATAAGCCTTCTCATGAAATTCCCAATCTTGACCCTCTACATTCAGAACAAGATCTTCGGTAGCAATTCGTTCTTCTGGATCCTCGGCCAAGACACCATTGACCTTGACCAGTTCGGCATAAACCAAATCACTGCAATAACGACGCGTGCCAAAGCCCTGACTAAACAGAATTTTTTCTAAGCTAAGGGGTTTAGCCATCAATACGATCTTGCTGAAACTTACAGCTTACCGCGATGAATCTGGAATGCACTGAAGCTTTGCTGAACGGGCATCACTTCAAGCACATTGATATTCATATGCGATGGAAGAGTTGCAGACCAATAAATTGTTTCAGCAATTTCATCAGCGCTCAAAGCATGCACACCCTCATACACATTGCCCGCTTTAGCATCGTCACCCTTGAAACGCACATTAGAGAATTCTGTGCCAGAGCACATCCCAGGCTCAATACAGGTGACCCTGATAGGCGTACCTATCAAATCCGCCCGTAAGTTCAAACTGAATTGCTGAACAAAGGCTTTGGTTGCACCATAGGTATTGCCGCCAGGATAAGGATAGTTTGCAGCTACCGAACCTAAATTAATCACATGCCCTAACTTGCGCTCAACCATGCCAGGCAAAAGAGCGCGGGTCATGTGTACCAATCCCTTGATATTCGTATCAATCATCCGATCCCAGTCGGATAAATCAGCCTTGTGCGCAGGCTCAAGTCCAAGCGCTAAGCCAGCGTTATTCACCAAAATACTCACTTGTGCAAAAGGAGCCGGTAAATTCGCTGCTAATTGATCTACTTGATCGCTGTCACAGACATCTAAAACGAGAGTCAGCAATTTGTCTTGCTGCTCGCTTGGTAAGGACTTCTTGAGAGCCACCAGACGGTCGATTCTCCGGCCAGCTGCAATCACTTTATGACCATGCTTCAAAAAGCGTCTGGCAGTCGCCTCACCAAATCCAGCTGTTGCCCCTGTCACTAGTACGGTATGTTCCATATTCTTCTCTTCTACATTTACTTCCACTAATATTAAAGCCTTCGGCACTCTTGCGCTTAACGATGAAGCAGCCCCTGAATACATTACGACTTCTTTTCGCATGGTTTTGCATCGCATGGGCTGGCGCCATTTATGCAAGTGATACCAGCTCAAGCGCTACCGCCCCAAGCGCCTCTGCTGAACATAGCGCAGATAATCAGCACATTTTAGAGTTTTGGGCTTATCACGCCTATATGGGCACAGAAACCTACTCCGACACCATGCTCTTGCGCTACTACCAGCCCCTGGAGTTTGATCAATGGCGAGGTACTCTCCGGCTTGATACTTCCAATGTGTCGGTTTACTCGCATAGCCCCAGCGAAACCGGAGTCGATCATCATGGTGCTGGAACAACTTTCTTAACTGCCTGGGGAACCGTTGCCAACTTTAATGAGTCTTGGAGTAGCAGCGCTGGGGGGCGAGTGATATTACCTGTAGCTCTTAGCAATCAGTGGGTTGCAGGCCCTCAAGTCGGTGTATCGTATAAACCCCCTCTCGGAGCGCAATCTTGGTTAGCAGATTTTTCTCCTCTAACTCGATATATGTATGGCTTTGACGTGCAAAACAATACTGGGCCAGGCAATCCCAGCCCATCGCCAGCCGTTCGTCGACTTGAGCTATATCCCACTGTCGGCATTCAGTTGGGACCCAATACACAAATTCGATTTTGGGATGAAAACGGCATTAACTACAACGCGGCTGCTGGCGGATGGTTTGTCCCATTAGATGCCATGGTGACACATCGCTTTGATCGCCATTTTTTATTTGCAGTCGGTGCCAGCAAACAAGTAGTCGAAACCTACCAACAATATAAATGGATGGTCTACAGCAAGCTCTCGTTTAATTTCTAACTCATTAACGAGGTTTAAGTTTTGTGAGTTGATTTCTGATCATCGGAATCCGACAGCTCAGCAAAATCAATACCACTCCTGTATAAATCCATACTGTCTGTAAATCATTCTTGCCAGCTTTGTGCCACCAGTAATGCAAAATGACCGTGATCGCAATCACATAAATCAGCTTGTGTAGAAGTGCCCAGCGTCGCCCCAACTTTCTTTGCGCCCAATGCGTAGAGGTCAGAGCAAGCGGCATAAGTAAAACCAAACTTAAGAAACCCATCGTAATAAAGGGTCGCTTCACCACATCTTTGAGCATGGCGACTACATCAAAGTTTTGATCAAGCCATAACCAGATCATAAAATGTAGACAGGCATAGAAGAAACAAAAGAGCCCTAACATCCTTCGACATTTAATCGGCTGACTGGATCCCGTCATCAATCGTAATGGCGTCATCGCCAAAGTCATACAAAGTAATACCAGCGCCCAAGTGCCGGTAGATCTGGTGATGAACTCTATCGGATTAGCACTCAAGCCGTCGGTAAACCCTAGGTAGATCAGGCGATCCAGTGGCAATAAAGCCAAGAGGAAAATGACCAACTTCATTGCAAACGATTTAGTAAAACTTTTTCAAATCCATGCCGGCATACATGCTGGCAACTTGATCGCTATAGCCATTAAACATTTGAGTCTTGATCTTTGGCGCAAAAATCCCTTTGGGATCTCCAATGCGTCTCTCGCTTGCCTGACTCCAGCGGGGATGATCCACATTGGGATTTACATTCGAGTAAAAACCATATTCATTTGGTGCGTATTTATACCAACTGGTAACTGGCATCTCTTCTGTGAAACGAATTTTGACAATGGACTTAGCACTCTTAAAGCCATACTTCCAAGGCACCACTACCCTAACCGGTGCACCATTCTGCTTAGGCAATACTTCGCCATACAAACCAAAAGTAAGCAGGGTTAAGGGATTCATAGCCTCATCTAGACGTAAACCTTCTCGATAAGGCCAATCCAAAATGGGACTATTGACGCCAGGCATCTGTTTGCGATCCGCTAAAGAGACAAACTCTACATACTTAGCAGAACCTAAGGGCTCAACCTTATTGAGCAGACTGGAAAGTGGGTAGCCATCCCAAGGAATCACCATCGACCATCCCTCAACACAGCGCAATCGATACACTCGCTGCTCCATAGGCGCGAGCTTTAAGAGCGCATCAATATCAAAGGTCATGGGTTTTTTAACCAAGCCATCAATCGTAATAGTCCAAGGCCTGGTCTGTAAGCTCCCAGCATTTTCAGCAGGGTCTCTCTTGTCCGTTCCAAACTCATAAAAATTGTTATAGCCCTTCACATCTTTAAGGGGCGTTAAGTCATCCTTACCAGCATAGAGTGGATTGGGCGTTGCAGCTAAGCTTTGTGGATTCGCTGCTAAGGCCTCTCTAGAAAACCACGGCGCTAATGCCAAGCCAAAACTACCTGCCGCAGCAGCTTGTATTAATTGGCGACGCTTTTCATAAACGGCTTGGGGTGTGATATCGCTTGGCAGAATCTGCGGATCTTTGTAAGACATGGCTAGCACCTTTTAAAAAGTCTTTGATCTATTTTGCGCCCATTTTGAATTTCATGAAGCGGATGGCTCTCCAATAAAGAAAAAGGCAAACCAGAGGCTTGCCTTTTTCATGCAGGAATCCATCTTCCCTGGAGAACTACGCTATAGCCCGATCAATAATGGCATTCAAAGTGGGGCTAGGACGCATTACTGCAGCAAACTTGACTGGATCTGGCTTGTAGTAACCGCCAATATCTACCGGCTTGCCCTGTACCGCTTTGAGCTCATCAATGATTTTACTTTCCTGCTCAGCCAATGCTTTTGCAATTGGAGCAAAGTGCGCCTGTAGCTCTTTATCTTCGGTTTGCGCAGCAAGCGCTTCGGCCCAATACATGGCTAAATAAAACTGACTGCCACGATTATCTAATTCACCAGTGCGAGGAGAAGGTGATTTATTGTTATCGAGTAACTTACCAGTCGCCTCATCAAGAGTCTTGGCCAAGAGTTTTGCTTTCGCATTACCGGTCTTGTCGCTGATATCTTCAAGAGATACCGCTAAGGCCAAAAACTCACCCAGTGAATCCCAGCGCAAATGATTCTCTTCAACAAGCTGCTGAACGTGCTTAGGAGCTGAACCACCTGCACCCGTCTCAAATAAGCCGCCGCCAGCCATCAAAGGCACGATAGATAACATTTTGGCGCTGGTGCCGAGCTCCATGATGGGGAATAAATCCGTCAAGTAATCGCGTAAGATATTGCCAGTAACGGAGATGGTGTCCTTACCGCGAATGACACGCTCTAAGGTGTAGCGCATTGCGCGTGTTTGGGACATGATCTGAATATCTAAACCAGTCAAGTCGTAGTCTTTCAGATAGGTCTTCACTTTCTTAATCAACTCCGCCTCATGGGGGCGGTACTCATCGAGCCAGAAGACAGCAGGAGTATTCGAAAGGCGAGCACGATTAACAGCCAATTTGACCCAATCCCGAATGGGGGCGTCTTTGACTTGACACATCCGCCAGATATCACCCTCTTCCACATTTTGCTCAAGCAAGACAGTACCATCTTCGGTAACGATGCGTGCCACTCCCGCTTCAGGAATTTCAAAGGTCTTGTCGTGTGACCCATACTCTTCGGCTTGCTGAGCCATCAAGCCCACATTAGGTACGGTACCCATCGTGGTGGGATCAAAATTGCCATGGGTCTTACAGAAATTAATAATCTCTTGATAAATACGGGCAAAGGTACTTTCTGGAATCACTGCTTTTGTATCATGCAAACGACCATCAGCACCCCACATCTTGCCGCCGACACGAATCATGGCAGGCATCGATGCATCGACGATCACATCGCTCGGTGAATGCAGGTTGGTAATACCCTTGGCAGAGTCAACCATTGCCAAAGCAGGACGGTGCTCATGACATGCGTGCAAATCTTGAATGATTTCTTCACGCTTGGACTCAGGAAGGGTCTTGATCTTGTCATACAGACTGCTCATGCCGTTGTTGGCATTCACACCCAATTCTTCAAATAACTTAGCGTGTTTCGCAAAAGCATCTTTGTAGAAAATCTTAACCGCATGACCAAAGACGATGGGGTGAGAGACCTTCATCATGGTGGCCTTCACGTGCAAGGAGAGCATCATGCCAGTTTTGTATGCATCTTCGATTTCTTTTTCGTAGAACTCGCATAAGGCTTTTTTGCTCATGAACATGCTGTCGATAATTTCACCAGCTTGCAAAGGCATTTTGGACTTCAGCAAAATGGTCTTACCACTCTGAGTGACCAAGTCCATTTTGACTTCACATGCCTTTGTCAAAGTCATGGATTTTTCGCCAGCGTAGAAATCACCGCCATGCATATGAGAAACGTGTGTGCGGGAGGCTTGACTCCACTCTCCCATGGAATGAGGATGCTTACGAGCAAATTGTTTTACCGCATTCGGTGCGCGGCGATCGGAGTTACCCTCACGCAGTACCGGATTGACGGCACTACCTAAGCATTTTGAATAACGCGCACGAATCGCTTTTTCTGCATCGCTCTGAGGATCCTCTGGGAAATTAGGCAAAGCATAGCCCTTGGATTGCAGCTCTTTAATCGCAGCCAATAGTTGCGGAACGGATGCACTAATGTTCGGTAATTTAATAATGTTGGTATCTGGCAATAAGGTGAGCTTTCCAAGCTCAGCCAAGTTGTCATTCACTTTCTGCTCTGGCGTTAAGCAGTCAGAAAATTCAGCCAAGATTCTTGCAGCTACAGAAATATCGCTTTCAGCAACTTCAACCCCAGCGGGGGATGTAAAAGCGCGAATGATGGGTAAAAATGAACCGGTGGCTAAAAATGGTGCCTCATCGGTCAGTGTGTAGATAATTTTTGATTTCCCTGCAGCCATTACTATTTCCTCAATTTTGATAATCCGAAGCTATTTTCACGTCTGGTGATGTCGTTCTGATGTCGATTTGATGTCACGAATCAGAACCATCGATTTTAAATCATTGCCTATTGAAAAATAGGCCGTTTTTGCCCAATAAAGATGCTAAAGCTCCCCTTGTAAGGGATTTCACCGAGAGCCAGCAGAGTCAATGTATCCATCTAGAGCCACGCATATACTGTCGTGCTGATTAAGCTAAAAGGAATAGAAAGATGAGCGAACTCAAAAAAATTGATACCGTTCTAGGCGACGGAGTCGAAGCGACTGCTGGCAAAGAGGTTGATGTGCATTACACCGGCTGGCTATATGACGAGAAAGCGACGGATCACAAAGGGCAAAAGTTTGATAGCTCGCTGGATCGAGGCCAACTCTTTAGTTTCCCTTTGGGAGCTGGTCATGTGATTAAAGGCTGGGACCAGGGCGTTGCGGGCATGAAAATCGGTGGGAAACGGACCTTAATCATCCCTTCTGAAATGGGTTATGGTGCGCGCGGTGCTGGTGGAGTCATTCCACCCAATGCGACTTTGGTCTTTGAGGTTGAGTTACACGGCGTACATTAAGCAGGTTTGAAAAAGAATCGGCCACCCCTGCAGTGATGCAGAAGTGGCCTGGGTCTTTTAATACCCTACGAGAATTATGAGCGCTCTTTTTTTCCGTTCAAGGCGAACTTATTATTCTGGCTAGATTTGCACAGCTCAATAATGCGATTACGCTCTGCCATCACTTTATCGGCATAGCCACCATCATTATCAGCGTTACCTGCGCCAACATAGAACTTCAAGCCGTTACGCAGTGAGCCCGAAGTTGCGATCAAGTACTTCAGAATATATGCACCAATCCGAATATTGACTTCAGGCTTGACTGCGCCAGCAACGCCACCATAAGGCGCATATTTCTCCTTATGCACATTGGTCATCACTTGCATTAAGCCTTCGGCTCCAGCTTCACTCTTAGTCATTGGGTTGAAATTGGATTCAACCGACATCACTGCTAGCAATAAGACTGGATCAATTTTGACTTCGCGCGAGATCAATACTGCATTCGAAACATATTCTTCAATCTTGCTTTTATCTAAGCCATACTTTTTCTCAAAGAACTCTGCAACCGCTCTTTGGTTTTGCACAGGGCCCATTAAGTTGCTATCCAAAGCCAGAGGATCGATTTTTGAGGTCGGGATTTGGTCTGCTAAATGGGAGATCGATTTCACCTGAATCCGGGCAACCTCAGGATTGAGCAGCGCAATCGTTTCCTGCTTGAGCATTGGGAAAGAGGCACGACCATAAATAATATGGGCGATATCTTGCTCAGATGTTTGAGAATCTAAGGCCGCCAAGCCAGACTGACTGCTACCAGTTGCGCCCTGCCAGAACATTTGGCGCGCCTCATCCGGCACCAGAATGCGGGCTAAATCAAAGGGGCCTGCGTTTGTACCATTACCAGATAGCCATAGACCCACGATGAGGAATACTCCCACGATCAGCAGACCGTGCACGCCCCGATACACTGGATCCATAAATCTGATCAGAGTCGCCTGGACTAACCCAAAAAAGGATTGCTCAAGCTGTGAAGCATTCGAATTGTTAGTTAAGCATTTACTCATTCAGTTTTTGCATCGCTACAGAACCTAATCAATTGAAGCTCAGGATATGTTGCAGTGCAATATTTGTAGAACATGGGCAATCCTATGAAGGTTCTTATATCAAGTCAAGAATAAGGGTGGTCGATTCAATAACTTATAAGTATGACAATACTGTCATATTCACCCTAGGGCTCGCTTTTTGATAAAAATATTATTTAAATCAATAAGTTATAAATGTTAGGGTGCACTAATTTAATTTAATAGAAATTTTCTATCAAACCACTTTTTTTACATTTTGAAATGAAGAAATGTTGGTTTAGACCATACATTTAGTATTTCAATCGCCTCAAATTCCTACAGATAGTGTCCCCATCTGCGCCGCCGAGGAAGCTGGTAACTTGTATCTGAGGACGCATTGCCCAAGCAAATAATCCTCCAAGTTCCTGGGTAAACCCCAATTCAGTAGGCATCACCCTACACTTACAGCCATGCCATCCTTTGCTCGAGCCTTGATCCTGGTTTGCCTTGCCTACCCGCTCTGGGCATGGGCTATTTTTGATGACTGCGTTGAGTATTTTCCCAGAGGGGAGATTCCGAGTGTGACTCAGACTGGCAAGGATCTCTGTTTTGATGGTTTTGCCGTCTATTACTCCCCCAGTGACAAAAAACCAATCTACGTGATCGAAAAGCTGAATCGGGAAAGGCTCACTAAGCCTAAGCAAGCACGAACCAATCTTTTTTATGAGGAAGCCCGTTTGCCCTCTGCTGAGCGAGCCACCCTCTCTGACTACCGAGGGAGCGGGTATGACCGAGGGCATAACGCACCTGCTGGTGATATGGGGGATGAGCGCTCGATGGCTCAATCTTTCTCTTTAGCCAATATGATGCCTCAGGCTCGTCAAAACAATCAGGGGATCTGGGCCAAAGAAATTGAGGGGCCTACTCGTCAGTACGCCAAAAGAATCCGTGGCGATATTTATGTTTATACCGGCTCAGTTGGTAATGCCGGGAGCATTGGCAGTAATCATGTTACGGTGCCCGAATATCTCTTCAAGTTGGTCTACGATCCCTCTCGCAATCTGGCTTGGGCATATTGGATTCAGAATACCGATGATGCACCGATGATGGCGCCGATCTCGTATCAAGATCTTGCTCTGAAAACCGGAATTAACTTTCATTTACCAGCAAATGTAGCAACATCAACCAAGCAGATCCCCACTCGACCTGAACGCTGGAATCAAACGCGACCATTTCATGGTTTTCGAAATTACTCAGAATAAATATCTGTGAGCACTTAGGTCTCAGAGTTTCTCAAAGGCACACCGAGTCTTTCTTTAATAGGATTAAGCAGTCCACTTAAGCCGTTGTGATCCAAAGTGTGCATCAACTCGAGTAGCTCGCCTATCTCCCCCTTGGGAAATCCTTCACGCGCAAACCACGCCAAGTAATTTCCTGGCAGCTCGGCAATCCGCCGGCCGGCATGTTTACCAAACGGCATCTTCATCGTAACGAGTTTTTCTAAAGATTGGGGATTCATACATTGCATCTTACAAGTTTGTAATTTGTAGCGGTATTTGTATCTATTTTTACTTTCCAACACTTCATTAAAGGGTATAAGGTCATTTTCTCAAATGAGAATGATTCTTATTTGTTGGTTTATATTGAGAACCTTTCTCAATTAGAAATTTTCAACCAACCCCCTCAACATCATGAAATCCAACATCAAACGACTCATTGCTTTTTCTCTCGTCATTGCTGCAGCGCTCCACTTTTCTCTGGCCCACGCAGGTGAAGGCGTATTTGGCTGGATTTACACACTAGATCTCCAGCCAAAAGAAAAATGGGAATTTGAACAGCGCTTGCAACTCAATCAACAGCAAGCAGCAGGCACTTTTGAACAATGGACTGCACGCACTGAGCTCGAGTATGGCTTAACGAATGATTTACAAATTGCGGGATACATCAACTCAGGCTACACCAATGCCAATCAAAACTACACCAATCCAGAAGCCTGTGGTGAGAGCCCCACTTGCACTGGTGGCTATGGCATTCCCTCTAGTCACAATCCGGACTCTGCTTACGTCAAGGGCGGAGTAGAAGGCGCGTCTTTAGAGGCGATTTATCGCATTACGAATCCTGTAACCTCACCCGTAGGCCTTGGCCTGTATTTAGAACCTACCTGGGGTCGGAACAAAGATGAGCTCGAAGCTCGACTGCTCTTGCAATCTAACTTCATTGACGATCGCTTGATCTTGGCAGGTAACGTCGTAGCGGCCAATGAACGACTCAAGTTTATTGAGAACGGTAACGTCCCTGAATCGATGCTTGACTTTTTAGTGGGGGCAAGTTATCGCTTTGCTCCGAAATGGTCTGCTGGTGTTGAGGCACGCTTTCATAATGATTACTCTGAGTTGAACTTACGCAACCAAGTGCAACGCGCTACCTTTCTGGGGCCTAATCTCCATTACGCCGCCAAAGACTGGTGGGTTACTGGGGCTTGGCGCTATCAACTCAAGGGTGGTAACTGCATGAACGGTGGCGAGGCAGAATGCTCTAATGCCCGCGTATGGGACAGCCATACCGTGAATGAATACATCGTAAAAGTTGGCTTTCCGCTGAACTAAGTCATGATGTATTGGAAACCCACTTTACTGAGCATCGCTGGGCTTGCAATCACTGCTAGCCCAATCCTAGCGCAGGCCAAGATTTATGTATCGATTGAGCAAGCGCAACAGCTTTTGTTTCCCAATCAGAGTTTAGTCAAACACCCCATCATCATTAGCAAAGCACTCCAAGAGCGAATGCGACAAGCTTCTAGCATTCGCTATCCTTTTACTGGAGAGCGTATCTGGAAGACGAGTGATGGGGGTTGGCTGATTATTGATGAGGTTGTGGGTAAACATGAAATGATTACTTATGCAGTTGGTATTGCGCCCAATGGCAGTGTCAAAGGCCTTGAAATCCTCGAATACGTCGAGTCCTATGGCTATGAAGTCGCAGACAGCCAATGGCGTCAGCAATTTATTGGCAAAACGGCAGGCGATCCCGTCAAGCTTAACCAAGATATTCAGAATATTAGTGGCGCTACCTTATCTTCAAAGCATCTTACTGATGGCGTAAAACGCGTCTTGGTCTTGCATGAGCTGGCACTCAAGAGTTCTGTAAGCAAATGATCCGCTGCAAACCGATGCTTGGCACCTATGTCGAGATTCAAATTGATGAAGCGCAGGTGGGACTCACTTCAAGACAAACCCATCTTGCAATAGATGAAGCTTTTGCTTCGATTGCTTTAGTCCAAAGCTTGATGGGTTTTCATGATCGGCATAGTGAGCTTTCGATGATTAATCGCTATCGAGCCGATGAGTCACTAGAGATTCATCCTTGGACGGAAAAAGTATTAAAGATTGCACAATTCATTTGTCACGAGTCGCATGGTTTATTTGATTGTGGGGTGGGGAGACAGCTCGTCAATAAAAAATTATTACCACTACATCAGATAAACCATGCCCCCTCCAATGAAAGCAGTATTCTCAGTATCCAATTTTTAGGCAATCAAATCATTCGCCTGACCCAAGCGGTTTGCCTTGATCTCGGAGGTATCGCTAAGGGTTTTGCAGTAGATGAGGCAGTGCGAGCGCTCAAGCTTTGCGGCATCCAAAATGGTGTTGTCAACGCAGGTGGCGACCTCAGGGTCTTTGGCAAGCAATCTCATACTGTCTTACTGCGCAGCCCCAGACAAGCCAATGAACTAATTCAGATTGGCAGCTTACAGGAGAGGGCAATTGCCACCTCAAGTAATCACACGATCTTCCACCCCCAAAAAGGCAGTACTCCGATTCAAGGTTCGTATTCCATCATCGCTCAAGAATGCATCTATGCCGATGCACTCACTAAAGTACTGGCTTTGTCGCAAGATGCCCACCACCCGATTTTCAAAAACTACCAGGCAGAATCTTTATGGCTTCCCGCTTAGGAAAAATGCCAACATGGCAGAGATACTTTGTGATTAGCAGTATTTGCCTATGCTCAATTACCGGTCTGATGTATTTACTGGTGAATGATTTCCACTTGACTCCATTGATATTTCGGCCGTACACCATTTTGAGTTGGCATGGCCTTACTGCGATCGCAGCCTCAATGGCTTTGGGGTCCGTTTTGACTGTACACCTTAAGGCCGGATTGAAGGCAAAGCGGCAAATGGTCAGCGGACTTGGGCAACTCGTATGTCTGTTAGCCCTCATCTTGACTGCCGCCCTACTCTATTACGGACCAGCAGAGCTTCGAGAGCATGCCATCACAGCACATTGGGTGATTGGCATTCTTTTCTTAGGCTTTTTCTTAGGTCATATGCTGCATACCAGTTGCAAACAAAAAGCCCTCAGTTGAGGGCTTTGTGCTGAATCAAGAGAGGCAGATTTTTGACTGAATTAGTGCCCGCTGCCACCGAGATATGCAGCCTTCACAGCAGGATCATCTTTGAGTTTACTAGCAGGTCCATGAGTAGCGATCTTGCCATTCTCAAGCACGTAGCCATAGTCTGCTACGTTCAAAGCAGCGGCGGCAAATTGCTCAACCAATAGCATGGTCACACCTTGTGACTTCAGATTAGAAATAATTCTGAAGACTTCTTCCACCAAAATGGGCGCCAAGCCCATTGAAGGCTCATCCAGCAAGATGATTTCAGGATTGAGCATGACTGCGCGGGCCATTGCCAACATCTGTTGCTCGCCACCAGATAAAGTGCCTGCCAATTGATTGCGGCGCTCTTTGAGGCGGGGGAACATTTCTAAGGCGTGCTCCAGGTCTTTTTGGATATCGCCTTTAGGACGACTGCCTGTAAAGCGAGGAAAGGCTCCCAAGAGCAAGTTATCAGTAACCGACATCGTCGTGAAGACACGACGGCCTTCAGGACTATGAGCCAAACCTAGACGGGCGATTTTGTGTGAATCCGAACCGTCAATTCTTTGGCCGCTCAGGGTCACTTCACCTGCTGTGGGCTTAATCATCCCGGTAATGGCGCGCATAGTAGTGGTCTTGCCTGCACCATTAGAGCCGATCAAGGTAATCACTTGCCCTTTTGGTACATCGATGCTGATGCCATGAAGGACTTTAACCTTACCGTAGCCTGCTTCGAGATTCTGAATAGATAACATGGTATTGACCGATTTAATAAATTTTTAATAATGAATATTGATTAAGCGCCTAAGTAAGCGTGGATGACTTTCTCATCAGCCTGTACTTCAGCCGGCTTACCTTCCGCAATCTTCTGACCAAAGTCGAGTACTGAAACCGTATCGCAAACAGACATCACCACATCCATATGGTGCTCAATCAAGATAAAGGTAATGCCGTTATCCCGAATTTTGCGAATGATGCGCAACAACTCTTTAATATCAGGAGCAGTCAATCCAGCGGCTGGCTCATCGAGTAGGAGCAGTTCTGGATCGAGTGCTAAGGCACGCGCAATCTCGAGCAGGCGCTGTTTACCGTAAGGCAAATTACGGGCTTCTTCATTAGCCAAATCTTCAAGACCTACAAACTTTAACAAGGCCATGGCACGATTACGGGCATCACGCTCTTCTCTTAAGTAGCGAGGTAAATGCAGAGCGATATCCAACATATTGGATTTGAAGGTGTGGTGCAGACCAACCAAAATATTCTGTAGAGCGGTCATCTCGCCAAAGAGCTGCACGTTTTGGAAAGTTCGAGCAATACCTGAAAGCGCGATCTCAGATGAGGTTTTACCCACTACGCTCTCATCGGCGTAAAGCACATTACCGGCGGTAGGGATATAAATACCCGTGAGCACGTTCATCATCGTGCTCTTACCAGAGCCGTTGGGCCCGATCAGACCATGAATGGTGCCGCGCTTAATGCTGAGGTCTACGTTGTTCAGCGCCTTAAGTCCACCAAATTGCATCAAGACAGACTCGACCTTTAATAACTCAGCGCCAGTATTTTTATTACCGACTGCGCTAATAAAGTCGACTGAAGAGTCGGTATTTTCAGCAGTAGCTTCACCAACGGTAGTTTTAGTTTTACCAGTAATCGCTAAGTAGAAGGTCTTAGCAAAACCAACGATACCGTTTTGCAGGTAATACACCACCAATAAAATCATGAAGCCAAAAATACTCAAGCGCCAATCAGCGATGCTGTTAAGCCAGAATGAGAAGGCTGCCAAACCGACTACACCCGCTACAGGGATTGCAACGCGTTTAGGTGTCGTAATCTTTTTAGACAATGCGAGCACTGCACCAAGCGTAACAACGATCGCAATAATCGATGCAACGATACGGAACAAGTTAATGTCGTCGAGTAATTTTGGTAACAAGACAATGATCGCTGCACCAATCGCTGCGCCAAGACGGGATTTACGTCCGCCCATGATGATGGCCAACAAGAAGAGAACGGCTAATTCATTGTTATAGGTGTTTGGAGAAATATATTGCTCAGAGTAGGCATATAAACAACCTGCCAAGCCAGCAAAGCCAGCGCTGATCACAAAGGCGATCACCTTAAAGCGGTATACCGAGACACCCATACAGTCACAGGCCACAGGACTATCACGCAAGGCTTCAAAGGCACGACCCATTTGAGACTTCACAAAACGGTCAACTACGATCAAAGCCAGAATCGTAATGGCAGCAACTAACCAGAAATACTCAGATGCCGTCATGGTTGTTCCCATGAGCTCTGGGAGCGTTAACTTGATGCCCAATGGGCCTTCTGTTAACCAGCTCATCTCGTTAATCAAAATCTGAGCAATCGTGCCAAATGCCAAGGTCACCATCGCTAAATAAGGCCCGATCACTTTGAGTGCTGGCAAGGCCAGAATACCGCCAAAGATCGCGGTCACAATAATTGAAGCAGGAATAGTTGCCCAGACTGGCCAGCCTAGATGAAAGAACAAGATGCCTGCAGTGTATGAGCCAATACCGAAGAGACCAGCATGACCCAGGGAAACTTGACCAACATATCCAACCACGATGTCTAAACCGAATAACAAAATGGTGTAGATCAGGATCGTTTCAGCTAAGTGAATGTAGTACGGATTCTCAACAAAGAGCGGCAAACCAATTAAGCCAACTATGGCAGCTAATAGAGGAAGGTGGGACTTCAATTTCATCATTAAACTTTCTTAATCGCAGATTTGCCGAAGAGGCCAGAGGGTTTGTATGCGAGCACCAGCAACAATAAGATCAAGCCTGGTACATCTTTGTAACCCGTCGAGAAATAGAAACCGGTTGCGGTTTCTACAATTCCCAAGATCAAACCGCCGACGATAATGCCCATCCCGCTTGAGAGGCCACCGATGATCGCGACTGCAAAAGCTTTGAGGCCTAAAGCGCCGCCCATGGTGGCACCCGTCAATGTCAAAGGTGCAATGAGTACACCAGCAAATGCTGCAGTCAATGATGAGAGCGCATAAGAAAAGGTAATCACCATACTAGTGTTGATGCCCATCAGGCCAGCCGCATCGCGATCATTCGCGGTTGCAACCACCGCTTTACCGTAAATGGTTTTGCGATTGAAAAACTCTACCAACAACATCATCACTAAAGCACCTACCACCACCAAGATTTCCATTGGCAAAATATTCGCGCCCAAGAAGGACATTGGCTCCATTGGCAAAGGGGGTGGGAAAGGCAAGGCATCACGACCCCAAACATTTTCTGCAACGTTCTTAAAAATAATGCCAAGAGCAATGGTGGACATGATCCAACCAAACTCAGACTTAATCTTAATGGCTGGACGCACACCAATCAATTCCACAAAGCTACCTTGCAACATACCAAACAGACAAACCACCGGAATCATCGCCCAGTAGTTCATGCCTAAGGTGTCGACACAAGTCAGACCCACTAAGGCACCTAACATTAAGGCCTCACCTTGACCGAAGTTCAAGGTGCCAGAAGTGGCAAAGGTAAGCTGGAAACCAAACGCGATAACCGCGTAAATCATCCCCACTGCTATACCGCTTGAGAGGATTTGAGCAAGCATGTCCATTGTGATTAGCCTAAAAGTACCGAAAAAGGGTTAATTGTCGAATCCGTCATTGTAAGCAAAACGCCGCTGGAGAGCGGCGTTTTGGTCAAGCTCATGGTGCGGCGCAGAAAAAGCGCTGCTCCAGGACTGCCTTACTTCTTCTTGGCTGTAGCGTCTTCAGCATTCAAATACTGAACGCGGCCGCTTTCAACTACGCCCATCACGACATCCTTGGCCTTAATAGCCTCGTGATCAGTAGCGCTGAATGGCTTGTTATAGGTCATTACAACGCCCTCAACTGGGGACTTCAAATCTTGCAATGCTGCCAAGATTTTTGGCCCCTCTGTGCTGTTAGCCTGCTTGATCGCAGCAGCTAAGACGTAAACGGAGTCGTAACCTTGGGCTGCAGATACTGGAGAAGCGATGATGCCATTTTTAGGTTTGAAATCCTTCAGATAGTTATCCACAAATGCCTTACGTTTTGGCGTATTGGCTGGTTGCTGAATAAAAGTCTCAGGCATCACTGCGCCGTCACCATTCTTACCTGCGGTATCAATAAAGCTAGCCATCGATAAAGTCCAACTTCCGATGATAGGCTTCTTCCAACCCAGCTTAGCCATACCGTTGGCAATTTGCGCCAACTCAGGTCCGATTGCATAAGTCAAGACCACTTCAGCGCCTGCATTTTTCGCCTTGAGTAACTGGGAGGTCATATCGACGTCGCCTAAGTTAAATTTCTCTTCAGCAACTGGTGTAACACCATAAACCTTCAGGGCCTTCTCTAAGTCTTCACGACCCAATTGACCGTAGTTGGTGGAGTCAGCCAAAATCGCCACTTTTTTCAAGCCACGCTTCTCAACCGCTTCTTTAGCAATCATTGGAGCCTGGATGTTATCGGCAGCCGCAATACGGAAGACATAGTTCTCAGGTGCATTTGGGAACTGACGAGTAACCAATGATCCAGTGGCAATATTGTCAATCACTGGAATCTTGGCGTCTTGGTAAAAACGGGTGGATGCCAAAGCAACGCCAGTATTGGCGTAACCCAAGGCTACAACCACTTTCTCGTTATTAATCATCTCTTGAGCGATTTGTACGCCACGCTCATTTTTCGCTTCATCATCACGCTCAATCAGCACGATCTTGTTGCCATTAATACCGCCAGCGGCATTAATTTCTTTAGCAGCCAAGCGAACCCCATCGCGCATGCTCACGCCCATTGAAGAGGAGCCGCCAGTAAAGGGGCCTTGCACAGCAATTTTGATATCCGCAGCGTGTGCGCCGGCAGATAACATTGCAGCAGTAGTAATTGCAAAAATGTGACGACGAATTTTCATGATGTCTCCGTGAATAAAGCTTTAAATTAAAAAATCTTTTTTAGTGAAACTGAATCGAATATTCATCTTACAGGGTTTGCAAACCCATAAAAAGGGCTTTCTATAGGGGTTTTCATCAGGTTCTGACAAGTATTTAAATCACCCTAGCAAAGCGTTCCTTTAGCCTTGGCCAAGACACATTAATCAAAAGCCCCACCATGACCAAGCCAGCGGCAAATAACTTCCAGGCTGGAAGACCTTCCCCCAAATAGATCGCAGAAGCCCCCATTCCAAAGATGGGTACTAAGAGAGGCATCGGAGCTACAACTGCAGCTGGGTGTTTTGAGAGTAACCAAGCCCAGGCTGCATAGCCAAATAGAGTGTTTGCCCAGGATTGCCAGAAAACCCCTAACCAGACCCCGAGTGGCGCTTGCTCTACAACGAGGGTCAAGTGCTCCACCCCACCCTCAAAGACAGCCGATATCAGTAGTAAGGGAGGAACAGAAAATGCGCTGGCCCACACTACATAAGCAAATAATTGGGCTGGATTGCTAATACCCGCGTAGCGACCGACGGTATTGGCGGCACCCCAAGAAAAACCAGCAAATATCATGAGGGCTAAGCCCAGTAAGGTGGTGGTCGCATCGGTATGCAGAGCAATCAGTAGTAAGCCGAGAATGGCCAACAATAGTGCGAACATTTGATAGCGACCCAAACGCTCTTTTGTCAGAAGCATCGCGAAGCCGATCGTAAAGAAGACTTGCACCTGAATGACTAGAGATGCCAAGCCTGGTGAGATTTGGCTATTGACTGCGTAATACACCACCCCGAACTGCCCTACTCCAATGAATAATCCATAGAGTGCTAGATTCCAAAGCGGGACTTTAGGCCTGGGAATGAATAAGGCCATCGGCAGGAAAGCAAAGGTGTAGCGCAGCGCGGCAAACAGAAATGGTGGCAAGACTGCCAAGCAATATTTCATGATCACGAAATTGGTACCCCAAATCGCGACGATCGCCAAGGCCACCAATAAGTGGGTAAATGGCAGGGTAGTTGTTTTGACGTTTGACAAAAGTTTTAAGTAACCGCTCTTAACTTTGCTTACCAGTAATCAACTCGACTGCACGCTGCGCAATCATCATGGTGGGCGCCGCAGTATTGCCAGAGGTAATGGTCGGCATGGCAGAGGCATCCACCACCCGCAGGTGATGAATTCCTCTAACACGCAATTCTGAATCCAAGACTGCCATCGGATCATCGGGGCGCCCCATCTTACAAGTGCCCACTGGATGAAAAATCGTCGTACCAATATCCCCTGCCGCTTTCACCAAATCAGCATCGGTTTGATATTGCATGCCAGGTTTGTACTCTTCTGGTGAGTAAGGCGCTAAAGCGGGGCTTTGCACAATCTTTCTTGTGAGACGCAAAGACTCTGCTGCAATTTGGCGATCTTCATCAGTCGATAAGTAGTTCGGACTAATGACCGGTGGCGCATTAACGTCTAATGTGTTGATATGCACACTACCTCGTGAGGTCGGACGTAAATTACAGACACTCGCTGTAAACGCATTAAAGCGATGCAATTGATC
>JGI26470J50227_1000207_pt1 | contig 26832 bp, 38 predicted proteins | sample FreactTroBogLake_FD_50227 | JGI IMG/M metagenome (IMG submission 50227)
CCCGCCATAGCGTTGCAGGATGCCGGCTTGGTTGCTGATGACGAATTTATCGGCGTAGGGGCGGATTGTGTAGGTCATGGTTGCGGTTCCTTCGGGGGTAAATGGCCGGGCGGTGAGGCTCGGCCGGGGTTAGGCGAAATTCAGCCAGGCAAACCGATCAGCTTCGGCAAATGTGGAGAACTGCGCGGGTGTTGCGGACGCAGGCAACGACAAACTTGCCGTTGTCCTTCCAGATGGAGGCGACCTGCTCGCCGCGCAGGCTGAGGATGGTGGTCCCGGAGTTGGACCGCTTGGTGGTGAAGAAGTTGCTCTTGTTTGCCATCGTCTTGAGCCTTCTCATTCCGCCGGACCATCCCGGCAAAAACATCAGTAAATCCGCCCATACTTTGATGCAAGAAAATAATTCGCCACTGGATAAGAATTATGTAGACAAACGGCTAACATTCCGAGTTTATCGTGGTGCCACCGACCACAAACCCCTTGGAGGCTTCTCATGTATATGTCCCGCGTCGCAAATTTCCGCCCCGCTCGCGTCAACAATGGCTCGGCCCCTCTCAGTGACGACGAATTGCGCCAGTTCGCGCCGTCGATTTTCGCGGTTGAGCCGCATGAGTCTCGGTCCGCTCGGTTCGCTCACATCCCCACCTTTGAAGTGCTGGCCGGCCTGCGGAAGGAGGGCTTCGTTCCCGTCAAAGTCGCTCAGGGTCGCAGCCGCGTGCCCGGCAAGGCCGATTTCACCAAGCACATGGTTCGTTTTCGCCATGTCAGCACCGGCGACACGCAGAATCGCTATGTGGGGCAGGTGAGCCGCGAGACTGTGTTGGTGAACGCGCACGATGGCACGAGCGCCTACCATCTGATGGCCGGGCTGTTCCGGCTGGAGTGCCTCAATGGCATGGTCAGCCAACTCGCCAACCATGGCGAACTGCACATTCCGCACAAGGGCAACGTCGTCGATCGCGTGATTGAGGGCAGTTACACCGTGTTGGATGACTCGGCCCTGGCCCTGGATGCGGCAGAACGCTGGTCTGGCGTCGCCCTGTCGCGGCCGGAGCAAATGCTGCTTGCGGATGGGGCCCGCACCGTTCGCCTGGGCGATACCGAGGGCAAAGTGGACTCGCCTATCCAGGCAGATGCTTTTCTGGTCCCGCGGCGCCGCACCGACGCCTCGCCCGACCTGTGGACCACGTTCAACCGGATTCAGGAAAATTCAATCCGCGGCGGGCTCTCGGCGATCGGCCGCGACGCGAACAACCGCCGGCGGACCACCACCACCCGCGAAATCAAGGGAATCGATCAGGACGTGAAGCTGAATCGCGCCCTGTGGTCCCTTGCGGCCAAGATGGCCGAACTCAAGGGTGCCTGACATCAACTGCGGGGGCTCCGGCCCCCGCTTTCCTTTGGAGGCTCGCTATGAACTACAATCTACAGCTAGACGGCCTGGAAATGTCCTTGGTGCGCCTGGGGCTGCAGCACCTGATTGTTGCCACCCGCTTGGCCACCGAACGCGGCCAGCAACCGGCCGGCGAACAGAGGCTTAGGCAGATTCAGACGACCCGCGACCGGATCTTTGCGCAGGAAATGGGGCAGGATGCCGCCCGCCCGCAGGAGCCGCGCCAAAATCCCTATGTCGTCGGCACCGATCTGTGGGGCTACTGGCAGCGTGCGCACGATCGCGCACAGCGCACGCACGCGCGCGCACAACGCGCAAGCCAAGGAGTCGCGCCATGACCTACGGCAAAATACGGACGCTCTACTGCACCTGCTGCGGCGAGCCCTACCGCGGCCGGCAATTCTGGAACCAGGACACTGGCCACGGTCTCGGCGGCTGCTGTTGGGATTACGTCGAATCGCGCATGGATAAGCACGACCCCGATCAGCTCACCATGGAACAGACCTATGGGATTCGCGGCGTGCACTGTGATCTCAGGCGCCGTCTCACCATGGCCTTTCTGCGCTTGCATGACAGCCTGCGCCGGTACGACGACGCACACCTGTTCGACAGCGCCGCATCCTGGGTGCAAGCCATGGATGCGAGCCGGATGGTTCAACACGATCGCGAGGCATGCCCGGCTCATTGGCAGAATCAAGCCGCAGAGATCCGTCGGGAGATCGCGCGAGCCCGGCAATTCGGCCCCTTCATCCCGCCCTACATGCGCCAGCGCCCCACAGGCCAATGGTTCAATTCCAATTGGGAGGCTTAGACCATGAGACGCCACCGCCTGCACCGCATCGCACGCCTGGCCGCGGTCTATGCCGTCGATCTGCTCTGCGGTTCGATCTGTCTGACCATCATGGGTTATATCCTCGCCTATTTCCTCCTACCTCCCACCGGAGCATTCCCATGAGCCCCACCGCCTTCAAAGCAGCTTGCGATACCCTCCGCTGGACTCCCACCGACGTGGCCAGGTGGTGCGGATATTCCCGCCCCTCCAGCACCTATTGGACCAATGGCAAAGTCTCAGTCCCCAAGCCCGTCGCCCTGTGGCTGTATGCCCGCCTGATAGGAGATTTCACCGAACCCCCAACCCGCACCGGCAGGCACCCCAGGCACGAACCCAAACTCCGGACAAAGCATCCCAGGGTATTCGCCTAGCCACCAATTGACAGAGGAGCCCCAGGAAAACCGGCCCGCACCAACGGCGCCGGTTTTTTTGTGCGATCAATCAAAATATGAGAAGGATCAAAACAGACAAATCAACATCGGGCAGACCATGGCCAACGCACGTGCAGCACCTCCACCACCGAAGCCCCTCATGGGGAAACAGGCTGCATTCATCAGGGAATTCCTGATCGATGGCCACCCGTCACGCGCGGCTGTCAGAGCCGGCTACGCGAAGCCAGCGGCAAAACAGACCGCAACTCGCCTGCTGACTGATCCGCGCATAGCTGCGGAAATCAAAGACCGAACCAAAACGGCACTGGACTCGGTGGCCGAAAAAACGAGCGTTACCAAGGCGGAAGTGGTGCAAATGGCCATGGCCGTGTTGCGAGGTGCGCAGGTAGATCGAGCCTGGGGCGCCGCTCGGGCGAGTGTGGATTTGGTGGCCAGGCTGCACGGCTACATCATCGAGCGCAGGGACACGCGAGTTATCACCGCGCTGACGGACCTGACCCTGGAGGAACTGAAAGCCATAGCAGCAGCCGATGAACGGGACGGCCGGCGAGCGATCGATGGTTGACGCCACCGTGACCCATTGGGGTATGATCGGCCGTTCTCAGCCGGGTTTGCGCCCGCTGGTGGAACACATGGACGTTTCCTCCCTAACAAACTGCCCGCGCCGGGTGACTGGTGCGGGCTCTTTTTTGCCTTGGCGCGCAATCAAATGCGATTCTACAGTCGCCCAGCTTTGCATTAGTTGCGCGAGGGCGGCATGACGACCACGATTGACGGCGCCGCCCTGGAGCCAGACGCGCGTCGGCGATACCTCGATTTGGTGGCGGCCGAGATAGCGCACCGCGAGCGAATCCTAGCGATGAAAGAGGAAGCCGAGTCCGATCTGCTTGCCTTCGTGCGGATGATGTGGCGCGCGGTCGAGCCCGTGGCCGAATTCCAAACCGGATGGGTGCTAGAGGCTATGTGCGATCTGCTGATGTCCGTCACGGCCGGCGAGAATAACCGAGTGCTGCTCAATGTGCCGCCTGGCTCAATGAAATCCCTGCTGCTCAATGTGTTTTTCGTCGCCTGGGAGTGGGGACCGAAGCGCCTGGCTCACATGCGCTACATCTCGGTCTCGTACAGCACGAAGCTGACCGAGCGCGACAATAGCCGGTTGCTGCAGCTACTCCGGGACCCGACCTATCGCGAGTGCTGGCCCCATGTGCACGTCATCAAGGAGGGTGTCGGCAAAGTCGAAAATGCCTCTACCGGCTGGAAAATCGCGACATCGATCGGAGGCACCACCACCGGCCAGCGCGGCAACAGGGTGCTGATCGATGACGCCAATGATCCCAACGAAGTCGAGTCAAAGGATATTCGCGACGGAACGAACAGGTGGGTGCGCGAGGTCATGCCCGACCGGCTGAACAACTTGGAAGTGGATGCGGTTATCTCGATCCAGCAGCGGACGCACGAGGAAGATTGCACCGGGACCTTGGCCAAGTATGGCACCGGGTACGTCTGGATGATGATCCCGATGGAGTTTGACCCGCTCCGCCGCGCGCCCGTGGTTCTGGCGCGGGATGACGACGGGGAACCCGTTGACGTGTGGCACGATCCGCGAGGGCTTGATGCGGATGGCTATGAACTGCTTGGGCTCTACTTTGACGAGAAGGGCAGGCAACAACTCCGGCCAGGCTCACCGATGGCGCAGGCCGAGGGCAAGCTGATGTGGGCGGCCAGGTTCTCACCGGAGGCAGTGGACGAACAACGGCAGATCAAAGGCCCCTATGCCTATGCAGGCCAATACCAGCAAAGTCCGACCACGCGCGGCGGCGCGATCGTCAACCGCGACTGGTGGCAGACCTGGAGCACCACCACCTTCCCGGATTTCGGCACCGTGGTTGTCGCTTTGGACACGGCGCTGGAGGAAAAGGAGTCGGCGGATTACAACGCGATGACCGCCTGGGGCGCGTTCCCAAACGGGAACGGAGACCCCCAGCTTATGCTGCGCGCCGCCTGGAAGGACCGCATGCCGTTGGCTTCACTGGTCAAGCGCGTGCATGACGAGTGCGTGCGGGTGAAGGCGGACTATCTGCTGATCGAACACAAGACCCGCGGCCGGGATGTCTATGATGAGATCCAGCGGCTCTACGTGACAGCCCCGTTCCAAACGATCCTCGTGCCTCCCCGAGGCGATAAGGTCTCCAGGCTGAATTCTGTATCTCATATGTTCTCTGGTGACAGCCGCATTGATCCAGTCACCAAGATTGAAGTGTTTGAGCATGGGATGATCTGGGCGCCGGATACAGAGTGGGCCGAAGAAGTCATCAACGAAGTAGCGAATTTCCCGAAAGTTGCGCATGATGATCTGACGGACACTGTGGCCCTGGCGCTATCGTGGATTCGGACGCGCGGCGTGGTGCTGCGCAAGGTCGAGCATGACGCAATGATCGAGGAACAGATGCGCTTCAGGCCAACACCTGGCGTGCCATACGCAATGTGAGGGGGATGACATGGAAGATGCACCGCTGATGCGCCGCCTGTTCCGCGGGCTGCTGTGGTGGCGTCGCCCGGCCCCTGCGGTGGATTGCGGCCCTGAAGGCGTGCGCATGGTCTCGATGGCGATATGGGCGCCGGAGGGTGATCCTTGGATTGATCCCGAGGTGGTGGCGCAGATGCGGAGGGCGCGGCGATGATTGACATTGTGACGGCTACCGACTGCACGCTGTGTGGCGTGAGTATGGGCGAGCGATGCCGGGACATCACGCCGCGCGGCCTATGCCAGCGTCAGGAAGAAGTCATGAAGGCCCGGGGCGATATGCCGACCGCGAAGGCCAACCTAGCCGATGCGCTTGCAAAAGCTAAAAACATCATGAACACCGACGAAGCCACGCCTTTCGAGCGGTATTCTATGCGCCCGATCTACAACCCCGGCCCGATCAGCGAGCGCAGCGCGATCGTCACCGGCCTGCTGGATGTGGCGAAGTCGGACACGGCGCCGGCGGAGGTGCGCATTGCGGCCCTGCTGCACCTAGCCGATATCGCCATGAACCGGGTGACCTGATGCGCTTTCGGCCCCCGCGAATGAACCCTGGCGCCCTGGCTGCAGACGCGCCGGAATATCAGGATGCGGAGGCCCGGAGGTTCTACCGGCAGACGCAGCTGATTTCGAAACGCAAGATGCAGGAATTCGACGCGTTAGACCCCGAGGTGCGCGATGTCGAGCGTGTGGTGGGGCACATCGGCATAGCGCGGGATCTGGCGGCCGCGGGAATTACGACGGCAGCCGCAGCCGAGCCCATGGTGCGCCAGATGCTAGAAACAGGAGCGCGCCCGCGTGGCGCTACGATGAGGGTGAGGCGATGACGCAAAATTCCAGCCACAATCAGGCGATGGCCTAGTTCAAGCACATGGTCGATTTCGGCCTTGTGTTCGTGCGAATCGTTCGGCAGCACCATTGCGACGGCCTGATAGAGCAGGCGAACCAGGGCGACGCTTCAGCCTTGCAGCTTATGTACATGGCGCGCTGCGCGTGTGACCACATCGAACACACCGAGGGGGAGCATCCGTGTTTCGTGTGCCACGCGGAATTGAAGGGCACCAGTTTCGTGCTGGTGATCTGCACGCCGTCAGCCGAACCGCACATGGAACCCGACAAGCCGGTAGGCATGTTTATCCCGCTATGTCCATCGTGCGGGTACACGGATGACCGAGCGCGGCAGGTGGTGGTGGCCCTGACAGAAATACTTAAGGTGCCGACGGAGATAGTAGGGTTTTTTTCGGATCTGGCATCTGCACCAGTGTCCGGCCATGCGTGATTTGGGAGAACGGCAATGTTAAAGCGTAGAGGTTTTTTCGGCGGGCTGCTGGCGGCGCCGCTGATCGTGCGGCCTGGCGTGTTGATGCCGGTCAGCGCGCAACTGCTGAAGGTTAAACCGGAACCTCAGTGGTTTTTGGTCCAAGGCTATTTGGGATCTGAAAATCACTGTTTTCTGGTATTGAGAAGGTTTGACGATCCGCGATCGTTCACCTTTACCGACGAAACCTTGATGGAAAAAAGCGAGGCAATGCGTTACCTGGACATCCCTTCGCAATACTCTGATTTGTTTGGCACGAGGCCGGTATGAACGACAACCCCCCAACGCTCGAATCCCGCTTGAAGTGGGCATACGACGCAACTTGGTGCGGCTGGGATGGCCGACAGCCGGGCGAGGACTCGGTGAAAGCCCTGGCCGCGGCGATCACGGCAGACANCCCCGCGCCGGCGGACATCAAACGGGCGCGCGATGCGCTGCAGCCGGTGCTTCAGCGGTGCGTGGTGTCTCGGGCGCGGGATCGGGTACTTGAGGCGGTGGAGGGCATGCTGGGATGAGTACCTATGTTATTCGCCCGCGCGCATGGTCATCAGCCACACATGATGTCGATTCCCGGCCATCTTGCGAGGTATGGGAAGCAACGCGCGAGCCAGTAGATACGGGGCTGTTGAACGCAGACGGACATCCGATCTACCGTAACCCGGAGCCCAAACGGATCGGGTTCAATGCGGGTGATAGGAAATGACCGCGCCACACGAAGACCCTTACGGCTGGCACACAATATCTGGCCTGGACCATCGCGGCGAGCCGGTTGGCGACCGCATCTTTTTTCGACCGCCGCTGTATTTCTGGCTGGGTCCCGCCGCGGAGCGGGCAGAGTGGCCGGTTTTAAAACAACTGCGGTTCTTTCAACCCCAGGCAGATTTGGCGAATAATTTGCGACGCAGCACTGAATTTAGCTATAGGCATTCGGACCGCTGAAATCCCGGCCCGAAAGTCTCCGCATTGTCAGCTACCGGCCTGCCAGGTGGAACCGTCCACGTTATCAACCCCCGCAGGAAGCGCGCCGCGGGGCGCATTGACGTTATCCCGGCGAACTCCGGCCCGACGGATCACTCGCAGATCAGCCTGACCGTCACCGATGACGGCGGCGTGCACCTGGAGATCGGCGGCAAAGGCCCAGACGCAAAGCCGCAGCCATCGGGCGACTTTGACGAGAATCTAGCCGGCTATATCAGCGAGGCCGGACGCGCGGCCCTGTTTGCTCATTTGAGCGAAGGTATCGAGGCCGACGAGCGCAGCCGCAGCGATTGGCTGGAGACCGTCAACAAGGCGCCGAAGTATCTGGGAATCGTGCTGTCCGACCCAGGTAACGCCTCCACCGATGGCACGATATCAAAGCAAGTGGCGACGTGCCTGCTTGAGGCGAATATCAAACTGTGGTCGACAGCGCGGGCGGAACTGCTGCCCGTTGGCGGTCCGGTGAAGGTGAAGCGGGATGATCTGGTGGTGCCGCAATCGGCCCAGATGCCGAGCGTTGATGAGCCCAGAGGCATCGGCGACAATGGCGGCCCGCCACTGGATGATCCAGCCGAGCCGCCAGGAACCCCGCCAGAGAAGCTATCGCGTGACCAGTTGGCCAACGCGCTGGAACAGGATCTGAACTGGTATCTGACCAAGGGCGACCGGGAGTATTACCCGGATTTTAGCAAGATGCTGATGTCGCGCGCCCTGGTGGGCATGGCCTTCAGGAAGGTCTATCGTTGCCCGCTGCGCCGCAAGCCTGTTTCGGTCTGGGTCAAGGCGCAGAACCTCATCGTGTCGAATGACTGCGCGCACCTCTCGGGCGCTGGCCGCATCACAGAGGTGATTCGGATGCGCCAGGCGGTGATGAAGCGCCTGCAGAAGCAGGGTGCCTATCTCGATATCGCTTTGGTGATGCCAACCGGCGAGACCACCGAGACCGAAAAGGCGGTGGAAGAAGTCGAAGGCGTGCGGGCGGACAAGGAACTGCCCGGCGACTATGACCACATGCTGTGGGAATGCTCTTGCGAGCCCGACTCATCAATCGACGCCGACCTCGATATCCTAGACATGGACGAGACTGGCAAGCGGACGGGCTATCCGATGCCGTACCGAGTGACCATGGACAAGGACAGCCAAGCCATCCTTGAAATCCGGCGCGATTGGAAGCAGGGCGACCCCGATCATCGGCGGAAGCAGAAGTACGTGAAGTATGGTTTCGTGCCGGGCATGGGGTTCTATGACCTGGGCTTGATTCACATCGCGGGCAACCCGACGATGGCGGCCACAATGCTGGAACGCTCGGCGGTGGACTCGGCGCTGTTCGCGAATTTTCCGGGTGGGCTGTTTCTTCAGGGTCCGGGCACCGGCATGAAAAACACCATGTTTCGGATGTCTCCTGGAGAGTGGCAGCCGGTCAACGCCGGCGGGGCGAACGACATCAACAAGGTGCTGATGCCGATGCCCTACAAGCCGCCGTCGGCCGAGTCGATGGCGCTGAAGGACTCGCTGGCGCAGAAGGTTTCCGAGATTGCCGGCATCATTGATCTGCCCGTGGGCGAGGGGCGCATCGGCAACACGCCTGTGGCGACGATCATGTCTTACGTCGAAGCGGTATCGCAGGTGCCGTCCGCCATCCACAAGGACGATCACATATCGCAGTCCGAGGAATACGAACTCCTGCGTGACCTCTTGGCCGAGGACATCGGCGTTCTGACGCGCGGCAACAAGACGCCGGCGCACAAATGGGAACTTGCGGAAGAACTGTTGGCCCCCGACCTAACCGCGGCGGCCGATCCCAATACACCTTCAGCCATTCACCGGCTGATGAAGCTGCAGTCCATGATTCAGTTGTGCGAGAATCCGGTATTCGCTGGCATCCCGAACCTGCGGAAGATTTTTGAGGACGCCATTCAGCTTCTGTGCAATGGCCTGGCCTCCGAATACATGATGCCGGTTCAAGCCGCCGCACCGCCTCCGCCCGATCCGCGCGTGGTGGCCGCCCAGATCAAAGCGCAGTCGCAGAAAGAAAGCGACGAGGCCAAGCAGCAACAGGCCGCTCTGGATCACCAAGCCCGGATGGCCGAACTGCAGCAGGACGCACAGCAGCGCGATCAGGACCGCCAGAGCGCCGAAACGCGCGCGGCCATGTCTTTGGAAGGGCAGCAACTGAAGGCAGCGCACGATGCCAACCAGGGCGCGGCCGATCGAGCGCACGAAGCCGGGATTGCTGCCATGAGCCACGGCGCTGCAGCACGTCAGGCCGCCGGCGACCAACAGCATGCCGTCGGCCTTGCGGCTATGGGTCACATCGCCGATGCGGTGGGATCTGCGCAGGATCGTCAACACCAAGCCGGTCTGGCCGCAGCGCAGCCAAACCCGGACTCGCCTGAATGACCATCAACCGAGGACCGAGACAATGAAGGTGGAGAACCCAAGCGGGGCGGCTGAAAAGCGCGCCGCGGCCATGCTGAAGGATGCCGGCTACACCAAAGATGCAAGCTACGTGCAGAACGACGTGGCCCTGGCGCGCAAGCGTGGCGGGCGCGTCATGGGCAAGAAGCCCGAACACCGGCCGGACCGCAGGGCCCGTGGCGGTGCGATGAAGGAAAGCGAGACCGACCGGCCGGCGCCGTACAAAGAGAAGTCGGGTGGTCCTGGACTCGGGTTCACCGGCGGCAACCCCGACCACGCCGACGACAACAGTATGGGCCGCCTGGACGCGAAAGCCGATGAGCGCGCCCGCGGCGGTGCGACCAGGGGCAAGAAGCCGGCGGTCAAGATCATGATAAACGCGGCGCCCGCCGGTGATCCCGCGCGGGAGCAAATGGCTGCGCAGCAGGGCATGCGCATGGGTGCCCAGATGGCACAGCGCCCGCCGATGCCGCCGCCCGGTCCGCCGCCGGGTGGTCCTCCGGGCATGCCGCCGGGTGGGCCGCCGATGCCGCCGCCTGGCATGCACAAGCGCGGCGGTCATGTGAAGCGCGCCGATGGCGGCAAGGTGCCAACCAACATGGAGCGCAAGCCCAAGGCTGGGGAGAAGTTTGAACCCAAGGGCGGCTTCAAGAAGGGCGGCCACGTTCGGCGCGCGGCAGGTGGCGACATGCCGATTGACGATGAGCGCAAGAGGGCGGTCGATGGCGGGTATATGCCGCCGACCGGATTCAAGCGTGGTGGCGCCACCACCCTGGACAACGACCGGGCTGAAACAGCCTCACGGGATGGATTCGAGCCCGAGGGCGGTTTTCGTCGCGGTGGCAAGGTCAACGATCACGACGCGGACAACCGCAAAGGATCGAAGTCGAACGACCATGACGCCGACGACCGGAAGCGCGGGGGCGTGGTGGTGAGGGAGCATGTTCGCCGGGCGCGCGGGGGTAAAATGCCATGCTGATCGCCGGTGACATGACGTTGAACGCAGTCATGGAGGCGATCGTGAACGCCACCCATGGGCTGACGAACGAGAAGGGCGAGCGCGCGACGATCGGGACCATTGAGCCCGGAACCCTGAAGATGGCAGCCCTTGGCGCGCTGATGGCTGCTTGCGGCCAGCCGATCTGGCCGGCCTCTCACAAGATCACCGTGCCCAGCCGGGTTCGGTACCATGGCCCCTTTGTTGGAGAAGAATGATGGATGGCATGAACCCGCGCGCCGCGTGGCGCGTGACGGCAACCGGCTCGGTCGAACACGGCTGGATGGTCGATGTGCACGATGGCGTACGCAACGAGGTCTATTCTGGACCGGCGAACAGCCGGGAAGAAGCCGAAAAACTCGGTGGCGATGCCCATGAAGCGAAGTACGTGGCACCGGCGGCTGAAGCGACCAAAGAGCCAGAGGCGCCCGCAGAGCCTGTGCCGCCGATTCCCGCAGCCGCAAAGCCGGCGGAACCGGAGAAGCCTGCGGAGCCGGCCAACGATCCCGCACCCGGCTTTCAGCCTGCCGGCTGATGTCCCTACCGCTTCTACGCGAGACGACGCGCGCCAGAATTCAAGATCGCATTGACCAAGAATGCGGGTTTCTGGTGGCGCGCACGTCCGACAGCATTGACGAAATCCGCGTGCGCCAAGGGAAAATCGCGGGGCTGACCGAAGCCTTAGAAATCCTGGGCGACGCCTACCGGGAGATGAACTGATGTCCAACGTGTCTATGCTGCACAAGTGGCACCACGACGATTACGACGAAGCGAAAGCTCAGATTCACCAGTCGCTTGGCAGCATCGCCGACCTGGAGGTGTTTGGCCGTCAGGTGCTGGTGGCGGTTTATATCCGCCCGAACAAGAGTCAAACCGGCCTGTATCAGACCGTGAATGCCCAGAAAGAGGACATCTACCAAGGCAAGGCCGCGCTGATCCTGAAATGCGGGCCCGGCGCTTTCAAGGGTGAGGACAGCTACGTCAAGGCGATGTTCGGCGACATGCCGACGCCGGAGCCTGGCGATTGGGTGTTCGTCCGCCCGTCCGATGGCCTCTCAATCAGCCTGTGCGGCGATGGTGCGAGCCGGCCGCAGGGCAAGACGTTCCACGACGAGGATGTGGACCTGTTCGCCTGGGATGGCTGGCCGTGCCGCATCCTGTCCGACGATTCGCTGATCGGGCGGATGAACAAGCCGCACACGCTGGTCTGAGGGAGCAACCATGTCACAGACGATCCAGGTAGAGGCGACCGTTCGTAAGCCGCGTGAGCGCGCAGAGCGGGCAATGTCGCCGGACGTGAATGAGGATTCGGCCGCGGTGGTGGTCGGCGGCGAGCCCGATGAAGTAGATGCCGCACTTCAGCAGGCGATGGCTACCATTCAGGCGCGCGATGCTGCGCTGGCTGAAGCCCATCAGGGGCGAACGGCGGCCGAACGCGCCGCCCAGCGTATGCAGGCCCAGGTGGCGCAGACCCGCGGCAGCGCCTTGGCCGCAGAGGTGGAGGCGGCAACAGCCGCCAAGGCCAACGCGATCACGGCAAAGCGCGCGGCCCGCGAGTCGGGTGATCTCGATGCCGAACTGGCCGCCGACGAAGCCTTGGCCGCCGCATCGTTCAAGCTGGAGAAGGCCAACGATGCCCTGAAGAACGCGCCGCCGCAGAGTCAGGCGGGGCAGATGCAGGAGCCAACCCCGCAGGTGTCGGCTGCGGTGCAGCAATTCATCGCGGCTCACCCGCGGTGGCACACCGACAAGGCATTCAAGGACCGCCTGCTTACCGAACACAATGCCCTGATCGCGGACGGCGTGGCCGCTGAAAGCCCGGCCTATTTCCGCACCCTCAACAACCTCGCGCGCCAGTTGGAACAACCGGCGCCAACCAGGGAAACCACCATGCCGCCCGTCGACCGCTTCAATGGCGCCCCAACCGACCGGGGGAGCCCGGGCGGCAACAGCGGCGGCAGCACCGTGCAGACCGCCCTTGGTCCCGTTTCCGTCACGCGCCGCCGTGATGGCTCGATTGGTGTCCAGGTGGCACCCAGCGCCCTGGCCGATTTCGAGGAAGGCGCAAAGACCTCCAAGATGAAACTTGGTGATTATATCTACGAACAGGTCAAGATGGTGACCGACGGCACACCGGACATGACCAATATGGATGGGAAGGTGTATCGATGAGCGACGTGCAGACTGACGACATTTACCGCCGGCCGCGCGCCGGTCAGCGCGCTGTCCCGCCACGCACGGCCGCCGATGCCGCATCAGCGGGAGCGCACCAAGCGCCGCGCGATGAGGACCGCGCCGATCCGATTCGGGAGGACGAGTCCGATGAGGTGGTGACCCGCAAAAGCCGCGGCGAGCGATCCGTCGAATGGAATCACGTCCCCGCTTCCTATCGCCGCAAGGGCATGGATTATCAGTGGTTCGTTACCTCGGTGATGAACGAACCGATCGACGGTTCGGTGCTGGCGGAAGCGCACGAAGGCGGCTGGCGGCCGGTGCGTTCCGCCGACATGCCCACCATGCTGGCCCCTGGCGACAAGTCCGACACGATCAACCGGCGTGGACAACGTCTCTACCAGCGGCCGATGCACCTGACGACGGAGGCCAAGGATGAAGATTACCAGGCCGCCGAACAGCAGCGCCGCGACCGAATCCAGGGGGCGCTTGAGGGCAAGCCGCGCGATGCCGAAGGCGTGGGCAACATTCGCGGGGTTCGCGCCGTGCCTTTGCAGATCGACGTGCAAAACGAGATCGGCGCATACGATACCAACCCCTTGCGGCGATAGGAGTCCTTTATGGCGAATCCAATCCGGCAACTGATTACGGCGACCGGCGCCGCCGCTCCGCAGGTGCTAGATTTTTTCCAGACGCCTTTCAATGTGACTGTCGGCGTGGACATTTCTAACGCGGTGGGCGCGGTCTATGGGGTGCAATATACCCTGTCCGACCCGACCAACATGCTTTACCAGACCGGCGGCGTGCTGCAGAATCCGACTGTGGCGCCGTTGTGGCGCAATGATCCGACGCTCGGACCTGGCCAGAATGCCAATGGCCAGACCTCCTACAGCAACCCGGTGGTCGCGGTCCGCCTCAACGTCACCGCGTTGACCTCGGGCACGATTGTGCTTGAAATTGTTCAGGGATTGTCGGCACAAAGGTGAACCCCTCCAAGGGAGCCGCTGCGAAAATGGGCGTCACTCGCAAGGTGGCGCCCTTTTTATGCGCAGAAATATATTGCAAAGCGATTCGCTATCGCTGTAACGGGGAAATCAGCCGCCCTTATCGTGCCGATCGGGGCTTTCAATCGGATGCTGCACTACCCGGGCCGGGATGTGACAGCGACGCAGCGAAAGCCCGCACGACATGGCAACCAACCTTCTTTCGCCGAATGGTCTGGTCTATTCCCGCAGCCTGATTGGCGCGGCGCCGACCTATCAGGCGAATAAGTTCAAGATCAAGGCCGGCTCGACAACCGCAATCGGCATGGGTGATCTGGTCAAGACCGGCACCGGCGCCAGCCAGGGCTACATCGTTCCCGCGCTTCTCGCTGATACCGGCATTCTCGGCGTGTTCGCCGGCGTGCTGCCGTATTACGATCTGACGGCGCAGCAGACGATGCACGGCCTCAACGGGTCGATGCCGACCAGCGTCAACCCGAGCGCGGACATTGACTGCCTCGTCATCAATGACCCCTTCGCGGTTTTCAGGGCGCAGGTGTCCAGTTCGCTGGCCTGGGCGCAGTCCTGGCGCGGCCAGAACATCAATTTCCTGTCCGGCACCAACGGCGCCCCCAACACGGCGGGCATTTCGACCCTGGCGCTGGATTACACAACCCTGGGCACCTCCAGCACCCTGCCGTTCCGCATTATCGAATTGGTGGGTGTCACCGGCGGTCCGACCGATCCCGCCAACCTGAACCCCTGGATCGAAGTTCGCCTGAATACCAGCGAATTGCTCGCTGGCGCCGGTATCTGAGGAACCCCGACAATGGCAATCACAACCTCCCAGATCCCGGCCTTCCTGCTGCCGGGCGTTCGCAAGTTGAAGGGCCAGTACGCAGAAATGCCGGTCCAGTGGTCCGCAATCTACGCGCGCGGCACGTCGAACATGGAAGCAGAAAAGACCGTCCATGTCCGTTACCTGCCGCTGCCGCAACTCAAGACCACCGGCGCCCCCACGCAGTTCGACAACCTGGCCGGCCAGCGGTTCGTGTACAACCACATCCACGTTGCGTTCGGCCTGGGCTATGCGTTCACCCGCGAGGCGCTGAAGGACAACCTCTACAAGTCGGCCTTCTCGGCGGCGAACCTCGGGCTCGCTCGGTCGTATCGCCAGATGAAGGAGATCATGGGTGCCGCGCCGCTCAACACCGGCAACGTGCTGAACCCCACGATCGGCGGCGACAATTTGGCGCTGTTCGCCACCAACCACCCGGTTGATGGCTACACCGTTCCGAACACCCCGACTGTGCAGCTTGGCCTCAACGAAGCCTCGCTGATGATGGCCAACAACATGATCCGGCGCTTCCGCGACAACGCGGGGCTGCTCTATGGATCGCAGGGCAAGAAGCTGGTGGTGCCCGTCGAACTCCGGCACGTCGCCAAGCGCCTCATGGAGACCGAACTGCGGCCGGGCACGACCGACAACGATATCTGGTCGGTCAAGGAGAACGATGACCTCCGTGACGGCTACGTGGTCCTCGACTTCCTGACTTCGCCTTATGCCTGGTTCGTGCTTTCCGACGCCGGCGGCTTGATCTGCCTGGAGAAGGAACCCTTTGAAACCAGCATGCAGACCGATTTCACGACCGACAACCTAATGGTCAAGGCGTACGAGCGGTACTACATGGGTTACGACGACTGGCGCCTCGGTGTCGGCTTTTATCCCACCAACTGAGGATACCGGACCATGGCAGCTTCTGACATTTCCGGCCCGGTTTTCGTCCGCGGAAACCTGCATGCGCTGACACCGGCGCAGGGCGGTTTTGTGCCGGATTACAACCCTGATGCCGGGCCGGGCGCTGAGTACATCGGCGACGGCATTCTGGATGCGCGCTACTTCTACCCGAAGGACAAGCTGACCGGGTTTACCGGCGTGGCGGCTTGCCACTTCAACGTCCCCGCGCTTCAGGGCATCAACGGCATTCCTGCCGCACTGGCCAGCAACAACATCGCCGGCGCGCAGACCGTGACCTCTGGCGTTGCCATGACCATGGCCGCGGCCTCGGTTGGCGTGTCGGTGAACATTCCGATTCGTCCTTGGTCGGGCGTTGTGGCCGGCGCAAGCCCGGTCACCGCTGCGATGATGTTGGATTTCGGGTTTGAATTCGGTAACTGCACGGCCGGCTCGCCCAACATCACCGTGGCCAACGGCAACGATTTCTTCGTCGGCATGCCCCTGGTCATTGCTGGTGTCGGCAACGCTGCGGGCACGGCTCCGCTGTTGACCCAGGTGCTGTCAGTCAACCTGACCACCAACGTGATTACCGTTCCGACAACCGTGCAGCCGCTGGCAACCAACACCGCGGCAGCCATCGGCACCGGCGATCTGTGGGGTCCATCGGTCAATGCGTTCCCATTGCCTTTGGCTGCGCAGCCCATGCTGGCCTTTGGGCCTGGCCTTTGGATGGACCCGCGCCAAACGATCACCCGTGGCGTGCGTGTTACAGGCGTCTCAGGTGGCACCGGCGGCACTTTCACCATTCGCGGCTGGGACATCTACGGACAGCCCATGTCCGAGACCATTACCGTGGGTGCCGGCGCTGTCACCGGCTGGAGCAAGAAGGCGTTCAAGTCGATCGCTTCGGCCACACCGAATTTTACCGACAGCACGCACAACTATTCGGTCGGCACCTCGGATGTGTTCGGGTTCTCGTATCGCGCTCCCTTCTGGGAACAGACCGAGATTTTCTGGGCTGGTGCCTACATGAATTCGTCAACCGGCTTCACGGTGCCCGACGACACCAACCCCGCAACCGCGCTGCGCGGCGACGTTCGCGGCACGGTCCAGGTCAGCACCAACGGCGGCGGTTCGGGCATTGGCTCGACGGCCTCCAACGGCACGGTGTCCGCCTTGACCATGACCGGAAACCGCTACGCCTCGGGCATCTTTCCGCTGATCTTTCAGGCGGCGACAGCGACCGCAGCCAACCCGTATTCCCTTTACGGCCAGACGCAGGCATGAGGACCAACGCCATGAAGTTCCGCACCCTACTGTTCGGCCTGCTGGCCGCGTTCACGCTTTCGGCGCCGGCGATGGCCCAGATGGTCAACGCGCAGACCGGCACCACCTATACGATCGCCAACACCGACTGCGATCCGCAGGCCAAGAAGCTGCTGACGTTCAACAACGCGGCCGGTATCGCGGTCACGCTGCCCCAAGCGGGCGGTGCGGCCGGGTTCCAGGGCGGTTGCGTCATCAACGCGGTGAACGTCGGCCTCGGCGCGGTGACCATCACGCCGACCACCAGCACCATCAACGGCGGCTCCGCGATTACCCTGGCGCCCTACACCGGCGCTACGATCTACAATGACTCGACCCCGGCCACCGTCGGCAACTACTGGACCAACACCGGCGCCGGCGTCGCGGGCGGTCCGCCCACCAGCTTCCGTAACCTTGTCCACAATGGCGCGATGCAGGTGCAGCAGCGTGGTGTGGCTGAACGCACATGTGCGGCCAATGCCGGCATCACCACGGCGGCCTATGTCGCTGATCGTTGGGGCTGCCAGGTCAACGTCGCGTCAGGTGCTGGTTTCGCTGTTGCAGTCGCCACCGGCGGCCCCACCACGCAGATCCCGGCGCACATGCAGGTCTATCGCAAGACCGGCGCCCTTTTGCAGCCCGTGTGCGCGATCCAGGAGATTTCCTCCGCCGATACCGCGACGATGGCGGGGGCCACGGTATCCCTGTCGTTCTGGATGAAGGGCTTGGCCAACCTGCTGACCGACAGCCCGTTGGTTTCGGCCTATATCCTCTATGGCACCGGCACCGATCAGGGTTTTGGCACCCCCACCGCTTCGCCCGCGATCACTCCGGCCTGGACAGGCATCAACTCCAGCTTGACCAAGCAGGTCACACTGACTTCGGCGTTCCAGCGTTTCAGCTACACCGCGGCGCTGCCTTCGACAGCAACCGAATCGGCTGTGGCCTTTTGCTGGACTCCGACCTCGGCTTCCAACGCCGGCACCACCGACGGCTTTGACTTCAGCGGCGTGCAAATGGAATCCAGCCCGCTGCCGACGCCTTACGAGACTCATCCGTTCACGGTCGATCTCGGTATTGCGCTGCAGCACTATTTCCAAACCGCCGACACCGCCTCAACCACGTCCTACCCGTCGGCCTGCACCGTCACCACGGCGAACACCACGCTGCGCTGCACGATGTTCCTTCCGGCCGCAATGCGCGTGGCGCCGACCACTGCCGTGGGCACTGCCACCTCGTATGGCATCATCCTGACGGCTGGTACGGCGGGCACCTGCACCACCTTGGCGGTCACGGCCTCGTCCAACACGACCACGCAGGTGGGGCTGACGTGCACCACCGGCGGCACCATCGCGCTGGGCAGCACCACGCCGATCATCGGCGCAAACACCGGCGGCCTCATCACAATCTCTGCGGACTTCTGAGGGCACGACAATGGCAAAGATGCACGAAGGCGAATTCAAGCGGGGCGGCAAGGTCGAAAAGCGGCACGAGGGCAAGCGCGAGCATGAGAAGCGCGCCATGGGCGGCCGGATGCCGCGCACGCACGACGATGAAATGCGCGAGCATGTTGAGGAAGAACCGAAGCGCAAGCGCGGCGGCAAGGTCGAAGGCAAGAAGGCCGAACACCGCCCTGATCGTCGCGCGCGGGGCGGCGGCATCACTGCGGGCCCGACCAGCGAGGCCGGCAAGGTCAAGGAGCCCGCGTTTGTGAAGCGCAATCCTGCCGCCGACGACACTAACGCCGGTGAAGGCAACGACCGGGGCTGATTCCGAGCCCTGGCGATCGTAGGCCCGCCAGGGCTCGGGGTGGCCGCCTCACAGCGGCCGAGCGCCACGCACTGCCAGATAGCGCCTTTGCGCTGCCTGGAGGGCGTTACCCCATCGAGGATGCGAATCACGCGCGCAATGCCCTGGCGCGCGTGTCGCAGTTCGGAAGCCCAGAAGAAAAGGCCACCGTCAGGCGAAAGGTGCGCGTCCGCTATCCGCAGATCGGGAAGGACTAGACCGTGACCACGCCCGGCACCATCAGCGGCACCAATGCCTTCAACCTGGCCAACGGCATGGTGGTGACCGAAGCGTTTGACCGCATCGGCCGTAAGTCGTCGACCATTGACCGCCACCAGATCATCACGGCACGGACTTCCATCAACTTGCTGTTGGTGGAGTGGGCCAACAAGGGTGTGAACCTTTGGAAGGTGGTCAGCGGCACCATCAATCTGGTGGCCGGTCAGACGACCTACACCCTTCCGGCGACGCTGATAGACCTGACGGAAGTTTGGTACACGACCGTGGATCTCACGGGGGGCGCCAACAGTTCGGACCGGTTCATGTCGCCGATGGACCGCACCGAATACGCCATGATCCCGAACAAGCAATCGCCCGGGTCGGCCAATCGCTACTGGTATCGGCGCACCACGATCCCCCAGGTGACCATGTGGCCTGTCCCTCCTGTCGGCGCTCCGGGCTACGTCATCAACTGGCTGGGCCTGTCGCAGATCGATGATGTGGGTGTCGGCGGCGGCGAGACGCCCGATGCGCCCTACCGCGCGCTCGATGCGCTGTGTGCCGGCCTTGCTGTCCGGTTGGCAGAGAAGTTTGCCCCCGAGCGGCTTGCGGAGAAGGTCACGCGGTCAGAGGAAGCATGGGATCTGTTCCACGCCAACGATCAGGAGTCCGGCATGATGACGATTCGGCCGGACATCAGCACCTATGGTGCGTTTTGATGGCGATAGGCAATTTTCAGGGCCGGGCGGTTACCAGCGCCACCAATCCCCGAGCCAAAGGCGAATGCGATTGCTGTGGGTTCTGGTATCCTCTGCACAAGCTGCAGGCGCAATCGGCTTGGGCGGGCACGCAGTTGATCGACACCGGCGATCTGGTGTGCCCAGGCTGCCTTTCTGTGCCGCAGCAACAGAACCGCAGCATTCGGCTTCCGGGAGACCCCCGCCCCCGGACAAACCCTCGGCCGGGCCGCGACGCTGCGAATGCGGCTATCGGCGGCTCCAACAACCGCGCATCGTCCACCGGCGTTGTCTCTGATACGAACACGCTGGCGAGCGGCACATGAGCAACAATGCGATTAACGTCGGAAACTATGCGAACGACCCATCGGCGGACACGCTTTATGTCGCGTTTGGCAAGATCAACACGACCCTTCCGGCGGCCTCGGCGGGGCTAACTTGGACGGCCGGCACTGGCGCACCGTCGTCATCACAGCCGAAAGGCAGCCTGTATTCGCGCCTTGATGGCGGTGTGGGATCGACGCTCTACGTGACGCAGGGCAGTGGCATCTGGAATGCCGTAGGGGGCGTGTAGATGGCGCCGTTCACCTATAGTTCGCTGGTGACGGCTCTCACGGTGGCCCTCGTGCAGGCTCCAAGCCCTTACACCGCGCTGCCGACCGACTATGCCGCTTTGGTGCCGCAGGCGGTGAGCCAAGGAGAGGGCCGAATTTATCGCGAGGTGCCTATGCTGGGCACGCGAAAGACCGACAGCACCTTGTCGACCTCGGGCAGTGCGCGGACGATCTCGCTGTCTGGCATGACGCTGCCAATCATCGTGCCGGAAGGCGTGGCTCTGGTGGTAAGCGGAACCGCCTATCCGTTCGACCTGGCGAGTCTGGACATCATTGACCAGTTCTGGCCGACCTCGACGCTGACGCTGGCGCCGAATCTGGCCGATTGGATCGGGCGGTACTGGGCGATGCTGGACGATCATACGATTGTGGTGTGCCCGACGCCGGACGCGACTTACACCGCGAACATCACGGGCATCTTTCAGCCGACGGCGTTAAGCAATTCCAACCAGAATAGCTATCTCGCCACGATCTACCCTGATTTGCTGTTTGCCTCCTGCATGGTGTGGCTGACGGGCACGATTCTGCGCAATTTCGGCTCGCAGTCGGATAATCCGCAACAGGCGCTGTCCTGGGAAAAGACCTATCAGGATTTGCTGACATCGACCAAGGCGGAGGAAGCGCGCCGCCGCGGCCTCAAGCCCAACGTGGGGGCATAGAAATGGCCGATACCTTTTCAACCAGCCTTCGGCTGCAGCTACAGGCCACCGGCGGCAACAGTTCGACCTGGGGCTCGATTGCGGACACCCAATACAACCTGTTGGAAGCGGCTATTACCGGCGACAACGGCTATGCTGGCGGCTCGGGCGGGATCAGCGTTGCGGGGCTCACCACCTATTCGCTGACGGTCAACCAAGGCACGGCAGATCAGGCGCGGCAACTGCTCTATCCGTTCGTGGGGGCTCTCACCGGCGACTGCACGGTCTCGATTCCCGGAGTCGTCAAGATCGGCTGGGCGCTGAATGCCACCACCGGCGGCCACAACGTCATCTTGAAGGTGGGGATCGGCACCACGCTGACCATCGCATCAGGCCAGGGGTGGACGTTGTTCTATTGCGACGGCGTCAATGTCACCACGCCATCGTTGTATCTCGGCACACAAACGAACGGCGCCTATTCCGGCAATCTCACAGTCGGGGGCACCCTTGGAGTCACCGGCAACGCCACTTTGTCTGGAACCTTGGCCGTCACTGGTGCCATTACCCAGAACGGCACTCAGGTGGTCTATGATTCCGGCACCTGGGGCATCAATATTACCGGCGGTGCGGCTAACGCGACATCCGCCGGAAGTGCTGGCGGCCTCTACGGCACGCCAAACATCAACGTCAATGACCTGTATGTAAATGGAGCTGTTTATGTTGCCGCTGGCATCCAATATACCGATCTCGGAGGTACGCACTTTTATAAAACCAGGTGGGACGGTACGAACCTGTATATCTATGTGGATTCAACGCCATTCCAACTTTCTATTGTCTCGGACGCTACAAGGAAGCGCAACATCGCACCTTCGCGGTTTGATGCCTTGGCTGCCGTGAATGCGGTTGCGATTTCGGAATTCGACATGAAGTCCGGCCCAGAAGAAACCCAGAAATGGCTGCATTTTCCCTGCGGGATCGTGGCGCAGGACATTGAGAAGCATATACCGCAGTCCACCATTCACCCCGATCTGGAAGGGGCGGCAATTCAGCTTTCGCTTTCTCCGATTCTGAGCGCGGCACTGAGGGCAATTCAGCAACTTTCTACAAAAATTGATCTGCTGGAGCGTGCGCTTGAGGATGCTGCCAGCCGATGATGAAGAAGGTTATCCTGCGGCCAGGGATGAACGTGCAGAAATCGCCTCTTTTGAATGAAGGCGGCTGGTCCAGCATGAACTTGGTTCGGTTTCGTGAAGGTCTGGCGGAAGTCTATGGCGGTTGGGTCTCGTTCATCAGCACGCTGTTGCAGGGAGTGTGTCGCGGCCTGACGGCATGGACCACGCTTCTGGCTGTGCCGATCCTGGCGGCGGGAACGCATCTCCGGCTCTACCTGATTTCGCTGGGGTCGGTGTTCGACATCACCCCGATTGTGCAGACGACGACGCCGACCGGCCCGTTCACGACTCAATCGGGATCAAAAACAGTCACCGTGTCTGATCCTGGCCTTACTGTCGCGGTCAGCGTCAATTCGTTCATCGAGGTGACCGGAGGCAGCGCGGTGGGCGGTTTGACTTTGAGCGGTGAGTATCAGGTGGCGTCACTTATCAGTACCACCAGCTACACGATCACCGCCGCCAGCACGGCCGGATCGAATGCGACGGGCGGCGGCACGCCGACGATTGCTTACCTGCTTCCGGCCGGGCTGCAGGATCAGCAACAGGCCAACGGCTGGGGGCTGGATGCTTGGGGTTCGGGGACCTGGGGAACGCCACGGTCCGGGTCCAACGGGTTTGCATTGCCGCGAACCTGGACTATGGACCATTTTGGCGAAATTCTGGTGGCAAGCCCGCGCGGCGGTGGTATCTATGCGTGGTTGCCTTCGGGCGGCTTCAGCACGCGCGCCGCGGCAATTACGAACGCACCGACCTCTTGCAACGCCATCATGGTGTCCAATGGCGCCCAGCAGATCATCGCACTCGGGGCGACCCCAGCAGGTGGAGGGACGTTCAACCCCATGCTGGTGGCCTGGTGCGACTCCGGCAATTACACCGTCTGGGCTGCCGCGGCCGGCAACGCGGCCGGTTCGTTTCCGCTGACCGACGGCTCGCAGTTGATGTGGGGCGGCAAGGCATCTCAGCAAATGCTGCTTTGGACGGATACGGCGCTGTACGGCATGAACTATATCGGGGGCGTCCTGGTCTATGGGTTTCCGCAGTTGGGCAGCAAGTGCGGCCTGATTTCCCCTTTGGGTGCTGCGATCATCGGCAACATCGCGCTGTGGATGAGCGGCCTCAACTTCATGTGGTACAACGGAACGGTGCAGGAACTTGACTGCCCTGTGCGGGACATCGTGTACAAGAACCTCAATCTCGCTCAGGCCAACAAGATCATGTGCAGCGTCAACGCGCAGTTTTCCGAAGTGCGGTGGGACTATCCTTCAGCCAACTCCACCGAGAACGATTCCTATGTGCTGGTGAACTATGCGGCCACGCCAATGGAATGGTCCTATGGCAGCAATGCCGCGAGCAACGGAATCAGCGTGTCGCGGACCGCCTGGGCGGATTACAACGTGCTGGGCAACCCGATCGGCGCCGATGCTTCTGGGAATTTGTGGACGCACGAATCGGGCTATGCCGCCGGCGGCATGGCGCTACCGTGGTTCATCCAGTCTGGCGAATTCGACATTACGGATGGCCTGGACATCATTTTCTGCGATCAGATCATCCCAGATCAGATTGTGACCGGCGGAACAGTTGCTGTGTGGGTTTATGCGCAGCGGTTCCCAAACGACCCTGTGCTGTACAGCCCAGATGAACCTTACCCCGTGACCTCAAGCACGCAGTTTATTCCAGTGCGGACCCGCGGGCGGCAGTTGGCGATGCGGTTCGACAATTCATTCTTGTCCGTCGGTGTGTTCTGGCGGGCCGGCGCGACGCGCATTCGCATAGCACCAGATGGGAGGGGCTGATGGTTGCGCGGGTTGTACCGATCTTGCCGAGGCCGACAGGCGGCGATCCGCTGTCGATGAAAACATGGGCAGACCAACTGTGCCGCGCCCTAGAATTGCAGTTCAACGTGATGCAGCAGCCGGGCGGCGGGCAAGCCTATACCGTGACCAATCTGACGCCTTCGTATTCGCTGAATGCTGGCGCAGCGACGGCGGCACAAACTGCCGAAGTTTTGGGCACATTGATCCGAGACCTGCAATCCGTGAGAACAATTGATTGATTCCGCTCGAATGCGTTACAGCATCGTGAGCCATAGGAGGAAGAAGTGTTTGGATTGGCCAGCCTCACCGCCCGTCCTTTCGCCGGCCTCCACGCCGCCGCGGGACCGCGCCCACGTCCTCGCGGGATAATGGGCTTCGACGGCGGCGGAGCGGTCGGCGGAATCGGCGGGGTGTCTCCGGCGGAGCAATCCTCGAACCCGATGGTTCAAGGTCTGGTGCAGCGATACGCCGGCTTGCCGACCGAGAAGCTGCAAGAAATGTCCGCCATGCTGGGCCCCGGATCGGGCCAGGGGCAGATCGTCCAGAAGCTGTTGCAGCAGCGGTTGATGCAACCCAACGCGCCTCAGTTCCAACAACCGCAGCAGCAGCCGCAGCCAGCGCCACAGTTGGGCGTCCCTCAGTCAGCGCAGCCCGTACCGGATGAAGGCATTGCCCGGGCGTCCGGCGGTCCGCTGTCCATGTCGCAGGCAGATCCGTGGTGGACACGATCAGAAGCGGGGCAGATTGACCGCGGCACCACCGGATACCTTCACGGCGCCACCGCCGGCCGGGCCGATCAGATTGCGACGACAGCGCCGGCTGGATCGTATGTGATTCCTGCGGATGTCGTGGCCGGTCTCGGCGAGGGCAACAACCTGGCAGGTGCGAGGGTCATTCAGGAGGCAATGGCGACGGGCCCCTGGGGAACCCCGATCTACCGCGGCATCGGCCGTCCGAACCTCCCTCACCCGCAGCCGCGCGTCGAAGTGGCCAAGGGCGGCGGCATTGGCTCCGCAGAAGCCAAGGCCAGGGACGTGCTGCTGTCGCATGGCGAGTACGTGCTGACCCCCGAGGAAGTGACCGCCTTTGGCCATGGGGACCATGACCATGGGGTAGCGTCTCTCGACAAATGGGTGGTGCAGGAGCGCGCCCGGCAGATCAAGGAACTGAAGAAATTGCCGGGCCCGGTAAAGGTGAACGAATGAACGCGATCACGGCCAAGGCCGAAGCAGAACCGCCGCTGGGCACCTTTCAGGACGATGGCTCAATGGTCATCACCGCAGACGAGTTGCGGGTTCTGGGCGCTGGGTCGGCTTCACGCGGCAAGCGCGAGGTGCGCGCGGTTTTAGCGGCCGATCGCGCCCTGAAGGTGTCCGATGAGCCGACGAAGCGACCGGCCTCTGTGCGTCTCGCCACCGGCGACGATGAGGCGGCTGTGTTTAACCTGGTCATGCTGGCGCTGAAAGAAGATGCAATCAGCGTGGCGCCGATCGATCCCGTTCGAGTACTCGAGCATATCGTTCTTGCTACCCAGCAGAAGGGCGGCGTTATGGGCATCGTCCATGAGGACGGCGTTCTCGTTGGGCTCACGATCATGCTGCCAACGCGGTGGTGGTGGAGCAAACAGTATCACCTTCAGGAACTGATGACGTTCGTGCACCCTGACCACCGGAAGCGGCGGCACGTCGATGACCTCCTGCAATTCAACAAGTGGGCCGTGGAAACCTGGACGCAGGGATTTGGGTATCAGATTTATCTGGTCAGCAGCATTCTCGGATTGAAGCGGGTGCGCGAGAAAATCCTGCTCTACCGGCGCAAGTTTCAGATGGTCGGCATGTCGTTCCTGTATCCGTCGGCAGGGGAGGAATAGGCCATGTCCGGCTCAACGACGGTCCAAAGCTCCAACGCGCCAAACCCCGCCTTTCTGGTGGCGTATCAGAACCTGCTTCAGCAAGCCGGCCAAGTCGCGTCGCAGCCGCTTCAGCAGTATCAAGGTCAGCAGGTTGCCGGCCTCACGCCCGATCAGACGGCGGCCATTGGAACCATCGACTCATCGCAGGGTATTGCGAACCCTTATATCAATCAGGCATCGCAGTATTTCGGCCAGGCCACGCAGCCGCTTTGGTCGGGCGTGCAGCAGTATTCTCCCGGCGCTGTCAGCCAATATGAGAGCCCCTACACTTCGCAGGTTGTCGACTCCACGCAGGCGCAGTTCAACAATCAGAATGCTATGGCGGCGCAGAATGCGTCGGCTGGTGCAGTCTCGCAGAACGCTTATGGCGGCGATCGCGAAGCGGTCCTTCAAGGACAACTCAAGAATCAGGAAACGCTCGCCCAGGCGCCTGTGATCGCCGGATTGGAAAACCAGGGCTATTCTCAGGCGTTGCAGGAATTCAACCAGCAGCAGGGCGCGCAGCTTGGCGCGAACGAGGCGAACAGTTGGCTGAATTCGCAGGCCGGGTTCGGCACGGGGTCACTCGGGCAGGAGGCGCAAAGCACGGCCTTGGCCGGAGCAAACGCGCAGTTCGGTGTGGGATCGGCCGAGCAGCAGTTGGGTCAGGCGCAACTCAATGTGCCCTACGACCAATTCTTGCAGCAGCAAGCCTATCCGTTTCAGACGACCAACTGGCTGTCGGGGATCACCGAGGGAACAGGCAACGCAGCGGGCGGGACGGGCACCACCACCACACAGAGCAACCCCAGCACGCTTTCCACTGCGGCAGGGCTCGGCACCGGAGTGCTCGGCCTTATCGGCGCCACGGGGGGCTTTGGCTCCAGCAGCGGCGGCAGCGGCTGGCTC
>JGI26470J50227_1000209_pt1 | contig 26819 bp, 33 predicted proteins | sample FreactTroBogLake_FD_50227 | JGI IMG/M metagenome (IMG submission 50227)
TGATTTAGTGTTGTTGATGATGGGTATTGATATATCAGATGTGTTACTAGCTACGATAGATGATATTTGTGAATGTAGGGATGGGTTAGTGGTTTTAATTTCGTGAATAGCATTAACGAGGTCTGATGTGGCAACTTTATACTGTGATTCTACCCATCCTGCTGCATGAATGGCTTCTGGTATTAATGCTTTAATTGTATGTATGACCCACGTGAAAGGCAATGCCAATACTTGAACAATACTATTATATGGAGGAGGGCAAGCTGCTGCAACTATTCTTAATAGAATTACACCAACAAAGACATATACTGATAACCATATGTATTTAGTTAAATTACTCCATTTTTGTGCCAAACTACTATTCTTACCAAATATTTCATTAGCTGTCTTTTCTGTATTTGATAATTTAGATGACAATTCTTCATTACGTTTTTGTAATTCTATAACTTTTGCATCCATCTTAGATAGTTCTTCATTACCACGTTTTATTATTAATTCATTGGTTGATAGTAAATCACTGACCATTTTTTTATATACGTTGATATCTTCTATGGATGGTGGTGGTAATAATGCCAATGCTTTATAATTTAAATCTTTGGCTAAGGTTGTGTATGAGTTAGTATATGGATTATTATCCAATGATAGTGTAGAAGCATATACATAACCACTTACTTGCTTGTTTATAGAGTTACTATTGAGAATCACTTTATCTTCTATAGAAGATAGTTTCTTTTCAATATTATTATAATCCTTCAGTGGATTATGAAACAATACACATCCATTCGTGATAGATATTAACATTACTGATAATAATAATTTACATATAACATTTTTCATAATTTTTAAACTTTATTCGTTTTCTTTAACGTTTCTTTAAAATCACTAGGTTTTTCTACATTGTGATTTTTCAATCCGAATTCAATTTCAATAGTTTTTAGCATGGCATTGAACTGTCTATGATTTACATTTAATTTTTTACTGATATCTCTCTGAGTATTACTACAATCTAATATACGACCGACGTCAAATCCACTAGCATAGCATAGTAATGCAATTTTTAATCGTGGATTTCTATCTGTTAATAGGTAATAAAACAAAAAATCCATTAATTTCGTTATGTTACAGTCTCTTATTACAGTTTGTTCTTCTTCGTTAAATACGAATGGAACGTATGTTTCTTTGTGTATAGGTTTATAATCACTCATGTTTTTTCTTTTTGTTTTTCTTTCCAAATATATCATCATAGTTACGTTGATATACATTTAAATTATCTCTTCTAGCACTGCCCTTACCATATCCCGTTCCACGTTTTAATTGATCCATACGTGTTATTTCTTTGATCTCACTATTATCGTGATGCACTATGGCTTCATGATGATATTTGGAGTGGGTTTTACGTTCTATATATGACATAATGTTATATCACATTAACAGTCTTAAAACATCCCGAACAAAAACATTTGACGGTTTTTTCATCGTACGTTACGATATAGGCATCATTGATTGGTATATGACCACAGTGGGCACATTGAAGGTTCGATTTATAGACTTTGACTTTATCTACAGCTACCATTACATTGTTAGTTAATTTTATTTCATTCATATATCTATAAATAGTATTTTAAATAATTAAAATACAATAATTATTTATTTACGTACTATTTATTGTTATGAACGATACATCAGATAAATCTAATAGTAAGTATGTTGACCGTAAGAAGTTTAATGCTTTGGTTATTTCATATATTGAGAGTAGAGATGAAGCTATATACGAGGAATTACATCCTATACTTACAGTATTTATAGAAATGTTAATGTGGAAAAAAATGGGCAGAGCTAATAATGACTCCAGAGACAGTCGTAAAGATTATAACTCCATAAAGCAAAACATGTTCTTACGTTTCTTTCAAACCTTAAGATTATATGATGAGAGTAAAGGTGATCCTTTTTCTTATTTCTATAAAGTCATGAACTGTAATCTTATATATGGCAGTATCAATGAAGATGAATTAATCAAAAATAATACATTAGTATCGGAACTATCTAATAATGATGCTGAATACGTTGATGGTAATGTCAGAGATGTATTAGATATGTTTGGTCATGTTGATCCTGATATCTTCAAAGAAGATGAAGAAGAATATGATTTTAATACTTTATTTTCTGATCTACGTCAGTATTTAGTTGGTAGAATGGACAGTGAGTATCCTGTTCGTCGTAAGTTAATGCAGTTTATGATTGAGTGTATTGATGATCCCAACTTCAAAGATAATGTAAATAAGAATTTATATAGTACGTTTCATGGAGAAAAAGTAAGCTCAACACGAATGAACAAGAACATATTCTCTAAATTATATGCAAATAAATTGGGTAAAAGTAGTCAGAGTAAATACAATGCACGATTTAATAATATTATGAACACGTATAGAGAGCAAAGAAATATTAAAGTTACTTAATAATTTCTTTTAACTCAGCTTCATATTTTTTTAAAAATGGTGTAATATGTGACCATACCATGCCGAAATGCTTATTGAGATGATATACATGTGCTTCTAATTGTTCTTCATTATCGGATGTACATAGTTCATCAATGTATCCTTGCATGTCATTTTCAATACATTTCAATAACTTAGCTACCATTACCATTTCAATCTTTTCTTTTTTTGTCATGTTGATGGGTTTGTAAATTTTTCCATTTACGATACTGTACTCTCAAGGAGTAATATCCTACAATACATCCGAGAATGACAGATATAAAACCTATGATTGGAGTTAATACACCGATCCACGTCAATAACCCACTTATAAATGCACAGTGTGTAATACCAACACTGAGTGGTGCATTATTAGTTATACTGTGAAATAGATTTGTCTCCTGATCGTCCATAAAAATTAAGTTGACTTTCTTAAATAATATGATATACTATGTATTAATAGTGGTGATATCGTTCTTACACGTTAATCTTTTCCACCTATATTTAGTCTTCATAATGGTGTTGACGAGTTCCTCCGTGTTTTCGTCAACTTCCATATATTTATAATAGTTTTTGGTGTGACTATCCATTGTCAAACTATAGGTATCGTTATAATTTATTAAATTTGTAATATTTTTAATCATAATTTAAAATAATAAGTTGGCCGTAATATAATTCTGAACATATGCATATATGTTTGTAACGACGGCATTTACATTGGCATCTGTAGCTTCTAATCCAAGTACGTCACTGATATGAATGAATTTAACTCTACTCATATCTTTATCTCCACTGATAGAAGAGAAGGGACATACGGATATATCACAGCTTACCACACTCGTTGGTGATGGTGCTGATATGTGTATATCTAATATCCATATACCGTCATAGGTTATGGATGGAACTGTTATTGAGCCGGATGTAGGTGTAATCATATATTTATTTTTATATTATATTAGAAAGAGACTATATGTAATGATGCCGTACTAAAGTTTGCTAGTGCTGTATTACCGTTGTTACTAACACTCATGGAGAAGCTAGATGCAAGGGTATTGTAGATGGATGCTATGCTACCCGTAAGTATAGCACCACTACCACTGTACCCACTAAACGTTACACTGTAAGGTGGTGTTAGTGCCCTAGACATGGTTACATAGTATGATCCCACGGCAGATTTACTTATGCTAGTGATATTGTAGGATTGTGATAGCATTGGAGATCCATCCCATGCTACGGCCCATGCACCGAATTGTTGTTTATTGGGAATGACGGATGCCGTTGCTGCAAAGCTAGATGATATAGAATTTAAATTGTACGAGGATGTTACACTGTTAACACTCCACGATGATGTACCGTATACACTACCCGTCAAACTACCACTGAAACTTGATGTATACGATGAGGGTAATATTGTTGGTGCATAGCTTGCACTGAGTATATAGGATGATGTAGTAGCATATGATGCACTACCAAGTACACTACCTGTTAGACTGCCACTAAATGAAGCAGTAATGGTTGATGGTAACACATAAGTATTAGGAGCATAACTTGCCGTTAACGAATAACTAGAGGATAAACTATTATTTGCCCAACTAGAAGTTCCTAAGAAACCAATACCTGTTGCACTTGCAGTATAATTACTTGCACTAACGTTACCAATAACTTGTAAAGAACTATTAGGGGTATTAGTTCCTATACCTACCTTACTACTACTAATAGCAACGTTAACACTTGTCGTACCTGTAGATTGAATACCATTGATCCATAGTACATTCCCTATATTAGCTTGAGCCGTGGCACTGTTACCTGTAGCTCTACCAATTGTAATACTATTTGCAAACCCTTTAGGAGCAGAGTAATCACCAATGGCTATACTACTGTTACCATTTGGGGTATTGTTAGCTCCATTGTTCACAGTATCAAGATATCCAGCTTGTTTACCGATGAATATACTATTACATGCACTTTGTGCTCCATAACCAGCTTGATAACCGAAGAAGTTACTATAATGTGTCGTTGTACTTGTACCAGCACTAGAAGGTGTGGCACCAGCTTGATATCCAATGAAATTACTATTAGCAGAATAGTTATAGTTGGCACTCTGTAGTGCTGCACCTGCTTGATATCCAAAAAAGTTTGAACCCGTATATGTGTTAGTTCCTGCTAAACTATAGTTAACTTGTGAACATGCTTGATAACCAAACATATTACAGTTAGTAACTTGTGCTGCTGAGAATACGTTACCACCACCAAATGTTCCTGCTCCTGTACCTACAATATTAGCATTAGCTCCAATGAAATTAGAACTATTAATTAATTGTCCTTGTAGAAATATATTACCATTAATATCTACCCACCATTTATCCACGGCTGTATTCTTAATATGAAATGGATATGTACCTACATTACCATTGTGGCCTTGATTGTCAAAATAAAATCCATTGTTACTTATGGCTTTTGTATTTGTATCAGTTGCAGCAATCGTGGTATAGAATTGATGTGCTTGGCTACCCTTGGCAAACCATTTAAAATTACCTTGAAAGTCACTCATTATGCCACCCATTACTTGATCGGTATTATTAGTAAATGTTAAATGAGATTGTAAACTACCATTGGTATTTTTAAGTACTATTCCAGCTATACTACTCGTAGCTAAATTACTGTTACTATTATTAATTGTAATACGTAAGCCACCGAGTGATGCACTACTTAATGTATCTACGATGTAACTACTTGTGATTATCTGATTAATGCCTAATGTACTACCACTGTAATAAATGTTAGATGATGTTATTGTTGTACTACCATTCCATAGTGGTATATAATTAGTAGTTCCACCTGTAACACCATTGCTTCCTAGAGCATATGATGCTGAAATTGAATATGATGAACTTACTGTATTATTAGCCCAGCTAGATGTAATTGGATATGTTGATCCCGTTGTTAAGGATGTTCCTCCACTTCCTCCATTACTTGCATATGAAGCAGTTAAAGCATAACTACTAGTAACAGCAGATCCCAATAATAACGAAGCCGTCAAAGCATTAGTAGACCAACTGCTCGTTCCAACCAGACTGCCAGAAAAAGATGCTGTTATAGAGCTAGGAATTATTGTTGGAGCATATGATGAACTTAGTGAATACGATGAACTTGTGACTGTTCCAAAAACATTGCTACTTGTTATATACGATGCTGTTAAACTGTTAGATGACCAAGAGGCTGTTCCAATCAACACACCCGTTAAAGATCCACTGAATGATGCCGTAATACTACTTGGTAGTATATATGAACTTGGAGCATAACTTGCCGATATTACTTTATTTGCCCAACTACTTGTAATTGAATATGTTGCACCGATTGTTAATCCACCACCAATAACATAAGATGATGTATTAGCATATGCACTACTAACGGCAAAACTCATCGTAAGTAATGTATTAACAGGTACACTACCCGTTATAATAGAACTTGCATTGATACTACCACCATTTAATTCAGGTACAATGATATAAAACTCATTATTAACATATTGTCCTATTGCTCTCACCAAATAACTGTTTGGAACTAACGATAAAGTATTCGTTGGATTTTGAGTGGTCAATAGAAAGTTAATGGTATCACCAACAATGATACTTCCACTGTATACAATGGGAGAATTCATTGGAGTTACAAATACTTTACTATAGAAGTTATTTGATAAACAATTGACCAAGGAAAATGTTACATTTGTCATATTTAAAATTGTTATATAAATTAATAAATTGATCCAGTAGTAGGTATTACTAAAGCACTGGCACTATATGCTGCACTACCCGTTGGAACAGCTATGAAGAACTCAGTTTTACTTAAATTAGCCAGTATTCCAACTAAATATGTATTTGCCGTTAACGATAACGATATGTTACCACCATTAGTGATTGGATTAGTCACACTATCACCGACATATATAACGTTATTACCACTTGTAATACTTATGGGAGTAACCGTCAAGTTACCATTATAAGCTTGCCCCGTGCTATCTGAGAAATTGAAATTGACTATAGCCATGTTTTTAAATTATTATTGACTTATCTATTTTCCTATGATATAGTATTACCCGTGATGATAACGTTTATATACGTTTATCAAAATCACACTGTTGCCATATAATATACAAAATGGTGTCTAATTAATAAAAAAGTGGGTATAACTTTTAAATTATACCCACTTTAAACAAAAATAAATGAGTGAATAACTCTCATTTATGGTGTGGTGTACTACTCCACAAACAAACTGACCGTAAGAATAGTGTGAATCAATATGAGGATATGAGGAACACTATTAATAATAAATAGTAATAAGGTTTATATAAATACATATTTATTTAATATATTTTACCAATAACTTTTAGGACATTTTTCCTTACTTAGTGTAGTTTTGGCAGCTATTAGGCATCCACATTCCTTACAGAAATGGTTGGAATGATATTCACAAGCCTTACATATCTTACGTCTGTGAATAACAATATCATGATTAGCCTGATCAATATGTAATGCAGCTTTTGTTAAACCTACTGCACCATGTATTATTGTTTCCGTTAATCCCTTATCTTTATTACAATTACATCCCATATGTTAATTTAATTTATATGATAACCATGACCTAACATCCATAATAAAAAGAATAAAAACGACAACTACTAGTACAATTACTTTCCATATTATTATATACCGTCCATGGTTCCTCTATTATACTATAACTATAACCTAGATTTCCAGGTTGTTGTGGTGGACTCATAGTTGGCCAACTAACACCACTTGGTAATGATGGAGCACTACCCGTTGGAGCACATGATGGTTCAACATAAGGAATTGGAGGAAAAATATTAACGAGTCCTCCACCACCATTATAATAATCATTTAAACATGTGCCGTCATCAATTTGTACAACACTTGGTTGACCAGCTATACTGCTTGGAGTCTTAGGATGTTGATATAATGGATCAACCATATATAACTCAGAATTGGCTTGAGCTATAGCACCAAATGGATCATCAATGGCCACATCATTATTCATCCAATATGTTTTACCATTGGCAAAGCTTTCACTATTTGGGGAGATACATACGACTTGTTCGGCACACGGACTATATGATAAACAACTACTAGTACATCCATATGGTGTAAATGTACCACGTCCATTACTATACCATGACTGATATCTAAATTCATATTTTGGATTACTATCATTCCAATGATAATCAGGTGCACCCGTACTACTAGCATATACAGAGTTTATTATGCCACCACTATATGATGGTGTTATTACGAAATTGCTATCATCAATACGTGTAACGATATTTGCAGCAGATGTTGATGTCATACTAAGATCGTATAAATCAATACTATCACCACTTCTTAAATTAGTTTGGGGATCACTAAACGTAACAAGTGTATGACTACCCGTAGCACTAACATATATGTTATCACGGCCACATATCGGTGGACAATTTGGAAATCTTACTTTACCAACGAGTCCGTAGCTATCACCCGTACCACTGTTGTATGTTCCATAATGATTATAGTCACTTGGTAAATTTGCTATTTTACTACCCGTTATTAAATTATAGTTACCACCACCTGCTGCTGTCTGACTACATCCTGTATATATACCATCATATCCATCTGTTTGACATAGTAATATTGTGCCACCCACACCACTTAATGGACCATCCATTAATAGTTCACCGACAAAGTTACAAGCATTAGGTTCATCAATTAATACTCTATCACTACCACAAGGTCTTGCAAAATTATAACTCTTTATTGGTATTCTTGTTTCGGCCCATTTAACTGCAATGATTTCACCATTGATATCTTGAACACTGGCTCCACGTGGTATATAATTAGCCTGTAGATTATTAATCCAATGTGTACTGTCTAACGGTAGAAAACTATAATATTGTACTCCAGCAGTTCCACCACATGTGTATATTTGAGCTTCTGTTATATCACAACCCGTTTCATATAAATATTGCTCGTATGTTGGTCCTGAACATCCTCCTGGTGTAGGACAAAATCTCCAATCTTTAAAATACCAATCAAAGAATCCTGCACATATACTACCACTATTACTTGCACTTACATTACTACCAGAAAATGGTGCACCAATTATTTTACCATCAAAATTAAAACTATATACACCACTTGATAATAAATTACCAGAGGAAGGATCAGGTGTCCATTGATAACCATTAGTATCAAACCATGATCTTTGACTGTATGTAGGAGTCCATGATGGATTAGGATATGTATAACCATTACTATCAGCTATTGGAGATGTTTTATCGTCAACACTTGGACATGGATGTGAAGGTTTAATAGTTGTATTAAGATCAACACCTCTACGTGCCACTAACGGTGCATAACCCGTATAATTATCTTGTCTCCATGGATATTGAGCATTATTCGTTAAATCCCATGTACCTAATAATCCTTTTAAATCACTAATGACACTGGCACCTGTATTTGTATTACTTAATGCTGATGTTAACGTTTCATTAATACTGTATGCACCAGATAAATATGTAAATGGTCCACTACCACAATCCGTCGTGACATATATATCACATGTTGCATGTTTTTCAATACTATAACTACCACCACTTCTCGTTGCTGTTACGGTACTATTTGCATTGATACTATATACACCTGCTGCTGCACCACTATAACTTAATGTCATGGTCCATCCACTTTGATTTTGTGTAACGGCTGTTACCGTAGGCATTACACCACTACCAAAAGCAGCTACGATCGTATTGTTCCAATCATCAGCTTCATTCGTAGGACTCCATGGATCACCATAGCAATGTGGATCATATCCAAGTAAAGTATTACCACCTGCACCTGTAACATCTAAAATACCACCAATACAACCTCTATCACAACTTGCCGTTGTTGTAAATTGTGCAGTTGCTCCACCAGCACTATTATAAAACGTAGTTTGTATTGTAGATACGGGATCACCACTACTATAACTCATTATTCCTGTATTTGGATCAACAGAAGATACTGCTGTTCTTCCACCCGTTCGTGTTGTTTTGACACCGAGATATGGTCCACCAGCACCACATGGACTTATATAAGTTTTAACTTGGTTATTGACAGAGAATGTTTGTGTTTCCGTTAAATATTTAGTAGTATCAGCCGATACAGATGCTGTCGGTGCACATGCATCTAAACTTGTATAATTAAAACAACCATGCCACCATTTTCTTGCAGCTACGTTTTTAAAACCATAATTCTTACAATGACCTACATTTCTGGTAGATGGACTACCGTACCCAAATGTTTGTACAGTACTTAAATCTTTTACGTTACCTTGCCATAATCCATAACTCCAATTACTACCACTACCAATAGGTGTGTATCCTGGATTACAATCACAATATCCTCCGACAGCCGTACCATATGTAGGAACGGGTAAGGGACTTGTAGTATTTACATATACAGGTATGGCCGTTACATTAGTCTTCATTTGTTGACTATTACAACCACCCAACCAATATTTTACTTTAGTTGCATTAGCAGAGCACGGAGTTTGTCGGTAATCCATAAATTAATGTTTCGGTAAATTTGCACTGTTAAAACTACCACTGACACATCCACCAATCCAACTGTTTAATATAGTATTATTAGAACATATAGATACATTAATCATAGGCATTAATGGTGCCCAATATTGTTGATTACATGTAATGACATATCCACTACCATCCGTAACAGTTCTTACATAAGATGATGGTATAACGGGATATATAGGATAATATACATTATATTGTAACCATTGATATGCATTTGCCGTTTGTGATGTTAAAGGAACACCAGCAGCAGCATAAGATGATGCAACGGTACTGAGAAAATAACTACTATCTTGTGATATGGGTGGTACTGATTTTATAGCTACAAACAAACCTGGACATAAACTTGCACTACCATAACTGCTACTGCCATAAAAAGAAGCACTATAACTTGATATATTTGGATCAACGAACACAACATCATTAATGTTATATGCAGTATTTTCGTTATATACCCCTGCATAATTCATTCTATTTGGTAATTGATTAATGGGTATACTAAATGTAGTACCTGCATTACTACCATATTGACCGACATTACCACCCATACCCATACTGTTCTGATTCATAGTATTAGCCATACTGGTGAATACAGAACTATTTGGATCGTCCAAAGGAACTGACGGTCTCTGTAGATAATTCATAAATTAAAATGCTGTCGGTGCAATAACAGGATAATTAGAATAGTATCCTGGTACATAATATAATCCTGCTACCCATTCATCCCATACGAAGTTTTGTGCTAACTGTATTTTGTTTTTCGTTATATATTGATATGTAACGGGTTGAACCATATATCCTGCCGTTACAATAACACTTGCTCCACTATCCTGTTGAACACCCGACGTTGAACTTACAACACTTAATATTTTACTATATGATGGATACATTAAATTTTGAACTACTTTTGGTATGGTATAATTTTTAACCATTTCAGTTTGAGATAATATAGTGTTTCTATTTAGATTTGCTACATTATTTTTAAAACTGACATCACCAGCCGTATTAAAACTATTATTACTATTATTTAAATCTATGACGGCACTTCTTTTTAGTGTTTGTGTCCACGATGGGGTATGTGTAATACCTGCTCTCATCATACTTAATACTTGCTGTGCAAACGGTAAATAACCTGCATAGCTTACACTACCTGATGGTGGAATGATAATTGTAGAAGCCTGATTGTTATAAGCATAATATATTGCAGCTTTAACAGGATCAGGAAAGGCATACATATTATTAGAAGCATTTAAAGATACTGATGGATTATTATACCAATTACTACTTGCCAATGGTTTTTGTCCGGCCGTTGGTACTATTTCCCAATTTTCCAATACAGATTGATTAATATAATAATCTTGTTCAGATATTTCATCGAAAGGAACGGTAATCGTAATCGTAAATATAGGACCCGTTGTGATTTCATAACTACATCCAAAGTCAGCATAGAAGTTTGCTAAATTTTGAATATCTGATACGTTTGGTGATGTGTACACTTTCGTGGTTGTACCTAATGTGTTTGGTGCAAAATTAGTTTTACGACTCACTAAAATTATAGTACTTGCATTTGGTAATGTTAATCCTTTATTCGGTGATATTGCACCAACAAATGGATCAACTATTGTATAGTTACTAGTTGACGGATCCATTGCCAACTCACTACCAAGATTACCTCTATATTTTAGACTGTTTATACTCATATTTTTTTATTTGTTTTAATGCATTGCTAATGGTTGATTGATAACTCCGATATTTACACCTTGTTTACCACCAGTATTATATACAATTTGTGTTAATAAATTAACCATTTGTTCATTTAATACTAATAGACGTGATTGAATATCTGCTCCATATACACCACCAAAACTTAAATTAGGACCACCTGCACCTATATTACCCATTGTTCCAAAACCAAATTGACCTAATCCTCTATTAGTAGGAGGATATTCAGGATGTAGAATATCATTAACATCACTTTTATTGACGTTACTTGCCATGGCTGCTATACCTACATAACCAGTACCGGCAGCAACATAATCAATACTATATTTCTTTGATAACAGTCTCTTTACAGTTTCATCTGATAAAGCATTACCATTTTTTAAAAATGTACCTTCAACAGTATCATATTGAACACCAATACTGTCCAAAGCCGATAGGATACTTTTTTCCGATGATAATACTGTTTTATCTAATGCACCTTCGTAACCACTCTTGGTTAATTTAGATAAAATACCGTTTTGTCCAGCCGTAGCACCACGTACGGCTCCACCCAATGATTCCATTCCAACTTTTTCCAATCCCGATGCAACTAAATTTCCAGGAGCAGATGTTCCTCCAACTATTCCCGTTAAAACTGCTGCACCTGCTCCTTGTGCAGCTCTAACATCAGCATTACTTAATCCTAAAGTTTTATACGAGTCACCAATGTATTTATCAATATATTTATCGGCCATTCCGAAAGTGGCTGTTTTGGCAATGCCTGCTCCCATACCTCCTATTCTACCTGCTAATTTAAACCAATTACCATGTATAACATCGTCTCCTATTCCTTTTATTGTGTTGATGACACCACTTAACATTGCAGCAAGACCATTTACAATATTTAATACTAATGTTGCAATGGGTGATAAAGCCGATCCTAATTCTTTCATATGAAGAACAAAATTACTCCAACTATCAGCCATACTCTGTACATCCTGTGCATTTACTGTTGGTACACCTACACCAACATTTTCAGCATAGTTTTTTAAACTTCCACCAACGTTATTACCTGCTTTACCACCTGTAAATTGTACGGCTAAGTTTTGTACATCTGTTATGGATTCTTTACCAAATACTTTCTCAATGGCAAGACCTTGTGTAGATAAAGAGGAACCTTTACCCATTATTTTTTCAAAAATACCACTTGTTCCTAATGTTTTTAAATCTTTTAATTGAACACCCAATCTTGCAAAACTAGCAGCTAATTCCATATTACCACTTACAGCTTCTGTTGCAGCAGCATTTAACTTATCAAAGAAATTCTTTATGTTACCTTCATCAAGATGTGTACGTTCAAATAATGTTTTTAATATTTGATAGTCCGTGGTTGTTGCTCGTACTTGTTCTGCTGAACGTTGAAGGTTAACGGCCCATTCACCAGTTCTTTGTATGGCCTGTTCAATTAATGCAACGGGAATAGCATCGGACAATGCTTTACCGAAATTATCAGATGCTCTCGTTGCATTACCTAGTTTTGATTCAATACTATTAATGTCTGATTTTAGATCGGCAACGTCTTTTTTAAACTGTGATCGGTCCAATCTACTTTCAATGCTTACTCCTAATTTTGGCATAATTTTATATATTTATATCTTATAATAGGGGTAGTGTCTAAAATCATTCAGGAGAAGGAACGTAAGGTTCATTTATGACATTAACTTGGGCTTTATTTCTAATACTACTATTAACAACTTTAATGGCACCTTCTGTTTCTGCATTTTGACACCACTCAAAAAACAATCTTCTTAAATTCATATTAAGTATTTCTGTTTCACTATATCCCATTTTTTTAAATATTTGCCATACACCAATTTTCCAATCTAAACCTGTGGGTGTTTGATTTTGTTTCTGTTCAATGCTGTATATAGGCATATTAAAGAAATATGTCATATAGTCTCGGAATTGATTAACTTTAGTATATATGTTCCAATCTTCTCCTTCAATCTCCATGTCGGCATCAATAACTTCTTTTATTGAACTGATGATATCTTTTGCTTCATTATCATCATTTAGAACTGCTAATCCATCTTCATATGATAGGGAACATATAGTTAATGCTTTAAAGTAATCTAATAGTCCCGTCTTAATATCAATGTTTACGACGTCTGAATTTATTAAAGGACTATCTATTCTCTCTAATAGTAATAAATGACCGAGGCAGAATGGTTTCAATTCAATACTACAAACAATGAATTTCTTTGGTAATATTGCCTCAGGATAATAATATAATGTATATGGATTTGACATTTTTTTAAATTTTTATGTTGACTTTCTTAATTACTATGGTATAATGCATATATAGTGACGATATCGTTCTCATACGAATATCAAAATCACTGTTGCTCCGGCTGATAATAATAAATAGTAATATAAAATATCAAAATGCAATAAAAAAGGACTGATCTAATAAATCAGTCCTTTAATTTTTATATTAATTAAATAAATTAACTTAATATATTGAGATATCTTATTAACTTTAACGTTACTTTAGTTGCATCCGTGTTCATTTCTTTCTGTGTAGTGGATTCTACGAGCCAGTTTGTAGATGCAACGGCATCACCAGAAGCTACAGAAACCGTTACGTTCGTACCTTGATCAGGTTTACTGATTACAGCAGAACCATTAACGGCACTAGAATCACTAACGACATACTCAATCGTAGCCGTTGCCGTAGGATTATAGAATATCACGGCAGCTACACTACCACTTTGATTTCTTATTTCATTCTTCTCTACATTTTCGTCGTAATCAATGCTCTGAAATGATCCAGAAGCACCCGTTACGGTTACCGTTGAAGAGCCTAATCCCCATCTTAGATTTACTCCTGATGAGGCATGATACTGTGTTGCTCCGGCTGACATATTATATTATTTCCTTTATGTTAAAAATTAGCTTAAAATGTTCAAGTAACGTATGAGTTTAAGTGTTACCTTAACAGCATCCGTGTTCATTTCTTTTTGGGTCGTAGATTCTACTAACCAATTAGTTGATGCAACATTGTCACCACTTGCAGCCGTAACAGTTACATTAGTTCCTTGATCGGGTTTCGTAATAGTAGCTGATCCATTGACTGCTGAACCATCACTTACGATATACTCAATGGTTGCTGTTGCCGTAGGATTGTAAAACACGACTGCTGCCATCGTGCCTCTTTGATCACGAATTTCATTCTTTTCAACGTTTTCGTCGTAATCAATAGATTGAAATGTGCCCGTGGCATTAGTTACGGTTATTGCTGAGGATCCTAATCCCCATCTTAGATTTACCCCTGATGAGGCATGATACTGTGTTGCTCCGGCTGACATATTATATTATTTCCTTATATTATTTTGAATAGTGTCTATTAATTTGTATTTAAACTACATATCACACGAAATGTAGTACAGTTCTCCAATGCATCCTCAATAAATTTACATGTATTATCAAGTGTTTGTACTTGAAATGCCACGAAATTAAATGTACTATTATTCCACTGACTCGTTATGTTATAACCAGGAATTTGATAAATAGCACTGAATATTTGCATTGCATATTGACTTAAATTGGTCGTTGATGTATCATATGCCATTTCTAATACTTTAACTTCAACGGTAGCATCAAATACATTTGTTTGATAGTATGTTTCTCTTGCATCCACCACGTTTACCGTACATAATGGTGCCGATTTAATTTGGTTATTAATACCAGTATAAATAGGAAATGAACTGCCACTCAAGCTACTGCTTGGATTCATACTACTGCTATTGAGAAAGGTAACAAAACTGCTTTCCAAAGCAAAATTAATAGGAACATATGATCCTGTAGGTAGTGGCATATAATATTATGATTGGCAAGATATATATTGTAAATAGCTGCCACTAACTTCGTTATAAGTACTTTTTCCATATAGAGTTACCGATCCAGAGTATGGTAATAATGCTGTATCGGATGGTGCTAATATTGTATTATATTGTATACTGGATGTATTCTGACATATTAATACGGATGCAGAAGCATTAGGATTACTAAGAAACAAATATCTTAGATTAGTTGCCGTACCTTGATTAATCAATGTCCATGCACTACTGGTAATAGCCAATGTAGATGCTAAATTATTAGATGACGTAAGATATACTGTATCGGTAAGTACACCTTGAGATTTAATATTATTGTTCGTTAAAACAACTAAACCGTTAATTACGAATGAATTGGTTGCCATATTTTTTTATTGATTTCCTGATATTATCAATGGTGTCTAATCTTACTTGTATTTATCTAATAACTTACCATATATAAGTTCTGAGAATTTCTTCCATTGAGAATTAACATCTTTATATGCTTCTTGTACACCTTGCATTAATACGTTTTGTGCTTGTGCTTTGGAATCACCATCACCCGTCGTATTAATAGCCATTGCATATTTACTTGTAGCATTAACTTTAGCATATACTACATCACCTTTATCGGTACCTACATTTTTCGTTAATGGATCAATTTCAAATTGATATCTTTTAATAATACTATAATACTTACTTCTTTTTAAAAGTTTATCAAGGTATTTAATGGATGGCATCCATCCTGATTTTAAATATGTAATACTGAATATTTTAGCTGCTATTAACTTCTCTACGGCTTCATGTAATGGTGGTCCTTTAAGTTTACTTAATCCATTACTCTTTCTCTTAGAATTAACTAATGCCTCACCAAGAGTACCACCACTCATTGATGGTTTATTCATATCAGCTACGATCTTTGCTTCCGTACTCTTTAACGTTATAGCATTACTATTTTGTGCAATCTGTAATACAACGGCATTTATTACATCTGTATTTAATTCATTTATTTCTTTTTCAAAAATATCAAGGTCATCAAACAATTGTTTTTTATTCTTAATATGAAAGGATGTAGCCATATCATATACCTCTGTTTTGATTAATGGCAACTAATCTCATATGTGTACCTTGAGGAGCCGTTCTTATCTGTAATATACGATATGTAATACCGTTATATGTAACGAGTTGTTGAGTCGTAGGCATCGTCGTAAATAACGATGAACTATCTGCATTAACCAGACGTACCGTTATATTAGCAGTTGTGTCAACGGTATAACCACCAATACCAAGTTGCTTTTCTTGCATGGCAAGACTAACGACGGCAGGATATGAACTACCACTGATAGTAATGGTATTAGGTACATCATTCTCCATATATAATAGAGCATTAATCGTGTCTTTTTGCAAACTACTTAAACTCATATAATAATAAGAATAGTGTCTAACAATAAATAAAAAAATAACCCCAAGATAATTAAACCTTGGGGTTATTCTGACTAACTATTTATTTAAAATTACGTCAACACAACGATTGCATTAGGATTACCTAGTGCCGTACCATAGATAGCCGTGGTACTTACTTGCCATTGACCCGTAGCTTGTAAATAACTAATACGAGCCTGAATACTAACACCAGAACTTGGTTCGGATACAGTAGTAGCCTGAACAACACTGTTATTAACTTCAACGGGTGCTCTCATAGCCATTGCAAAACCTTGTTTATGTGTTGCAATACCGAAGAGGTTGGGGAATCCAGAATTAGACTGAACGTTATAAGGAGAATCTTTCAATCCTGCATATACATATTCAGCAAAACCAGCAACACGATTTGCTTGGAATTCTTGAATTGCAGAGGTAGAACCATAGGTTAAATATGGATTCAATGCACCGATCAAACCATAGTGAGAATCAGGGCAGAGAATCAAAGTTCTATCAGAACGAGGTACGAATTGTTTGTCTAAAACAGTAGCTAAATACGAAGCACTGTTGAAGTTTAATGATTGAGCATTAGTACCAATAGAGGAAGTAGTAATGTAACCAGTAGTGGTTGCAAAACCCGAACCTGTATTAATGTTAGACATAACATCAACGGCAATGGTGTTAACCAAAGAGTCAATTTGTCCTGGCAAAAATGTATTTAACAACACCTGAGGAGTTGCTGTTGCCCATTGCAATTCTGAAAAAGCATGAGTAACGTCTTTCTGTAAAAGAGTAATGGTAACGGCACTAGCAGAAGCTGCTTGTGAAGTATAACCATTGATATCGGTACGATTAGCAGTCAACGGAGTCGTTGCTAAACGTGTAGTGACACTCAAACCACCGTCGGCAACGGTAGGAGAGAAGTCGGTAGACCAAGCATTAAATAATGGTGCTTTGGCAATGAATTGTTTAAGGCTTTCTTGTGCATACACTTGAAGAAAACCACTTAGTGAATTGGCTTGCATATTTTATATATTTGTTTTAACTATTAGAGATTGATTTTATTAACATTCATTGGTTTCAACATACTTTCCTGATTATGTTGCTTACTAATTGCAGCTAATATTAGCTTTTCATTTTTGTTATAAAAAGCTGTTTTTTCGGCTCCCATTGCCATTTTCTCATACTGAGATAATGCAGCATCAGGAGATAGAAATTCTTTAGGGGTTGGTTCAGGTATTGTGTTAACACTAACCCCTATGTTGGCTAACTCAGTGTTAACTCTATTGTTAATGACTTTTGCAGTCACTTTGGTTTTTTCTTCAAGAAGACTTATTTTAGCAAGAAGACTTCTTTTTTCAACCATAAATTTTTCAATGACATCTTGTGCATCATTTAAGTCTCTTTCAGCAAGACTTTGTGCATTGATTGCAGTGTTCAAAGATTCCTGTAATGCTTTGATTTCACTGCCTTTTTTAAATACGTTTAAGATACTCATATACAATTTAAAATAGTGTCTATTATTTAATCATTTTCAAATACTCATCTAAATCTTGTACGATACAATCAATGAGATTAGCTTCCAATGCTTGTTTAGCACCGAACACTTGTCCTTGCATATTCTCATCTTTCACACCACCACGATTAGTAGATACAGTATTTTTAAACTTAGCATACTGCTCTTGTACACCGTCATCAACCCATTTCTTTTCAACTTCTGTCATTTCTTTGAAGGGCATACCAAGAAGTTTATATAATCCACCGAAAAATGCATTGACCTTGATACCTTCTCTTTTTAATCTTTCAGAATGATCTTCTATTAAAGAGAATACACCGATAGATCCAATTTCACTACTTGGTGTGGCAGCAAAACCATTACAGCACGATGCTAACCAATATGCAGCACTACCACATAATGTATCACAGTAAGCTAGTATAGGTTTGTTTTTACCACATTCTAAAATGTAGTTACCGAGTTCTTCAATACCCGTTACTTGTCCACCGGGAGAATCAAAATCAAATATAATAGTTTTAATACTATCATCATTCATGGCTGCTGTTAATTCATCCGTTATGATCTCAACATCAATCATACCTTCATCATTATCACCAACACCTTTAGCAAGTACACCTTGAACTCTTATAATAGAAACATCGTCTACCTTGTACATACAAGAAATAGACGATGGATCAAACTCATCATTAACACCATACATCTTTCTAGATGTTGATGCTTCTCTTTTTACTGGGAGTCTTCTACTTTTTTTTTAGAAGATTTAACAGGTGCTTTCTTAACGGTTTCCTCTTCAGCTTCTTCAGCAGCAGATTCTTCCTCAGCAGCATTGTTTTTACCTTCATCAGAGACAGGCTTACTATCTCCAACTTTCTTACCACCAGCAGCTAAATAACCTTTGTCATAACCACTTAAATAACCACAATCATATCCTTTAGAATACTCTTCAGAATAATCTTCATCAACTTTATTATCGGCAATGGCTTCTTCTTCCTCTGCTTCCTCAGCAGATTCTTCTTCACCATCTTCATCGGATTTATAAGGCACACCTTTTTTCTTATCGTTATAAACAGCTTTCTTTTTAGGTGATTTACCTTTTTCTTCTTCTTCAGCTTCTTCAGCAGATTCCTCTTCCTCTGCTTCACTATCTTCACTATCTTCATCTTGATATGGTGATTTCTTTTTGGTAGGGATCTTTTCAGATTTCTTAGGCATCTTACCCTTTTCCTCTTCCTCAGATTCCTCACTGTCTTCATCGGATTTATCCTGATAAGGTGCCTTAGCTTCTTCCTCATCGTTCTTAATAGGAACTCCAGGAGAACCAGGAAGTTTAGCCTTCATGTACTTATCAATGGCTTGAGGGCAAACCATCCACATATTTTTATCGTTATCGTTATCAAATTTTGAGATCATATATATATTTTCCTATACTTTTTATTTTAGTGTCTATTTTTTATTCATTGTTATTACCATCCGGTACAGATGATATGGTGAAGCTACTATTACCTCTTTGTGTTATGAGGTTTAATATCACATTTTTATCCATGTCTTTGTGTTGTGCAGACAATTGGTCTACCACATTTAACAGATTATTGGTTTCTTTTACTCTTTCATTCATAATTCTTTCAGAATCAATACCTTGACTTTCTGAAATACTACCAAGTGATGTTAATCCAAGCTTATAATTTTCAATCATATTCTTATTATCATAACCAGAATCAATACTGAATTGTGCTGGCATTGTAAATTCCGTGCAATTATATACATTTTCGTCTGTATTAGGTAAGTAACCAAGTTCAATAGCATTACTTAATGCCCATGCCACGAATAACTTAGCATATTTACATAGTAATTGCTGACGAGATACCACGTTCTTTCTCACCATTTCTGTAATTGCATAAGCACTACGACCCGTTATTTTATCACTACTGTATATTAATTGATGGGGATAACCAATAGCCGATAACAAAGCCGTTTCAATTCTATTCATATAGGATTGAATTTCCTCTGATGGTCTCTGACTACGAAATGATTTAACATCATTACCTTCTTTAATATAACGTTCCGTACTGCCTTGCTGTACATTAATAGCATGTGTCGTTGGTGATGGTACTGTTCCTGGAATACCACCAATGATATTACTTTGACCATTAACTTGAGCAGCAGCTTGAGCCTGTATAGACTCTAATAAATTACTATATTCTTGAGGTGCTTCACCACTATCATTGATGTTTAATACGGCAATAGTAGATTCAAGTTTCAATGTTTCCATTAAATATTGATCTAATTCCTGTAGAGAAAGACCATATAACACACCTGCATATAATGCTGGTAAACCTCTATATTTATCAAAATATTGTGGGGAGAATATTAATTTAGCATTACGTAGTGATACGTACGTAGTATTAGATACTGTACCTTGTGCAATGAAATTACCGACTGTATTACCAATGGATAGGTAACATGGTTTCATGTTTTCATCAAATAATACACCGTCATAACATGAATATGATTTACCATCAACTTCAACGGCATCTCCACCATCAGCATTATTCGTAATTCTTTCTGTATTAACAACTTGTAATAGAGGCCAACCTTCATTATCTTTTGTAAATATAACGGCAAGATCACCATCAATATCTAATGTTTTGCTCATGAGACGTATAATAGTCTTAAAATCATATGTACTACCTCTTGTATTGCATCTATTATACCACGTATCATTTATAAATGATTCAGCAGCTTCTTTAAATTTTAAATCTTTACCTGTATATTTAAACTCCCAATGATCACCAACAACTAAATTAGCCTTAGCATCACTTGCCACATTAAATATGGGAAATTGTGCAAATAACTCACGAGATAAACGTACGACCTGCTCACGACTGAGTTTATCAATACCCGTTTCATTACCAGATAATGTATAGAATCTCGGACGAAACTTACCTGCATTCTGAAATGACATGGGATTTGGTAATAGACCCATGGCATTTTTCTTTGGTGGTAGTGTGACATTAATATTATTAACGATCTTCGTTGCCTTAGTTGATGCTTTTCTATTTGATGATTTCTTCGTAGCCATATAGATAAATAATTAATTAAACGTAGTAAGGACGAGATGTAGATGAAATAGGTCCATATTTAGCAGGATTCATTTGCTTTAAACAATAACGACTTTCTGCTAATACTTGATCAACGGGTAATGTAAACTTTCTTTTATATTCTGTTCCTTCACCATTATACTCGAGAATGGTTTTTCCTTCCAATACAAGTTGTAATGCTACTGCCCTAATTGCTAAAATAGCCGATTCTGTATCAATAATTGGATCAAATAGCATCCCACGGGTAATATTATTTTTGCTCATATATAAATTAAGTTGACTTTCTAATATTTCAGATGGTGTCTAATTCTATGGGTTTTTCAATTTGACCTGTATTATATGCTCCTGCCATGATAGCCATCGTTAAATTCATACATTCACAATCCCAATAATGGTTATTTTCATTGATTTTAACAAACTTTTGCTTTGTTGTATTCGTTTTCATATCAATAAAGTCTTTTAAAACTTCACTGTGCATTTGTTCTATATAAACTTTATCGGATACATCAGCCATCCATCTGTAAGATTCAATCTTATTATCACGTAAATTAGCTAATATAGTCTTGATACTATCACCGGCCCATAGATATAATCTTGCATTTATACCTTTGAATTTATGACCATAACCAAAATTAGGATCACCTTTGACTTCCTGTGAATAGTACTTATATGATTCATCTTTATGTTTGTATGCTACTTTATCGTTACCTTTGAAACATAACCATGTAGCATATATTCTATTTTTACCCACTACCATTAATTGTCCATGTTGAATACTAGCTGCATATACCTCTGTAGCTTGATATCCACTGTCTACACCAATACAATATGGTGGTAATTTATATTCTTTAGCCAGTTCTGCTATTTCTTCCCAGTTCGTAACATAACCTCTCTTTAATAATCTACTTTCATTAGTTTTATTACTCCATGCTCTTATAACATAATATCTTACACCATTGATCTTTTGATAATCCACACTCATGAATCTATGTGTTTCATCAGCCCATGTTTCATCTTTTTTCGTTACATAATTCAGTATACGTGGTGCTTCAATTACACCTTGCTTATCCCATTCTTTTCCAAGCACTTGCTGTACAAATAACTTATATGTATCATCATTACCCGTTCTTTTAAATATATTGATACTTTCAAGATATTGCATGGTCATTTGTTTAAATGATATTGTAGGATTGACAAATGCACTCCACATGAATGTAACGTTTTCAGAGTTACCATCTTTTGTTTTAACATATGTTCCATTTTCATTTAAATATCTACGATTGTCATATGTATCAATTATCTCTCCATGACAATTAGCACACACTAATCTACTACTTTCAGCAGTACCATCCATATCAAATGTACCATCTTTTCTTAATTTTTTATCGTAAACCATTCCATATTTTTTACCATCTTTAACTCCATACCATACATAAGGTTGTATGGCTGAACAGTGTTTACATTTATAGAACCATTCATATACTTCACTTTTATTTATTTCATTGGATGTATCATCACCGACTACTCCTGGTTGAGAACTAATGAATATCTTCTTTGTATTATTAAAGGCTGTCGTACGAGCTTTTGCTTTGGCAATAACACCTGCATCCATTAACCATGTTTCATCCATGAACAGATATTTAATAGATAAACTGTGTAGATTATTCTCACTGCCACCACAACATTTAATGGCCATATGTGGAAATACTATACCACTCTTACGAGCCTGAAATCTATCATTTTCTAATAATGCATTGATCTTTTTATTATTTTTTAATAGTGGAATTAAACGAGTCTCCGTCATATGTTTTGCAACGTCATCGTTTTGATTTAGACATAGAATTGGACCCGGCTCCAATAATATGATATAAGGTATCATTAATTCACGAGTCATAGTCTTACCCGTTTGTGTTGCAGCAATACAGTTTACTTGTCTTATCATTGGTTTTAATAGATAATCCATGGGCATCTTAAGATAAGGACTATTATCAATATTAAATGAACCTTGTATGGCATATGCCGTGGGTAAATTAACATTATCTTTAGCCCAATCATACAACGTACCTGTATATACCGATGATAGATTATCACCGAAACTCTTAATTGCAATATCAATCCACGTAGTTTCTTTCATGATTGTTCAAGATGTAATGATATTGCAGTATGATTAGATTCACCGATGTCTTTCTGATATATTGTATTTAGTATATATTTATTATCTATTAGTTTATATACCAATAGGAACTCATCAACTTTTCTTAAACCATAACCATGAGGCTGTAGTTCTGATACTATACGAGTATTAATATAATACACATCTTTATCTGTATTAATACCAAAACTATCTACAGTTGTATTTATTAACTCATTATATTTTTCTTTACTTATTTCTTTCATTTTTTTACCTCGGGATTCCAATCATCTATATTCTTTTTTAATATACTAATGACATCATTAATTGCACCTTTACAAATGTATCTTATTTCTTCTTCACTTTTACCAACGGTCAATGGTGGTAATTCTTTAATTATTTTTGACGTCAATACACCATTTAATTGTAATGCTAATACCGTCATAAACTTATTAATTTCAGCAATTGGTATATTCTCTTTTCTCATCTGAGATATATCCAATTCTTTTCGTATGCATTCCAATTCAATCTTTCTCTTCTTTAGTTCACCAATAGTATCTTCTTTATCCTGTTCACTTTCCTCTGCCATTTTCTTAATGAGTTCAATATTAGATTCATATTGTGGTTTTAATATACTCCAATGAATTCTGTTATCTTTTTCAAAGCCGTTAAAATTAAGATCTCTACATATACGAATATGTTGCACGGGTATACCTTCTATCTTTGATAAGCTTTTCATACTACGATGAGTATCACCGACAGGTCTTGCCTGTTCATAATACTTTAACCCTTTAATTTCTACACTACTTGATATTTCACTCATATCTTATAAATATGAAATAAAAATATCAAAAAGCAAATTAAAACCACTAACCCATCCCTACATTCACAAATATCATCTATCGTAGCTAGTAACACATCTGATATATCAATACCCATCATCAACAACACTAAATCAGATAACAACATAGTAAGTTAAATATATGAGAAACAATAAAAAAGCCAAATCTACTAAAAATAGAAACAATAATAGTAACACTCTATCATCACTATATAATAATCATAATGATCTAACATACACCATCGTACGACATATACAATTATTACTGATTAATAATTCTAAACTAACACTACAATCACTATATCTATTATCACCCTTCTCACCATCTCAGATACGATACTACTATGAGTTAATACCATTAATGAAATATTCTAAGGAACTTCCACCTGAGTATTTATACGAATTAAGAAACTTTGGGGTCAAACAAAATAATAGTAATAATAAATACATACATTCAGCATTATCATACTATACTAATAATAAACCAACTATATCAGCATTTCGAAAATATATACGATCTACATTATCACCATATACTAGTACAGATAAAATAAAAATTAAAAATAGTAAATTAAATAAAAACCTCTACTTCATTAAGAGACAACTTAATAATCCTGATAATAGAGATCTAATACTAAGCAGTATACACAGTCATGATGATAAAACACAGTAATAAGCACAGTGAGTGGATAGACAGTGAATGGTATATCATATGGTTATTACTAGCACGTAGTAAGTAAGTAATTGACTTCTATGGTAAAGTAATATATATTAATAGTATAGTGCTGATAACATTACGATATGTTTATCAATTACACTAATATGAATATCTATGTCACGTACGTAATGTCAAGACTAATACTTTTTATAATTTTGGATGTATAAATTTTTGTAATTATAAAATTATAATGTCAAGTCTAATACTTTTTATAATTTTGGATGTATAAATTTCTGTAAGTATCTAATAATTGTATAATTACGTATGAGAATTACTTATAAGTTATATAAAAAGGTAATACTGTATGGAATACTAGCTAGTTCAATGCCATCCACCAAAGAGAATTCCTAAGGTGGGTAGGGTCATTACATTAACGATAACGTTAATATATAAAATAAATACACATCATATACGTTCCCTACTATTGATAATATCAACACTATAAGTACTAACTATACGATGTGTATTGCCATGTTATGACTACATTCTATGGTCTTATGTAATTGATTTCTTATTTTGATTAATGGGTATTAAATAATTAAAGATTATAGTATAGATGATAGCTATGTGCTGTATGGTATTATTACTTATTTATTAATTTATCAATCTTTTCCCTATGATGGAAATGTACATGACCGTAATTACCACGTTCGTATATGTCATTTATCTCATTATATAGAAAGTTCCAATAATCATTGTTATTTCCTTTGGCACCCTTGGCACTTGCACTCAGAACATTTTTGAATTCAGTGAAAATCCGATAATTTATATTGCTAGGTTGAGCCTCCTCAATTGAAATATCTGCCACAATATGCATTATAATTTCATTATCCATTCTGTTCACCAGTTCAAGCCATACTAGGTTTCCGTATGGCTTACCGTCATGATACATGATTATGTCGTATTTATTTGATATTTGCACGGTGCAATATTTCCTACCGATGTTCTTTTTATTTACTTTCATACTAGTATTATATACGTTTTTATTAGATTGTAAAGAAGTATATTAATTATAATTTGATATACTTACCTAAATTAATATCAATTCTATATACCGAATCCATCTCAGTTTCTCCGTTATTGTGATTTAATAGTGGTGTATTAGTGTGATTATTACTATTAATGGCATTGATTATGTGCTCACCGTTTAATATTAGCATGGTCTTCAGTGGGCTATCTAGAAATACTATGCATGATTGGTATGCTTTATTAATGAAGTACTTACCTTTACGTTTGAATACATTAATATAGCTTCTATTCAGATTACTAGTCCAGAATAAATTATGTTCCACTTCAACTCCTATACTGTAATTAGGTGTGATTAGATCTATACCATACACATCTGGATTATCTATGAGGTGTATTCCTATAGATTTGAAATAGTTACTTACAATATTACGTGATATGGCATCGTGCTGATTGAATAAT
>JGI26470J50227_1000210_pt1 | contig 26813 bp, 34 predicted proteins | sample FreactTroBogLake_FD_50227 | JGI IMG/M metagenome (IMG submission 50227)
CCTTATCACCTCGCAGTGGTATCAGGACAGGTGGCCCATTGCGCTAACTGGTGACCAGAACGCGAAAACGAAATTCGAAAATGAAAAGACAGGTTTTCGTGAGGCAATGGCCTTCAATTCCCTTACCGGATCACGCGGCGACCGTGTAACGCTTGACGATCCGCTTTCGGTTGACCATGCGAACAGCGAAGCAGATTTGAAAAGTGCGGAGCTGACATTCACAGAATCGTTACCGACGCGGGTGAATAACAGTGACAGCGCGATCATTGTTATTATGCAGCGTCTTAACGAAAAAGATACAAGCGGGATTATCTTGGATCGGAATCTGGGTTATGTCCATCTTATGCTGCCTATGCGCTTTGAAGAAGAGCGACGGTGCAGCACTATGATCGGTTTCCGTGACCCGCGTACGAAAGATGGGGAGTTACTATTTCCTGAACGGTTTTCGGAAAAGGATGTGATTGAGTTAGAAGGAACGCTGGGTAGCTATGCAGCAGCAGGACAGCTACAGCAACGCCCAGCACCGCGTGACGGTGGAAACTTCAAACGCCATTGGTTCAACATCGTGCGAGCAATACCCGCTGGCACGAAATTCATGCGCGGCTGGGATTTGGCTGCTACCGAAGGAGCTGGGGATTACACTGCAGGCGTGAAAATTGGACGTCAAAAAGACGGTCGATATATTATTGCCGACGTGCGACGTAAACAGTTCTCGCCAGCAGGTGTGGAAAAGCTAATTGTGACCACAGCCCAGGAAGACGGGTTTGGCACATATATCAGCCTGCCACAAGACCCCGGGCAAGCGGGTAAGTCGCAAGCGCAATACCTAGTCGGTAAGCTATCGGGCTTTCGAGCCACTGCAACGACTGAAAGCGGTGACAAGGAAACACGGTCCGAGCCGTTTAGTGCACAAGCTGAAGTCGGAAATGTGGATATACTTGAAGGTGATTGGAATAAAGAGTATTTAGATGAACTGTGCGTATTTCCGAATGGCAAGTATGATGACCAAGTGGATGCCAGTTCACGCGCCTTCAACGAGCTTCTGACAAAGAGTAATTTAATGGTGTGGCAGAAGCTGGGCCAGCAAAGCTAAAATGCCCAGTGGACTTTTGGCTGCGACGCATAAATGCAAAGTTCGCAAGTTGATATGACAGCAGGTGGAAGTCCTGCACTAACAAGGAAATAGAATATGGCAACAAACCCAAAGAGCCGCAGCGTGGAGCGGGTAGCTGCAACAGCTAAGACAGCGGATGAAAAGGCACGCAACAAAGCCAAAGCGGTTGATAGCTTTGTGAACTTTGCGCAAAACCTGGGCATTGGAGCTGACAATGCGCTGTCCAGCGGGACCTATGGATTCAACCCCATTACCCGCAATCGTTCTTTGCTGGAATGGATTCACCGCGGAAGCTGGCTGGGTGGTGTTGCTGTGGATATTGTGGCTAACGACATGACTCGTATGGGCATCGATATCAAGGGCAACATCGAACCTGAAGATATTGAAAAGCTGGATGAGAAAGCAGTGTCGCTTCACATCTGGAATGAATTGAACAATGCAATCAAGTGGTCGCGTCTTTATGGTGGATGCCTTGCAGTGATGCTGGTGGATGGACAGAACCCTGAAACCCCGTTGCGTCTGGAAACGATTAAGAAGGATCAGTTTCGTGGTTTGTTGGTGCTTGACCGCTGGATGGTGGAGCCTGCGCTGAATGACTTGGTGACGGAATATGGGCCAGACCTCGGCAATCCGAAATTCTATCGCGTGACTGCGCAAGCCCCGGCAATGGCGCAAAAGCGCATTCATTATTCACGCTGTATTCGGCTCGGTGGCATCAAACTTCCATACTGGCAAGCGCTGATGGAAAATTTGTGGGGCTTGTCTGTGATTGAGCGGTTGTATGACCGCATGATTGCGTTTGACAGCGCGACGACTGGTGCTGCGCAGTTGGTCTACAAGAGCTATATGCGGACCTACAAAATTGAAGGCTTGCGGGAGACTGTAGCTGCTGGCGGTGATGCACTGAAAGGGCTGACCGCGTATGTGGACCAGATGCGCCGTTTCCAAGGTATCGAAGGGATTACGCTTATTGATGCAGAAGATGACATTACAAGCGAAACGCATGCGGCGTTTGGGGGTCTTAGCGACGCTTTACAGCAGTTTGCTCAGCAACTATCGGGCGCACTACAAATCCCGCTTGTACGCCTGTTTGGGCAGTCCCCTGTCGGGTTTAGCACGGGTGAGACCGATCTGCGCAATTATTACGACACCATTCGTCAAGATCAGGAAAAGGATCTGCGGGTTGGTGTTACGAAAATCTGGCGTGCAATGGCAGCAAGCGAAGGGATTGACTTTCCCGAAGGAACTACCATCACGTTCCGTAGCTTGTGGCAGTTGACAGATGAAGCGAAGTCAACCATTGCGAGCACGGTGGGCAATGTGATATCCGCGGCTGAAGAAGGCGGGTTGATTGGGCGTGGTACTGCGCTGAAGGAATTGAAGCAGAGCAGCATGGTGACGGGTATATTCAGCAACATTACCGCCAAAGACATCAAAGAGGCTGAGGCGGAAGGTCCACCAGTACCGGAGGATGTGGAAGTGGCAGAAGTTCGCAAAACTGCACCCGCACCAACGGCGCCCAAAGAAGCAAAGGAAGCGAATGAAGCGGCACCAAAATCAAACGACCGAAAACGCATGCGTGATGCTGGATGCGTTGCTGCAGGTATTCTATTCGTAACGAAGAAAGGTGAAGCGCTGCTACTGATGCGAAGCGATGCAGCGGAAGATTCGCCAAGCGTCTGGGGATTACCGGGCGGTCATTTGGAAGAGGGTGAAACACCAGAGAGCGCAGCACGGCGCGAGACGTACGAAGAAACTGGAGTTGTGTATAAGGGTCCCCTGACGCTGGTGGACCTGGCTGGTGGGTTTGCGACCTTCCTTGCGGAAGTTGACAACACATTCGAAGTGAGTTTGAATTTCGAGCACAGTGCATCCACTTGGACAATGGATCCGAATAACAATTTGCATCCTAATTTGGAGCGCGTGCTGGCAAAGCTGTATGGCAACAATTACGAATAAACGCAAGGCAGCACAAGAGCAGCGCCGAAAGGCGCGTGAGCGTTTCCAGTTGGCTGAAAGATTGGAAGCGGAATACTTGCGAGCGTTGAGGCAGTTGACGAAACAGATTGATCACATTATCAAAGGCATGGCGCCTAATGGTGTGGTCACCAATAGCGTAGAATTGCAAAATATGCTGCGCCAATACGCAAAAGTCATCGAACCTTGGGCCTACAGTATTGCGCAACGCATGGTGAACAGGATTGCAGATAAGGACGAAAATGCTTGGGCGAAATTGGGAACAAGTATGGGGCTTGAGCTGCGCAAGCAAATCAAGAACGCTCCCATTGGCCACACATTGCAAGCGTTCTTAAAAGAACAAGTGCACCTCATTACTTCCTTGCCAACGCAAGCAGCGGAGCGGGTGCATGTTTTGACGCTTGAGGGATTGTCCGGTGCCAAGCGTGCGTCAGAAATTGCAAAAGAAGTTCTTAAGCTGGGTGACGTTACCCATTCGCGTGCCAAGCTAATTGCGCGGACCGAAATTGCACGCACCGCGTCAGCGTTAACTATGGCGCGTTCGCAGTATGTAGGATGCACGCATTACGTCTGGCGCACGAGTGGTGATACTGACGTTCGGCAAAGCCATAAGGATATGGACGGGCAGGTAATACCGTGGTCCGAGGCACCAGTGCTGTCAGACGGAACGCAAACGCATGCAGGAATGATTTATAACTGCAGATGTTACGCTGAGCCGATATTGACAGGATTATTGGATTAACATTATTATCAAACTTTTTCCGCTACCATCACCCGCAATTGATTATCAAAGGCAAACCATGAAAAAACTGTTCTTCTTCCTTGTTCTCTCATTTTTCGCGTTGCTCAGTAACGCTTATTCGCTTTACACGCCTGCGGGGACTGTAGACGTTGGTATATCCAACAGTGAAGGTCAAAAGGCGTCTTACCGCGTGCAAGTTGCGGATATTACGCCAGTTGCAACGGCCACGGATGTGTTTACGCTTTGTGGAAGTGCGACGAAGGTTGTTCGTGTTAATCGAATACAAGTGACCGCCGATTCAACTGCGCCAGCGGTTATTGATTTTTATGTATTCAAACGCTCCGCAGCAAATACAGGTGGCACAAGCACTGCCCCCACAATTAGCAAATTCGACAGTGCGGACGGTACTGCAACGGCCACAGTTGCCCTATACAGCGCAAACCCTAGCGCTTTGGGTACTGGTGCATTGTTTACAGGCGATCATTATGCGTTACCTGCTGCTGCCAGTACGGGTTATCCTGGCGCACCGTGGATCGAAGACTTTGGCATTCGAAATAATCGCGCAATTGTTTTGCGGGGTATTACCCAATGTTTGGCGTTCAGCTTAAATGGGCAAGCTATTCCACTTGGCTTCGGTTTATATTTTGGCATTGAATGGACTGAGGAATAAGTAAAAATACCTTTGATGGGTTTAACTATTTCAAACGTCGCCAAAATATACTTGCCCTTACTTACTGCATCACCCTAATTTCACCCCAAGGACGCCAAATGAAAAAATTTCTTCTTTCCATTGTGCTTGCAATTGCAGCCTTCGCTGGCGCTTCTGCTTCCATCGCCCAAACTTATCCTTGGCAGAACCCGACGTACACCCCGTCTGCTGTCGCCGCCGCTGCCACCTACACAGCCCCCGCAGCCTACGCATTCAACGCCATTGCGTCCTCGGTTGTTTCTTTCCAGGTCACCGGCACTTGTACCTCGCTCGCAGCGGTTGCGCAGGTATCCAATAACGGCACCACTTGGGTGACAGTCAATGTGTGGCCTGTGACGACGGGTACGATTACCGCTGCCGCGTCGATCAGTGCTGCCGGTATATACCGCCTCAACGCTACTGCAAACCAATTCGCTCGCCTCAACATCACCGCGCTCACCGCCAGCTGCACTGTGCAAGGTGTCGGCGATAATGCTTCTTGGGCTGTGAGTTACTAAGCACCCCACAACACAAACCGATACAAGCATCATGCGCGGCACTTTTTACACTACCGAAAAACTTGGGCCTAAGCAAAGTCTTACGCCTGAAGGATTTCTGCTGTGCGAAGATGTGCCGCTTGCTCGTATCGGAACCATGTTGTATGGCCCAGATGAAACACCCATCAAAGCGGGCCATGATGGTGTGGTAAAGATCGAGCGTGAAGCTGATGATGTGTTTACCGAAGAAACCATTGCCAGCGCACAGGGCAAGCCAGTTACAAACGACCATCCTGAAGAGGATGTGACGCCTGAAAACTGGAAAGAGTTGTGCATTGGAACAATGCTGAATGTGCGCCGCGGAACTGGTGTGTTGGATGATTTGTTGCTGGGCGATTTGCTTATCACTACATCTGATGGAATTGAGACTGTGCGCGGCGGCAAGATTGAAGTGAGTTTGGGCTATGACGCCGAATACACTGAAACGGCGCCCGGTGTTGGCAAGCAAACCAACATCATTGTGAACCATATTGCGTTAGTTGAACAAGGCCGGTGCGGTCCGCGTTGCGCAATCAAGGACAGTAAACCGAAATTAAATAGGAGTGTTGACATGAGCAAGAAATCGAACCGCATTCTGGACGCCCTGATGGCCGCGTTCAAGGCCAAGGACGCCAAGGAAGTTGAGGAAATTGCTGAGGAAGTGAAAGACAGCATGGAAGAAGAGGAAGGCAAGAAGGTGAAGGACGAAAAGGAAGACGGCGGCGATACGCACGTTCACGTTCACGCCAACGACGCCGCTGGTGGTGTTAGCAGCGAAGAGTTCGCTGAGCACAAGGAAAAGAACGACGCCGAGCATCAGGAAATGTTTGAGCGCATTTCTGAACTTGAAGAAATGGTGAAAACCCTCAAAGGCAGCACCGGCGACAAGTACAGCAAGGACGAAGACGGCGAAGAGGAAATGTCGGAAGAAGCTACCGATGAATTCCCCGAAGAGCTGCAAGAAAAGGCGAAGAAGGCCAAGGACAGTGCGTATTTTGCTGACAGCTTCCAAGACACCGTGGCGCTGGCTGAAATCCTGGTCCCCGGCATTCGCGTACCTACTTACGACCGCGCCGCAAAACCCGGTCAGACGTTCAAAAAGATCTGCGGTCTCCGCCGTTCTGCTTTGGACATCGCTTACACCCAGCCTGCTACCCGCAGCATGTTGGATGAGATTTTGGCTGGTCGGAATCTGGACACCAAGAATATGACCTGCGATGCAGTGCGTAGTCTGTTCCGCTCCGCCGCCGCTGCCCAGCGTGCAGCAAACAATGCAGTTGGCGCTCGCGACAACCGTGGCAGCAAGCCCGGCAAGCAAGCTCCACGCACCCTCGCAGAAATCAACCGCATGAACGCGGACAAGTACGCACAATAAACCGTCCATCCAACAGGAGTAAAGACATGAGTAACCGAATGAAGACACGCGATGTCGCTTTCCAATTCCGGATGGGCGCAGGCTTTCCGGGCGACGTGAACCGCTCGCACCCAGCATCCATTGAGCCTGCGCTCATTGACGCTGCTGCACCGCCCACCCTCTACGGCCAGCCCGTGTTGGTTGACGCAACGACGCAAGGCGTTCGCCCTTACGTCGCAGGTGACCAGAGCAACACTGTGGCAAGCGGTTACGGTTTGACCGTGCGCCCTTACCCATTCCAGCAGTCCAGCGCTACCAACTACGGCGCAGTGGGCATCGGTGCTGGAGCTCCGCCCACCTCCGGTGCAATCGACATTCTGCGCTCCGGATACATCATGTCCTTCCTCGCAGCTGGCGGTTCGCCGGTCAAGGGCGGTCTGGTTTACATCTGGGCCGCTGCTTCCACTGGCGCTCACGTGCAAGGTGGTATTGAAGCAGCTTACAGCGCTGGCAACACGACCCAATTGCTCAACGCCACTTTCAACGGTTCCCCCGATGCCTCCGGCAACGTGGAAATCGCGTTCAACATCTAAGGAGTAGGAAATGAGCAAACGCTTCAAAACACGCGACAGCATGACCACATTTGACAGCGCTTACCGCAGCATTGACGCCGCTGGTAATCAGCTGGGCAAACCTCTGGGCAACCACTACAAGACCAACGATGGCCGCACTGTGGACAGCACCGGCGCCTTTTTGGTGGGTGAGCTGGAACGCTTGGACCTGACGCTGCACGAACCCCTGGCCGCTGTGACTTGGGGCCGTGACATTGACTTGCGCGAAGACGTGACACTGGCGGACGAAGTTTCTTCGTTCACCCTGTCCACCTTCGCTTCGCAAGGCGGTCTCGGTACTGGTGCTGGCATTGGTAACGGCAAGGCTTGGATCGGAAAAGACACGAACCAAATCACAGGCATCAGCGCAGACATCGCAAAGATCCCGCACCAGTTGCGTCCTTGGGCTATGGAACTGAAGTACACGATTCTGGAACTGGAATCTGCTGCACGTCTCGGCCGTCCCATTGACCAACAAAAGTTCGAAGGTCTGCAGCTGAAGCACCAGATGGACATTGACGAGCAAATCTACATCGGTGACACTTCCATGGGTGACACTGGTTTGGTGAACAACTCGCTGGTGACTAACGTGTCCAACCTGGCCAACGGCGTGTCCGGTGTTGGTAGCTGGGTGAAGAAGACCCCTGACGAAATTCTGGCCGACGTGAACAACATGCTGACCAGTGTGTGGCAAGCAAGTGCCTGGGCTGTGATGCCTGGTCGCTTGATGCTCCCTCCTGCGCAGTTCGGTTACATCAGCACCCAGAAGGTGTCGAACGCCGGTAACGTGTCCATCCTGAAATACATTCAGGACAATAATCTGCTGACCACAAGTGGCAAGGGCAAGTTGGAAATCTACCCGCTGAAATGGCTGATCGGTGCCGGTGTTGGTGGTACGTTGGGCCAGACTGGTACGGTTGACCGTGCTGTGGTCTACACGAAGGAAAAACAGCGCGTTCGTTACCCGATGACCATGCTGCAACGCACTCCCATCCAGTACGACTCGATCTACCACAAGACTACCTACTTCTGCCGCCTTGGCGGTGTTGAAGTGGTGTATCCCGAAACGATCGGTTATTTCGACGGCCTGTAAGCGCTACTGAAAAGTAGACTTACCGCAAATAAAGGGCAACAGGTTCAATCTTGTTGCCCTTTATACTTAGCCTTATTTGATTGGAGAAGATAGCATGGCTGAAGATAAGAAAACTGTCGCCCCTACAGCGCCTTGGCTCGCTGGTGGTACTGCTGCGGCACCCATTGCGCAAATTGCGCCCCTGCCGGCCCCTGCCGGCCCCGCAACCCCTGACGTCCCTGCTCCTGTAGTGCTTACCGCTGCGATCGCGGCTACTAAGGCAGCTGACAGCGCACCTAGCCCCGAGCTGGTTGACGACGTGATCGTTACCGTGCCCAAGGCATTCCAATTGCGCTTGGACAATTTCACGCTCAAGGTATTCAAGGCTGGCGTGCAGCGCATGGAGCGGAGGATGGCCACGCATTGGTACGCCATCGCTCACGGTGTTTCCATCTTCGAAGACAAGTAATAAGGAGCATCCCATGCCTTTAATCCAAAGCGGAAGTAAAGAAGCAGTGTCTGAAAACATTGCTACTGAAATCAAGGCGGGTAAAGACCCGAAACAGGCGGCTGCAATTGCTTACAGCACTCAGCGCCAAAACAAGGACTACGAACCAATGGCTTTGCAGGTTGCACCCGATGGAATGACGGTGCAGGACATCAACCAAGCAAACCGGAAGTTCTGGAAGAACGCTGGTGGGGAGCAATCATAATGGCTATTCATATTCATTTGGCGCGTGCTGCTAAACCTGTCCGCGATGCGACGCAACCTAGCGTTGGCGAAAAGGTGATGTGCAATGGTTATCCCGGAATTATTAGAAAAGTCCATACCGGGCAACTTTCGGGAATGGTTGATGTCAAACTGGAAAGCGGCACAGTTACTGTTGAGCATAGCTCTCTTAAACCTGTCCGCGATGCTGCGCCGAGAAAGGCTAATTTTGCAATCGACGATATTGCAATCGGAGGAACTGTTATCTACAAGGACGGTGACACTTTTCGCATGAGTAAGGCAGTGAGCAAGACTGGAATGAAAGTCAAACTCGCCAACGGAAAAGAGGTTTCTGTTGGCGATGTATGGTCCACTGATGCTTCTGACTGGAATTCTTTTCGAGACAGCAAGTCCAAAGACGCTGCTTTGAAAAGTTCGTTTGGCACTGCCGCTGAACACCAAGCAGAAGCACGCAAGCTCAAGGCTGCTGGAAATGCAGAAGCTGCAAAGCACCATGAGCGCGCCGCCTCTGTGTTGCAACAAGCCGAACAGGAATACAAGAATTCCAATCGTGCGGACGAGGCAACTAAGCAGCATGGCGTCAAGCAATTGCTGGAGACTGCTGAAAAGCATGTTCAGGCTGCTCGCGGTGCAACCAAAGATTCCGTTGAATCCGTGGAAAAGGAAATCCGCACCCAGCAACGTCTCATTGATGTTGCAAAGCGCATGGGCAAGGATGTTCCTGGACAGGTTATGCAACGCATGGCGTTCTTGAAAGAAGAACTGGAAAAAGCAAAGAACCCGCGGACGGACAGTGTGAAGGACGCATCCTCTATTGAAGCAAGGGCTGAAGCACGTTTTCTTGAAAGTGCGCTTGTAGATCTTATACGAAAATCGAACGAACTTGCTATAGAATTCCAACAACTACCTGAAGGTAAGACGTTCAAGACATTTTCGCAAGAGTTGCGGGTGCTTCGTGGCCTTCTTCGTTAACTATGACTTCCCCCGTCGACATCACCACGTTCCGAACGGACTATCCAGAATTCGGGTCTGCTAGTACCTATCCTGATTCGTTAGTCACGTTCTGGTTAGCGTTCGCTTACAGCATGTTGAGTCCTACCCGCTGGGGTAGGCAGCTTGACATCGCTGCAGAGCTCTACGTGGCCCATAACCTGGCTCTGGAAGCCCGTGCGCAGCGTGAAGCAGCTAACGGCGCAATCCCAGGCGGGTCAGTTGGCGTTCTGTCAAACAAGTCTGTTGACAAAGTGAGCGCGGGTTACGATGTCGGATCCAGTACCGAAGCCAAGGGTGGACACTGGAATCTGACCATTTATGGGACACGCTTGTATCGCATGATGAAAATGTTCGGTGCTGGCCCCATTACCATTGGCGGTGGCATTGCGCCTCCAAACAGCGGCGCAGCATGGCCTGGACCCAGCACATTGCCCGGATTTACTAACTTCTAAGTGACCACACATTATGACAATTCACATCCATATCCATAAGGCGCGGGACGCTGCAAATTCAATTGACAAAGCGAAGAAGGCTATTGAAAAATTGGTCAAGGCTAACAAAGATGTTCGTTCTCCACTTGGCTGGGTAGGAAAAGAATTGAAGATAGAAATGAGGGATGGTGAAAACGCATACATCAAGTTTGAGGTCAACGATGCTGACACCAAGTACCGAATTGTTTCAACGATGAATGGTTTTGCAGACCTTCGCGGCAAAACATTCGATCTGTAATGAAAAACGCTGCCAAGCTACTTATGAACAATTTCCCAACCTTCAGGGCGTCGCTTGACAATCTGAAGGCGGAAGTGTTGGTGGGTGTACCGGCGGAAAAAGCAGGTCGCAAGGGTGAAGGTGAAATGAATAATGCAACGATCGCCTACATTCAGGACAACGGCAGCGCAGCAGCTAATATCCCTGCACGACCATTTATGCGCCCGGGCATTATGTCCGTCAAGGGTAACATTGCGATCGCATTGGAAAAGGGCGCTAGGGGCGCAATACACGGTGAAAAGTTAGCGGTAGACAAGGCATTGAACATTGCGGGGTTAACCGCTCAAAGCGCCATCCGCGGTAAAATCAATGAAGGCATTGCGCCAGAGTTAGCGGAGAGCACTTTGGCGGCACGTCGCGCCCGTGGTCGCACTGGTACGAAACCTCTGGTTGATACCGGGCAACTCCGCAATTCGATCAATTATGTAATACGGGAAAAGAAGTAATGCCCTTCCTTGATGTCTCTGATATTGTGCTTGATCCGGATTTCGCTGACAGTTTTAGCGTGATCCGTAGGGCGCAAGTAGTCGCGAACAATGGTGTGGTTAGCAGTACCGAAACCACGTTTGCGAATATCATTGGTGTCGTTACAATGAGCAGCCCTAACGACCTTGAGCGGAAAGACGATTACCAGTTCATGACCCGTAGTATCACCGTCGTTTGCAAATTTGCTCTGCAAGGTGCGGTGACAGGTTATCAGCCCGATATCATTTTGTGGCGCGGGCAGCGGCACCTAGTGAAGCACGTTTCGCCATATCCACATTTTGGGCAAGGGTTTTACGAAGCTGAATGTAGCAGCATGGACAACACTGAAGGACCTGTATGAGCATTCATATTCACATCCATGACACCGCGTACGACCCAGCAGTCGTCAACGTGCCTCTTAGCAAGCGTGGAAACATCAACAACGAGCTTGATAAATATAAGCGTGAGCAGGCAGAAAAGAAGGCAGTTGAAGCAAAGACGCAAGCTGTGAAGACAAAGGAATTGAAAGCGCAAGCAAAGCAACTCCTGGCAGAATACGAAGCAAAGATTATTGAACGCCATGGGCCAAAATTCGGAGCAGCAAAATTGAAAGCCATGCTGACAGATTGGTCTAAATGGGAACCCGCAAAACTTATTTCGTTCATTGAAAAGTTTAAGCGGGAATAATAATGAGCAACACGAGCGCCACAGGTGGTTATTTAACCCCATCAACTACAGCATTGGAAGGTCAGGCGCTGCTTGATTTTTTCCAGGCCTGGTTAGTTGGCTTGACAAATTTGGCGCCCACTAACGTCCGACCCCGTTGGCAGCGCGAGCCCGGGAATATACCGCTTGAAACTGCAGACTGGATTGCGTTTGGAATAGCGCGGCGGGAATCTGATGTTTTTACGGCGGAAGTATATACCGCTTCAAACCCTGGCTATAATGAAACCCGACGGCATGAGATATTGAATTTCGCAGTTTCAATCTACGGTCCCAACGCAGACGCGACAGCGCAGCAACTTCGAGAAGGAATGCAGATAACGCAGAACCTTGAACCGCTGAATGTTGCTTCGATGGGCCTTATTGATAGCGGTGATTTGATAACGCTGCCAGAGTTGGTAAAAGACAAGTGGTATTATCGGATTGACTTTACTTTCCGGATACGACGGCAGGTTGTGACGGGATACGCGGTGCAGAGAATTGCATCCAGTAACGTGCAATTGAACAATGAGCATTATGTGACGAACATTAACGTCTGAAGGAAAATAGTATGACCTCCGCTTTATCCATTTCCCGCCTTGTCAACGTACAAGTCAATCTTGCGCCCAACGGCGCACAGACCCAAAACATTTCCACTCTACTGGTGCTGGGTTCAAGCCCGGTCATTGACACGGTTGAACGCTTCCGCAGTTACCAAAGCATTTCCGCAGTCGCTGGGGACTTTGGCACAACGGCGCCTGAGTACCTTGCTGCATTGCTGTACTTCCAACAATCGCCGCAGCCCATTACCTTGCAGATTGGACGCTGGGCAAACGCCGCTGTAGGCGGTTTGTTGCGTTGCGCTCCCCTTACTACCGCCTACAGCGCGATCGCTGCATGGACGGCGATTACAGCAGGCAGCTTCGCCGTTACCGTTGACGGTACAGTACGCACGCTCCCCGCACTCAACTTTGCAGCCCAGACGAATCTGAATGGTGTGGCAAGCGTTATCCAGACCGCACTGTCTGCGCTGTCCGCTGGCGCAACAGTTGTCTATGATTCGGTGTTCAACCGCTTCACCATCACAAGTGGCACAACTGGCGCAGCTTCTACAGTTTCGTTCCTTACCGCAACAGGTAGCGGCACTGACATTTCTGCAGCGCTGGGTGGCCTTAGCAGCTCAAGCGGTGCGTATGCTGCGCCCGGTATTGTGGCAGAAACCGCGCTGGCATGCGTAGCACTGTTTGACACCAATTACGGCCAAGGCTGGTACGCTGCAACCGTTATTGGCGCAACGGATGCTGACCATGTTGCTGTCGGTTCGTTTATCGAAGCGACTACCAACAAACACATCTACGGCATCAGTACCCAAGCGGGTGGCGTGTTGTCCAGCGTTAGCACTACGGATATCGCTTATCTTGTGCAAGCGCTCGCATTGAAACGAACTGTAGTGCAGTATTCCAGTTCGACCGCCTACGCAGTTTGTTCATTGCTGGGCCGCATACTGACAGTGAATTACAGTGCCAACAACACGGTGATCACACTGATGTATAAGCAGGAACCGGGCATTGTGCCTGAAACCCTGAACGCAACACAGATCACAAATCTGGAAGCGAAGAATGCGAATGTGTTTGTTGCATATAACAACAGCACCGCAATCATTGAACGCGGCACGGTTGCAAGTGGTGATTTCCTTGATGTCATTATTGGCACAGATTGGTTGGCACTGAACATCCAGACCGCGCTCTATAACCTGCTTTATACGAGCAACACCAAGATCCCGCAAACCGACGCCGGAACGAATATGCTGGTGACCACAATTGAAGGGATTTGCTCCCTTGGTGTGGTTAACGGCCTAATGGCACCGGGCGTCTGGACTACAGGCGGTTTCGGTGCTTTGTCGATGGGTGACTTTATGCCCAAAGGCTTTTATGTCTACGCCCCTCCTGTAGCTACGCAACTGGCGACTGACCGCGCTGCTCGCAAATCCGTCACCATTCAAGTGGCGGTGAAATTGGCTGGCGCAATTCACACCATCAACACAATCATCAACGTCAACCCTTAAGAGGTAAACAATGTCCACATATAGTTTCTTGAATGTGAATGCGGCCATTGTTGGCCCGGGCGGTGCTGTCAATCTGGCGCAGGGCGCAGGTGTAGCGGATGAGGGTATTACCATTGACGCGCACGAAGACATCGATACGATGACCATTGGTGCTGACGGTACGCCCATGCACAGCCTGCACGCTAACAAGTCCGGCAGCGTGACGATCCGTCTGCTCAAAACTTCGCCTGTGAACCAGAAGCTGGCGCAGATGTATGCGTTCCAAACTGCAAGCGGTGCAAACCACGGACAGAATACGATTTCATTGTCCAACAGCTATACCCAGGACAGCGTGACATGCCAGCAGGTTGCATTCCGCAAACGTCCGACGCTGACTTATGGCAAGGAAGCAGGTATGAATGAATGGACGTTCAACGCCGGTATTATTGACTTCGCATTAGGTTCGACGAGCTAATATGACCGATATTACAATTGGTGAAAAACAGTTTGTCATTAGTGGCAAACTTGATGCCTTTAGCCAACTGCACGTTGCTCGCAAATTGGGACCAGCGATCCCAATTATCGAAGGCCTAATTGGCGTGCGCAATGCTGACAAGGACAAGAGTATTCTCACCGTTCTTATGCTTTCGCATATCAGCGATGCGGATACCGATTTTGTGATGCGCAAGTGTTTGTCATTGGTGTACCGGAAGCAAGGCGAAACAAGCAAGCCTGCCAAAGTGCAAGCGCAAGACGGATCGTTGATGTTTGATGACATTACACTATCCGAAATGTTGCAACTCACCGTGACTGTTATTGAAGAGAACCTTGGCGATTTTTTTCGTACAGCCCTCGCCAATTTGGATCAGGAAGTAACAGCAAAGACCTCGTAAGCATGAGCGGCGGGGGAGATTGGTTATTTCGTCCTGTTCTGCGGGGGCTTTGCAAGTATGAATCGCTAGTGGATGGGACACTAGGAATTTACGACGTGGCGCGGCTTAATGAAGCGCTAGATGTAGAAATGGAAAACCAGAGGCGCATGGCGCAATAAAATGGCAGGCACATCTGAAGTCCTTCAAGAATATCTGGTGGCCCTTGGGTTCAAAACAGATGTAATATCCTTACGAAAATTTGAAGACCAGTTGGGCGCTACCGGCAAGAAAGTCTTTGGCTTTGGTGCCAGTGTTGCTGGTGTGGTTGCTGGTGTAGAAGCAGCGACAGCGGCATTCGCCTATAGCATGCGCAAGAACTTCTTTGCTGCGGACCTAGCTGGTTCTACTGTGCAGCGCATGCAAGCGCTAACCTTCGCAGGTAAACAATTCGGAATCAGCGCTGACGCGATGGAGGGTTCAGTAACTAACCTAGCCCGTGCTTTTCGTCTTAATCCCGGCATGCGCAGCTATGCGGAATCCCTTACCCACATTTCAACCGCTGGACGCGACACCACTGACGTGATGCTGGATTTAGTTCGTTCCACAAAAGGAATGGATGAATTTATTGGCGCCAATATCATGCAGCAATTCGGCATGGGCGCGGATGAATACCACCAGATGCGTGAACACTTGGATGAACTGACCGCAGCACGACAAAAGGCGTTGGATATTCAAAAGGCCACTGGTGTGGATATGGAAAAACAGCGCAAGGATATTGAAGCCTACGCGGCCACCATGGATACGCTTTCTATGCGGTTTGATTCGTTTAGTAAGAAACTGATGTCGTGGTCCTTACCCGCTACTAAGAAAGTGGCAGGAGCATTAGATTATCTTCTTGAAGGTGCAACATATGCAATGATGAATCCTGCTGAGCAAAAGGAATGGGAACGTCAGCGCCGTGAAAAAGCAGGTCTCCCATATAAGGGGAAGCCCACAATGACTCCTGAAGAATACGCAAAGAACTTGGAAGCAAGAAAAGCAAAACTTGGCGTCACGCCTTCATCTGGCGATTCGCGTGCTGAATTCATTAAGCGTGCGTCCGATGCGCTTGGCGTTCCTGAAAGCGCTATAGCTGCTCAACTGCAATTGGAAACAGGTGCGTCCGGTAACAGTGCAATCGGTCAATTCAATTACGGAAATATCAAAGCGGGTAAGAGCTGGGCGGGGCAAACTAGCTCACGAAACGTGCTTGAATACGATGCAGCAGGAAAGCCATTGCATCAGGATTCTGCTTTCCGCTCGTATTCAAGCGCAGCAAGTGCGGCTGAAGATTATGCAAGCATGATCAAACGTCGGTTTCCTCAAGCAGTGGGCGCACATAACGCGACCGAATTTGCGCAGGGGTTAAAGAACGGCGGGTATGCAACGGACCCTGATTACGTGAATAAAGTAACAGGTGTGGCCACACGTTTGGGCGCCGCAGGTGGTTCAGCGGTAACGCAGAACAACACCACAACAATCAACGTCACAGGTTCGGACGCTAAGAGCACGGCGGTCGCAGTGGCAGGGCAACAGACACGCGTTATAGGGGATGCGGTCCGCATGCTCAAAGGTAGCACATCATGAGCGCATTTACAGGCTTCGTTCAAGCTGGGCTCCAGATGGGGCTGGACACGATATTGGTTAAACCGAAGCGCGGAATATATAATATCGTACTTGGAAATGGAAAAATTGTCAATGGCTATATAGCTGCGCAAGCGGTTATTGAAGAACGCCATATAGACGAGCTGGAAATTACAGACCATCCTGTTCAGCAAGGCGCAATGATTACGGATCACGCTTTTAAGCGCCCCGCGGAAGTCACCCTGCACTTAGGGTGGAGCAACAGCCCAACACCTACAGGGGGCCTGTTAAACGCAGCTATCGCGACAGGTGCGTCGTTGAATAGCACGGTTTCCAGCATTGCGAATGTCATGGGTATAGCTAACGGGGTTATGGGTCTTCAATCAGCGCTGTCAGGCTCCGCTATTTCTCAGATAAATCATATTTATGACTTATTGCTGGAACTTCAGTCTAAGCGGGGACTGTTTGATATTTATACGGGAAAGCGGCATTATACAAATATGGTCTGCAAGACACTGACAACTGAAAGCGATTTCAAGTCTGCGCATAGTTTGCCAATCACAATGGTTTGCAAACAAGTAATTCTTGTGAATACTCAGACCGTCTCGCTCCCAAAATCCTCGCAAGCAAATCCGCAAAATACCGCATCGCTTGCAAGCAAAGGAACGCAGCCAACGACAGCGGTCAGTTCACTTGAAGAATTGAAATTGCTGAAGTCCTATCCGAGGTCACAATAATGGCAGCATTTGAAATTCCCCTGAGCCCTGAGGCGCAAACATTGACCACACAATTAGGCGCAGGGACATATGAGCTCACTTTGCTGTGGAGCACGATTGTGGGCGCTTGGGTGCTTAATATAGCTGACACAGGTGCAGCGCCTATCGTTTCAGGAATACCATTGGTTCCGGGTGTTGACTTGCTTGCCCAATTTGCGTATCTGAATTTCGGCGGTGCGCTAATTGTGGTCAACGATATTGCGCCAGCGCAACCACCTCTCTACGCAGAGTTGGGCGTCACGGGTCATCTTTATTTTATAACGCCATGACAACTCACGACCAATGGATTCGCAAGATTGGCCTTTATGTCGTGAAGCCCGGAGCTGACATTACGTCACCCGATGTTGCTTTGGATTTGTCCGCTTTTCGTATTCATTTTACAACTACGAACGCGGATGTTGAAAGCCCCAATAGCTGCTCCATCCGTGTCTACAATTTATCCCGTCAAACTATAAAAGAAATTCGCGGTGAGTTTAGCAAGGTTGTCTTGAATGCAGGATATGAGGGTGGAAACTATGGCGTCATATTCCAGGGCACCATTAAGCAATTCAAAATTGGACGCGAAAACAATATAGATAGCTATATTGATATTTATGCTGCGGATGGCGACATTGCTTACAACCAAGGAATCGTGAATGCGAGTCTTGCAGCAGGTGCGACCCCATTGGTGAGTGCTCAGGCAACAGCAGCAGCAATGCCGGGCGCCGATATTGATACGAAGTCACTCACCATCACCCGGCAAAATATACCGAACCTTCGTGGATCAGTATTGTTCGGAATGGCACGGGCAAGGATGCGCGATATTACGTCGTATTTGGATGCGGGCTGGTCTATCCAGAACGGCACAATAATAATGTCTGACAATACGGGGTATCGCGAGGGAACAGTGGTGAAAATAAATTCAGCCACAGGGCTCATTGGTGTACCCGAGCAGACCGATCAAGGTATTCGCGTCACTTGCTTGCTTAATTCTAAAATTCGAATTGGCGGTCGTGTGGAGCTTAATAATGCTGAAATTGCACAGTTGATGCAGCAGAATGACAGTGCAGCGCCAATCGCATACAACCAATGGGCAGGATTTCAGTACATTGCTGCCATAGGTGGGAAGCCAGACGGGGACGGGGCATACCGTGCGTTTGTGGTCGAACATGAAGGCGATAGCAGGGGCCACCAGTGGTACACGACGCTCACATGCTTGGCAATAAATGAAACCGTGGCAGCAAACGTATCGGTTCAGGGAGAATAATAATGGATCGCTTAGAACGAATTGAAAGCACTAATGAAATGCTTATCGCTGCAATGCGCGGCGAGCGAGCTGACATCTGGACAGCATTACCGGGAATCGTGCAGTCATTTGATCCTGCGAAAATGACCTGTTCGGTTCAGCCAACAATTCGTTTTCGTATTCTGCCGCCCGCAATGAATACCTATAAATCAGCGACCGCAATAATGGATCCTAGCGGCCAATTCATGTGGGACCAGATGCCGCTCATGACGGATTGCCCAGTTCAATTTCCAGGAGGAGGGGGTGTCACTTTAACTTTCCCCATTGCGAAGGGCGATGAGGTGCTACTGGTTATCGCATCGCGTTGCGTTGACGCATGGTGGGCATATGGTGGCATCCAGAACCAGAATGCAGCACGCATGCATGACCTATCCGATGGGTTTGTAATTCCGCAGGTGCGAAGCCAGGCTCGGAAATTCACAGTTAGTAGCACCGCAGCCCAAATACGAAACGACGCGGGAACCGCTTATATTGAAATGAACGCTACGACGGGGGCGGTGGCAGTGGTATGCCCCACGGCAACCGTTACAGCAAGCACCAGCGCAACCGTTACAGCGCCAACAGTTACCATCAATGGCAACCTAGCGGTCAATGGTACAATCACCGCTACGGGGCTTTTAACCGCTGCGAGCGCTACTATATCCGGAACACTAACGAACGGCGGTAAAGATATTGGGCCTTCACATGTTCATACGGGTGTTCAAACTGGCTTAGGTAACACTGGAGGCATTTTGTGATATATCGAAAATTAGATGCTTCTGGAGATTACAGCTTTGGGCATCAAGGTGCAGATTTTTATGCTAACGTTCCAGAAGCAGTGGCGCAAGCTGTGCGGACACGATTAGAATTGTTCCAAGGCGAATGGTTTCTGGATACTACTGCCGGAACACCTTATAGTTCGCAGATTCTTGGCGCTGGAACGGTTGCGTATTACGACCGGGCAATTCAAGATGTAATACTGGGAACGCAAGGCGTCACAGGTCTTACCGCTTATTCTAGTTCTATAAATCCATCTTCTCGCGCTGCAATGGTCAACGCGACAATAAGCACAGCCTATGGCTCTGCTTCCATAACTGCGGCGGTTTAGAATAATGCCCCTCTACCCACTTTCCACACTTGCTGCCACAATAGATGGAACAGGAATTAGCGCACCTCCTTATTCCGATATTTACCAAAGCCTTATCGCATCGTTCCAAGGAATATACGGGTCAGATATTTATATTGCACCTGATTCACAGGACGGGCAGTGGCTTGCAATTCTTGCGCAAACAATCTACGACAGCAACCAAGCCGCTATTGCGTGTTTCCAATCATTTTCGCCTTCTTATGCGCAAGGTGCAGGCTTGTCCTCACTTGTGAAAATAAACGGACTGACCCGTCTTGCTGCCAGTAATTCAACGGTTGACCAAGTAATTATTGGCCAAGCTGGCACCATAATTCAGAATGGTGTTACCAAGGACGCCCAGAGCAATTTGTGGTCATTGCCTGCACTTGTAACTATCCCACTGAGCGGCACAATTACAGTTCTTGGCACTTGCCAAACTGTTGGCGCAATTACACCATCGCTCAATTCTGTCAATACTATTTTCACGCCCACTTTGGGGTGGCAGTCTGTCACTAACCTTACCTCTGGCGCTCCTGGCAATCCTGTGGAATCGGACCCAGCTTTGCGGGTTCGCCAAACTTCCAGCGTTGCACTTCCATCGCTTACCGTGCTTTCGGGTATCGTTGGAGCAATTGAAAACCTGGCGGGTGTCATTGCGGTGAAGGCATATGAGAATGATACAAACGCAACAGACTCTAACGGGCTTCCCCACAATACAATCAGTTTCGTGGTTGAAGGTGGTGACCCATTGGCAATAGCTGGGACCATTGCGGGAAAGAAGACCCCTGGCGCAGGTACTTATGGCACAACAGCGGAAGTGATTTTGGATTCGGTGGGTGTCCCGCACACAATCAATTTCTTCCGCCCAAGCGTGCAGAATATAGCGGTTGCGATTACATTGGTTCGTGGCATTGGGTACACGACTGCAATTGGAGTTGAAATACAAACGGCGGTCGCTGCTTATATTAACGGGCTAGCGATTGGTCAGAATGTGTTGTTCACCCGCTTATTTATGCCAGCCAACCTTAACGGAAGCACGGATTCGCTGTCATATGAAGTTACAGCGATGACCATAGGCCTTGTGGGCGGCTCGTTAGTTGCTGCGGACTATGCGGTGGGCTTCACAGGGCTTGCGCAATGTAACTCCTCTAATGTTGTCTTAACCACAATTTAACATGGCGCAAGTAACTGATTACATTTCGCTCATACCTAGCCAGAACGCTAGTGCGCCCAAATTCGTGGCAATGGTGTCGTTGCTTGCGCAGGCGTTTGTTGATGAGCAAACTACGCTGGGCGCCATTACTTTTGATTTGGATACAGCGGCAGGGGTTTCGTTAGACGCCATTGGTCAGTGGGTTGGTATAACCCGCCAGATTCAAGGGCCACCCTTGCAAGTGTATTTTTCGTTTGACGTGGTGGGACTGGGATTCGATCAAGGTTTAATTTATGGACCTTCCGCAGCAAGTGCGGGCGTTTCTACGCTTGACGATTATTCATACCGCACGCTTCTTCGAATAAAGATTGCAGCGAATTCATGGGATGGCACGCTTACCGGATTTCAAAATATCCTTGCTATGCTGGTCAATTCCGCACCACCTATCGCCAATCAGGTTGTGGATGCGTATGGGGATATAGTGCAGTCCAACAGCATTCCTGTTGTGCAGATACCGATTCCCGGGAGTTATATTGGGGTGTTTGATAACCAGGATATGACGATGACGATTGCGTTAGCTGGTATTATGCCAACAGCGGTCACAACCCAATTGCTCACGAGTATCTATACACCTTTGAAACCCGAGGGTGTTAAACTGAAAACGTATGCTACGTCCATCAGTGGCTCACCTATATTTGGATTCGACTGTGAGAATGGACTTATTAGCGGTTTTGATGCTGGTTCAATTGCAGTATCTTTTTAGAGTTAAGAAATGACTTCAACCATTACCCTGAATCAATTCCCTGTGGCTACTCAAGCCAACACGGGTGACACGCTTTACCTTTCGCAATCGGGTATTGACAAACAAGTTCCGGTCCAAGTATTGTTAGCTTCATTCATTAACTTTCAAAACCTATTATACAGCTCACTTGGCGCAGGGCAAATAGGAACAATGAATGGCTCTACGTTACAGGCCAATCTTACTGCGCTTTTAAATGGCCAAGGTTCAGGCGTGATAGGTTACGCAACATTTTCATTGATGAATGCTGACTTAGCACATAGCGCGGGAACTGTTGCGCTTGTGACAAATGACGCCACTGTAGCGAATAATACTTTTTATCTAAAATCTGGTTCAAGTGGATCTGGAAGTTGGACTGCACAAAGTACCGCCCCATTAACTTTGGAAACATCTGCAAGAATACAAGGCGACATAAATACTTCTAATTTAATTAGAATCTCGATCGAGGCTTCGCAGAACTTGATGCGAAATCTATATGACTCCAATAGATCGCAATCTGGTCTATATGTTGATACCACCGGAGGGCTGAGCGCTAATGCTGGCTATTATGCGTCTAATTTTATTGCATGCGATCCTAGCACCGCTTACGTGTTTAGAGGAACTGGAGTATCGCATATCGCATATTATGATCTAAACCAATTGTTTATTTCTTATGCAGGCGGCCCATCCTCAATTACCACTCCAAGCAATGCCGCCTATTTGAGGTTCTCCCATACCAATTCAAGCCAGCTAACAATGATGCTGGTGCCAGGAAGTACTGCGCCCAATATCTTTATTGCGTTCGCTGCCGTAGATTCGGCTACAGCAAAGCGAACTGCGCTCGCCGCATCTTTGGATGCGATTGACCGAACTGGCGCATCAGTAAGAAATTTGTTTGACCCACTGCGAACAACTCAAAATACGCTGCTTGATCTGTATGGCAATACATATGCTCAATCCGGATATTTCGTTACTGACTACATACCAGTACAGCCATCCACAATGTACAGCACCAGCGCTGGCTCTCCTGCTTCTGGTGCCTCGTACTATGATGAAAATAAAGTTTTCATATCAAGCTTTACCGCAAGCACAGGGTCAGGATTTACAACGCCAGCAAATTGCTTTTACTTTCGTCAAGGAATTTATGGAACAGGCAGCACTGCATTTGTATGCATTGCGAAAGGCGCATCCGTTCCAGCTATCTTTCCGCCTTTTGCATCTTCTTATGTTGCAGAAGCTAGAAATTTAATAGCATCACGAAATGCAGTTAACGCAGCTTTGCCATTGATAAGAAATTTATTTGATCAAAATCGGATATTGGTCAATACAGCAATATCAAATGTAAATGGAGCCACATATGCGGCCACCGGTTGGTTCACAACCCCGCAAATACCTGTCACACCATTGGGATTGTTCTACTCCACGCAAACCTCCCTGACAGGTGCATATTTCGATATAAATGGCAAATTCCTATCTGGATTTACAAGCCTTTCTGCTCAGCCCGCCACCGTACCTGCTGATGCATATTATGTGCAGTTCCAATCGTACGGGGTGAATGGTGCTGCTTCTTTGGTCGTTACTTCGGGCGGTGTTCCATCTGGCTATATTCAGTTTGTATCTGGCGGGAATTCGCTCCCGTGGCAGGGAAAGAACTTGCTCATCCTGGGGGATAGCATTAGTGCAAACGGTTTGTATGTCCCGTATTTGATAGCAGGGACAGGAATGAATCTGTATGCCAATTACGGCGTTGCTGGTAGAGCGGTTCGTCAGATGGGTGCCAATACTTCAGGCGCAACATTAACGTCTAGTGACCTTTCAACTGTTGACTTCGTGAGTATTCTAGGTGGAACGAATGACTATGGAGGAAGCCGTAGTCTCGGAACTATTGCTGACGCATATACGGGCACGTCGGCGGCGACATTTTATGCTGACGTTTTCAACTTGCTCACATTGCTTTACACGCTAAAACCAACGGTTCGCGTGATGTTTAGCACTCCGATGCAACGTGGGGCATTTACTGGTCAACCAACATACCCGGCTGCAAATTCTGCGGGATATTATTTACCGCAATACGTTCAAGCAATTAAGGACGTGTGCACATTGTTCAGCACCCCGGTATGCGATTTATTTAGCCTCAGCGGGATAAACACGCTAAATCTTACCAGTTTTACGGCCGACAATTTGCATCCAAACGCAGCGGGAAGTATCCTGCATTCGCGCCCAATGATTGCCGTCACAAACGCTTCTTAAAACAACCTAGGATCCAAAATGAGCGGAACTAATCAATTTCTACCATTCGCAGCGGGTAGCGGTGCGAATGCGCTCACGCCTGCTGCTTACGCCGCTTTGACCACACTGGTGGCAAACGGCTTTCAATCCGGTCTCGCGCAATCTGTGCAGTTCAATACTGTGCTCCGGCAAGCCAGTTTCGTTGCATCTGCTATCGGGCAACTAATGGCGGATGTGACAGGCGGAACCATTGCTGATAATGGCGTCGTGCTGACGTTTGAGGAGCAGTTGCTCGCAGCTATCAACCTCTGCGTCTACGGTGTTGACAATGGGGCTGCAAACGCCTACAGCGTCACCTATCCTGTACCAATCACCACACTCACGGATGGTACACGGCTTCGCTTTCGTGCAACGCATGCAAACACTGGTGCCTCCACTTTCTCGCCCTCCGGTCTCGGTGCTCAACCCATTTATAGCTCCATGCACAGTGCACTCATTGCAGGCGAGATTGTGGTGGGCGGTGATGTGGAAATCGTTTGGAACAGCGTGCTGGCAGGCTGGGTGTTGCTTGAGTGTACGGGTGGCTCGCAGCAGTTACCAGCTGGCACCTACGGCGTGACAGCGACCACGGGCGACAGCAGCACCAAGGTTTCAACTACAGCGTTTGTGGCCACCGCTATAACGGCAGCACTGGTGACCGCAGCAAGCGCGGCAGCAGCGACGCAAATTGGCATAGGGCAGACGTGGCAGAACCTTACCGCCTCCCGCGCTAATGGAACTACTTATACGAATTCGACTGCCAAGCCAATTCTGGTTTCCATTACGACTGGCACTAATGCTACGACTAACCACACTATCACCGTCGGTGGCGTAGTGGCGCAACAAGCTGCAACCAATCCGAATGCTACTACAGCATGGGTGATGGCAATAGTGCCACCGGGCGCCACTTATGTTGCCTCGAGCAATGGCACAATGTCCTATTGGGCAGAACTTCGTTAAGGACTGAAAAATGAAATACTTTAACAATGGCACGGACGTTCACGGTTACGACGAAACAGTTGAAACCGACGTCCCTTATATCGACGCTGCAATTGCAGCAGGTTGGACAGATGTTACAGCAAGCTGGCCACCTGCACCACCTGCACCAACAGAGGCTGAAGTGATTGCGAGTTACCAAGCCGCTGTCCAGAATGAACTGGATGCGTATGCTGTCAGCATGAAATACGAAAGTATTTTGAGCATGGCATCCTATGCCAACAGCACAAACGACCAGTTCAAGGCAGAAGCACTGGCAGCACTGGCCTGGCGCGACAATGTGTGGTCATCCTGTTATGCCACCCTTGCCGCTGTGCAAGCTGGTACGCAGCCTATGCCCGTGTCCGTTGAAGCCTTTGTTGCAACTCTTCCGGCGCATCCATAATGAAAACCGCATTATTCCTCTGGGCCTTTTATATGGGGTTTGCTCTGTCCATTAGCGTTTACCGCCAGTGGCTCAAAGGAGTAATGAACCCGCTAAATAAATTCTTATTTGCGCCAGTATTGATTACGTTCTTCTTTTTGGACGTTATTATCAATTTCGGAATTCTTTGGGTGTTAGGCACGCGCCCCGTCGGATGCCTAACGATATCTGAGCGTCTGCAGGTTTACCACACAAAGCTGAATTTGGACGGGATAATACCTTTTCAATCAAACCCAGCACAATATACAATTTCAAGGTTCGTTTGCGAGAAACTACTCAATACAATCGATCCTTCGGGTAATCATTGCTAAGAAGGACGCACATTATGGGAATTGAAACTGTGACATCTTCTGACTTTGAACGCCTAGAGGGCAAGATGGATAAGATGGCTACCGCTATTGAAAAACTTGTTCTTGTCGAGGAGCGCCAATCAAATCACAAGATCGAATTGGACAAACAAGCTGCTGCAATTATCAAGCTAGAAGAGTCGCTGGCTCGTCTGCATTCCAGAGTTGATAAGTATTCTTATCTTGCTTCGGGCGCTGCATTTATTGTAATGATAATGTTTGAAATTGCTCGGTTTATTTTCAAGGCTTAACATCATGGCATTCACTTTTGAACAAGCTACGGGGCGCATCCTTGATACCGATGGGAATGTGGTTGCCGTAGGTTACGCTGGCGGAAACTGCGGTAACAACCCAGCAGGCAAGAACAACCCAGCAGCGCAAGCAATGCCTGGCATAGGCCCGTTGCCGCAGGGACTCTATACCATTGGGGCACCTACCAACGATCACCCGCGCCTGGGGCCTTTTGCCATGCCCCTGACCCCTGCACCAACGAACCAGATGTTCGGCCGTTCCGCGTTCTTCATGCACGGTGATACGACGCCTGGCGGTAACGCTTCGGAAGGTTGCGTCATTATGCCCCGCGCCATCCGCAACCTCATCTGGGCGAGTGGCGACCATTCCTTGCAAGTTGTTTCCGGAGAATAAGCATGTCATTCGACCTCAAAAGCGCAATCACAACCATTGCCCCGACATTGGCGGCAATGATGGGTGGCCCGTTGCTGGGTACAGCGGTTACAGCGCTTGAGGGGGCTTGTGGGCTTACAACAGGCGCAGGGGCCGCGGGTATTACAGCAGTGATGCAAAGCGGCAGCATGACACCTGAAACGATTGCAGCGGTACGCATTGCAGACCAGAAGCACGCGGAAATCCTGGGGCAGCAGGGTATTGATATTTTGAAGTTGAACAAAGACTTCGACGCAGCACAAACGCAAGCCGTCATCGCTGACCGAATGGACGCACGCAAGAACAACAGCGGACGCGAATCGGTCTGGAATCTTGCTTATGTAGTGCTGGCGACTTTTGCTTGCATTATGGCTGCGGTGCTCTACGGGTGCTGGGCAATCCTTCAAGGTGGTATTACGGTGAAGGATGTGTCCGTAGTTGCTGCCGTGTCCGGTCTTGTTGGCGCAGTGGTGGGATACGTTGCCGCCAATGCGCAAACTGTGGTCAACTTCATTTATGGTGGCTCGCTTGGCAGCGAGAAAAAGACGGACGCAATGTCCGCCGCGGTGCAGCAAGCTATTTCAACTCAGCGCTAGGCTTCTTGCAGATTTCTTTCGCGGTGCCTTTGTAATCAGGCCATCCTAGATGTGGGCTTGCGTTGAACGCAAGAACCATTGTGCAATAAACGTCGTCATCTGCTTTGCTTACCTGCGCATCCCGCCAAGCC